>Ga0194063_10000262_pt1 | contig 39732 bp, 30 predicted proteins | sample SepL3720m_MetaG_FD_155459 | JGI IMG/M metagenome (GOLD analysis project Ga0194063, IMG submission 155459) | Anoxic zone freshwater microbial communities from boreal shield lake in IISD Experimental Lakes Area, Ontario, Canada - Sep2016-L373-20m | ecosystem: Environmental > Aquatic > Freshwater...
GTGGTGCTGTTCTGGCGGGTGGGGTGATGGCAATCGCGTTCTAGAGGAAATGGGAATTATGAGAAATCTGGGAATAATGGATGATGTTGTGGAGAGGATCGAGGTTGCGCTTCGTGGATCTCGGCGACCTGCGGTGATGTGGTCGGGGGGGAAGGATTCCACGGTGCTGTTGCATATGGCGAAGCTGGTGCGGAATGACATCGAGTGCATTCAATGGCGGTTGCCTTGGATCCGTGAGAAGTGGATCTACCAGGAGCGTCTGGCGGCTCAGTGGGATCTGACTCTACATGACCAGCTGCCTCAGTGGGCGGGGCTTTGCCATGGGAACGGACGAATCGACATCATGGAGGGTTACCAGATCGGGGATCATACGATGGTGATCGCCCGTGGGACGTATGAGCTGGATGAATCAAAACCGTGGGTGTGCGGGCTGGATTGGCTGACTCGCCCGAAGGCGGCTCAAACTCAATTCCCTTTCGATGTGCTCCTATGTGGACACAAGCAGGAGGATGAAGATCCTTGCTCGGGTCCGGTTCCTCTCCAGCTGGATGTGCTGCGGCCTGCTGGGTGCGCTGAAATTCACTACCCGATACGGAATTTGAGCGATGCGGATGTGACGGATTACTTGATTGATAATGGGATCGAGTGGGATGCGGGGCGCTATGAGCTTGAAGAAAGTGGGGAGGCGGATGGCGGAAGTGGGAAGTGCCTGAGAACCCGCGCGGATAAATCGCTCAATTCTGATTATTACAATGCTTGCCTGCGGTGCATTGATAAGCGGGAGGGAGCGTTTGTGCGGTGCCCGAAGGCTCAGCTTGTCGTGGATAATATCTCGGCTCGCTGCCAGGAGTACGTGCCTCGGCATGATTACTGCGCCCTCCGGACGGAGGGGAAGAATTTTGCCACAGAGAACACAGAGAGCACAGAGGGAGTGCTGTGATTGAACTCTCTGAAAACCGAAAACTGAAAACTGAAAACTATGTCTTCGACTGCCGAAAATGCGGGGCTTGTTGCTCGTTCAAGTGGAGCTGGCCGGTGCTGCGAAGAGATCGAGCGGATGCTGTCGGGATCCCTTCCTGGATGCAGCGACGAGACTACCCGCTTCTATGCTCGAATGGGGACCGGTGTGTGGCTCTCTGTGGACGCGTCGGGGCTCTTACCTGGTGCGGGATCTATGAGGTGCGGCCGGATGCATGCCGAAAATTCTCCCCGGGATCGGATCTCTGTATCGAGGCGCGTGGGAAGCATGGCCTGAGTGAAAGTGTGAAATCTTAAATCTGAATCTTTATGTTCCAACCTATTATCAACCAAGTCGGGCCTGCGCTGATCGAACAAGGCTATCGAAGCGCGGCAAACAATGAGCTTGCGGGGGCGCAATCGCTGGCGGCGGGGATCTCGCAAGCCGGGCAGAGCGTCGGGAAGGGTATCGGTGATGCTGTGAGTACGTTCTATCAACGGGCTCAACAAATGAATGCCACGGCGGGGAAGATGGCGGCGCTATCCAATAGCGGGCTTTTGCCACAGGAATACATCGACAAGATGGCTGCGGAAAAGGATCCCGATAAGCTGCGGGGACAAGTCGAATTTATGACCGACATGGCAAACAACCAGATGGCGCAAAATCGCCAGATTGCTGTGGCCGGTGCAAAACATCCTGATTGGAGTCCGGAGATGGTGGATCTGGGAAATGGGCAATTTGCACTGAAGACGAGCCCGGCGAGCGCTCAGCTGGTAAAGCCTGATGCGCCCGCGACAAAGCCTGCGGTGAAATACCTCCCGACTGATACGGGCTATGTCGCCGTGGATGCAAGCAATCCATCGCAAGGTGTTCCGGTGACTCTGCCGGGTGGCGGTGCGGCGGTTCCGGCTGGTAAGGTGAAGCCGGATCAGAGCAGACAGGCATTGATAACTGGAATAGATACTGCAATGGGAGATCTTGGCGGAAAAATCGCTAAGGGGCAGACGAGTGACACTGTAGCAGGTCTTCCCTCCTGGCTGGCTATTGGTAGCTGGCCGCTTGCGATCGCAAACAAGATGCAGACGTCTTACGCCGACCAGCTCAAGGATCTACAGGCTCAGAGGGATGCGCTGGCGAAGGGCGGAGCTCGCCCTGGGGTAGCTGCGGTAGCCCCACAAGCGGCGGCAACTCCTGCGCTGTCGGCTGGTGTGGACCGCGCGGCGGCTCTGCAACAGGCTCAACAGGCGATCGCTAACGGGGCAAACCCGGATGCGGTGAAGGCTCGGCTCCAACAAATGGGGGTTCAGTAATATGGCTGGATTCTTTGACGATCTGTTGCCGGGGGGATTCCCGGAGGGTGAGCTTCCTGGTGACCCTGTGGGTGGCGTGGCGGTGCTTCCTCGGGATCCCAAGTCGGCAAATTTCAATGCTCCTTTGGATCTTCCTGATATGGATCCCACACAATCCAATGACGAGATCTCTGCGGATCCTGCGGTGGCTATGGCGGGGGAAACAGGGGGATTCTCTGGACGGGTGTCTTCGGCTCCGGCGGCGGCGAAGCAGTCGGGTGGTTTCTTTGATGATCTGGTTCCTGTGGCTTCGACTGCGAAGCGTGCGGGGGGCTTGTTTGATGATCTGGTTCCGGCGACTCAGGTGGCGGATCCTGTCGCGGCGTCTTCTCCGGCTCCTGCAGCGGCCGAATGGAAGCCAAATTCAAATGATCTTAGGGCGGATGGCTCGCAAAAGGGAACTGGATTCCTTGGCGTTTTGAAGCGCCCGGATGGTGGAATATCCTCAGAGCTCTCGGTGGGCACGGAGATCAATGGGAAGGAAACGGATATTCCGACGATGGTTCCAACTCTTGATAAATCGCAGATCGATTATCTTCTCAATACTCCCACAAACAAAATGTTTACCGCGGATCCCAAGATGTTTGATGGCATCATGGGGAAAGCTGTGGCTCATGCTAAGAAACGGCTGGCTGATGGGAAAAGTGTCTTTGCTGACAATGGAGAATCTCCTGGTGCACAGGCTGACTTGGGGAATGCGGATGCTGCGTTCTTGGCTGCGAATAACCCGGACCAGATACAGCAGACGATTCCGGGGATGATTCAGGTGCAGAAGGCGATTGCTCTGACTCCAGAGGAGAGGAAGTCGGGCAAGCCGGTGAACCGCATGGCGGATGATCCCAAAAACATGCCCTCGTCGGATTGGATGGCGGAGAATGTTTATGGTCCTGCATCGGTCTTCTCTACTGTAGCGCCGGAATATCTGAAGCTGGCGGGGGCCTCGGCAATGAAATTTGTGGGTGAGGGAATGCAGGGTGTCCGGGGGCTGACTGCGGATAAGGGGCCGGGATCTGATACGGGACTGACTTGGGGCGGCCGGAAGATCGGTGAGGCTGGGGACTGGATCACCAAGCAGGCGGTGGAAATGCGGGATTGGGCGGATAAGGAAGTGGTGGGTGCGACTGGAAAGTTTGCTCCTGCAATGGTTGAAATGATTGGTGGAATCGGCGGGTTTTCTGCGGCGGCGGCTGCGAATCCTCTTGTGGCTACGGCTCTCTTCTCGGCTGGTACGGGTGAAACGCTGGCGAAGTCGGCGGAACAGGCTGGAAAGACTCCGGATGAGATCGCTCATGCTCGTGAGGTGGGCGCGGCTATAGGCCTGGCTGCCTCGGCTGTGCCTGTGACTCGGATCGGTCGGCTCCTTGAGGGCTGGAATGTGAATCCTTTCGTGAAGACGGTGGGACAGGATCTTGTGGCTGTGATGTCGAAACCTGATGGCGCAAAGCGGATCCTCGCGGCGGGGATCGAGGCGGTGAAGTCGGGATCGATCGGGGCGCTGACGGGTGCGGGATTCCGCACAAGCCTGAATGCGGCTGAGAATCATTTTGCTGATGCGAATAAGCCTCTCCTGGATGGGGTTGCTGGCGATGCGGCTATGTTTGGCGTGCCGATGTTTCTGGGCGGATTTTCGGCTAAGTTCATCGCGGATGGCCGGGGCCCGGTCTTCACCAGGACAAACCCGAAGACTGGCGAGGTGTCGGGGATCTCGTTTGCTCAGGCTACGGATGAATTTGCGAAGAGGGCTCCGGGGTATGAGGTGCCGAAGGATGGCGCTAATCCTGCGGGCCGTGGTCCGGTTGAGCCTGTTGCTATGCTGCCTGCAGGGGGATCGGTGGCGCGGCCGGCTACGGGTGCGGCGGCGGAGTTTGAGCGGATGGCGGGGATGGCTCCGGTGGCGGTGCCCGGGGCTGGTCCGGTGGTGGCTTCTCGGAATGGGACGGATGGGAATGATGGGAGTAATGGCCTCGCGGCGGTGCCCGGGGGTGGATCGGATCCGGTCTATACTGGACAGAACTTTGTGAATCGGGGCGGTGCGGGGCCGGTATTCCAGGGGGGAGGATCGGATCTGGCGGGGCGGACGCCTATGGCGGCGCTGCTTCCTGCGGACGTGGTTGGTGTGCCTGCGGCTTCTGCTCCTGCTGTCCCTGTGGAAACTGATCCTGCTCGTCGGCTGGAAATCAAGAACTCGATTGTTGAGGGGCAAATGATTTTGAAGTCTGGACGGTCGATTACGGGGAGGAAACTTTCCTCGGATGAACTGTCGTCAATCCAGAGGTCGGTGGATAATGCCCACGCTAAGCTGGGGGTGCCTGTCCCTGTGGCGTCGTCTCAAGATGTCGCGCCTGCTCCGGCAAAGCGCCGGAAGTTCTCAACGGACTTCATTGCTACGGGATACACGCCTGTGATGGATTGGGTGGCTTCGGAGATGCCGATCAGGCGGAGCCGTAGCGGTAAGGCGGGCGGGGAGAATGATGATCTCCCTGGCATGGATTCTCTGCGGGGATTCTATCGGATGGTTTACAGCGCAAAGCGTGGGGATGCTCCGGATGTGGTGGCTCAGGCTGCCTATGAGCGGGGACTGATCAAGGAGCCGACGGCAAATGCTCTGGGGATGGCCATGCACAATGAGGCGGAAACATATCGTTCCTGGCAACGATCGCAGAAGCTTCAGGATGCGGTGAATAAGGTGACGCTTCGCCAGGGTAAAGACTTTCAAAAGGATGTGCTCAAGCCTGCAAAGGATGCCGAGGAGGTGCCTGCGGCGGCACTGCAACCCGGGGACAAGGTGACGGTGGGTGATGAGACGCTGACGGTGCGCGACATCGATCCAGATTCTTTTGCTGTGACTCTGGAGGATGGGCACAAGTATGGGCTGCAGCTGGTCGAGCATGGGCAATCGATCTATGTGGATGAGGCGGATCTGGCGGGGGGATCGGATGCGATGGATTGGCCGGCTTCGGATCGGTCAACCGCTCCGGAGTCTCCCTCGATCGCGCACAATGGGGAGGGGAATCTCTTCAACAATTCGGATCTGCCTTTCAATCTCCAAGGTGAAACGGATCTGAATCCTGAACTGCAACGGGCTGCGGATGCCCGGCGGGCGTCGGAGGATGCCCGGTCCGAGGCAGAGCGGGCGCAGGGGAATCTTTTCGGAGATGGAATGGCTAAGCCTGTGCTGAATGCTGAGTCTGGGCACCTCGATCTGGGCGCAATCGCGGACAAGGTTGAGGCGGCCGGCCGGACGATCTACCGAAAGGGAATGTCGTTTATCGAGTGGGCTCGTGGAATGGTGGATCGTCTTGGGAAGGCGGTGAAGCAATTCCTGACGGATGTGTGGAAGCGGATCACTGGACAGGATCTCTTTCCATGGGCGCGTGAGCGTGGCGCTGTGGGGGATCTCTCGGTGAAGATCGAAGGGCGCTGGGTGCCGAAAGATATGGCTCACCTGGAATCGATCAAGCCGGTGGGGATGCCTGAGCTGATCAAGCTGGTGAATGAGGTGACGGGACAGCTCCCACTTCTGAAGCGTCTTGGTGGCAAGCTTGGCGGCCGGGTGCTGGGTAGGATGCTGCCGATCCCTGGAAATCCGCACATGGCTCTGGATCCTTCGATATTCATCAACCCTATGGAGGCGGCTAAGGTGATCGCGCATGAGTTCGGGCATATCGTGGATTTCTTGCCTGAGGAAACGCTGAAGCGTGGGAACATCCTCGGCCGGCTGGGCGTGCTGCGGGACTTCTTGCGATCTGCTATCCCGCTCGATCCCATGGCGGTGCCGCCGGAGGGATGGGGCTTCTCGGAACAGGCTATCAATGCCAAGGAGCGGCGGGAGATCTCGGCGCGGGCGGTGGAGGATCTGGCGGCTTCGCTGGCTGGTGAGATCAAGAAGATCCTCAAGGATGAACCGATCTTTGCGGAAACGGGCGTGACTCCGGCGGACATCAAAGAGCTGTTCATGCTGAACGGTCGGGATCGCTGGCCGGAGCTCTATGAGTGGTTCTCTAAACTTCCTGACAAGGTGAAGCATGAGATCGTGAAGCGGGCTATGCGGGGGATCCTGGATCCTCGGGCGGCTCATCTGAAGCGTGGAGCTGGGGAACAAATCGGCGTGCGGACTGTGGAGCATGAGGTGGGGACTCCTGGACGTGAGGCGACGGCTGAGGAAATCCTTTCGGCAATCAATGCGGCGATGGTGGCGGAAATGCGCTCTCGCAATGTGGCGGACTTGAAACATCTACGGGATGAGCTGATCGGGCTGACGGATTGGTGGAATCCTTTCCTAGCAAATGCGGACAAGATGGGGGCGGCTTACGTGAAATACCGGATGAGCTCGAAGGAGCTCTATGCGGAAATGATCTCGGTGCTGATGAATGATCCGGGGGCTCTGAAGGATCGGGCTCCTATTGCCTGGGAAACTTTCTTCAATCACCTGGACAAGAACCCGGAGGCGAAGCGGGCGCTCTTTGAGCTGTGGGATTGGATGAACAAGCCGGAATATGCGCGGCTGGCTGAGCGTCGGGCGGGTGTGCTGGGGATGTTCCAAAACGGTGCTGAGCTGATGGATCGCAAGATTGCTGATAAGGCTCGGCTGTGGACGCTGGAGGGCTTCACTGATGGATTAAGGACTTTTCTAGATACGCGATACTGGCCTGCGATCAAGCGGGAGCGGGCGGCGGCGGCTAAGGGGGATGTGCAGGCGGGCCAGAATATCCTTGAGTGGATGTTTGATGCTCATCCGCTGGCGGATAATCACGTTTATCTCTGGCTGCAGGGTGTGCAGGATCGCGTGAGGGGACCGCTCTTGAAGGCTGAGCTCACTGAGGAGAATCTGGGGGAATTTCTCATGTGGGACCGTATCGCAAATGAACGCTATGAGGTGACTGAAAATGTGGGGAATGGGATGCGCGAGGTGACTGGGGAAGGCGGGCGCGCTGTGGTTGCGAATCCGAAGGGTCACAATCCGGCGACGGCTATCGAGCAGATCGGGCATCTGGAAAGCGAGCTGGGCCGGGAGAAATTCGCCGTGCTGCGGACGCTGGCGGATCATTTCCATGAGGAGTTCTTCAAGCTGGCTCAAGCGATGAATGCGGAGGGGATGATCCCGGCGGAGACTTGGAACATCGTCCAGGGGAACAAGTCGCACTATGCGGCTTTCGTGCCTCTGGAATATGTGGATACTTTCGTGTCTTCGGGGATCCGCAAGCAGATCGGGACTCTGAAGGATGTTCAGAACCCGTATATCTCGACGGTGCTGAAGGGGATCACGACGATCCGCGCAATCGAGATCAACAAGGTGAAGCGGCGGACGATCGAGGGCCTACGCAATATGTTCCCTGATGAAATCCTTCCGGCCAAGATGGCTTGGGATGGAAAGCGGATGGCTCCGGTGCGGCCTCGGGATCCTGAACAGGAGATCATGACGGTGGCGCAAGGTGGGGTGCGGGTGTCGTACTACGTGCCGGCGGAGATCTCGGAAATGTTCGAGCACTCGGATCATTCTTTGCTGGCTCAGGTGGCGGGGCCGCTGGATTGGGTGTGGCGCAATGTCTTCTATCCGGTGTTCATTTCTTACAATCCGGTTTTTCAATTCATTCGGAATCCGATTCGGGATGCCCGGCGGACTTCGCTGAACCTCCCGCATGGCGTGGGGGTGGAACAGGCGGCGATCATGCGGGTGACAAATGCGAAGGCGGTACGGCAATTTGTCGAGCATGGCCTCATCTCGCCGGATATCGCGGCGGCTCTGGAGGCTCGGGCGTTCACTCCTCCTCAGGGGACTTGGCAGGCGACGACGGGGGCGACGGATGAGTTTCTGGCGATCGCGCGGCGGTTTGGCCTGGCGCCTGAAGTAAAGGGGATCTGGGATCGGTCGGCGCTCTTGCGACCGATCGCGGCTCTGGGTGAGCGGATCAAGATCGCTGGCGAGGTGCGGGAGCTGGTGCCGAAGCTGGGTACGTACAAAATCCTAACCTCTCAGCTGGGATGGGGACCTGAGGAGGCTGCGTTCTTTACCCGGAATCATGTGGGGACTCCGAACTATACGAAACAGGGGACTGTGACGCGGGTGGCGAATGACATCTTCCCGTTCACAAATGTTTTCTTGAAGGGCTGGCAGGGGGATCTGCGGCTGATGCGCAAGGGGTTCGCTGGCCGGGCTGGTGCTGGCAAGACTCGGAAGTCTGCGGCTTCGTGGTGGATGCGCTGGATGCTCACCTCGGGCTCGCTGCGGGTGCTCCAGGCTGCGGGTGCGGCCGGTGTGCTGGGCGTGGGGATCAAGAAGCTCTATGATCGGGTGGGCGACTACTACATGTCGAACTATGACGTGCTGCCGGTGGGTGATACTGACGGGGGATCCTTCGACGGGAAGAAGACGACGATGGTGATCCTGCCTCGAGATCCTACGGATCGGATCATGGGGGCGCTGACTTATCAGATCTCGAAGGCGATTTTTGAAACGGCTCTTGGTAAACAGGTGCGTCCGGAGGAGCTGGTGCCTAAGGGGTTTTCGTTCGTTTCGTCGGATGTGCCTGGCCTCAACCCGGCTCTCAAGATCGCGTCGGGATGGGCGGATTTTGTCCGTGGGAACAATCCTTATGATTCGTTCCGCTCTGCACCTGTGCTCTCGCAACAGGAGCAACGGGTAGGCGGCTGGCCGGCGGTGAAGACGATGCTGGCGTGGACGCTCGGCCAGACGGGAGTGAACTCGTTCGTGCAGTATGATCCGAAATCTGGATCGCGCCTCGAGATCGGCGTGGGGTTGATTCCGGGGATCAATGGCCTGGTGCGCGTGACCGATAACGGCCTGCGGGAACAGCTGGCGAGCGACAAACTGCATAAGGAACAGGTGCGGGATCGGGCTGCTCTGGCGATGCCGGGGCTGGTGAAGGATCTTCATCAGGAATATAATTACCTATCTAGCGTGGGGGCTGCGGCTCGGACGCCGGTGATGGAGGCGAGATTCCAAACGCTCTCGGGATGGGAGTCTTCGGTTTACATGCCTTTCGTTGAGGCGGCGGCGGCTTCGCCTCGTTCGGCGGGCCGGATGGGTGAGACGGCGGCGAGCTTGAGCAAACCTTTCAAGCGGGTGGTGAAATGAAGTGAGCCCGGCCGCATTGCTGCGAACCGGGCTCATGGATTGGGTTGGTTGTGGGTGAACCGTAGCAGGGTTGACCGTAGCTGGAGAGGGGTTTTACGCTGTTTTCTGCTCTCCGTAGATCTGGGCTCGGTCGGCGGCACTGACGCTGCGGACGGGCCGCAGGAATTTCGCATAGTAGCGTTGGGTGGTGTCGATGCTCTTGTGACCAAGGAAATACTGCGCGGCTTCGCTCCCCTGCGTGCTCCAGACGAGGGATCCGGCCCATTTGCGGAGCTCGTAGGCGCATTTTCTTCGGTTTGGAAGGAATCGGCGAACGAATCGGTTGATCGTGCGATGGGTAATGGATTCGCGCTCGGTGGGGTTGCGCGCTGGGATCAGGTGCGGGCCATTGCCTGCAATCTCTCGGATGGTGCTGATAGAAAGATCTTCGGGCAAGCTAAGATGTCTGGCGAGTCCATCTTTAGTTTTTGGGATGTCGAGATGCCAGCCACCAGAGTCGTCGCCTGTGAGGGATGAGAGCGTTAATTCATCGATCTCGCTATTTCGCGCCCCGAGGCGGCTCATGATCATGTAAACGAGCCATGTGGCGGGATCTGCCTGCCGGAGGCTCTTGGCGGCGGCTTCCATCTGCTCGATCACGTCATGCGCGATCGCTTCAAACCCGACGTCTTCGCTGGTGTCGAAGCGGACGGCGATCCGGAAGCCTTTCAGGTCGGGGATCTTCATTCCGTCGTAAATGTAGAGCAATGATGGGGAAAATATGCTGCGGGCTTGCACGAGGGTGGAGCGGATCCCGCTCTCGCTGCGTTCGGCGGCCCGGGCGTTTTCCACGAAAGTGCGGGCGGTGCTCTCGGTGAGGATGTCGCTGCGGAGCTGGTCCACTTCGTCCTTTCCTGTAGCAAGCCGTAGCAGGCTGCGTAGGCTGGAGGCGTTTCCGTTGGCGCTCCTGGTATCGATCTGGCCGGCGGAGGGCGCTCGCTCGGTGTAGCGGTCAATGATGTCGCCGATGCTGGCCCATGGGGTTTTGCTGCGAACGGGGTCCAAGCGCTCCCATTTCGTATCGGCAGCGCTCTGCTCTACGGCGTCGAGCCATGATTTTGCGTTGGCAATGGCGTTGCGTGCCAGAGGGGAATCCAGGCATTTCCACATGTCTTTACCGTTGACCTGCCTGCGAATGTAAAATTTTCCTTGCTCCTCACGACGGAAGATCCTACGTTTTCGCCCTCGATGAACGAACTCGTTGACATCAATGTTGGTCTGGGGCTTGGCGGTCGTAGCTGTCATGTTTCTGCTACGGTTGTAGCTCCAGATTGCATCGTTGTCAATGGCTCGCTTTCATTCGCGTTCACTCGCTTGCAAAAAGCGTGGGATGCTGATGAAATGGGCCTCTGAGGGAGTTTTACCAGAGAAAGCAGCCGTAGCTCAATTGGATAGAGCATCTGACTACGGATCAGAAGGTTCCGCGTTCGAGTCGCGGCGGCTGCACCACTCATATTCAATGAGTTAGGATTAATTCTGAAACTTCAGAAAAAATCACCTCTGCACTTCCTCTGCACTTTTCAGGTCAACCCCCTCCGCGCTTGTTCAGTCTTTGCCAGAGAATGTGAGTAGGTCGAGCAGGCGGGCGACGTGATCCTGATGGGGAACGCATTCGACTTTCCGTTGGAACTCGATGGCGGACGCAACGCCCCCTCCCCCTGCGTTATATAAAGTTGAACGGGGAGCTGTACCTCCTCGACCCTCGGCGAATTCCGCCGGGGTCTCAAACCAACCACCAACCCGGATACGACTATGCCCCGAAAGGGATATTACTCACCGGCTTTGCGGCGGGATTTGGTCAAGCGCCTGTACTACGCAGCCAAGGATCTGCGGGTCCCCATGACGGTTTTGAACGACCGGCTCATGGAGGACTCGCTCAACCGTATCTGCGAGGAAGCGCCCACGATCGTCCCGATCTGTAGAGCCAACATCAACACCCAGGCCACGGCACAACCCGCCGCCGCCTGAAAACACCAACCAACCAGCATGAGTCAGCCCGGAACTACGCCGGGCTTTTGCATGCCCACAACCAACGAAAGGAACAATATATGGCCCTCAAATTGATCGCCAACTACTCGAAGCGCCTCGGCTTGCCGGGATACTCGAGCCACCAATTCTCTGTCTGCGTCGAGACGGAGATCAGCAACATCGACGACATCTCGGGGGAAAGCTCCCGTCTTTACCAGACGCTCCAGCAAAGCGTTGACGACGAGATCCAGCACACGGGATTCGTCCCGGAGCATGGATACGGCATGGAAGGCAAAACTAACGGCAACGGAAATGGTTCCGCCAATGGGAATGGCCACTCAAACGGCCACAGCAACGGCAACGGGCACAACGGTGATGCCTGGGCCTGCAGCGACAAGCAGCGGGAGCTCATCGTCAAGCTCGTGGAGGAACACAACCTCGACCTCAAGGACGTGGACGACACCTCAGTGCAGATGTTCGGGGCCTCGGTTCGGGAGCTCAACAAGCTTCAGGCCAGCGGGCTCATTGATCGTCTGCTTGATGAGCATGGTGGCGGAAGCCGCACCACCCGGCGCCCCAGCACCCGCACTTCGCCTCCCCGCCGCCAATACGCGAACGGATGTGCGCGATGATCGCGATTGCCCAACCTCCCGTGGCAACGGCAACCCCGCCCCCGAGCGAGTCGCTTACCCGCGTCGTGTCGGCGTCCCGGCTCAACTGCTTCCACTCCTGCCGGCTGAAGTTCTACTTCCGCTACGTGGAACAGATCGAGGTGACGGGCATCAACCGGCGTGGCATCGAATGCGGGATCCCGGAGAGCATCAGGGTAGCAGCAGGCGCATTCCCCTGCGACTTCCTCATCGACGGTGAAGCGGTTGGCAACATCCATCATGTCTTTGACATCCTGGAGATCAGCGGATCAGGCATCCGGCACATCCCGTATCGGGATCGTCTGGTGAAGCTGCTCAACCTGCTCGCGAGCGCCCAGCAGACAGGAATCCAGTGGGTAGCCACCATTAGCATGGAATCCGCCAAGCGGGCCTTCTTCGAGCAACTCCAAGAGGAGAATGCCGAGGGCGCCGTGTTCAAGCGGATCGGGTCAACCTACTCTTCGGGCCGTCCCAGCAGCGGAGGGGATCACCTCAAGTTCAAGTTCGTGGAAACCGCTTCGGTGGTCATCACCGGGATCAATGCCAAGCGCAGTGTGGCAATGGGCGTGTGGGATCATGGCAAGCTGGTTCCGGCTGGTAATGTCACGATCCCTCCGGACCAGCCAATCCCGCAGGAAGGCGACACCGCAGAGGTTCGCTACCTCTATACGTTGCCAGCAAGCGGCAGTCTCTTCCAACCGGTTTATCTGGGGGTGAGAGACGACATCGCGGCATCAGAATGCACGCGCGACCAGCTCAAGTTCCGCAGGGAGCCCGAGGAGGTGGCGGCATGAACCTCATTGCCAAATACACCGGCCTCAACGCCCGCAAGGAGGCGGCAGCCAAGCCTCCCTTCGGTCCCGGCTTCAACGCCGAGATCATCGCAAGGACAGAGACGCAGGAAATTCACGGCACCCGGGTCAACGACCTCGGTCCGGACTTCTGCGAATTCCGGGCATTGGATGCCGATGGCAACCTCTTGGGGAAAAAGAAAGTGAAGGGGTACTGACCATGAGCACACAATCAGACAGCGAACCACAACGCCAGCCGGGTCCAAAAACGGAACCGACTATCCAGGTAGTTCGGGATGCAATGCAACATTGCGCCCGGCTCCTGTCGGAAAGCGAAGAAGACACGCAGGAGTACATCGACGCCCAAGCAGAGATGCTGAACCTCGCAGAAACGGTCGGCTGGTGCGGGCGGATGACAAAGCCCTCGTCAGATATTGCCTCAAGGCAACTTCGATCGAATGCCATGAGGCGACGGTCGAGGCATTTGAAAAGTGGGTGGCGAATCAGCAGCCATCTCAGCGGCCTGCGCCGGAAGAAGATGCGAAAGGAAAGGACACCTGACCATGAGCATCCTCTCACGAGCAGGAGTGCAGCCGGGCATGGCATTCAAGTGCGGCGACTGCAACGACACCATCACGGGCAAGCAGGTCCTCGAAGGCGAATACCTCCATATCGTCCAGGCCAATCGGGAGCACCCCGAAGCATCGGTCTTCCGGTGCGAGTGCTGTCAGGACGAATACGAGGAACGCTTCCGCCCTGACTGACGCGCCCCTCCCGGACCATCGGGAGCAACACAACATTGCGCCGGGATGGATCCCCGGCTCCGGCACAACGGCCCATGTATCTCAACACCAACCGTATTTACATCTGCACAGATGTCACCAACGGGAAGGTCCATCTGCTCCTTCCAAAAACACTCAACTTCGAGGTGTTCGAGCTCCGGCTTGACGACCCCGATCCCTCCCGGACTGGCGCGGCCGAGTTCAAACTTCTCCGCGAGGAGATGACCGAGCACAGCTTCGAGCTTCCATAACAAGCAGTTCACAGAAGGCCGGGGGCAATCACGCTCCCGGCCTTTTTCATTCAACCCAACATCGAAAGGAAAAATATGATCAGTTTATCAGTTCAAGATTTGAAGCCCGCCATGGCAGGCCTCACCAAAGTCATCGCCGCCAAACACCAGCTCCCATGCCTTCGCTGCATCCGGGTGGATGCCTCGTCGGAGCGCCTCACCCTCATGGGCACCGATCTGGACATGTATGCCAGATTTGCAGTGCCCGAATTCCAGTGCGACGCGACGGTGAGCTTCCTGTTCCCGTTGGATCGCTTGCAGTCGATTGTCCGCCGGTTCCATCCCCGCACAATCATCAACTTGGAGGCAGGAAAGATCAGCTGCGACCTCGGCACGGGCCGGGTCGTGGAAGATGTCGAAAGCCCAGAAGTCGCGGATTTCCCGCAGGAACCAGAGTTCCACGGCGAACCAGTCGCCCTGCCGGAATCGTTCCCCCGACGGTTCATTGAGGCCATGGGCTGCAGCTCCACAGATGCAACCCGCTATGTGCTCAACGGCACATACCTTGATGTCAGCGGGGCCGCCGATGCCGGGCATTATCTGGTCGGCACAGACGGACGGCATTTATTCAGTGCGAACAGCTTCACGCTCCCGCTCCCGGAATCGGCCATCATCCCCAACCACAAGCTGCTCATGTGGCGTGGGCTGGCGGAGGTGCCATGGGCGATGGTGGGACAGAAGGAAGATAAGCAGATCGCCCCACTGGTACGGATCGTCGCGGGGGATTGGACTCTCACGATGAAGACCGTCGATGGCAACTATCCTAACTGGCGGCAGGTCGTGCCTCACTTCAGGCAGCACCGCACGACGGTCAAGCTGCCAGAGGTGCATGAGTTCACCTCCATCGTGAACGGCCTGCCCGGTGGCGAGATCAAAGACAGGCCAGTCGATCTCGTGATTGAAGGCGGTGCCGTGGCGGTCAAAGCCATCACGGGCGGATCCAAAATCCAGCTCGTTGGCGCGGTGGCCACTGGCCCGGATGTCACCACTCGCCTGAATCGGGATTTCCTGACCAAGGCCCTGGATTACGGGCTCACGAACATCGGGCTCATCGACGGCATGTCGGCACTGCAATTCACCCGTGAGGGCAGGCAAATGGTCGTCATGCCCCTGCGAGTTGCTGAGGCATGTCCGCCACAGGCTCACAGCGCGCCGACAGAACAACCGGCAGCCGGTGTACCGCAACAACCCGAAGAACCCAACCAACCGGCGCAAATCGCGCCCGCAGCAACCAACAAACCGGCTCAAGTAGAGCCAAAACCAGAAAGATCCATGACCGAAACAAACGGCCACCACACCAACGGGGCGGCAACGCCCTACCTCAACGGGGCTCCACGCTCCACTGCGCCGGCTCTTCCGGCAACGGACAAACCTGCCATCGAAGCCGCCATCGACAAAATCGAAGGTTTTAAAGCGAGCGTCCGCGAAACCCTCGCCGGTCTCACTGAGCTGACAGCCCTGCTCCGGCAGGCCGTCCGCGATCAGAAGGCAGGCGAAAAGGAAATCCATACTGTCCGCCAAACCCTCCGCTCTCTTCAGGGCGTGAGGATCTAAGCGACACAAACACACCAACCAACCAAACCAACCCATTCAGAGGCCGGGGGCAATATCAACGCTCCCGGCCTTTGTCGTTTCAAAACCAAAACACCATGAACATCATCGAACACCCGCAACCCCGCGCACAGGCTCCCACGCGAGGAATGTTGCTTCACTGCGGAGCCCAAACCGTCAGCCGCGAAGATCTCTTTGCTGTGCCGACACCACCCGGAACGCGGACTTGGTACCCGCTTCCTCACCGTACGATCCTTCGAGAAGTCGAAACCCAGTTGGAAACCACCGGGTTCACGATCACCGAGGAAACCCACGCGCTCAGCCACAACGGGGAACGGTACTTCGGCGTCCTGAGCGTCACACTTCCCAGCCGAACCGAGTCGGATTTCGGCTGGATTGTTGGCCTAAGAAATAGCCGTAACATGACGTATCCTGCTGGTCTTGTGGCAGGTACACGCGTATGCGTTTGCGACAACCTAGCCTTCTGCGGGGAGGTAAAAATCAGCCGCAAACACACGCGGTTCGCCGAACGTGACCTCCGGCATCTGACGGCTCGTGCCGTTGGCCAGCTTGGGGACAAGTTCCGTGGGCTCGATCAGCGGGTCCTCGCCTACAAGCAGGAACCTGTGACGGACACCCGCGCCCATGACATCATCATCCGGGCAGTAGATTGTGCAGCGATCACCCCTGCGCAGATCCCGGACGTGCTCATGCAGTGGCGCAAGCCAGCGTTTGAGGACTTCACTGTCCGCAATGCCTGGAGCCTCTGGAATGCGTTCACCGAAGTGTTCAAGACGGTGAACCCGCATACCGCGCTGCGTCGGGGAGAAGCCCTGCACGGCCTCTTCGATGCGGAAACCGGATTGGCCCTTGCGTCATGAGTGCCGAGCCCACACCCATCGAGAAGGCGCACTACGGAAAGCTCGTCGGTCGGCGGATCATCGGGATCCACTGGGAGGATTTCGAAGGGCAGGCATTGCCTGTTCTTCTCCTCAGCGGGAAAGACCGAGAGGGCAACCAAGCCTCCGCCGCTGTCCAGTGCGACCCCGAGGGCAACGGTCCGGGGCACTTGGAGCACTCGCTATGAGTGCCCGGCGGAACTACCCACGCATCCGCTCTGTTCACCTGAACCGGTGGGAGCGTCCACAACGAGCCACGGTCTGGACGAAATACGGGATCGTGAAGGTTGTGTGGAAGGATATGGTCGGGAACCGGTGCTGGTTTGCCAGCGGCACCGAGGATGCCAAGCGGGAGGCCGTTCCCGCCATTGAACACATCGAGCAGATGTGCCAGACCATGCACTGACCTCCAAGTGCTTGGCCGGAGAAACTCATCGGCCCGTTGGGGTGGGTTTCTTTTACCTGTCGGCGAAATCAGCATTGCCCGATGGTATCCTCCCGCGTTGTCAATCTGATCAGGCGTCACCAAAAAATGACGACTAAGCTTGTCGTTTTAAAATGTTGAAAAATCTGGAGCCGGGATACTCTGAAGTTGTTCTGGGGGGAACAGTAGGTCGCTACAGCATTCGTTGTGGCGACCTACACTTTTTGCCGCCGGTCGTTTTTCCGTCATCGAGGAGTGTCCTACGTGAAAGCCCGGCATGAACCCGATATAACTGGCGCTGATGGATCTTGCCAAAAAGACTGCAGGGCTCATAGAAGGTGAGGCAGTCCAAAAAACGTATGACAACCTCGTGGACGACCGGTTCACCCCGGAAGGGGATATCGAATACTACCACCACTACCAGATCGTCAACATCGCCAATACCGAACGCCAGATCAACGGCCTCGAATTCATATTTGTGGAGCTGCCAAATTTCCGGCCTAAGACGATGGATGAGAAAAATCTGCGCGTTCTCTGGCTGCGATATCTCACGGAAATCCAAGACCACTCGACCGAGGTGCCTGCGGAGATCCTGGAGGACAAGAATATTTGCGAGGCCGTGGAATACCTGAGCGAGTTTGCCTTCACCAAAGGCGAGCTGGATGCCTACGAGCGCTGCTGGGATATCGTCCGGGTCGAGCGCACGCACATCGCCGACTCGCTTGCCGCTGGCGAAAAAGTCGGCATCGCCAAAGGAGAAAAAATCGGCATCGCCAAAGGAGAGAAGGTCGGACTCGCTAAAGGTCGCGAGAAAGGCATCCAAGAGGCCCTCGCACGGCTGGTTGCTGGAGGGTTTCCCGAAGCCGAGGCCCGAAAAAAGCTTGGCGTGCCGTAGCGCGTTGAGGGGTTTCTTGACGGTTCCTAAGGAAGCCTCACCGGCTTATCCGAGAAGCCTTGTGCGGGCGTCTTTCTCGCTCAAGCCTCCCGTCACAAGCAACGAGATGGCTTTTTCGATCACGGCGTCTTTTTTCGGGACCATGCGTTCTTTATCTTCAAGGCTCTTAGGGCCAGTCGTCCTCGATCTCCTCACCGATCATCGTTGAAAGAAACAGTCGAGCGATCCGGTTGTCGTCCAAAAGATATTTGAACGCCCCGTCGTAAATCGGATTGACAATGCGCGTGAGGCCCATGCGCGCACTCTCGCCTCCGCAAGCTAGGCGGGTCAAAGCTTAGCAAGTCCAGGAATGGCGAATCCGCCTTGATCACTGCCTCCTGAAATCGCTTCCCGTGCTGCGGGAAAGCAAGAGAGGTTAAATTATATGCAATAATATAATTGACACTCGTTTGAAAAGCGGCGATTGATACCCGGGCTTATGAACCGAATATCCCTCCCTATTAGGTGTCGCATTGCGACAAGATTCCCGCGCGCAATATGGCTGAAAGCCTTGGTGCTATTAGCGCCTTTGGGCGCTTCCTGCCTAATGGCTCAGGATCCTGGCAAGCTTCCCGGCTTGTCGGAGGAGATCACAGTCAAGCCTGCAAAGGAGCTGTCCGTGAAGGCGCCGAGCGGCAATTATGTCGCTGTTTTGGATAACCGGCTTGCCGATCCGAGCGCCTCGGCGACGGCGTCTCAGGACCACCACAATGGGTGGCTTGAGCTTTCGTCCGGCAAAGTTTCTGGCAACGTGATTAAGGTGAAGGGGAAATATTATGTGCCCAGCACAGCGGCCATTCCGCCGAAGGGTCTTCGGTTTACGATTCGCAAACGTAGTCCGGCTGGGCTCAAGGTTTATTCTGATAAGACGTTGGACATCGATCCGACGATGGACAAGTGGATTGATTTTTCCATCGAGCTCCCTCTGGATGAGGCTGTGGATCCGGAGCCCCTGAACTACGCTCTCCTGCTCTCAGCGCTGCCCTTTGCCGGGCCGATCTATCTCGACAATGTCGAAGTGACAGATCCCATGGGCAACGGGCTTTGGGATCATCCGGAATTTGAGCTCGAATAGGCGAAAGCAAGGTTGCTTATGATGATTTTGTTGGCTCGCCCTGCAGGTGAATTGCTATTTGTTCCTAAGTGTCTGGAGCTTCGTCTTCCGTAGTTATATCCCCTTCATTTCGGTTTAAATTCCCCCCCCCATTTCCTATGCGCTTATTCCTTATCCTGAGTTTTTGTTGTTGTCTAATTGCCGCCAACGTCAAGGCTAACGAGGAGCCGGAAGGCGGAGGGATTCCGATCGGCTTCACCTTGAAGGATCCCGGCTTCGTGACGTTGGTGGTCGAGGATTCCCAGGGGGTGAGGGTTAGGAATCTGATCAGCGAGACCGAATTTCCTGCTGGCAAGCAGCAGGTATTTTGGGATGGGCTGGACGATCTCGGGCGCGATCTGGGAGCTGCTCGATTTGGGGCCTATCACGTGCCAGGAAAAGTGGTGCCCGCAGGGGAGTACACGATTCGAGGGCTCGTGCGTCCAAAGATCTGCCTGACCTACGAGCTGGCTCCCTATACGAACGGCAAGCCCGCATGGTTTACTGCGGACAAGTCGAGCGGTTGGCTCACCAACCACAGCGCGCCGCAGGGCTTGCTTTTTCTCCCCCCTGGAGTGGCTCCGGAACGCGGAGGGAAGCCTGCTTCCAAAAGCGGTCAGATCCTTGTTGGCAGCCCTTTTTCTGAGGGGGGATCTGGCGTGGCTTGGCTGGACATGTACGGCAACAAGCTCCACGGCCAGGAATGGGTTGGGGATATTTGGACGGCCGCCACCCATTTTGCGCGGGATCTTGGCAACAATCCGCTTCCTGGAGTCTATGCCTATGCCGGAACGGGGTTCGTGCCGGGCAAGTCGCAACCCGAGCTGAGGCTCAATGAATTGTTGGTTCCGTCCGAGTGGGGGACGAAGCCGAACATGACCCGGTTGGGGACCGGGGAAGACCGGCCGGTCGTCTCCCCTGCCTACAAAATTGCAAATTATCCGGCGAAGGATGCCGCTGCGGGAGATTCTCACCAACAGGATATCCTGACCGGCCTGGCTGTGAACAACGGCCTTCTGATCGCTGCGATCGAGGCGGTGAACGAATTGGTCTTTGTGGACGCGCGGGAGCATAAGGTTCTTGGAAATGCAAAGCTCGATCATCCCCGGGGGCTTTTGTTTGACCGCCAAGGGAGGCTCTGGGCGGTATCGGGCAAGCAGGTCCTCCGTTTCGCTCTGGGAGCGGACTTCACGGTTCTTCCTGCGCCGGAGGTCATCGTGGATAAAGGTCTGGAAGATCCCCAGCAGATGGCTTTCGACCAGCAAGGAAATATCTATGTCAGCGACTGGGGGACGAGCCATCAGGTGAAAGTCTTTTCACCGGAAGGGAAGCTGCTGCGCACGATCGGACAAGCAGGGGTTCCTTCCGTCGGGCCGTATGATCCCCTGCACATGAACCATCCTGCGGGCTTGGCGATTGATGATCGGGGCCGGCTTTGGGTCGCCGAGAAAGATCACTCGCCCAAGAGGGTCAGCGTCTGGTCGAAGGACGGCGCGCTAGAGAATGCGTTTTATGGACCGGCCCGCTACGGTGGCGGAGGGGCGCTTGATCCGCGCGACAAAACGGTTTTTTATTATGGGGATGAGACCGGCGGCATGCAGTTTCGGCTGGATTGGGCGACAGGGAAAAGCCGGGTCGAGGCTGTTTATTATCGCAAAGAGCTTGATCCGGTGCCATTGGCTGGAAATTTTTCCGGAGACGCGCCGGAGACCGCGCTGCCCGTGGATGGGCGCACGTACCTGACGAATGCCTACAACAGCAACCCTACTCAGGGAACCTCCATGGCGGAAATCTGGCTCCTTGAAAAAGGTGTCGCCCGCAAAGTGGCGGCCATGGGCAATGCTTGGGAGGGCAAAGCCTGGCGGCCAGCCTTCCGCTCCGCTGAGTTTGCCTCGGCGATGCCGCCGGATTTTAATCCTGCGAAGGATGCGCTGTTCTTTGCTTGGTCGGACCGTAATGGCGACGGCCAGATGCAGCGGGATGAGGTGGTTTTTAAGCGCCCTGATCGTCCGACATTTGGAGATTCCTGCCGGTTGGGCGGCGTGACGGTGGAAAAGGACCTGTCATTTGTGGTGGCGGTCTTCGGCGATGAAGCGATGAGGTTCCAAGCCGGCGAATTCACCAAGGGGGGGGTGCCGACCTATGATTTATCCCGAGGTGCGGTGCTGGCGCATGGGGTCTCCGTAGCCCCTTCTTCTGGCGGCGACCAGGCGCTGACAGGCAAAGGGGGGTGGGCCGTCTTTACCACGGCTCCTCAGCCCTTCTCCAATTATGGGTTCGCCGGGGTCCGCGATGGCAAACCGCTTTGGACTTATCCCAACATCTGGCCCGGCCTGCATCCCTCCCATGATGCTCCGGTTCCTTCCTTTCCAGGCGAAGTCTTGGGGGCGACCAGGCTTGTCGGCCCTCCGATCTCCCCTCGGAAGTCGGATGCTGGCGAGCTGTGGGCGGTCAATTCCAACAAGGGAGTCATCAATCTGTTCACCATGGACGGGCTGTTCGTGACAACATTGTTCCGAGACTGCCGGTCAGCCTCGTGGGCGGTTCCCGAGGCTGTGCCGGGAATGGCCGTGGATGCTCTGAGCCTCTCCGAGGAATGCTTCTGGCCCCAGATCACCCAGATGGACGATGGGGAGATCTACCTCCAGGTGGGCACGAATGATGGCCCGCTGCGCATTGTCCATGTCACAGGGATTGATGGCATCCGCCGGCTTCCGGATTTGAAAATTGCCGTGAGCGAGGAGAGCCTTCGTGCCGCCTCGGAATCGGTCCGCCTTGCCGAGGCCAAGCGGCAGGAAAAGCGGCTGCCCAAGAAAATTCGTGTGCCGCTGCTGGCCAACAAGCCGACGGTGGATGGCAAGGCAACCGAATGGAAGCTCGCGAATTGGGCTCCGATTGATTCCCGCCGGTTGCACCTCGGGGATTGGGGCGGGAGGCAGATCGTCACTCGGGCCGCGCTGGCCGTCTCCGGCGAAAGGCTCTACGGCTTCTTTGAGACCGATGACTCCAGCCTTCTGAAGAATGCCGGGACCTCCCTTCAGACGCTCTTCAAGACCGGCGGCGGGCTGGACGTAATGATTGGCGCGGCCGGTGCGGATCCCCAGCGGATGGTGCCCGTTGCGGGCGATGTGCGCCTGCTCATCAGCATGGTCAACGGCAAGCCCGTAGCGATGATCTACCGCCCTGTCGCTCCCGGCAGCGGCGCAAAGCCGGTGGATTTTACTTCCCTCGTAAAAACTGTAAAAATCGATCAGGTCGAGGATGTGAGTTCCGACCTCGAGTTGGGTTCGTCGCTGGAGAAGGACAAAGAGGGAAACGTCCTTCTTGCCACCTACGAGTTTTCGATTCCGCTGGCGCGGCTCGGGCTCAATCCGGCCGACGGGCTGTCGATCCGTGGCGACGTGGGGATTTTGCGCGGAGATGGGCTGAGGACCATGCAGCGGGTCTATTGGAATAATAAAAGTAGCGGATTGGTATCCGACACCCCTAGCGAGGCAGAGCTGATTCCCGGGCTGTGGGGGACGTTTCAGTTCCAAGCGGCGCCATGAGGCTACGAACCACTTCGCCCGGGAAAATGATCGCAGACCTTTTGCGCTTTAAAGTTTCTCCGGGCGAAGTCGCCTACAAGCGGATTACTCAAAAGCTGAGGGATTTGATTCTTTCGAAAGCCCTGCTTCCCGGAACGCGGCTGCCGACATTGACCGAGCTGGCCAGATTGTGGAACACAAACTATTTTACGGTCCAGACGGCCCTGACCCCCTTGGCCAACGAGGGCCTCCTCGTGCGCAAGCAGCGCAGAGGAACATTTGTTACCGAGAGCAAACGCCAGATTAAGACGGTGGGGATCTATTTCGGGGGCAGCCTCTGGCGCGTCAAGCACGCCGCGTTTTACCAGACCCTCTATGCCGCGCTCTGCGACCATTTCGAACGCATGGGGATTGCCGTGCATCTTTTCATGGACTCCCGCCCAAGGGGGCAGCAGGGAAGTCCCTTGAAGCCTTTGAATGATGCGATCCGGCGGAGCGAGGTGAGCGCCGTAGTTGGTGCGATGACGACGACCGAGGAAGTGGAATGGTTGGAGAAGCTTCCGGTTCCTGTCAGCGTGTTCTGTTCTGGCGCTTCCGAGACGTCCGCCGCTGTTGGCCTTGAGATGGGCGAATTCCTGCGCAGCAGCATGGTGCGCCTTAAGGAGCGAAAATGCCGTTCGGTCGCCCTGATCTGCGGCGATGGGCTTCCGAATTTTGATTCGTTTTTTGATTTGGCGAAAGAGATCGGATTGAAGGCCCTCCCGGAGTGGGCGTTGCAGCGAAACTCATGGCCAGAGGAATTTGAGGAGTTCGGCTATGAGTCTTTTGGGAAAATCTGGTCAGGAACCACGAAGCCCGATGGGCTCATCGTCTATCCCGACAACATCGCGCTCGGCGTGATCATGGCCATCCTACAAAAGGGGGCGCAAGTTCCCAGCCAGCTGAAGCTCGTCATGCATTGCAACGAGGAGGTCTATATCCACTGCCCCCTGCCGGCCGATTGGCAGGTGGTCAGTGTTGTCAAAATCGTTGATGCGCTCTGGAAACAGCTTCGTGCTCAGGCGGATGGAGGGGCGCCCGGCCAGCTCTCCCTTGGAATCACGCTGCAGCCACCCACCTCCAAGTTGCCGCCCATGTTTAGAAGATGGGAATCGGGAGGGTCCCAATTTACTCAACATGGAGCAAAGTCTTTCTGAAGACCTTGCAAAATCTCAGGCCGTGCAGAGATCGGAGTCGAAGTGGTGGCTTGTGAGGCGGGCGGCCCCGGGTTCCGGGTACTCAAAGACGCGGCCTTCAAAGTTGCGGACGACGACCTTATCCCTGTCGTGGTAGAGCACGTAGCCTGGGTTGATCGGGACTTTTCCACCTCCGCCTGGCGCATCGATCACAAATTGAGGGATCGCATATCCGGTGGTAAATCCGCGCAGCGCCTCGATGATCTCGACGCCCTTGGCAACGGAGGTGCGGAGGTGCGAGGATCCAAGGATGAGATCGCACTGGTAGAGGTAATACGGACGCACGCGGCACTGGAGAAGCTTGTGGACGAGCTCCTTCATCGTCTGAACATTATCGTTCACTCCCGCCAGCAGGACGCTTTGGTTTCCGAGCGGAATCCCGCTGTCGGCGAGGCGCCCCAGCGCATCGCGCACCTCGAGGGTCAGCTCGCGGGGGTGGTTCACATGCACGCTCATCCAGAGAGGATGATATTTTTTGAGCATCGCACAGAGCGCTGGAGTGACCCGTTGGGGGAGAAAAATCGGAACCCTGGTCCCGATGCGCAGGAACTCGATGTGCGGGATCCCGCGCAGCCGGCGCAGAAGGCCCTCCAGCTTGTCATCGGAGAGGAGCAGCGCGTCGCCACCGGAGAGCAAGACATCGCGGACTTGGCGGTTTTTTTCTAAATAGGCAAAGGCTTCCTCGAAATCGGTATGCAGCTCCTGCTCGCCGACTCCGCTGACGACCCGGCTGCGGGTGCAGTAGCGGCAGTATGAGGCGCATCGGTCGGTCACGAGAAAAAGCACGCGGTCCGGGTAGCGGTGGACAAGCCCCGGCACCGGCATCGCCGCATCTTCGCCGCAAGGGTCAGCCATGTCGTAGGGGGAGTCGTATCCCTCTTCGATCCGCGGGATGACCTGCCTGCGGATCGGACAGGCCGGATTATCCCGTTCGATCAGGTTGAAATAATGCGGGGTGACGGCCAGCGCCAGCTTGGTGCCTGCGAGGAGGACGCCACCTCGTTCCTCGTTGGTGAGAATCAGGCGCGACTCCAGCCCAGAGAGCGTGGTCACCCTGTTCCTAAGCTGCCAGCGCCAATCATCCCACTCGACGGGATCGACATCCGGCCAATAGCCGGGTGCCTGCGATACAAAACGCTCCTGCCTGTCGTATTGAAGACTCTCCATGAAAATCAAGGATAACGCTACAAAGACGATCCCTTCTGTCAACAATGCAATCCCGATGAATCAGATTGCCGCAGCCGGAATTTTTGGATTGCGGCTGCGTGCGAGCTCCTTGCGGTTGACCGCATTCATGTACGCGCGGGCGCTGGCCTCGATCACATCGGTGCTTGCGCCCTTGCCTGTGATGAGCTCTCCGTCGCCAAAGTCCACCTTGAGCGTGACCTCCCCGAGAGAGTCCCTGCCCTGCGTGACCGCATCGACATGATATTCGGCAAGATGGCCTTTGCGGTTGGCGATGCGGTCGATCGCCTGCATGGCGGCATCCACCGCCCCGTTGCCAGGGCTGGAATCTTGAAAGGACTCGTCCCCCCGCTTGAGCCGGACGGTAGCGGTAGGAATCGTGGTCGAGCCGCTCGTGACATGGATGTAGTCGAGCGTGAACGTCTCTTCGGCCACCGACATCGAATCCTCAACCAGGGCAGCCAGATCGTCGTCATAAACAAATTTCTTTTTGTCTCCGACTTCTTTGAACCGCGCGAAGACAGCCGCGATTTCCTGATCGCTGAGGCGGAAGCCCAGATGGTCGAGCCGGGCGAGCATGGCATGGCGGCCGCTGTGTTTTGTGAGCGGCAGTTCGGTGCCTCCCCAGCCGACATCCTGCGGGTCCATGATCTCGTACGTTTCCCGCTTTTTGAGGATGCCGTCCTGGTGGATGCCCGAGCTATGGGCAAACGCGTTCTCCCCCACGATCGCCTTGCTCCGTGCGACGTGGAGCCCGCTCATCCGGCTGACGATGCGCGAGGTCTTCAGGATTTCCCTCGTCACCACGTCTGTGTGGAGATCGGAATAATAATCCGACCGCGTCTTGATCGCCATGATGACCTCCTCAAGCGCGCAGTTGCCCGCGCGCTCGCCGATCCCGTTGAAAGTGCCTTCGACCTGGCGGGCTCCCGCCTTCACGGCCGCCAGAGAGTTGGCAACAGCCAGCCCGAGGTCGTCGTGGCAATGGACGCTCAAAATGACGTCGTCGATATTTTTAACATTCGAGCGCAGGTAGGTCATCAAGGCCGCATAGTGTTCAGGAATCGCGAAGCCGACGGTGTCGGGAACATTGATCGTTGTCGCTCCGGCCTCGATCGCCGCCTGGACGACGCGCGCAAGAAATTCCGGCTCGGTGCGCGATCCGTCTTCCGGAGAAAACTCGACATCGCGGGTGTGTGTCTTGGCGAGGCCGACTCCCTCGCGGGTGAGGCGGATGATCTCCTCCTCGGCCTTCTTGAGTTTGAATTCGCGGTGGATTGCCGAGGTGGCCAGGAAAACATGGACCCTCCCGCGCTCGCCGGCCGGCTTGACGGCCGCCGCCGCCGCCTCGATATCCTTCGTCACGCAGCGTGCCAGGCCGCAGATGATCGGCCCTTGGATCTCGGTGGCAATCGTCTTGACCGCTTCGAAATCCCCTTCGCTGATCACCGGAAATCCCGCCTCGATCACGTCGACGTTCACGCGCGCAAGCTGGCGGGCGATTTCCATTTTTTCGCGCAGGTTCATGCTGGCGCCCGGGCATTGCTCGCCGTCGCGCAGGGTGGTGTCGAAGATGATAACTTTTTCGGACATAGTGTGGGTTGGTAGTATAAAGCGAAGAATTGTTCGCGCTTCTATTCCCCGTTATTGAGGATTGAGGCGAGGCGTTTGACGGCCGGGAAGGAAAGCATCTCGTCCCAATGGCATTTCACCTGGACGATCGTGGCGTCGGGGAGGATGGAAACCCAATTGGCGGCACCATCGGGAGAAAAATCGGATGGCAGAATGATCCGCGCCGTAAAGTTTCCGTACGTGCAGTGGTATTTTTTCCAAGCGGCTTCGTGGATGGAGGCTGGTTCGCCGGGATCGGCATGGGGCTCCATCCGTTCGGGTGCGGAGAGGCGCTTGAATGCGCTCTTCACGGAGGAGAGCCATCCGCCGGCTCCTTCGGCTTTGGGGGCGGTCGACCCGATGAGCAAGAGCTCTGGTGCGGGGCGTCCCGCCGCTACGAGCTGGCGGACCATTTCCAAGGCCACCGTGCCGCCAAATCCGTATCCGGCGAGCACAAACGAGACGGTAGGATCCTCTTCAAGGAGGGCAACGATATAGGCTGCCGCCGCGCTTTCAACCGTGGGATGGCAGGCTTCCGGATTATGGAACCCCCGGGCCAGCAGGCCAATGATGCGGCGTGTGGGGCCGATGGCTGCGGCCAGGTCGCGGTAGATCTCCGGCGTTCCTGCCGCGCTGGGCAGAAGCACGAGCGTCGGGGCGTCTCCTTTTTCCTGCAGCACGGTGATCGGATTCCACGGGCGGGCGGCGGGCGAAGGTTTTGCCGGGGCCGCAGGTTTCGGGGCCTGCTGGATGGGTTTTGCGGGAGCAGGAAGAAGAGACTCAGCGATCCATCCGCCGCGTGTGAGGGGCCATTCAGGAACGGCGAGAAGACCGGCGGGAGCAGAGTCTGCAAGGACCCAAGAGTGGGCGCCGACATAGGCGTCGAGAACGTTGCCGAGCAAGGCCTCTGAAGCGCGTCGGGCGGCAGCATCGGGAATCCCGGGCGCACGCTTGACATCGCTCTCGATGAAGAGATCTCCGGCGCGATTGCGCCATGCGCGGAGGCCGGTGACGATTCCTTTGCGACTGATCGAGGTGCCGCCAGTCTTTTTCCAACCCGGAAAGCGGAACACGAGCTCGCCGGAATAGCCGGGAGGCATTTCGTGGAAGTTGGGGTCAAAAACAGAGACTTCAACATCCGGGGTTGGTTTGCCTGGAGTCAGGTTCGGGCCGTCCGCGCGCGCGGCGGCCCGGACGCCAAGCCCGCAGAGACCGGCTGGGCTGAAAAAGACGAGCGTGTTGAGCGAGCCGTAGGCATGTTTGTTCCAGATGTCGAGCGCGGCCTTGCGGGGCGATCCGGCCTCGACGGCGACGACGCGGATCGTTGGCGAAACGAGATCTTCTCCGTGCGACCAGCGGGCAGCCTGGTTATGCCATTCCGGCGTGGTCAGGCGGAGGTGGGTGACCTGAGCCGTCGCCGGATCAAGCAGGTCATTGCCCGCGAGAGCAACCATTCCGCCGGTGAGGAGCGGAACCATCCACTCATCAAAAAAGGCACCTCCCCCAGGTGCCGAGTGAGCAAGAAAGGAGTCGCCCGGACCAAAATTCAAAACCCGGGCCCCTTCGATGCTCGCGGCGAGCAGCTGGCCGTGATTCAATGTGCGCACGATCGGGGCTTCGCCATCGCAGTGGCCCGCCAGATGCACCGCGGGAGTATCAGCCTGAATTTTCAGCTTGGGCAGGTCGGAGGTTTCCAAGGTGTCCCATTCCTGATCCAACACAATCCTTCTGCGGGAGGACTCGTCGAGCAAGGGCGCGCTCAAAGCATCACAGAGCACGACGCCGGCATCGTGGGAGGAGAGGGTGGATTCGATCCATTCCTTCGGGGCTGATGAGTCGAGCACAACGCACAGGTTGCCCGCCTTCCAAGTGCCGAGCAGCGCGACCGCAACCCAGGACGACGACGAAAGAAAGAGCCCGACATGCCAGCCGCCAGCCAGCCCGGCCTTGGCGAGGTGGGAGGCCAGCTTGTCGGAGAGGGAATCCAGCATGGAAAATGTCAGCGAATAGTCTCCGTCTTGAACGGCGATCGCCTCGGGATTGTTGGATGCCACCTCATGGAATGCCGCAGTGAGGGACTCTGGATGCTCTACGCTTTCCGGCCCGCGCGCCCACATTCTCAGGGAGTGGATTTCCTCCGGCAGGAGCACGGGGATCTTGGCGAGAGGCTTATCGAAGAGGTCAGGCAGCTCGCCGATGAGCGCAGTGATACGAGAGAGCAGATCGCGCGCGACGAACTCGGAAGGGCCGGTCACCCGAAGATCCAAGCGGATGCCATCGCGGGCTTCGAGCCGCAGCCCGCTTGGGGGGGGCTCGATAATACGTGCGTCAAAGTTGATCCAGCGCGGCAGAGCAGAATGGATGACGTCGCTCACTTTTTCTCCGCGCCAAGCGAAGGAGACAGGGACATCTTGGATGGGCAACGAACGCCCGGTTGCTGAGAGCGCTTGGGCCGGATTGATCCATGCGTTTGCATTGGCCTCTTCGTGCCGTTTTTGTGCGGCAAGAAGCCAAGGGCCGACAGCGCCCTCCCAGGTTTGTGCCACCGGAAGCCAGCTTTCGAAATAGCCGGCCTCCTGGCCCTGCCGGACCGAATGCAGGGCAAGGGAGAGGTTTCCCGTTGCTCCAAAGCGCCGCAAAACGAGCGCCCAGAGGCATTGTAAAACGACCGGCCGTTCGAGGTGCCGCGCCTCGCAGAAGTCGGTGAAGGTGGCGGTCTCCTCGCGTCCGAGGGCGGCCGACGCCTGAGCAACGACGCCTTGGTCGGGACGTGGATGGAGGCGCAGCGGTTCGTTGGCCCCGCTGAGGATTTCTTTCCATGCGACGAGCGAGCCGGAAGAAGGGAGGCTGCCTGCCACCGGTTCGGCGGCAACCGGGTGCCCAATGGCGATGAGCCAGTCGGCTAGCACGCGGGTTACGGAGAACTCATCAAGCAGAAACGAAGGAAAGGTGAGCAGGTAGTGGGCATTGCCCCCCGGCAAGCGAATCTCGTGAAACCGAACCAGCGGGAGGTTGGCGGGCTCAAACGGCCGGGCGCCTTCCGCAGCGAGAAGGGCGTTCCATTTTGTCGGCACGGCTTCTGCAGTTTCGCCCAGCCAATCAATGCTGGTCCAATCTGTTCCGGCGGAGTCAACTTCCTTGCCTGTAACCATTTCTCCAGCGAATTGCGTAAACGATGTGCGCAGGATCCCATGGCGTGCAACGACCGACTGCCAAGCGGCACGGAGCGATTCAGGATCAGTTTTTTCTCCGAAGCTGATTGAGACCTGTGTGTTCCCTGCGCCGGTCGGCGAGAGGGTGCGGTATCGGCCATAGGCCGTCATTTGCATCGGGTTTGCAGGGAATTCTCTCATCGTTATCCAGAGTTAAAGTTCGAAATCGGTGACGGCTCCGCGCGACGCGGTCGAGACGTGGGATGCGTATTTTGCAAGCACGCCACGGCGGTAGCGGGGCTTTGGCTTTTTCCATTTGGCAAGGCGCCCGGCAATTTCTTTTTCCGGGACCTCGAGCGTGAGTTTGCGGGAGGTGGCATCGATTGTAATCGGGTCGCCATTGCGGACGATCGCGAGCGTTCCGCCCTCGAAGGCCTCCGGGGTAATATGGCCGACCACAAACCCGTGGGTGCCTCCAGAGAACCGTCCGTCGGTAATCAATGCGACATCCTTGCCAAGCCCCCGGCCCATGACCGCGCTGGTTGGCGAGAGCATTTCGCGCATTCCCGGACCGCCGCGCGGGCCTTCGTAGCGGATGACGATCACGTCGCCTTTGGCAATTTTGCCGGCGAGGATCGCGTCGAGGGCTTTTTCCTCAGATTCGAAGACGCGGGCCTTGCCTGAGAATTTTTCCCCTTCTTTGCCTGAGATCTTGGCGACGGCGCCCTCGGAAGCGAGGTTGCCGTGGAGGATGACGAGGTGGCTTTCCTTTTTGATCGGCCGGTCGAGCGGAAGGATGATCTGCTGCTTTTTCGGGTAAGGCTTGAACGGTGCGAGGTTCTGTTTGAGCGTCTTTCCCGTGACGGTAAGGCAATCGCCGTGGAGCAGGCCGGCAGAGAGGAGCACTTTCATCATCGGCACAATGCCGCCAATTTCCACGAGCTCGGACATCAGAAAGCGCCCGCTGGGCTTCAAGTCGGCGATCACCGGCACGCGTTTGCCGATGCGGGTGAAGTCGTTGAGCTCAAGCTTCACGCCAGCGGAATGGGCAATCGCCAGCAGATGGAGGACGCAGTTTGTCGATCCGCCGAGCGCGATGGCTACCGTGATCGCATTTTCAAACGCCTCCTTGGAAAAAATATCCGACGGGCGGATCCCAAGCTTGAGCATGTTGAGGACAGCCGCTCCCGCATCGCGGCAGTCCTGGATCTTGTGGGCCGAGACCGCGGCCTGCGCCGAGCTGTTCGGAAGGCTGAAGCCCATGGCTTCGATCGCCGAGGCCATCGTGTTCGCCGTGTACATCCCGCCGCAGGATCCCGCACCCGGGATCGCGCAGGCCTCGACGTCGTGAAGTTCCTTGTCGGTGATTTTTTTTGCCGCCTGCTGGCCGACCGCCTCAAAGACCGAAACCACATCAACATTTTTTCCGGCAAGGCAGCCGGGCAGGATCGTGCCGCCATAAACAAAGATCGCCGCACGGTTCATCCGGGCGATCGCGATCAGGCATCCGGGCATATTCTTATCGCAGCCGCCGATAGCGACAAACCCGTCAAACCCTTGGCAGCCAACGACGGTCTCCACCGAATCGGCAATGACCTCGCGGGAGACGAGCGAGTATTTCATGCCTTCGGTTCCCATCGAAATTCCATCGGAAATCGTGATCGTATTGAAGATCGTCGCCTTGCCTCCGGCCGCATCGATGCCGAGGGCCGACTCGCGGGCGAGCTGGTCGATGTGCATGTTGCAGGGCGTGACCATGCTCCACGTCGAAGCCACCCCGACCTGCGGCTTGGAAAAATCGCTTTCTTTATAGCCGACCGGATAGAGCATCGCGCGGCTTGGTGCCCTGCTCACCCCATCCAGGACGATCGAGGAGTAGGGACGCATGCCGGCATTGGATTTGGAACTCATAGTAAGCGAGCATCTATAACACTCTCCGACACGGCGTGCGAGTGGAGAATTTCCCTACCTCCAGAACGCTTGCCTGCGCGGGCGAAATGGGAGAGAATCCCTAGTTTGCATGGCGAATCGCACACGGAACAACTGGACGACAAATTTTTTCATCGGGCTGATGCTCGTCTGCATGGGCGCCTATTTATTTGTGTCGCTGCTGACGTATTCCCCGGGGGACATTCCAAAGTGGGCGAGCCTGATTTTCACCAAGACATCCGGGGCCCATACGGTGCACAACGTGGGAGGGCTTTTCGGGGCGCTGCTGGCCGGTCACGTTTTGTTTTTTTTCGGCGCGGCAGGTTATCTGATGGCGGTCGGGATCATTGGTTACGGGCTGGCAAAATGGTTCGTCCCCTCTTATTCGCTCAAAGACAAGGCGGGATGGGGAGTTCTGATGGTGCTGCTTGCTTCCTGCCTTTTTCAGATCCAGACCTGGTTTTTAAAAAGCTGGCAGATCGATGGAAGGCGGGCGCCCGGCGGGTGGGTTGGGCTCTATGTGGGAGAGAAAGCGATTTGTGATCCTTTTGGCCCCGTATCTGCCGCGCTTCTGGTGATATTGTATGTTATCAGCCTGATTTTCGCCGTCTCGACGCACCCGATTAGGGATGTCCATCTGGCATGGAAGTCGTTTTTGAAGTGGAAAGAGGCGCGGCGGGTTGAACGGCTGCAGCGTCTGGACGCGGAACGGCGGATGGATGAGGAGCGGCGCGCTCTGGAGAAAAAAGCGGAGAAGCTGGAGAAGAAGCTCAAAAAAAAGGGATTTGATCCGACGGAGGTGTTCGCACCCCTGCTTTCTGCAGCTCCCTCTGCCGAACCGGAGATCATCGACGCAACAGCACCCGTCCCGGCATCAAAAAAGCCGAAGCTCGCCGAGCTGCGCGCAGAACGGGAGTCGAGCGATGGATTCAAGCCGGGGCTGGCCGACGTGCATTTGGAGAACTACCACCTGCCCGAGCTCGATTTGCTTGATGAGCAGGATGACGCCGACCGCCTGCCGCTCGACCGCGAGGAACTTCGCACGATCCAGGGACTGATCATCGAAACCCTTCAGCAGTTTGGCATCAAGGCGACTCCCGGCACGATCACCAAGGGGCCGACGATTACCCGTTACGAAGTCTACCCGGATGTTGGCGTGCGGGTGGACAAAATCGTAGCGCTCGAACGCGACATCGCTCGCGCGACGAAAGCCGAGCGGATCAATATTCTCGCTCCGATCCCGGGCAAAGACACGGTTGGCATCGAAATTGCCAACTCGAAAAAGGTCAAAGTGACTCTGCGCGAGCTATTTGAAAAGGAAGCTTGGAGAGATACGACGGCCAAGCTTCCCGTGGCTTTGGGGATGGACGTCTACGGCCACACGATCATCGGCGACCTTGCGAAGATGCCTCACTGCCTGGTTGCTGGCACGACTGGAAGCGGCAAGAGCGTGTGCATCAACTCGATCATCGCAAGCCTGCTCTTCCGATTTTCACCCGAGCAGTTGCGCTTTATCATGATCGATCCGAAAGTCGTGGAGATGCAAATCTTCAATTCCCTCCCGCACCTGATCACTCCGGTCGTCACGGATTCGAAAAAAGTGCTGCTTGCCCTGCGCTGGGTCGTCGATGAAATGGAGCTGCGCTATCGGATTTTTGCGAAGTGCGGGGTCAAAAATATCGGGGCGTTCAACGATCGCCCGCTGCCCAAGTCCCAGAAGGAACTTGATGAGGAAGCCTCCGCTGCCGCCGCGCTGCTCGAGCCTCCAGAGGAGCCTCTGCCTGAGGCGGAAGACCAGGCAGACACGGAGGCCGAGCCTCCCGACGAGGAACCGATGGCTCCGCCGGTGCGCGTGCCCCGCAGCGACGACATCATCGTTCCTGACCGCATGCCGTTCATCGTCGTGATCATCGACGAGCTGGCCGACCTCATGCAAACCGCGCCTGCCGACGTCGAGAGCGCGATCGCCCGGATCACCCAGATGGCCCGCGCAGCTGGCATCCACATGATTGTTGCGACGCAGACACCTCGCGCAGATGTGGTTACAGGTATTATCAAGGCAAATATCCCAAGCCGGATCGCCTTCCAAGTCGCTTCAAAAATTGACAGCCGGGTCATCCTTGATGAGAACGGCGCGGAAAAGCTGCTCGGTCAGGGAGATATGCTCTACCTGCCTCCCGGCACCTCGAAATATACCCGTGCCCAAGGCGTGCTGGTCACCGAAGAAGAAATTCACCGCATCGTCGAGTTTGTGTCCGGTCAGGCCGAGCCAAAGTTCGACGCCGGCATCCACGAAAAAATGACGAGCACGACACCTCCTGAGGAAGATGTGAGCGACGATGATGAGGAGCTCGTCACGAAGTGCCTCGAAGTTGTCCGCCAAGAAAATCGCGCTTCCACTTCGATGCTCCAGCGGCGGCTCAAACTGGGATACACTCGCGCTGCACGAGTGATGGACATCATGGAACAACGTGGCATCGTTGGCCCGAAGGATGGCGCTAAAGATCGTGAAATATTGGTAGACCTTAACGAGGAAAACGAATTTTGAAAAAGAAACCCATACCACAGACGTCGGAACTATTTGTCGGAGCTTACCTCGGAGGCCTACGCATCAAGGCCGCGATCCCGCTCGAACAAGCTGCCAAAGATACGCGAATCCGCGTCCAGCAGCTCCGCGAAATCGAAACCGACGATTTCTCCGGATTTGTCCACCCGACATATGCCCGCCTCTACCTCTTGGATTACGCAAGCTACCTCGGAGTGCCGCTTGAGGAGATCCGTCCGATGTTGCCCGATCGCGCCGACATCGCTACCGGTGGATTTCAGTATTTGAACGTCCTCGGCACAAAGGATAACATGAAGCCAAGGATCGAAACGAATCGCCCGCGAAATCGCCTGCTCATCTTAATCGTCGTGCTCGCCTCGATCATCATCGCTCTGGTTATCGGATTTTCTGCTTACATGTTTTGGAGAACGATGGAACGGGTGGACACATCCAACCCGATTGTCAAAGCGGCGACGGCGCTGGCCGCCACCCCGCCGACCTCGTCCGAAACGCCTGCCGAGCATCCAGTTAAGCCAGTAGCTGACACAGAAATCCCCGAGGGGGAAGCCGCTATGAGTCTGACCGTCCCGCAGGCTCCTACCGTGTTGGCTCCCGCTGTCACGAAGCCCTGGCCCGATGTCGAGCTCGCTCCGTCTGATTCCGCTTCCCCTACGCCTTCGCCTTCCCCAAGCCCAATCCCAACGCCCAAGCCCCCCCGTAGACGGGCACGATGAAATCCGTGATTCCTGTTCCCACGCGCAAAATCGGGATGATCAGCCTCGGCTGTGCAAAAAACCTGGTGGATGCAGAAATCATGCTCGGCGGAGCTGTCAAAGAGGGGTTTGAAATCACATCCGACCCGGACGAGGCAGATATCCTTGTCGTAAATACCTGCGGGTTTATTGACTCCGCCAAGCAGGAGTCGGTCGATGCCATCCTGGAATCTGACCGGATGCGCGGCCTGCGATCGCGTCCCGGGCAGAAGATTGTGGTAAGCGGTTGCCTTTCTCAACGCTTTTCCTCCGATCTGGCCAAGGAACTGCCGGAGATCGATGCCTTCATCGGGCTCGACCAGGTCGCCGAGGCCGGAGCAATCTTCCGCCGAGTCCTGGAAGCCGATAGCGGAGTGATGAATCTGGTCACGCGGAAGTCTCTCTACATCCCCGACTACGCCACGCCGCGCTTCCGCCTCACTCCAAGCCATTCCGCCTACGTCAAAATTGCCGAGGGGTGCAACCACCCGTGCAGCTTCTGCGTCATCCCGCAAATGCGCGGACGCCATCGCAGCCGCACTCTGGATTCTATCGTGAGAGAAGTCCGGCAGCTTGTTGCCGACGGGACAAAAGAAATCAACCTGATCAGCCAGGACACCACCTATTATGGAATGGATTTGTGGGAGCAAAAACCTGGTCCAAAACAGCCCGTGGATTCGACGCGAGGCACCTCGCTCGTCCAGCTGCTAGACGCCCTTGCAGAGATCGACGGCGATTTTTGGGTGCGCCTTCTTTACACCCACCCGGCACACTGGAGCGACGAGCTGATCGCCGCCATCGCCCGCAACCCGAAGATGGCTCGCTACGTGGACATGCCCCTTCAGCATATCCACCCGACCTTATTAACAGCGATGCGCCGGGAGACGACGCGCGGGCATATTGTCAATCTCATCGAGCGGCTGCGGGCCGGCATTCCAGGCCTCGGCCTCCGCACGACATTCATCGTCGGGTTCCCAGGCGAAACCGAGGAACATTTCGAGTCGCTCCTCGAATTTGTCGAGACCACCCGCTTCGAGCGCCTCGGCGTCTTCAACTACTCGCAGGAAGACGGCTCGCGCTCCGCAAAATTGGAATCCCAAATTCCCACGCGCACGAAAAACCGTCGGCATCGCCAGGCCATGAAGCTCCAACAAAAAATCGCGATGGAAACCGCCGAGTCGATGATCGGACGGACCCTCCGCGTGCTTGTCGAACAGCCGAACCTCGGGCGGACCGAATACGACGCCCCGGAAGTCGACTGCCGCGTCATCCTCACCGCGTCGTCTCCTGTCGGAACGTTTGTGGAGGCCGAAGTTGTGGGCTCGCAAAGTTACGACATCATCGCCCGCCCTTTGGCGAGCTAGTAAGGCTCCGCAAATCACCGCGCCGCGCTTCCCTTCCTTTCAACTGCCACACGATGAAGAAATATCTTTTGCTCGCATGCTTTCTTGCCGCGTCCTCCCTCGTCGCCTCGCCGCTCTGCCCGATAGCGACCGGAGAAAACTACGCCTATTACGAGCTTGTCGCCACGGTAAACACGACAGGGCAAAATCCTGCGACATGGTATCCGTTGCTCGAAATTAAAGACATCGCTTCAGGCGGTTACAAATCGATTCAGTTTTTCCTCACAATTTCCGAGTTCCCTTCCAGCGAAAACATAAAGGACAAGGGGAGCCTGTACTCATACATCGGCCACAATATGGGGGGGAATCCCGTCTTCTATAAGGATGGCTCCGTCGCATTGCGAAGCGGTGTCGGTGATTTCCTGGTTGTCGATGCCCCCATTATTGGCACAAGTACGGCCGTCTCAATTTACGGCGTCTCCCTTCCTCCGGGCACCGTCAAAATGAACGTGTCAGCCTACCTGATAAAATAGCGCTATTTCGCAGGAGAAATCTCAAAAGAAATTGGCGCAGGCTGGACGGCGGCTTGCAGCTTCGACTCGTTCTCGTCGATCGCTTTTTGGGCCGCCAGAAGTTTCTCTTGGTTGTTCTCTTTGCTGGCTGCACGCCAGGCAGTGTTCAGCGGGTTTTGCAGCTCATCGATCAGGGCGGAAATCTTGTCGGCACGTTCGCCGAGCGGCCCATTGCGGAGCGTGCTCATGTTCCAGCCTAGGGCCAGATCTTTGCTGCTGACGGTCGCCGCCGGCTTGCCATCCATCTTAACGTTGTATTGTCCGTCCGGAAGGCCTGGAACCGTTAAGATATACCGCGAGAGGTCAGCAATGTCCGGCGCGAGGGCGGTGGCGGAAATGCCCGCAGGCAAAAGCGGCCACGGGGAGCGCTCATCCAAGCGGGTAAAGGTTAGCGTCCCATCTTTAGAGACGGCGTCGGTGATCTTGCACCTCTTGGATTCGACCACCGTACCGTCGGGCTTGATGGTGGCGGAGCTCACCTCACGATCCACTCCCAGGGTGGCCAGGATCGTGGCGGCCATCATGTATTGTCCGACCGGTCCGGGGTGCACGGCATCGCCTCCAAGCGAGACCACGCCCGGCTTGGATGCCCACGAGTTCGCGAAGGCCTGGAGGGCTGCCAGGTCAGGGACCTTGTTTTCTGGCTTTAAGAGGCGGATGCGGTCCGCCAAGGAATTGACGTCTTCGATCGTCTTGTTGGGTCCCCATACAGCGATCAAGGGATGGTATTGGTCCACCACCATCACGTTTTCTTTCTGCCCTAGTTCTTTGAGGGCTTCAGTGAAGGGGTGGATGGTCCGGCATCGAGTGGAAGCCCATACTCCCATCATGCTTCCGTCGTTGACTGGGCTGGAGGAGATAAATAGGGGCTGGGCGTTGATAGCGCGGATTTGCTCGGCGAGCTTCCTCATTCCGTCAATGTAGGGGTCGGCGCAATCCTTGCTGTCCGGGTTTGGAACGCCCGCGTCATTCATCCCGAGCTCGATGCTCACGATGGTCGGCTTCCATGCCGCCACGTCATAGCCGAAACGCGCAAGGATGCTAGCCGTGCGATTCCCGCCGATGCCGGAGTTGCGGAAATGGAGGTGGAGCTGCGGGTAGCGGGTCCGAAAGAATGCTTCGATGTAGTTGGTGTGGAGGCGCTGGGCAGTTATGCTGTCGCCGGCCATCACCCAGGTGTCATTGTCTTTAAGAGAAAATGCCGGTGGATTTGCGGCGGCCAGACCTAGTGCCGTTGCAAAAATCCAAAGTGGGAGGAGTAGCTTTTTCATTAGCAGGCGATCTTTCAGCAAGGGAGCGAGGTTTTCAATTCTTTTCGGGAGGGATGTCCAGCATCTGGTTGTACGCCTCGTGAAATCGTTCTGTAGTGATTGTTTTACTTTTCATATAAAACTCAAAGGCGCTCCATGACGCCTCTTCGTCGAGCAATCCATCCTGCGTGGAGACTCGGCTGAATAGCTTTGTTCTGGCATGATCTGACCCGAAAAGACGGAGGGAGACCGTGTCGCGATTCCTAGGGTCGGGGTAGAAATTGGCCTTTATTTTATTGTAGTCGCACCCGTTTTGGTGAAGTTCCGCCATCGTCAGCACCATGGCTCGAAGCATGAAATGGTAGAGCTGGGCATTGTCGACCGGGGCCTCCAGCCGGCACCACAGGTGGGATCCTCGGCCGCTCGAGATGACGAGCGGTTCGCATCCGACAGCCATCAGACGCTCCCTGAGCAGGCTGGCGGCCATTTTCATTTCAGGAATCAAAGCCTCGTTGTCAGCCTTATGGTTGTTGTCCAGATTAAAGCAAAACGCGCTGTTCGCAATATCATCGAAATACAGGCACACGTTGGACGTCTTCTGAACATGAGATGCCAGCAACCTGTCCATTCTCTGCTCGGATATGCTGGCGAGCTTGTATTTGTAGAGCAATCCCGCAGGGTGCGCTTCTCCGTATTCTAGAGTTGCTCCGTCGGAGAGCAGCTCTTCAAGATACGCAAACCCATGGCTGCCGGTCTCGACTTTTACGCGATCTCTTGGAAGGCCGCGATAAAACTCTTTGATGAGGTTTAGCTTTGAATCCATGGGATGACCTCATCAAATGTTTGGAACCCCGTCGCATGGTTGGGCGGCAGCTTCTCATGTTTGAACATCGTCGGGTAAAAAACCTTCACCCCATAGCTGCTCCCGTTGCAGATATAAAAGCTGTGGTCGTCAACCAGATATTCGATCCCCCACATCCAGCAAAACTCCAGCTTGTTCGCGGCCATGAAGAGGTGGTCAAAAGGAATCCCATTGGCTTCCAGCCATTTTTTGGTGCTGCCGTACGCCCGCCTCAGATCGCGGTGAGTGCAGATAACAATCCTCCACTGGTTGGCTCGTAACCACTGCATGAACTTTACTCCGTCGGGGCGCGCGACAGCCAGATCATAGCAAAGATGGTGGATTTTATAGGAGAAATAGCTGTATTCGGTACTCAGAAGCTCGCTGGGATCTGGCGCATCCCCCCGCAACCTCTCGATGTAGCTGTCAAAGGTTTCCTTCGAAATGGCATACGATGGATCATAGGCAAAACAAGTCTCCTGCAGCTTCACGGAAAAGTCATTCAACGTGTCATCCAAATCAACCGCTATGGTTTTCACCTGTGCCAAATCAAATCCTGCCTATGAGCGCCGGGAGCTCGTGCAGGCCGTCAATGGTGTGGTCGGGGGTAACGTCCGCATATTCCTCCGATCCGGAAACCCGGAGCCAAATCGAGGCGGCCAGGCCGGCGTTCTTTGCTCCAGCGATATCGCGTTCGAGGCTATTCCCGACCATGGCGGCTTCGCTGGGGGCCAGATCGAGCTCAGCGAGCAGGGAATGAAAAATGGCGGGGCGGGGTTTGCCGACCCCGTACTCGCCGGAGACTGCAATAGCATCGAATAGCTTTTCGAGCCCGAAGGCGGCGATTTTTTCACGCTGAAGCCCGGAGTCCCCATTTGTGAGGAGCGCGATCCGGCAAGAACTCTGAAGGCGCATGAGGGTTTCTTTGGCATCGGGCATGAGGCGCTGCAGGCGCCTGCGGGACGA
>Ga0194063_10000263_pt1 | contig 39677 bp, 33 predicted proteins | sample SepL3720m_MetaG_FD_155459 | JGI IMG/M metagenome (GOLD analysis project Ga0194063, IMG submission 155459) | Anoxic zone freshwater microbial communities from boreal shield lake in IISD Experimental Lakes Area, Ontario, Canada - Sep2016-L373-20m | ecosystem: Environmental > Aquatic > Freshwater...
ATATTCAGACAATGAATGTGCTACGATTATGGAGAAAGAAAAGCAGAAATTATTTACCAAGATTAACCTAAAACCTATCGATTTCTAAAACCCGATTTCATGCTCATTATTCAATGAGAAAATACTGTGAGATGAGGTTCTATGATATTAAGTATGGTATAAAACGGATGCTTTAGCTTTCTCCAATAATATACATGCCTTGTAAAACACGTAGCACAGGTATTTTTATGTATATATTTGTCATGCTGAGCGTTAGTCGAAGCATCTTTATAGCATAATCATACTAGGCCAAAGCGAGAAGATTCTTCACATTTATCCTGAGCCTGTCGAAGGATTCAGAATGACTAATGAGTTAACACATGACATACTTATTATCATAGAACCGTGAGATGAACTATCTCTATTTTCCGAGCACAATAATTACGTCATATGAGCTTTCTCTGGGAGCATCCTCAACAATAGTCGGCACAGTACCTATTAATATTGACTGAATAGATTTTTTGGTCGAGAGAGTAATCGTGGGGGCATAGATAACGAATGTGCGACCACTTGTAGAATCGGCAATGCTGTCTTCAGTTATTGAAGTATATCCAGAAGACTTCAATAGAGCTTTTACCTTTTCAGAGGAAGATAATGATGACTTTGCTGTTGTGATTTTTATCGTAACGGCAGATTTATTTATTATGGAGGAAGTGGGGGCGACTGTAGGAGAGGTTATTTTTTTTGGAGTAATGGAAGAAGCCGGTTCACTCGATTTTATATAAACAAATCCTAAGATGAGAAGAAGGATAATGAATACCGGAAGAAGAAGAGGGAGAGAGGATTTTTCTTTTTTTTCTTCTTCCTCTGGAACCACCTCAAATCCCTCTACCGATCGCTGCGGGGTGAGAGAAAATGATTCCTGTTTAATAAGAGGTATATTTTTGAGAATTATTTCAGCTGATGCTTGGGTTAATATGGAAAGCCCCCCTTTCGGAAAAATAGTGAGCCCTTCTAATGCTGTGATGCATTCTACTGTAGAAGCAACAGCGCTAAACATTTTTTGAATACTTCGGATAAGGTCTCCATTTGCTGCAATTACCATGACCCCCGTATCTGTCTTAATACGTTTTGAAAGTACGCTGTCAAAAGGAATATAATCTAAATACAAATTAATAGATTCTTCTAATTTTTCTTGGGGGGCAATGGGAAAACCTTTTCTAAATAGTGGGGTTTGTATGATGAATACAAACTCGGTTGGGGGAATCTTATTAACCGTAAAGAAGTCCTCAACCATCTTTGTCGCTAAATCCGTATTTTTTATTTCCATCTCTGCGTACATCTCGGGAGAAAACTGAAGAGAAAACACCGCTGCAGAATAGGATGGAATGTATACATCAATAACAGCCCCTCTCATAAGGAGAACTCCCGCCCGTTTACTCATTGTTGTTTCGTTCATTGAAATACTTCTTTCCATGAAATAACACTCAGAATATTATTAGTATAGTCTAATTTTGCCTGGAGAATACGAGTAAACTGACCGCTTTTTCCTGTGGAAAGAACCTCGTAGAAGCCGCTTCGAGAAACAGATATTGATACTGAAGAGGTTGGACTGAGGTAAATTGTTTCCCCTTCATAATCTGGATTTCGAAGTAGTTGTAAAGATGCATTTTCAATCCCTGCCTCAGCAGCATAGTAAGCTTCCATGCTTTGCCCCGCTCCCGATGTGTTTTGTGCGTTTGAAATGATGATAGAAACAGAAGTTGAAGCGATAGCGAGCATCACTAAAATAAATATCATTAGTGTTATTAATGTGGAACCTCTTTTTTTAGAACGAGAATTATTTTTCACGAATACCAAGAGTTGTTGAAAAATGAGTAACGTCATACCCGGCCCGCTGTTTAATCTTGCTTGTAACGTCAAATGTGATGCGTACTACATCATGCGAGTTCCCTTCTCCCAATCTTTGAAATGTGGGATTGGATATGGTGACTTCTGAGCTGTTTAATACATCTTGTACGCCCGCATGTTCGGTTATTATATTTCCCGAATGAACCGAATAATCATAGAGCGCCGAATCAATCTTCAGTCGAAGAGAAGAGATGGGAGTCCCGGGAGCTGCAGGAATTTCTATGCTTGATGCACGTCCAAAGTCATACGTAAATTTTGAGAGAAGATAGTTTGCATCTTGCTGAACATGGGAAAGACTTTCTGTTTCTAATTGCTTGTTGATGAGTGTTGCAAACATATCTGTAAAAAATAATAAAAGCACAGAAAGAATACTCATATATATTACTAGCTCAATAAGAGTCACTCCTTTTCTTTTCATAGCGAATAATTAAAACGAATTGAATTGACAATAGGAGTCTGGTTCAAATCTGTAGTAGACAAAATTAACTTGTATGCAATACATTGTCCTATTTGTCCGTATGCAACGGTGCTATCGATTATATTATTGACAGGTTCATAAAAAGATGCAGAGGATCCATCAGGCCCCACATATTCATAGGTGCTTCCAACACAACTACCATTCGTAAGTGGAGATATAGCTATTTGCATTTTAATAAGTGTTTGGGGGGGGAGTGTAATATCTGAGGCAACTCTGTTTAGCGCTACCTGACTGCCGAGATTATATGGAGCAGATTCATACGTTCCATAAGGCAAATATTTCCCTCCGATTATATCTGGGCCTCCTTCGATAATCTTTAAATCTTGCACAGTATCTCCTGTAATGAGATAGGCAAATACATCCCCATTAGCTTCTTGAGCAGAAGCCACTCCATAAATTCCCTTGTCATAATTAAGACCTCCACATCGTGTGGGTTGAGCTTCATCAGACAAATCAAGCACTTGATACTCTTCTCCTCCTACTCCAACTAGTATAGCTCTATTTTCCAGAGGTAAAGTCACTGCGGACTGCTTCGGGTCCATCGTCTCTGATTCATATCCTCCTCCCCCAGTACAAGACGGCTGAGTGGGATTGCCCCCCACTACAAAGGGGTTCGTTTTATTTTCCGTATTTATCACAAAAAATTCTTTAAAATCGTTTGCATTTGAGTCAGAAATATATGCACGAAGACCATCAGGTTTTACGTATACTCCCTTAGTTTTTTGTAAGTTGCTACATCCATCAGAATCAATATCCACTTTTCCCGTCACTTTCCATTGGTTAGTATCTGATTCTTTTGTCACATCAATGATAACCATTTCATAACGGTACGTTCCGTTCACTGCAGCGAATACATACGTTTTTGTTCCGATTTTTCGTAAATATATTTCCTTTGCGGGACTGGTACCATCAGCGACAGAAAAAAGAATACGTGAGCCTATTTGAGGTCTTGAACCAGTGTGAGAGCTTAAATCAAAAACATACAGATACCCACCTATCGTCACATACCCCCTATTATTGAATACAAAAATTGATGAAGGAGGATAGTTAAATCCATTTAAGGTAAAATATCCTTCTTCTTTATATATTTTATTGGGAATATCAGCATATGAATTGAGATTGATAATAATCACCCGTTTTGCTGTTGTGTTGGTGAGCGCAATATATCCCCAATCCGGCTCACCAAATACTGCGGCTGTTTTATATGATCCATTTAATCTTCCATGCAGGTTGTACGTGTAGGGATCTGAATTTGTGACAATCATGTGAACAAAAGATGCAGCGGTTGCCCCAGTTTTCCCCATTGATACATATACATGTCCTGTTGTCGCAGATACTGCAGTTGGCGCTTCAGGAAGATCTACTGAAACGCTAGAAAAAGAGGGTGTACACCACTTTGCTTTTCCCCCAATTCCCGAGCCAAGAATTATTTCCCCCCCGGCAGTATTGGTAACAAGGGTTGCTGATTTTGTTCCTAAGTTAAACTGCGTCTCCGTAGAAAATGCTTCATTATTATTATCCCGAAATCGTGTCATATATGTGACAGAAGAAATCGATGAAGCAAAAGGAGCGCTCCACGACACAGTGGAGAGGATTTTTTTTGTGGAACCATCTAACATCCCTCCTGTTGAAGCAATGGACCCATCAACTCCGCGATATATATTACTTATCTCAATCGACGTAGTATATCCATTATTTGTTCCCACTCCCCCAACAAATATCCATTTATTTTGTGAAATTTGAGTGTGATACGTGCCGTTGCCAGGAAGCGCGCTCCATCCTCTTTCTTTTATGCTTTTTACCGCTTCTTGAGTCTCACGAAGGATCATGTTTGCAGTAAACTTTTGTAATTGTTGTGCTTTCCCCTCTCGGGATGAGGTAAGCCCGCTTATCAGCACCGGCAGGAGAAGAGCGATAAGTGTAAAGACAAGAATGAGTTCTATGAGAGAACTCCCTTTTCTTGTAACTATATTGGTTTTCATTGTTATTGTACCGTTGTGGGAACTCCTAATGAATTAAATTGGATTGTGTGGTGTTCATTATTTACCCCATCTCCCAATGTAAAATAATTATTTGCTTCGGAGTATCCCACAAGCTCTCCGCTGCCGGACGCAAAAATAAGTGTTGAAGAGGGAATATGAACATCTGTTATTTCAATCGGATAATCTAGGGCAGTGGTGTTATTTGTTGGATTGGAGAATGAATATGTGCTCCCTGTAAATCGAGTATAGCTTGATTGTCCCAGATGAATTCCATATAATGTTGGCGAGTTCATCGCATTCAGTTGTTGCTGGCGAATAAAAGATATCATTGTAGTGGTAGCAGACTGCAAACTGTTTCGATCCCGTAGCCGAAACAACTGAGGTACGGAAAGAGAGAAAAGAATTGCGATGATTCCCATAACCGTCAACATTTCGACTAGGGCAAATGCATTTCTATTCATAGGTATTTACTTTGCAGTGACCGATCCAATAAGTCCATAAATAGGAGCGATAATCGCCATCATCATTCCTCCAACAAGCACTCCCACCACAACAAGCATAATGGGCTCCAATAGCGCAGTGGCCGTCTTAACACTGCTTGCTACTTCGTAATCAAGATATTCTGAAACATCATGAAGAGATTTGTCTAATGTCCCACTTTTTTCACCGGCCTCAATGATCTTGATCATAATAGAAGGAATTATATTTTTGCCTTTTTTAAGTCCTTCTGACATATTTTTTCCAGACACCACCATGTCATATGTTTTTCTGATGATGGCAAAAACTTCTTTTTTTACTACCACTTCTTCAGTAAGTTGAAGAGCTATGGTAATAGGAATTCCCGAATTAAGCAGTAAATAGAGACTATACGTAAATCGGGTGAGGTCGATCTTCAGAACAAGAGGCGCGATAACGGGAAGAGAAAGCAGAGGTTGAATAATTATTTTGCTATATTTTTTTAACACATACCCTACTATCCCAATAAGCGCTGTACTTATGAGAATAAAGGGGATAGTTTTATTTACCACAATATCGGAAGCAAACATGAGAACGCGCGTGGCAAGGGGAAGCTCTACTTTTAACCTCAAAAATACCACAGAAATTTTCGGAATTACCACGACCAAAATCATAAGTAACACCCCTACAAAAACAATCATGATAAGTATGGGGTACATAAGTGCCGATTTGAGCCTATCATTAAACTCCATTTCCTTGCGTGTGTTGTCTTTGATGTCTTTCAAGACCACGTCCAGCGTGCCAGACTCCTCAGCCGCCTTCACGATATTCACCGTTACTTTATCAAAAATTTGGGGAAATTCGGCGAATGCTGAATACACATGTTTTCCCTGAAAAATGTGATCGTTTAATGTCTGAAGCACTATTTTTTGGTTTCCTTTCGCATCCTCCAACAGGGATTCGACTGCACTCAAAATAGAAATTCCGGCAGCTATCATAGTTGATAAATTCATGATAAGCTCGATCTTTTCGCTATTTGAAATCTTTATATTTCTTAAATTAATTGCTTTTTTCATGCTGTTTCAATCTTGGTAACACGTAATACTTCTTCTATCGTGGTAAGCCCTTTTGTTACTTTTTCGAGCCCATCCTCTAACATTGTTTTCATACCCTCTTCTTCTGCCTTATGGGCAATCATGTCCGAATCAGCCTTATTCACAATAAGTTCTTTTATGCTTTTGCTCACCTGCATTATTTCAAACACTCCAATTCGACCAGCATATCCTGTGTTGTGGCAGATTTTGCACCCCGTCCCCTTATACATAGTTAATTGAGGTGCTACACCAAAATACTTTTGGATATATTTGAGAGGAATATGCTCAGCAAGTTGGGCTGCGGACATACCCACTGTGGAGCGACACATATCGCATATTCGGCGAAGAAGTCTTTGAGCGACAATAACGTTAACCGTTGAGGCAACGAGAAATGGCTCTATTTTCATATCAATTAGTCGAGGAAGGGCCGTTGCTGCATCATTCGTGTGAAGCGTAGAAAGCACTAAATGACCCGTAAGAGCGGCATTCACCGCGATACTTGCAGTCTCCATATCTCGAATCTCTCCGACGAACACAACATTGGGGTCCTGTCGAAGTATAGAGCGAAGCCCTGCTGCAAAAGTAAGATTTGCCTTTGTGTTTACTTGTATTTGATTTATCCCTTTTATTCTATATTCGACCGGATCTTCGATGGTGGTAATATTTTTTTCTCTCGTATTAAGGAGTTTAAGAATAGAGTAGATACTTGTTGATTTTCCTGATCCCGTTGGACCAGTAGAAAGAATCATGCCATAGGACCTGCTAAATGCGCTGGTGACTTTTTTTAAATCTTCATCGCTCATTCCTAGGTTTGAAAGAGTGTATTGGCGAGAGCGAGTAGAAAAAAGTCGTAAGACCGCTTTTTCTCCATCGACGATAGGAAGAATGGAAACGCGTACATCCAAATCCTCATCATTCATGCGAATATGAAGCTTTCCATCTTGAGCCGTCATATGCTCATCAGTTCGCAGCGAAGAAAGCACTTTTATACGCGTAAGGATTCTATTGTGAATATTTTTGGGTAATACAAGGATGTCGTGAAGTACTCCATCAATGCGAAACCGAACAAGCAAATCTTTTTCTTCAGGCTCAATATGAATGTCCGATGCCTTGTCTTGATATGCATATACGATAAGCAAGTCTACCATTTTCGCCACAGGAGCTTCATCCACTGCCATTCTTTTTTCTTCAAGTGTTCCGCGCGATAAAAAATCATGAAATAATTTTTGTAAATCTCTGCGATAAATTCTCAAGGCATTATCGATGTCTCGCGAAGTTGCAAGATAGGGTACGACTGGCACTCCCGCCTTCTCTGAGATTACTTCGATAAGGAGTCTATCTCTCGGGTCGGTCATTGCCACACACAGCCCTTTCTCGATATGGGCAAACGGAATAGCTTTATACTTTCGAGCAAGTCGCTCTGGGATGATGTGCCGAATAGTGTCGGGAATGGTGATTTTTTGTAATAATATGAAGGGAATTTTGAGATAATCCGCGATAAGAACGCCAAGATTTTCATCAGTGATAATATTTTTCTCAATCACCGCATCTACGATTTCGATGCTGCAATTGGATGCATATTCAACAGCTTCTGCCCACGCTGCGTCATTGATAAGATTTGTTTTTTTAAGAAGCAGCTTTAATTCGTCTTCGGAAATAATCATACTTGTGTGATATTTTTCGTAACAACAAGAATTTTCTGTAACAACGATTCAAAGTCAAAAAAAACCTTATCTGCATAGTCGGCAGCTCCAAGCGACAGAGCTTGTTGGATATCATTTTCCTGTCCTAACGTAGTAAACATGATAATGGGCGTAAGAGGAGTAATCGCATGCTCTTTTACATACTTCAACACCTCAAATCCATTTTTCTTCGGCATTATTATGTCCAGCAAAACACAGTCATACTTTTTATTTGACAATTTTTGAATTGCATCCTCCCCATCAACTGCTAGATCGACTGTAAAAAGCTGCTCTTGAAGTTTCTGTACATAAAATTTCTGAAAAAAAGATTCATCCTCAACTAGTAGTATATTCAATTGAACAGTCATACGTTCGTATTACAAGTAGTTCTTATAGGCGAATGCTACAAGTGCCATTGCCGCCAGAATAATAAAAACTACAGCAAATTTAATGATAAAGCTATCATCATCTTTTCTCCTTGCAACTTTTTTATTAACAGAGACCTTCTTTATTTTTGCAGCCATAATAATAATAAATATATAATACTTTCAGATTAGATTATTATCCCTCTCCTGTCAATACTCATTCCGCCGTTCCACCCTATTCCCTATCCCCTAAAATGATATAATACTTACAGAGCTCTTTTATAAGATAGCATTATCAACAAAATTGCGCGTGTGGCCCGAGGCATACTATGAGGGACTTGTCCTGAGCTTGCCGAAGGATACGAGGAGAGGGCGTCTTCGGTTTAAAAAAAACCGGGACAATCGAAACTAACCTGTGTTATTACACCGGGTATATCTGCGGAAACCCTCAGACGGCTGGTTGTACGGCTTTAGACTCATCTGAAAAGGATGCGTCTCACAACTTCTATCTTCTCTATACCTGCTCGTTTGAACGTTTTAACGTTACAACGTTTGAACGTGAAAACTTTATAACTTTATAACATATTTTCTATGTGTGGAATATTTGGCATCATTAATGATGAAGAAAACAAAGCAGCTCAAACAGTTCTTGAGGGATTGAAAAAGTTAGAATATCGAGGGTATGATTCTTGGGGTATAGCTCTTAAAATGAAGGATTCCTCAGAAATCCTTCTTGATAAACATATTGGGAAAATTGGAAATGCGACGACATCCCTTCCCGATGGAGGAAGAATCGCCATTGGGCACACCCGATGGGCCACTCACGGAGGCGTGACTGACGCGAATGCACATCCTCATTTAGATTGTACAAATAATATCGCAGTGATTCATAACGGAATCGTTGAAAACTATCAGGAACTTCAGTCAGAGCTGAGACAAAAAAATCATCGCTTTATATCCGAAACAGATACCGAAGTCATCGCTCATTTGGTTGAGGAAGAAAATAAAACCAAGCCGCTCTTTGTAGCAACTCTTTCTGCTTTTAAAAAACTTATTGGTTCAAATGCTATTGTCGTGCTTGATGGAAAAACAGGTGAGGTGGTCATATGTCGAAACGGGTCTCCGATAGTGTTGGGAGTCACAAAAGAGACTACCTATATCGCCTCAGATGCCACAGCCCTTCTGGACAAAACAAATATGGTTCACTTTATGGATGATAATGAAGCGGCGTACATCAATAAGTCATACATTGAACTCTTTTCCATTGATAAAGAAAAGGCAAAAAAACTCACTCTTCAAAAAATTGATTGGAAAGCGCAAGCCGCAGAAAAAGGAGGGTATCCTCATTTTGCACTCAAGGAAATTATTGAGCAAATAACAACTATTCCTCATGTTTTGCAACAAAAAAATAAAAAGCTCAGGGAAATCGTAAAACTCATTCAATCGGGATATAAGCCCGTGACGATTGCCTGTGGGAGTGCATCTTATTGCGGTCTTGCAGCACAATATATATTTGCAGACGTGGGAATAGATTCGGCAAATTATGGAGCATATGAATACGCACCTTTTGCACAACTTGCAACAAAAAAAACTATTGTTTTTGCCATCTCTCAAAGCGGAGAAACAGCAGATACAATCCTTGCAGTAAAAGAAGCAAAAAAACGAGGAGCGATAATTGTGGGAATAATAAATGCACAAGGTTCAACGCTAGAAAGACTTTCAGATTATCTTCTTCCGGTTGATGCGGGTCCTGAGATTGCAGTGGTATCAACTAAAGCATTCACCGCTCAGCTTGCCACTTTTTTTGCCCTACATTGTCTTATCAAAAAAAATGACCCAAGTATCTTTATTGATGATTTTTGTTATTGGCTTAATAGCGAGATGCTTCATAACACAATTTTGGACTGTGCAAAGCATCTGCTTAAGAGCGAACATATTTATGCCATTGGAAAGCATATTAATTATCCCAGTGCTCTTGAATTTGCGCTTAAATTGAAGGAAACGAGCTATCTGCATGCAGAAGCTTTTGCCTCAGGAGAACTAAAGCATGGAGTGATTTCCCTCATTCAACCCGGCACGCCATGCATTGTCCTTACAGCACATGATGATATTTATAAAGAAGTTATCTCTTCTGCAATTGAGCTAAAAAGCAGAGGAGGATTTATCATTGGTATCGGACCCGAACACAATCAGGCTTTTGATATTCATATCAAAACGCACCATAGCGGCGGCCATCTCTACTCAATTTTTTACAATGTGGTAGTGGGGCAACTACTTGGCTATTACGTGGGAGTGGGGCGCGGGGCAGATCCTGATAAACCAAGAAACTTAGCAAAAAGCGTAACAGTGAAATAAAGCATTTGAGTATACTAAAGAAGTATGAATAAGAAACTATTGTTCTTATATATTTTTTTTGTGTTCCTTTTGTTTGGAATTGGCCTCTATTTAATAAATAAAGAAAAACCAAAATTATCAGTGGCTTCTTTTATTAATTCCACAATCACTCCATCTCCCACACAAAGTATCGCCTCAGATTCTGCAGAAATAGCTGTAGTAAAACGGGTGGTTGATGGAGATACGATTGAGCTGAGCGATGGGAGAAAAGTGCGCTATATTGGCGTTGATACCCCAGAATTAAAAGGACAAAAATGTTTTGCGAAAGAAGCGACCGAAAAAAATAGGGAGTTAGTTGAGGGGAAAACAATCAGAATGGAAAAGGATGTGTCAGAGACGGACCGATATAAAAGATTACTGCGCTATATATGGAGTGGGGATATTTTCGTTAATGAATACCTTGCCCGCGAAGGATTTGCTCATCAAGCAACATTTCCCCCAGATGTGAAATACGCAGCCCTCTTGAGAAAATCCGCCGAAGAAGCGAGAGTCAATAATAAGGGACTGTGGAATGCATGTGAGTAATAGCTTAAAGTTAAAAGCTCAAAGTTTAAAGCTAAACACACATATGAGTTGGAGCTTTCATCTTTCGGCTTTCAACTTTTGGCTTTCAGCTTTTAGCTAGCTCATCCGTTATTTCGCTTTACTAATCTATACTGAGGAATTATTTCTTTTATTTCTCCATTTTCTCCCTCAATAATATTCGTTCCTGCCACTCTCTGATATTCTTCCAAATACCCCGAAAGCATCTCCTTTGCATCTTTTATTTCGCTCTTATACTCCTCAACCTTTGCCAATACTGCCTCCATTGCGGCCGTTTTTGTTACTTTTTGTTTTATCTCTGTTTTCTTTTTTTGAAGGTCTTTGCTCTGTACGTCTAGCTCGTGATATGCAGCATCTCCTTCAACTGCGTCTCTGAGCATCCCACTTTGAATCTTCAGATTGTCTCTCATTTTTTTCATGTCACTTTCATATCTATTAATAAGAGCGGTGAGCTCAACGATATTCATTCCGGCGGGCGAGCTTGACACCAACTCTGCATCTTCAATTTTTGTTTCTGGGGTTAGTGTGTGATCAATAGTTTTATCCATAAGGAATAAATATAACACAAAAAAATGCAACATGTAACACACACCATGTAACATTCAAAATGTTACATACTACATGTTACATAGACACGTTATACTGTATACATGTTTCGACCAAAAATAGGATTAGCTCTCGGCGGAGGCGGCCCCAAAGGATTAGCTCATATTGGAGTGATAAAAATTCTTGAAAAAAATGGCGTCCCCATTGACTACATTGCAGGCACTAGCGCAGGTTCGCTCATTGGAGGAATGTATGCATATTCAAAAAATATCACTGCTATTGAGGATCATATTATGAATAAAAACTGGATTCAAACGCTTTCTGTATTCGCGGATCCATCCCTTAAGGGAGGGTTTATTGAAGGAGGAAAAATGCAACAATTTTTGGACGACTATCTGGATGGGGCTCAATTTCATGATGTCAAAATCCCCTTTCAAGCAACGGCAGTGGATATACAAAGCGGCAATTTAGTAAGCCTTCATCAAGGCTTATTAAGTCGGGCTATTCGAGCCAGTAGCGCTATCCCTATGTTGTTTAAACCTGTCGAGATTGATAATCATCTCTACCTTGACGGCGGGCTATTATGCTCTGTCCCTGTGGACATCGTGCGAAAAATGGGGGCGGATATCGTGATAGCTGTCCAATTAAATAGATATTATAATCCAGATGAAGATTTACGGGCCGCTTCTATACCAGAAATAGGTGAGCTTTCATTTACTATTATCGGACGAAGGCTTGCTGATGAAGAGGTGAAGCGGGCAGACTTTATCATCAGACCAACTGTGGCGCACATCCATTGGAATTATCTTCTTCAGCAAGGTAAAAAAGAAGAGGTGATAAAAAAGGGAGAGGAAGCGGCTGAAAAAGCCATTCCATCGATACTGTTTACCACGCAAAAAAATAAGATTGAGTTTACTTTACATCATTGGATAGAGAAAATAAAAAAATCATTTCAACGTTGAAACCTTCGAACGTTTATATATGTATCCTTTTCACCTTTTTTTGCAGTCCTGTTGAATATTGAAATGCTTTTTTGGGCCTATCCACGATTTTCTGAGGAAGGCCCCGCACCTTTCCCCACTCTCGCATAAATACTTTTTCCACTCCATCCCTTCGCTTCATCTCAGGAGGTACAGTGAGAGAGAAATCAACAAAATCATTTTCCAAATAGGGATTAAGAAGGGTAATTCCAAAATATGCGGCCATCGCTCCATCTCTTTTTTTATCTGTTTCAAGGAGGATGAGGTCTTTTTTTATTTCGTTGTTCAGAACTTTCCCGGCCATTCCTTGATATTTATGATATCCCGCAAAAAGAATGTCGGGCCCCTGGCCCGTGACAATTCCTTGTATCCCCAGATCCTTTGCTCGCTTAAAAATAAGAAAATACCCAAGAGCTAGCGCTTGTTGCATTTCGCTTGGTTTAATCCCCTTTTTTATCAAAATATCTATGACTGTTGGAAGCGATTCTTCAATATCCTTTTCCCTCAGCTCGACCCATTCATAGTCGATATTATAATGAGCAGTGAATATGTCGACAAAGGGCTTATCTTTGGTTAAGTCTGTCCCCATAGAAAGAATGAGAGGATGTATGAAATACTGCAAAACATAAGAAGTGATTACGGAAGAATCAATGCCACCGGATAATAGAGCGCCACAGCGAGGAAACAACGAGAGATACTGCCTGCAGTGATTTGATACAATAGAGTCGGCTTGTTTGATGTATTCATCGACAGTCATATGTGCCCCTATTATATCTTATGCAGTATTATCCCGCGAACTTCCCCAAGCAATTTGAGCCTTCCCTCATATCACTGTTGACTCTTCTGCAAGATGAATGGAAAAGTGCGCCCGATAAAAAAAGATATGATTGGCAGAAGCTTATTAGAAAAAAGATAAAAAATGAGCCTTACAAAACCCTTTTTCAAGGAAAGATGCCTTCATTTTGGTGGCTCCAGTTTATTCTATATCGACACCAAGCGACGTTTGAAAAAGAATTTATCGAGCATATTCACGCAACTCTTGTTAAAACAAAAATGAGGTCTATCTCCGGAGTTGTCCCTCTTACTCTATTTACCAAAGGAGTAGCTTGCCCCTTTAACTGCGTTTACTGCCCATCAGAGCCTGGCATGCCCAAGAGCTATTTTTCTGATGAGCCCGCTGTGATGCGCGCCATACGAAACAGATTTGAACCATTCGCACAGATTGAGAGTAGACTTATCATGTTTACGCTTTCCAACCATTCTATTGACAAGGTGGAAATTATTATTAAAGGGGGCACATTTTCCTTTCTGCCCCGCCGATACAGAACTTCTTTCCTAAAAAAAATATTTGAAGGATGTAATACAGATACTCTCAAAATGCTCAAGTCTGGAACAAAAAATCACCTCTCATCGCCCAATCTGGAAACCGCTCAAATCCAAAATGAGCGTGCCCCCTCGCGAGTAATTGGCATCAATATCGAAACCCGTCCGGACTATATTGATAAAAAAGAAATACTTTATCTGCGCAAACTTGGTGTCACTCATGTAGAACTTGGAGTGCAAACTCTGCGAGATGATATCTATCAAACAATAAAGCGAGGACACTCAACAGCTGCTGTGGTTAAGGCGACTCATCTCCTCAAGGATGCGGGATTAAAAATCGGGTATCATCTGATGCTTAATTTGCCTGGAGCCACTCCCGAGATTGATTCAACTATGCTGCACGAGGCTTTTGAGGATGAACGATTTCAACCCGATCATTTGAAGTTGTATCCCACAACCGTAACTAAGTTTACTCAACTTGCACAGTGGTATAAAGAAGGAACATATAAGCCATATTCATTAAAAGATCTTATTCATACGATAGTATATTTCAAAAAAAATATCGTCCCTCCGTGGGTGCGCATTGGAAGATTAACGCGAGATATTACAACTACCATGATGGACGCACAGCTTTTTCCGCCCAATTTGCGAGAGTCGGTGCAAGATGAGATGAAAAAACAACATATACGTTGTCAGTGTATCCGCTGTAGAGAAATTCAGCTAGAAAAGCCCACCCTTCCTATCTCAACACGAATTATTACGTATAATTCGGCCGGAGGAAAAGAATATTTTATAGAAATAATCGATGCAGAAAAAAAATGTCTTGGATTTATTCGCCTACGCCTTCCCTCTTTTCTTTTTGATAAAAATAGTGAACCAATTTTCCCTGTTTTGGAAGATTCCGCCATCATCCGCGAGCTCCATGTGTATGGAAAAGCAATGGAGATTGGAGAAAATGATATAAAATCAACTCAACATAAGGGCTTAGGTGAACAACTCCTCGGCTTCACAGAAGATATCACCAAAAAAGAAGGCCTCAGTAAACTCGCGATAATTTCAGGGGTTGGCGTGAGAGGATATTATAAGAAAAAAGGGTATAAATTATCAGATACCTACATGGTCAAGAAATTTGTCTAGTTCTGCGCTATCACATCCGCAACACCAAAAATATATAAACGCATCATAAGAACGATGTGCTTACTAATCTCAGCTGATTTCAACTGACTAACTGACTATTCCGGCCAATGACATTTCTTATATTTCTTCCCGCTTCCACACCAACACGGCTCATTTCTCCCCGGCTTTTTAGATTTTTCAATATGCATGACTGACTTCCCGCTTTCAGCTTTTTGCTTTGAGCTTTCAGCTGGTTCTTGGTTAAACGGATTCACTGCCCCAGCTGATGTTAGCTGCATGTGTTTGTGTTCGTGTTGCTGTGGCATTCCCACTTGAGCAAGCTCCATCTTAAAAAGCTTGCGCGTCGCCTCATAGGGAATCTCGTTCATCGTGGTTTCAAATAAGGTAAATGCCTCATTTTTATACTCAACAAGCGGATCAAGCTGGGCGTATCCTCGCAAATTTATTCCCTCTCGCAAATCTTCTATAGCTGTTAAATGGTCTGTCCAGTATTTATCAATTGTGGAAAGAAATACACTCTTAACCACTTCTTTCCAAAGTTCACTTCCATATTCTTGTTCTCTTTTTTCAAACTCTCTCTGCACCTCTTTCATAATGTGACTCTTCAAATCAAGGACCGTTTTACTTTTCAAAAGCTCTGCAACATCTTTTTCATTAATAGGAATAAGTGTCTTTAATTCATCAATTGTACCCTGTATCATCTCATCCGTAAACTCTGCTGAATCAAATGAGTATTGATTGACGAGAGCGTCTATTTCGTCATCAAACATCTCCAATATCGTTTTTTGAAATGTTTCTGGGTCATCGATAGCAGAAAGCATTTTGCGACGCAGCGCATAAATGATTTCGCGTTGTTTATTGAGCACATCATCAAAATCAACGAGGTGTTTTCGAATATCAAAATTAAATCCTTCCACCTTTACCTGCGCCTGCTCAATTGCCTTTGACACCATCGAGTGGCTCAATGGCTGGTCTTCAGGAAGATTAAAAAACGTCATGAGCTTTGATATTTGCTCCCCACCAAAAATACGCATCAAGTCGTCCCCAAGCGCCACGAAAAATCTCGTTTCTCCCGGATCTCCTTGTCGACCCGCGCGGCCTCGAAGCTGATTGTCAATGCGGCGAGATTCATGCCTCTCGGTTCCCAAAACATACAACCCTCCAACCCGCATCACTTCGTCATGCTCTTTCTGCCACTCTGCTATTTCTTTTTCGTATGTATTGATATCTCTGGTCTTCTCTGGTTTTACTCCTCCTAAGATAATATCCACTCCTCGGCCAGCCATATTGGTCGCAACAGTCACTGCATGTTTTTTCCCGGCTCGTGCGATAATAGTTGCCTCTCGTTCATGATTTTTTGCATTAAGAAGTTCATGAGGCACGCCTTTTCGCACTAACAAATTTGATAAATGTTCGTTTTTATCAATAGAGGTTGTCCCCACAAGTACGGGCCTTCCTGTTTTATACTGCTTTGCTATCTCTTCAACGATTGCATTAAACTTTGCGTCCTCTGTCTTATAAATCATGTCGGGATGATCTGCGCGGATCATTGCGCGATGAGTAGGAATGATGATGACGTCCGCTTTATATATTTTATGAAACTCCTCAGCCTCTGTTGCGGCAGTCCCTGTCATGCCCCCAATTTTTTTGTATGCACGGAAATAATTTTGGAGGGAAACAGTGGCAAGAGTCTTTGATTCTCTTTGGATTTGTACGCCTTCTTTTGCTTCGATCGCCTGATGAATTCCCTCGGAAAATCGCCTTCCTTGAAGAAGACGGCCAGTAAATTCATCGACTATGACGATTTCTCCGTCTTTTACGATATAGTCTTTGTTGTTTTTAAATAATGCTTCCGCTTTCAGGGATGCTTCTACGTGAAATAAGGTATCAAAATCTTTTTCATAAATATTCTTCACGCCAAGAAGCGACTCCACATGTGTTACTCCTTGTTCGGTAAGATGTGCTGTGCGAGACTTTTCATCAATCTTAAAGTCGCCTTCCCCCAGCTGTTTCACTATTTTTGCATAGGTAAAATATTTTGATGTATCCTCATCAAATGGGGCTGAAATGATGTGGGGAGTGCGCGCTTCATCGATAAGCACTGAGTCTGCCTCATCAATAATCGCATAATGAAACCCTCGTTGAACAAGATCGCTCGCTTGTTGGGCCATGTTGTCCCGCAAATAATCAAATCCATACTCGCTATTAATTCCATAGGTGATATCTGCCTCGTATGCTTCTCTACGCGAACACTGTTTTAAATGAGCAAGCCGAGAATCTTGCACTTCAGAATCTGTAAATGAAGCATCATAGATGTAGGATTTATCAGAAATGATTGCGGAGGAAGTGAGACCAAGAAAGTGATATACCTCTCCCATCCACCCAGCATCTCGTCGAGCAAGATAATCATTGACAGTGACTAGATGTGCCCCCTTCCCCTCAAGGGCGTTCAGATACAGCGCTGATGTAGCGGACAGCGTTTTCCCTTCTCCCGTTCTTTGTTCGCTAATCTTTCCCTCGTGAAGCGCAATTCCCGCCATAAGTTGCACGTCAAAATGCCGCTCCCCAAGCTTTCTTCTTGCCGCCTCCCGTACGAGAGCAAATGCATAGGGAAGAATCGTCTCAAGAGTATCACCCTTTTCTAGGCGAGATTTCAATTCTTTTGTTTTTTCGGGAAAATCAGAGTCCTTCAAGCTCCGAACATCGTTTTCAAGCGCATTAATTTCTATAACGATTTTTTGGTATCGTTCTATTTGCTTGAGGTTATAGTCAAATAATCTTTTGATGAATGTAAACATATGGATGTACAGTATACACAATAATAAGAAGAGTCAGAAAAGAAGTTTGTTATAACACAGCAAATTCTTGTGGAACCACAAAAATACGCACTGCGTCATACCTATTTTTTTCTTTTCTCGCTCCTGGATTGGTCTTACTCACTACGAAATGGACCGTATCTCCCTCTTTAATCTTGGTGAATCCTGATTTCTCAATTTCCTTTGTCTTCACATTAAGCATGAATTGACGGGTTGAATTTTGAATATCGAGGGTGTACTCGTCCTTATCGTACGTGATAACTTTTAAATAAAAATCCGTCTTTGAGAGCTCCATAATTTTAGCTGTTTGCACAATAAATTGTTCATCGATATAAATTTCATTTGCCTCAAGAGTGTCATCAAGCATCTGCCCTGTTACCAATATGTAATCTCCCACTTTTAAATCTGTCTTTTTAAGCTCTTTTTTTGCAGTGCCCACTATTCTGAAAATTGCAGTTAATGTGTCATCTATCTTAATCGAGTATTTTTTTTCATCTGTGCCATTCATGCTGGAAATAGATACTATTGATTCTTGCACTTTTGTGATGACTCCCACATATGCTTTTTGATCCTTTTTCCTTGTTTCTTCTACTTTTGTTGCGAGTTTTTCTATTAATAATTTCGCATCTTTATCAATCGAGCTTGTTGCAGATCCCGTTGCGTCAATGGCGAGTACTGGAGCCACACAAAGACATGCAACCATGCAGGAAACCAATATTTTTTCTGTCGTTTTCATTAGTTTGTACCAATATGATAAACTCGTAACTCTTTTTCTTGTATTTTCCCGTTTGATCCTTTTGGATAAGCGCTGATATGAATAACATTTTCGCCAAGCGCAAGAGGTACTTTATATTCAAAGTCTTCTGATTTAGTAACAAAAGACATGTCTGCTATTTGGGTTTGTACAACGACAAAGCTATTTTTATCCGTCTTTCCTTTTATGGTTACGGATGTGCCTACAATAATGGCTCCGTCATTTGGTTCAGAAATGGTAATCGGTTGAGTAGTTGTCTGTTGTTCCGTAGTCACCGGTCTGGTCTTTTGATTTGCAGTCTTCTGCGATACAGACTGATTTTTTTGTGTATTTGCAATAACAAGAAAAGAGAAAAGTAATCCAAATACTATCCCCATACCCACGGCAACGGATGTTTCTTTTTTCATAAATCTGTACTGCAATACTACCTTAATATGACCTCAATGTCAAACTTCAAGCAGGGTGATTGAGCCTGTGGAAGACTCCAGGAAACATAGCCATTATGTCTTGAGCAGTGTACCAAAAGCCCTTTATCTCAAATATGTGTTCTGCGGTTTTTTTTAATACGTATGATGCGACAACAGCCGCCGAAAACGGATCTGAAGATGCGGACATTCCTGCAATAAGACCGGCCAGTATATCTCCTGTCCCGCCTTTTGTTAGTCCCGCATTTCCTCCTTGAATACATACAGTTCTATTGCCGTCTGAAATGATATCTTCAACCGCCTTGAGGACAATTATGCATGAATATTTTTGTGCTGTTTGTTGCACTACTTTTTCCTTTTCTTCAAACGAAACTTGAGCTATGTCGGCGCCAAATAATGCAAGGAATTCTTTTTGATGAGGAGTCACGATGGGTTTTTTATTAAGAAGCGAGAGCCATTCCTTTTCCATCATCTGCAAAGCCCCTGCATCCAGCACAAACTGTTTGTCTGGAAAATGAGTAATGAGATAATATACTACTGCTCTTGTGAACAATCCCTCATCTCTCACTTTCAACACATCCTCCCATTTTCGGCCTTCAGCTTTTGGCTTAGGACTTTTAGCTTCGCTTCTCATCATCCCATTTCCGATAAGAATTATATCGTCCTCTTCTGCATAGTGGGGGATGTTTTCTTGAGAAATGACAATCCCCGTCTGCCACATGACCTTTATTTTTTGAATAACTTCATTGTTCTCCTCAGTTGATGCAACATGCACCATGTCGACTATCTGAGATGCTGCCTCAGCAGCCCACAGCACCGCTCCATGAAAAAGAGATGATCCTCCAACGACAAGCACCTTGCCGTTCTGCCCCTTGTGAGAAGTAGATTTGGGCTGTCGAATAGCTTTTAAATAGGAATAAATAGTATCTGTATGTGTTGTTGAGATATGTGCCATAGTAACCTGCAAATTAAAAGTTTCAAGCTTCAAGTTATAGTATAATTCATATCATGACGATTGACCATTTTAAATTAAGACAGCTGTTTGCACAGCACTATAAATCTCATAATCACGTGGAAGTTCCTCCTATTCCGCTTGTGCCAAAAGACGACCCCACTACGCTTTTTACTGGGTCTGGAATGCAACAGCTCGTTCCCTATTTGCTCGGGGAAGTTCATCCGCTTGGTACTCGCCTCTACAACATACAGCGATGTATTCGTGCCCAAGATATAGATGAAGTGGGAGACAATAGACATGATTCTTTTTTTGAAATGGTGGGAAATTGGTCGCTCGGAGACTATTTTAAGCAGGAACAACTCACATGGTTATTTGAATTTCTGGTAAATCAACTTCATTTAGATCCCCATAAATTATATGTCACCGTTTTTAAGGGAATCGGCGACCTTCCCCAAGATGAAGAACCAATAGAAATATGGAAAAGGGAGTTTTTGAAGGCTGGAATCAAAGCTGATATTGGAAATCATATTTATTTATATGAAGGTAATTGGTGGTCCAGAGCTGGAGCCCCCAGCACTATGCCCAGTGGCGAACCAGGAGGGCCAGATAGCGAAGTCTTCTATGAATTCACTCAAGTCAAACATGATGCAAAATTTGGGGCAGTCTGTCATCCCAACTGTGATTGTGGAAGATTTTTAGAGATAGGAAATTCTGTCTTTATGCAATATAAAAAAAATGGGGATGGCACATTTTCTCATCTTCCTAAAAAAAACGTTGATTTTGGAGGAGGTTTTGAGAGGCTTATTATGGCAATGGAAGATAACCCAGATATGTTTGCAACATCTCTTTTTTCTCCGATAATTTCAGAGGTGGAAAAGATAACAAACCTTTCGTATTCCGATGAAAAAAATAAACCCGCAATGCGCATCATTGCGGACCATTTGAAAGCCTCTGTATTTTTAATAAAAGACGGCGTCCATCCTTCAAATAAGGAGCAGGGATATGTTCTCAGAAGGCTTCTGCGCAGATTGACGGTGAAACTAAGAAAGCTTTTAGGAAAGCTTCCCTCCCCTGATGAAGTTGCTGCAATATCAAATCAGGTGCTTTCAATATATGAAGGAATATATTTCAACTCACGCGAAGACATTGTATTAGTGCAGCCCATCATAGTGGATGAAATCAAAAAATTTAATATTAGCTTGGAAAAAGGGATAAAGCTTATAGAAAAAATTCCCACAATTGATGGAAAAATAGCTTTTGATCTCTACCAATCATACGGCTTTCCTCTTGAAGTGACTGAGGAGCTCTACCGAGAAAAAGGCCAACAAATCGATAAACAGCAATTCATTGTTGAATTTAATAAACATAAAGAATTATCGCGATCAGCTTCAGCTGGAAAATTTAAGGGAGGGTTAGCTGATCAAAGTGAACAAACGATAAAATATCACACCGCAACACATTTATTACACCAAGTTCTCTTTGATGTATTGGGAAAAGATATTCGCCAGGAGGGTTCAAATATCACGGGTGAACGCCTTAGGTTTGATTTTTACTGCAATCACAAACCAACAGTGGATGAACTCGCTCAAGTGACAAACCTGTTAAACTCGAAGATAAAAGAAACACTTCCCGTTGAATTCAAAATAATCCCAAAACAAGAAGCAGAAAAGTTGGGAGCAAAATCTTTTTTCCGCGAAAAATATCCAGATATGGTGAAGGTCTATTTCATTGGAGATTATTCAAAAGAATTCTGCGGCGGTCCTCATGTGAAGAACACCTCAGAAATAGGTAGCTTTACGATAATGAAATGCGAAAAGATAGGAAACAATCTTTTTAGAATCTACGCAAAGTGACAGAATAATCTAGCAACAGCGCATCTAGTCATTCTGAATAGTTCGGCGGAGCTCACTGCAAACTAATCCTGTCATTCTGAACAGTTCGGCGGAGCTCACTGTAAACTAATCCTGTCATTCTGAACGACAAGATTTATACGTGAAGAATCTCCTTCCTAAGATTCTTCGTATGTAAACTGAGCCACTCAGAATGACTAGATGTTGTTATGATATACTTCTACCTATGAAAAAACCTCTGATTGAATTTGCAGATTTTTTAAAGCTCGATGCGCGCGCAGGCGAAATAAAGACCGCCACGAAAATCAAAGATTCCAATAAGCTTCTTGAGCTCACTCTCGATTTAGGTGAAGACTACGGAGTAGTAACTATTCTCTCAGGAATTGCAAAGCATTATAATCCGGAGGCGCTTATCGGAAAAAAAGTACCTGTCATCGCAAACCTTGCCCCCAAACAAATGGCTGGAAAAGCTTCCAATGGATTCATTCTGATGATTGATTTGGCAGATCACACTCCGCGTCTTATAGAGCTTCCTCCCTCTACTCCCAATGGATCAATACTTTGCTGAAACTCACACAGAGCCTAATTCTGATTGACAACAGAAAAAAAATAGTATTAAATAGTTGCACTATGATAAAAAAACGTTCAACCCAAACAAAGGTGGTAAAGGAAGTGAAGGGTAGGGAAGACATGCCTTCTCAACCAAAATTTAACTGGTCAATGGTAGCTGTTGTCGCAGCTCTTGCAGGAGTTCTGTTAATTGTGAATACCTTCAGAAGCAAGTCTGACGATTTTAAAAATAAAACAATTCCTGCCGCTATCAAAAAAGTTCTAAATAGTCCAGGTACCAAATTTGAAGTGACTGCCGTAAAAGAAACAAACGGCGTATATGAATTTCAATTAAAAATGGCTGAACAAACATATACTTCTTATATTAGTAAGGATGGGAAACTTCTTTTCACATCTGGAGTCAAGCTTGACGAGGTTGGAAAAACGCCAGCGGCTTCTACTACGCAAGCACAGACAAAGCTCACTGTAAAAGATTTAAAAAAGGTAGATAAAGCAACTCTGACAGCTTTTGTTGTGGCTAATTGCCCATATGGAATACAAACACAACGAGTATATAAAAAAGTTCTTGAAGAAGTTCCTTCAATGGCAGAAAGCTTAAAAATAAAATATATCGGAGCAATTGAAAATGGAAAAATAACTGCCATGCATGGAGATGAGGAGGCGAAAGAAAACTTAAAACAGATATGTATTCGTGATGAACAACCCGCTCTCTATTGGCCTTATGTAAATTGTTATATGCAGGAAGGCAAGACAGATGCATGTCTTACAAGTGCTGAAGTTGATGTAGCAATGTTGACTGCTTGTACAGAAGATCCAAAAAGAGGCAATGCTTTTGCTCAAAAAGATTTTGATTTAGCAAATAAATTCAAAGTAAGCGGGTCCCCAACGCTTCTTTTGAACGATCAGCAAATCGTTTCCGAGTTTGACTTTGGCGGACGAGTACCGAATGCAATAAAGGCGCTCGTATGTGGAGGAAGTACAACTCCAGCAGACTACTGTTCAAAAGATATTTCTACAAAAGAAGTGGCAGTATCGATGTCGATTACTGATGATGCAGCTCCTGCAGCAGCAGGTGGAGCAGCAACGGGTACAGCAGCTGGCTGTGCTCCAGCAACTCCAGCTCAATAAAGTTTCGTAATTTCGCGAAAGGGAGTGGTGAAAGCCGCTCCCTTTTTTTTAATCTTTCCTGTCATCCTGAACTTGTCCTTCGACGAGCTCAGGATTATGGTGAACTTGCCGAATCTATCTCAGGATCTTAAATCATCTCATCATAAATACGATATACTTTAATCATGGCTCGAAAACAAGATTCAAAACCCCTCCCCCCGCAGATAAGTTTTCTCATTCTGATGGGAATAATCGCCTTCTTTCTCTTTGGCTACTTTTTTATGAAGTGGAGATGAGAGTGCTAATTCTAAAGAATAAATATAACTTAGAGCAATGACACCCTTACGAGGGGTACTACTTGTTTTGTAATTATTTCAACATGGTAGAATATGTTATTAATCCAAAATTAATATACACATATGATTGAAGAAATAAAGAAAGCATTAGAAAAATATAATGGAGAATGGAAAGATAAGAAGGATGTTTGGGAATATTCTTTTACTATTGCCGAGCGAAAAGCCTTTCTTTCAAAAAAGAAGTTAACCTATTTCGCGAAAATGAAAATTTTCGAAGATGAAAAACTCCTTAAGTTTTCAGAAATGTTGATTGAATCAGGGTCGGGCTTTTCTTCTGGGGATGGATTTGATAGTGGTATGTCGACAGGTTTTGGCTTTAAAACAGAAAGCTACAATACGTTAAGCGGGGCTCGACAAGGAACCATTACAGAACAATCAACTCTGTTTGGGAAAAAATATTAATATAAATTCGATTACAAAGAAATAAGGTCTAAGGTTGAAGAAATTGCTAAAAAAAGTGGATTCAAATTTGAGTATCAAATCCTTCCCGTCAACTAATATACCCTTCGGCAGCCCCTCCAAAGAAGCATAAGTGCAGCTCTATCCAACCGATTAGTGAAGTACTGTTGGTATATTATGGCATAACTGGCTTCGCAATGGTACAATTATGTCCTGTAGAGTCGCTATCGTCCAGAGGCCTAGGACGACAGATTCTCATTCTGTAAACACGGGTTCGAATCCCGTTAGCGACACATTAGTAGACGGAAGCTTCTCAAAGTCATTGATTAGAGCAAAACAAAGGCATAATCTCGAGTTCGAAAAACCCTTATACTGATACGATAACCCTTCGGGGAAAATGATCTTTTGGAGCTTTGGTTTTCGCTCAGGAAGCGCCTCCTGCCAGCCCACTTCAAGAGTTCGAATAAGTTCAAATCCTTTGTTGAGAAGCGGCTTAAGATTGAGCTCTTTATGAGAAGTCTCCTTCATATCATTTTGAGCAATAATAATTTTCTGTTCATAGTCTGACAACATTTCTTTGACTGTGAGATCAGGGAATATTCCTTGTACTCCTTTTATTGCAACTTCCCTTTTTTCCTTATTCAACCGTTCACATTCCTGCTCTTTTCGGAGATCATCTCCCTTAAAATCTTTTACTCTCTCTGAATACCTTGCTATAAAAACTTCTTTAAATAAGGGCAGTAATTCTTCTTTTGGTTTTGTCACTGTAAGATACTCAGAGAATTCTTTATGAAAGTCGTATTGGCGTACCATTTTCCCGTTTTTGACACAGTTCTTGTTATAGCAATAATAGTGTGGATATTGTGTACCCATTTTCCCTTTTGAAAAGCAGGCGGTAAGCGGATGCTGACAAAATCCACAAAGAGTAAATCGTCGCAAAGGAAACGCAGGGTTTTCATGCATTCGGTAATGAGTTGCGTTGTTGCTTTTTTTATTCAATACATCCTGGCATTTCTGCCACAAAGAAGGTGAAATTAATGATTTGTGTTTACCTACACAAATGGGGTAATCCTTCACCTTAATAATTCCAATGTAAAATTGATTGGTGAGTATTTTTAGAATATGTTGTTTTCCACATTTCATTATCCTCCTGCGAGAATTTATGAGATGTTTCTTATTCATCAAAGTAGCTAAAGAAGCAAAAGAATAAGCGCCACTTGAATAGAGCTCAAAAAGCCGAATAATTTCTCGTGAACACTGTGGGTCCCATTCGCAGACAGAAAGCCGCACCCCCTCAACTTTTGGCCGACGATAGCCAACAGGGGGAGCAAACGGCCACAAACCTTCTTCAATACGGCGCCGTAAAGACAGTTTTACTCGTTCTTTCTTTACGTCATTATCCAATTGATTCACTCCGGCAAGTACTGTTTCGAGGAATTTGCCTTGTGCTGTTTCGTCCACTCGTTCAGAGGTGGACCGGAGAACAATTCCCATTCTCTGCAGTTCATGACGAAGAAATGTATGTTGGTAAATATCCCGGGCAAAGCGATCAAGCTTATGGACAACCAATACTTCAAACTTTCCTTTATTTTTTAAACAGTACCGAATAAGCTCTTTTACTCTATTATCTTTTTCTCCATTTGCAGAAGTCGCCTCGCGTTTTTGTATATCAAATATTTCCAATCCTTCTCTTTCGCAATATTCGCGACATTTTGCTTCTTGCGTAGGAATGCTCGTATTATCAATTTGTTTGTCTGAGCTGGTCCTCAGATAGATGACTGCTTTTTTCATATTGCATGTAATAAAAGTCCGTTTTTATTGTGACAACTTTTAATAAATAAATCAACTGCGAACATTCGGCGTTTCATGAACATTCAAATCGATCAACTTCATATCCTCTATCGTTAAAAAACTGAAATTATTTTCTTGCTTGATTGTTTTATACTCTTCTTCTGATTTTATAGAAGAGGAACTATTCTTATAGGAAACTAAATCAGATATAGGCGGTTTCGTTTGCTCACAAGCAAACGTTTGAGGCTGATAAAGGACAATCGCTTTAGACAAACTTGTTTGCTCAGGAGCAAACACTTTTTGCTCTGCAGCAAACTCAGTTTGCTTGTGAGCAATATACTTTTGATAGTCGACGATTTTATTATCTTTCGTGATTTTAGAAAGAAGAGATGTTTCTATCAGCTCAAACCCTACAACTTCTATTTTTTCATTAGGTGTAATTCGCCAAAAACCACTTTTGATCAGTTTCTCTTTATGTTTTGAAACATATCCTGCAGATACGTGCATAATGGTTTCAATTTCTTCTTGCGTTATTTCAATTACTCCGTAACTATTCTTTTTATCTTTATCCCACGTAGCAATAATAAGACTGGCGAAATAGAGTAAAAACTCTGTATTCGTTAAAGTCCGATTTTGAAGTAAAAGAAGAATGCCTCTTCCAATTCCATGAAAACCATGGAGCTTTTTTTGTAGATCAGCGTTAGATCTCATGTGAAAATATCCGATGTTTAAGGCGTTTAATCGCTTCTTGTAATTCACGCGCATTAACCAACAACTCTCCAAAAAAGAAATCAGAAGAAAGCCTCTCACACTCTTGCATATTCTCAAACACAAACCAACAAATTCGGCCCTCCCGATCTATTCGAATAAATCTTTGTTTTTTAACGATCAATGCTGCCGCTTCTCCTAAATCCTTTGTTTTGTAATCGTCTTCCATATGAATTGGTATAAATTGATAAAAATCTCCTACTTATTAGCCTGCGAACTTGATAGATTTTTTTGTCTGTACTGTTTAATGAGGGTATATAGGCCCTCGGCTTTTGTTGGTCTTATTTCCCACAAGGGACACTTTGGTATATCGCACAGGAGAGTGTCTTTTATTTGAAAACAGCTGCACTCCAGGCATTTCGTGTAGAATGCGTTATGAAGATCTTTTATTTCTTTTCTAAGCGATAATTTTTTGTTTTTCATATGCATGTGCATTTTGTTTTAACTTCAACCGGTCTATTTCGCTGTCGATAACAAAATCAGAGAATGCAATAAAGGTGTCCCGAATTTCTTCAATGCCCTTGTCGTCATATTCTTTTGCGGCATCTCCTAATATTTGTCTACATCTGGTAACTGAAAATTGTTCTTCCATCACAATAAATTGAGCCACATTTAAGAGAGCTGCGCAATGCTCCAAAAGTGTCCAAAAGTGTAGGAAAGTGTCTAAAACTGTAGGTAAATTACTGAAGGATAATCTAATTCTTAATCGTTAGGGTATATCCTCGATTTACTTGAATACATATTTGAGAAACGCCGGCGCTATATAGTTTTTCCAAAATATTATGCAGTGTATTAGTGATTGAAGAATTGATACGTGCTCTTTTACCTATTTCTGGGTACGTAAGTCCTGCCCTGCATTCATAGATATCTTTATAGCTCATCCTTTTTCCATAATGGTCCCAAAGATACTTGAAATAGTAATATTCAATTGATCCATTACTCTTGAAAGTAAATTTCACATCATCTTTGAAAATGAGAAATGTTTGTTTACCTTCTTCTCTCAATTTCCAATCGTTCGCTCGGGAATTTTCTATCTGTTCATCAAGTTGTGTCTTGTCGGCCAGTTTTTTTGTCGGTACGTTTATTTCTTTATTTTCAAGTTTCCTTTCTTCATTCGTTTCATCTAAATAAAAGGGGGTTAAGCCTCTCATTATTCTTATTACTACTTGGCAATGTTCTGCGGGCAAATAGGCAAAGAAAGGAGAAGCAAATCCTATGTTACGAATATGAATGTACTCTCTCGTGCGATCTTCTATTAGTTCGGCAGAAAAATCAAATGAGAGGTCGACTATTTCTATGAAGCCTTCCTTTTGGAGCCCCTTCAAGGCCTCAATAAATTGAATTTGATGATCCGGACTATCGCTCCCCCTTATTGTTGTAAAGGGCTTATCAAAATGGCAATAACGACCTAATGTTTTTTCAGAAATGGGGAATTCAGATGATTGATAATAAGATTTTAACTTTAAAATGATCTCTCTTAAGAGGATCTTTTGTTTATGGGGTCCATACGGATTTATTGCTTCCTGGTCGTGAAGGATTCCTGCATAATTTTCTAGTTCTTGCCAATCAACCACCATGTCGAATATATCCAGGTCAAGTGATTTATCCCTCATAGGAAATTTGTGAGGTAAGAGCGGCGTTAAAACCTTGTAAATTTGAAACGCATTAATTGTTCCCTTATCTTTTACGCCACATATAGTGGAATTGGTTTCGATATATTTTTTTGCCTTTGCAGAATTATCCAATACTATTTCAACAACAGTAAGTTTTTCATCATATGCATCATAGAGTTGTGCAACTAGGCCTACTTCATCTTCAATGTTTAGCTCTTTCCATAAAGGACTGATTGAGGTTTTCATATCAATTTACATCGTTATTTTTATTCTATCAAACCTGGCCGAAATGAGCCACAAACTCTATACAGTCCAAACACGACAACGGCTGTACATCGGCTTAACACAAGGACAACTGCCATCGCTTAAGAACACGGTCGGCTTATGAACAATCGCTTGAATAAGAACGGTCCGCCTTTGAATAATAAAGAATGCCTACTGCCAATAAGAAAGATATTGCCTAAGTCATTTGGCGACTGTATTTGCAATGATTACTGGGGGCAACTAAACAAACTTAATGAGCTGCTTGTTAATAATGAAGGTATAAACTCTGATTGCTTTGTGTGTGCGCTCGCTTCGCTACGCTCAGCTCGCTAGATTGCGGGAGTACAGTGTTCTCTATCCTACCGACGGCTATCTGTGGTGTGATTAAACGAAACCGAGCACCAGTATCGGCTCTCCCCGTTTAAAACAGTACTGTGTTGTGCGCTCCTTCGCTTCGCTCAGTCGCAGTCAGCAGTTCTGTTTTGTGCCTATACTGAACTATTATTATGCTCTCCGCTCCAGTCGCAAGGGGAGCCCCCGTCCCCATGCCTCCCTCCGCTGTGAGCATTTTCCCCTTATACCGCAGCGGCCAATAATAATCAAAAACTCCCTCTAAGCCAAGTCGTAAAAAGTCTTTTTACGACATGGCTATATGTAGGCCGCTGCTTGTCATCGCATAATCCGGCATTATGCAACGCCATATTTCGGGGAAAGGGGACATCAGCGGCTCCCGCTTTCAGCTGTCGCCGCTTACCTCATCAGTCTTACTCAATTTTGTCTATCTTTTTTACACCATTTTTTAACCCTCATAGCAGCGGTGCTGGTACGGAGTGGGTACGGATGATCGCACTAGCGGAAAAACATCAATAATTCAGCAAAATTGTAATCGCTTTATGAGCCCCTCCCACCCAGAACAGTAGGGTTAGCTCTTCCCCCTTCCTTCGCTAAAGAAGTTCCCATGTAAATGCAAATTCCCTTGGGCGGGGATCGCGGGAATTTGCAGTACAAAGGCTTATGCACCTTATAACGTGGGCTTTTGCCTCTCACGTCTGGGGGCTGGCGCTCGTTCGTCGCATTGGTGGGGGGCGCTCCCCCCGCTTACGCTTCCCCCCCACTGCTAATAAGGCTGTCTTGCTTGCCTACAGTGGCTCGTTTTCTTATAAACATAGAATTGTCCTCCTCTCTCGCTGCCCCCGGCCATTTTATCCCGTCCATCGCTATCTGTGGCTTGGCGGCCTTCTTGTACAAGAAAACAAAATACAAACACCCGTCGAGTAGGCTTTGCATGGCGTGGGTGCACGGTCTGTTGTGGCGGCGGCTATATTGTAAAGGCTCGTTACCCTTCATGGCTTCAGCCTCGTACTAGAGTACGCCGCCAGTCTGGTCGGGGGTCTCTATCATGCGTATTCCTCGCCCCCCTCCTTTAGCATTCCCGATTTTAAGCAAGTGCCGGGGGGCAGCTAGCGCCAGAGTTTCACAGAGCTAACCCACAAATTACAAACTCATATCCGAACAACCTGCGTATAAATATTCTGTTCTTTTTGCTGGCGTCAACAAAAAGTATTAGGACCCCAATACACATACTCATAATTAGGTTTAGCATTCCTGGCCTGCTCCCACCTGGACGTCGTTCTGTCCTATTTCTCCAGTGTAAGGGTCGAAAAGGTTTGTCAAAAGGTGGGTAAATAGCCTGTTATAAAAATGCACTAATGGTCAACGCATTTTTATAACAGGCCTGTTTATCCTTTGTCGCTCAGCAGTGTCTTCTTTGTCGCTTCGCTCCAAACTTTTGACAACCAGAAAGGATAATAATTTCTTTCTTACCTTTTCTTGACCCTTAACCCACGTCTTGAGGACAGAACGACTTTATTATTTTCCTGTCTTCTCAGAGGAAATGGGACCCAAACACACCCATTCAGTTTTACCCATTATTATCATTTCCTATTTATTTTCATGACTAAATACATAAAGTTTCTTAACACTATAGATCGTGTGTTATCTTCTCGCTCAAAAGTTTCTCCTGCAGAGATGCGGATGTATGAAGAGGATGTGGCTGCACATTTTGCAACACTTAAACATTCTATCCCACAAGTTACGCAGTAGTTCCGCGAATTCGTTCTCTTGCTTAAATCTTCCCTACCTCTTTATTATTATTTTTTCCTATTTACTCTATGGTTATTCATTTGAAGGATACAACAAATATTATTTCTGATGCGAAGTCTGTGTGGAAGGTATGCAAAGACCTCTTGGAAGCAGAGGATGCAGTGGACCAAGACAAAGAGCATTTCTGGGTATTTCATCTTGATAGCCGGAACAAGATCAAGTTTCTTGAGCTTGTGTCTCTTGGCATTCTTAATTCCTCAATAGTTCACCCGCGGGAGGTGTTTACAAGGGCAGTGGGCGAGAGATCAGCACAAGTAATCATCGCCCACAATCACCCATCAGGGGACCCAAAGCCATCGGAGGATGATATAACCGTCACAAAGAGATTGGCAAAGGCAGGAGAAATACTGGGTATTGAGCTGTTGGACCATATTGTTATAACCCAATCCGCTTTTACCAGTTTCAGGGAAAAATCATTGATGTAGAGGGGGTTGGTTTTAAATAGGCCGCTGGGGCGAGGAAATAATACTTGCTCTGGCGGCTTTTTTTATGGTCCCTTGCTTTTATCAAAAGCAAACTAAAAATGACGTAAGAAAATTTGGAGAGCTAATAATGCTTAGCCGGTTTATGTAAATAAGTCTAGTTGATCGGTTTTTCTTTTCGGACTAACAACTGTAAGAATCATGAAGTTATTCCAATGAGAATCTGTCCCCACGACGAAATAGGACTCCCTTTGTTTAAAATGATATATAAACCATTTTTCCCTTATCATTTTAAGTGTTAGATCTTCTGTTTTATAAATCCTTTTAAAATTCCAATATGCTTGGGCTATTTCCCAGTCAATTATTTGCATGTCATGACCATTACACGTTGCATTATCACAATGGAATTTATAACGAAACTTATAGGGAACTTTTCGCAAAGTTGTTTTATCAGGATTAAAAAGTGATTTTTGTTGCAGTACTTTGAGCTTTGATTCATTCCAATCTTCATCATCTTTTTCAATGGTAAAGTCATCTACTGTTTTTGGTTTAAAAGCACCAAGAGATACTTTATGTTTATCTTTTTCAATTTCCAACTCATCAAGTGATTTACTAACGGTAGGGAGAAAATATTTCATACGCTCATGCCAACCTGCTGTTACCGATACCATTTCTAATGGCTGAAGAGTTTCAATGTTGACTTTGTGACTTTCTGGGCGTCCTAATTTTTCATTTGAAGAAGTAATATCAACCTGAATCCATTGAAATTTACCATATTGCTTATCTTTTGGAAGATCTCTGTAGGGAATGGGATAAAGCCGTATCCATTTGCCAGAATGTGTTATACCAGCTGTGCACACAGTTTCTCCATGTTTTGTACTGGGAGTAGGGTAAGCTTTAACAATAATCAGTACTTTTTCTGTGTGCCATATCATAGATGAACAACATCAACATTTTTGCCTGCATATTCTTTTATAAGTTCTGCGACAATTTTTCTATGACAGGTATGAGGATCTTTTTCAAAACACATTAAGCAAATTCTTTTTTTTGAACCAATGTCGATAAGGTCGTCAAGAGAATCACGGAATTCTCGAAGGTAGTTGCGATAGTTTTGAAAGAAAACCTCATAATCACCCTTTTCTGATAAATAATTCCTTAAAGGTTTTGGTGTCCCAAGTTCTTGAAAGTGGTAATATTCAACTCCCGCATCACGTAATTTCGTTGAAAGGGCCGATTTGCTAAAACCAGGTTTTCTGCTAACGGGATTTTCTCGTATGTCAATAATCGCCCCAATGTCCTTTTGCGATAAGCCAGCAATAAAGTCAATTACATTTTGTCCTTGGTAACCAGTTGTATATAATGTCATAGTATGAATATAGCATATTTGCATTAATAATGTCCCACTTCTTTATCTAGGTTGGAAAAGCCAACAAGACCCAGTAACTCAATCCTCTTTTGCCAGTTTTAGGGAATAATCATTGATGTAGAGGGGGTTGTTTTTAAATATGCCGCTGGAGTGAGGAAAGTACACTTGCTCCGGCGGCTTTTTTTATGGTCCTTATTTTTTGAGAATGTGATTCATTTTTTCTAGATATATAATTAAAAACAATGTGGGATGTTTTCTTATCTTCCTATAATTCGAAATAAAGTTTAGGTGGAATAGACGGGACAGTATAAAAATGGCTTGCCTCAGTTTTAATAGACAATATAGTTTGATATATGTTAATTCCATTATTCAAAAAGTTTCGCTTTATTATTAAAGTGAAAGTAATATAATTACCCTATGATGAAAAATACAGTTAAATGTCCAAAGTGTGGTAATGAATTTGAAGTGTCTGAAGGAATTATGTCTCATGTAAAAGAAGAGGCAAAACTTGAAATTGAAATGACTGTGAGAAAAAAGATTGAGGAAGAAAAGAAATTAGAGTTTCAAGATCTTAACAAAAGTCTTCAAGAGAAAGAAGAAAAGATTACTGAATTTAGAAAAAAAGAACTTGAATTAAGGGAAAGGACAAGAAAACTTGAAGATAAGGAAAAAGATATAGAACTGGAAACTCAAAGAAGGATTGACACAGAAAAGAAGAAAATAGAAGAGAATACTGTCAAGAGATTGGGCGATGAACATCACCTAAAGGATTTAGACAAAGATAAGAAAATTTCTGACATGGAAAAATTGGTTGAAGAGTTAAAAAGAAAAGCACAACAAGGGTCCATGCAAACGCAGGGTGAAGTTGTAGAAATAGAGTTAGAAAAAACACTCAAACAGCTGTTCCCAACTGATGAAATCACTGAAGTTAAAAAAGGAGAACTAGGAGGAGATGTACGGCAGGTTGTAAAAACACAAAGAGGGACAGTTTGCGGGTTGATTCTCTGGGAAAGAAAAAGAACAAAAGCTTGGGATGAAAAATGGATATCTAAGCTTAAAGAAGATATGAGGCGAGACAAAGCTCATTTAGGGATAATTGTCAGTGAAATTATGCCAAAGGATTTCAAGAAGGATATTGGAGAAAGAAATGGCGTTTGGCTAGTCAGTAAAAATTTTATTGAACCTTTAGCGGCACTTTTACGAAAAAACCTATATGACGTTGCCAAAAGTAAGGCAATTACTTTAAATAAACAAAGCAAAGCTGAGGAACTCTACGATTTTGTTACTGGGCGGGAATTTATTCAACAAGTAGAAAGCATGGTTGAAATATATTTTGAAATGAGAACACAAATAACTAAAGAAAGAGCAGCTTCTGAAAAGCTCTGGAAACAAAGAGAAATGCAGGTTGATGGATTATTAAAAGGTGTTTCAGGAATTTATGGAGGTATGCAATTAATTGCCGGAACAGCTTTACCACAAGTTAAAAATCTTGAGTTAGAAAGCGGAGAATAGGCCCATAATTACACTGTAACTTCGTTATTTGGAGAATTAGCATAATATATTTATATATTTTTGGTTTTTCGACTTATATTTTGTTTGGCCCCACATGTTTTTTATTTTCCAAGTAAGCGCGATATATTTTGTTTTAATTCTCCATTTTCACTGATGGTCACACTGATCTGTTGAATAATTTTTTGTATATCCGGTATCGCACATACATGAACCATAACTTCCGTGCGAGTTTTGTGGACAAGGCTCACATTGATTATTTGAATAATTTTTCTGAAAACCATTATTACATGTGCAAGACCCATAACTACCATGTGAATTTGATGGACATGCGACACATTGACCGGTAGAATAATTTTTTTCATATCCATCATTGCATGTACACGAGCCATATGAGCCATGAGAATTTTCAGGACACGGTTCACATTGGTTATTTGAATAATTTTTTGTATATCCCTCATTACATATACAGCTGCCATAAGAGCAATGAGAGTTCTGAGTGCAGTTGTTGCAAGGATTGGCTGACGTAGGTGACGATTTTGGTTTCCATGCATTATTAAAGTCATCACACGTTTTTCTAGTAACAAAGAGGTGTTTCCCATCCGGACCCGTGCAGTCAATTGTTGGCTCAACATATTGTGATGGTGTAGGCGTATAAATATGAATTGTTGGAACAATAGTGGGAATTATATTTTCTATTGTCGGATATGAAGTGGGAAATGTCGTAGGTATTGATGAGATTGTAGCATTATCATCAGTTATTGGAATATTATTGGAGCTGTTTTTATCTCCAGACATTGATCCTATTATTATTAAAATGCCAATTATTATTACTCCTTTTTTGCTAAACCATCCTGTTTGTTTTGGTGTTGGAGCTTCACTTTTAGTTACAGGATGTGCTTTTTGTGTTTGAGGTCTTTCCTGTGTAGTTGAATAGTACGATTTTTCTTTTGTAACCTTCTCAAAGTTTCTTTCTGAGTCATATTGAGCCTTTTTTATTGGATCGCTCAATTGCTCATAAGCATGTTGTACTCTTTTGAACGTTTCTTCCGCATCTGGTCCTTTATTGCGATCAGGATGCCACTTTAAAGCCAAATTCCTATATGCTGATTTTATTTTTTCACCAGATGCTTTACTTGAAACGTGTAATATGCTGTAATAATCACCATTGTATTCTTTCATTTCTATATTTGTTTCGTTCCCTTACAATATGGGTATCGAGAGCAACCATAGAATTTGCCGTATCTACCTGTTCGTAGGACCATATACGACTTACATAATGGACAGAATTGTGAATGTGATTCTTGAGCTTTTTCTGCTGTAGTATTTCTTTTTGTCTTTTGTAATTTACAGATAGCGCAGAACCTTCCATAGCCACTCACTAATCCAAGATCATGAAAATTATTAATTGATTGTATTTTTTTACAGTTTGGGCATTCTTTCATTTCCCCATTTTGTAAACCTTCAACTGTTTCGTGTATATGACTTAATACACCACTGTTTTTTTGGTATCCATTTTTTATTGAAGAATATATTCTGTCATTTAGTTTTTGAACAGGCTCTTTTCCAATGTTAAATTTATTTATCCGAATAAACTTGTATCCATAACTCTCTAATACTTTTTCTCTATATATATCTGCCTCAGAATAATATTCTTGATAATTATATTCATTTATATTTTCATCATCTTTAAAGTGTTCCATAAAACCATCATATTCGATGATTATTTTGTGAATTTTATGATCTATTTCATCGTTAAATACAACTAAAAAGTCAACTTTATATTTGGGATGTGTATATCTTTTATCTAGTTGCTTTAAGTAAGCTCCAAGTTCAAATTGCGGAAGAAATTCAACATTATCTTTATGAGTTTTCCAAAACTCAGTTTGATAGAACCAATTTAATACTTCAGGTTCCATTTTAGACCGTTTATCGACTTTTGAAGGACTTTTTTCTTTTTTTGCATCAGTCTGAACATTTATATAGTGAGTAAGAGCTTCACCTATTGATCCATTAAATTTATCAACGGGTTTACTTAACACAAAATGCATAGTCTCTTTTGCACGGCTAAATCCCACGTTCAATCTTTGGGCCTTTATTTTTCCATCTTCCTCAATATCTACAGACGCTAAATCCTTTATAAATATACCCCAGAGTTTGTCATCTTGTTCCGTAGCGACCATTGAATAAAAAATAATATCTCTTTCTTCACCTTGGCATGTATCAAACGTCATTATTTTTAATTTATTTGTATCAAAAAGATAATCTTTCTCGGGTAGTTTACTAATCCTTTCTGCTAGTATTTTCTGTTGGTTTGTGTGAGGTGTAATAATACCAACTGAAGCTACTGAATTTGATTCTTTGAATTTAATTAATTCAGCAATGATAAAATCGATCTCAAGTGAGTTTGTATTTGGTATTAGCTCACTTTTTCCATCATGCTTTATGTAGCTAAATTTTAGTACCGAATCAATTGGGATTCCCCTAATTTTCATTACCTGCAAACTATCTTTATAAAAATGTTTATTTGAGTAAGAAATAATCTCCTTATATCCTCTAAAATGTTTTAATAATTGAATATTAAAATTTGATATGTATTCAAAAAAATCTAATATTGAAGTTTTTATATTAAACTTTTCAAGTTTTACAAGTCGAGTCCCACTATTTGAAATACTTTTTAGAAAAACATCTCTAATACTGTTAATATATTCTCTATTAGTGTCTGATCTCGCTTGTGCAGACTTTACATTGCTAAACTGTTTTTTATCGCCCAATATAAGCACCTTCTTTGCTCTTAATAATGCTGGAAATGCTTGGGCGATACTTACCTGAGAGGCTTCATCTATAATGACAAGATCAAATATTTCTGGTTCTAATGGTATATATTCTGCATAATCTCGAATACTTGCAAGTATACATGGAAATGCTTCTTTTAATTTATTAAACTCTTCTCTTGGAAATCGTTGTTTATTCTTAATAATTTGTCTTAGTGCTTTAGCTGTAGCTTTGTTTTTTTCATAAAAATTTATCAATCTACCATCTAATAAATATGTCATTTTTGTCGTGATAAGTTTCTCAATTTCTTTTTTTTGAGAATCATAGTCAAATTCAGGGACATTCTTGAAACTTTTCAGTATCTTCTGATAAAGGTAAATATATTTCATCAATCTTTCAAAATCAAGATCATTAAGCTTGATTAATACGTTGTTAAAGTAATTTTTTAATGTACTTTTTTCACCCTGATTTTCATTGAATGACCTTGGATATTTTATGAATGTTTTTGCTATGTAGTCTATATCACTAATTACATTCGATGACTCTGTTGACAAAGTATTAAGGTCTTTTGCTTGAATAATCTTATATATAAGTTCAAAATAATCAAAGCCTTCTGTATATTTTTCATCAATTTCACTTCTCAGATTATTTACCAATTCAAAAAAAGAAAGTATTTTTTTAACATCATAAATTCTTTTATGAAACTCATCTATCTTAGATCTAGGAAATTTTCTTTTAAATTCAATGTCTAAGCTATGTACTTTTCCACTTGTAATAAGATAGCCAATTATTGGATAATTTAATTTCTCATATTTTGATATCAGATTTACGAGGTATATATAAATATCATCGTTGAGAGGATTTATCTCATCTAATAGATTTAAGTCTATATTTATAGATTTATATGCGTCAATTACTGAATTTAAAATAAGGCCAAAATTCTCAAAAGATTTTTTTACTAAACTCAATTCACTATTCTCATTAATAAAAATAGAATCATACTCCCAAAGAACACTTTTCCTCTCCAATTCAATATTTTTAATGAAATCAAAACAAATAGACCTTAACTGCTCAAGTTCAATAATAGAATCAGTATTATTTATTAATTCCTCTATATTGATGCCGTCAATTTTTTCTTCTATATACTTCTTGAGTTGGCTGAATTCATAAATTTCCTGCATGTTTACCTCTTTGTAAGCGAGTATCTCAGCGGATATGTCATCCTTTAAAGTATTTGATATTTTACCAACACCATCTTCTATCTGTTGATATTCTTTTTTTACGGCCTTATAGTGGGTGATAATATCCGTAACAGTGCCTATAGAAAGAATTTGGCTATAAGTGCTTCCTGCACGACCAAGCCTCAATAGTGGGTTCTGAAAATTTTTATCAAAACGGACCTTATTTAAGGTATCAGTAATTTTATCCTCAACAACATCTAGAGCTTCCTTTTTATCTGAAAGAACAAGTACGGACTTATTTTTTAAAATAGAATCAAATGCAATTGACGTTATTGTATGACTTTTCCCAGTACCAGGAGGACCTTCAACGACGATATATTTACAATTATCTCTTTGTAGTGCTTGTAAAATCTGAAGTTGTTCACTATTCATGGGTATTGGACTGTTAAAGACCAATTTTTCTGGCGTTTCAAGATTGTCCCATTCTTCACCTATTTCTAAATTTATCACTTCAGGATCCTTATTTATAAAGTCATCGATTAGTTTATTGAATGCCTCTGCTAAGGCATTATTTCCAGACTCAATAAGTTTTAGTATTTCCTCATAATCATTGACAAGCGCTTCATCTGATTTATCAAATAATGATAAATAGCAATCATTTGATACGTGAATTATTGAACTACTTGCTTTTTGTTTAGCAGTTACGTTTAAGTCAATAGGCCCATTCAACTCAAAGATATTTACAATTTCATTTAATATAGACGAGATAACCTTATTCAAATTTTCCTTTTCTTTATTAATATAGATTATTCTTTCGCCAATAGATTTCAGGTTTCCTTTCTTTTCTTTCAACACGTTATACTCTTGAACGATGAACTCTAGTGCCTTTTTATTAATATAAAGTTGAGAGTCAAATTCTATATTAAAAATATCCTCTTCCTTAATAACTTCAAATGGGATATAAAAAATTGGATATTTAATGTTATTAAAAGTGATATCACAGAAATAAAGATAAAATTCCTGTTTATCCAAAATACTCCTATTACGGTCCATTTCATATAACTCTAAGAATAAATCTGTAACTTTAAACTCCTCAAAAAAAGAAGAAATACTTTGTTTAATGTCTTGAAGATTGAATACATCTTTCAGTTCGATACTTGCATTAATTTCCTCTTTAGAAATTAAAACTTTTACAATTTCGGTGATTTTGTTAGTTACCAATGAAAGTAGAACTGAAGTTAATTCTTCCTGCATTAAATACAAATTATTCTCACTTCCTAGATCAAGACTTTCAAGAGGCTCCTTTAAGTTATCTAGAAAGTTCAATATAAAGTTCTTTTTAATTATTTCTGCAGTCTTCTCAAGTGAAGTATTAATGGCAAGTTCAAGGTTTTTTTCATGAAGTACTGATGCCTTTTCTATTTCAAGTGTAAAGTCTTGAATTATTAGTTTAACTTCCTTGTTGGTAATTTTTTCAAGTTGAAGTTTTATTACATCAATAAGATTCTTTGGTATATTAGTGCGATAAACTCCCTTCTGGACCTTCTCAATTATGGTTTTGTCAAAATTGTGATTAACATACTTTAAAACCAACGAAATGACGTACCCCGCAGCAAGCTGCGAGGTATCTGGTGTTAGTCGAAGAGACTAATTTGATCTCGATGAAGTTGTTGATATTCATTTTGTTTACCTTGCGACTTCACATAGTTTGCAATCACTTTCT
>Ga0194063_10000265_pt1 | contig 39611 bp, 38 predicted proteins | sample SepL3720m_MetaG_FD_155459 | JGI IMG/M metagenome (GOLD analysis project Ga0194063, IMG submission 155459) | Anoxic zone freshwater microbial communities from boreal shield lake in IISD Experimental Lakes Area, Ontario, Canada - Sep2016-L373-20m | ecosystem: Environmental > Aquatic > Freshwater...
CGTATTGGGACTAAATTTGAAAAATATTATCCAGAGAGTGAAGTTGCACAATTAGGGTTAACTACCGTGCTTGAGCAAAAAGATAAAGGGGTATTTAAAGATAGCGATGGGGCTGTAATATTCGAAGGAGAACCGTTTGGTCTTCATACCAGAGTCTTTATTAATAAAGAAGGCCTACCAACATACGAAGCAAAAGATGTTGGTCTTAGCATAAGAAAATGGGATGACTATCACTTTGATCAGTCTATTATCATCACTGCTAATGACGTTATCGAGTATATGAAAGTGGTGCTGAAGGCAATTGAGCAATTTAAACCAGAACTTTCTTCGCATACAAGGCATATTACTCATGGCAACGTTAAATTGCCTGGTGGGGTAAAAATGAGTAGTCGTTTAGGAAATTACTTAGGAGCAGTTGACGTCATGGAAATGGTAGCAGATGCAAATGAGGAGGCTCAGGGTAATAGGGACGAGGCTCCAATTATTGGTGCTATTAAATATGCATTCTTAAAATTTAAGATTGGGGCAGACAGTAACTTTGATCCGAAGGAGTCTGTTAGTTTGCAAGGTAACAGTGGGCCATATTTACAATATGCATTGGCGAGAGCAAAATCGATTGTCGTTAAATCTGAGTTTAGCAATTTAGCTTTTGATTTTGCGGTTGATGATTATTCATTGTCCGAAAGAAATTTATTACTCAAGCTAACAGAATATGGTGAAGTTATCGAGCAAGCCACAATTGAATTGACCCCCCATATTTTGTGTACCTATCTATATGAACTTGCTCAGATATTTAATCGATTTTATGAGAACAGCAAGATTGTAGGTGATCCTAGAGAAAAACTGCGTATTAAGCTTGCCAAAGCATATGTATCTATACTCAGCAATGGTTTAACTGTTTTGGGTATACCGACACCAGAAAGAATGTAAAAAAGGAGAACTTATGTCAAAAGAAATAAAACCAGAACGAAAAATAAAAATTAGTCCAATTTTTCTAGCAAAAGCAGGCGAATCCCAGTTAAAGTCTTTCTTTGATTTTATTCGCACTCAGGGTGTCATTGGTCTGGCTGTTGGTTTGGTTTTAGGTGGTGCAGTTGGTGTGATGGTCAAGTCTTTAGTTGATAATATAGTTATGCCTCCGCTAGGGCTAGTCCTAGGCTCAACTGAAGGCATCAAGGGTCTTTCAATAGTGATGGGTAAATCAGCTAATGGTACGGAAGCAGTTTTGCACTATGGGATATTCTTAAATGATTTTATTAATTTTATTGTTATAGCGCTTGTAATATATTTATTGATAAGTTTATTAAAAGTCGATAAGTTAGACAAAAAGCAGTAATTTATGGATAAAAAACTAGCTAATATTAGACCAAAGCGGATTTTATGGCTTGATCTTGAGATGACTGGTTTATCTGCTACGGAGGATTTAATACTTGAAGTGGCGGCAATTGTGACCGATTGGGATTTCAATGAGGTTGCAACTTACCAGGGAATAATAAATAATCAGGAGTCAGCTTTGAAGGCAAGGTTAGCAGCCAACTCTTCATTTTGGGATTTAAATGTTGAATCTAGAGATAGTTTATTAGCACAGAATAAAGACGGTAAGTCATTGTCAAAAATTGAAAATGAGATATTAAAATTTATTAGACTTAATTTTAAAGACGGGGAACCAGTATTACTAGCTGGTAATTCGGTTCATATCGATAGGCGGTTTATCACTGCACAGTGGCCAAAGTTTGATTCGAAGTTACATTATCGGATGTTAGATGTTAGTGCTTGGAAGGTAGTTTTTGACGGTAAATTTGGTAAAAAGTTTGCAAAACCAGATGCTCATCGGGCCTTAGATGATATTCGTGGCAGTATTATGGAACTTAAGTATTATCTGTCAAAGCTAAAGTAATTTGCAGGCGCCCCATAGTAGCTTATAATGTAGACTATATGACACATAAAGAGATTGAAGAATATATTTTAAGTTTTCCAAATACTTGGTTGGATTTTCCTTTTGGGGAGAGTACATCAGTTTATAAGGTTGGTAACAAAAAGGGTGCAGATAGTGAAGCTAAGATGTTTGCTTTAATCGCAGAGGGCAGTAAGCCACTTCGTATTAGCCTTAAATGCGATCCTTTACTTGCTGAAAAACTAAGAGAAGACTACGAAACAGTCTTGCCAGGCTATCACTTGAATAAAAAACACTGGAATACGATTATTTGTACTGGTCAGGTACCAGACGAGGAATTAAAAAGTTTAATATCTATTAGCTATAACTTAGTGACTTCTTAATATTTAACTATTTGCTGCATTAAAGTCGGCAAATTGTTTCTGAGTCGGAGTTAAGTTATTGATGGCATCTTCTAGAAATATTTTAAAACTGCTGTTACTAGTACTCCTATTTATTTTGTTCATCAAAGAGACTATAGTGTCCAGCTGATAGGCCATTTCTCGAGCATATGTTCGGTCATAAACCGCATTTAGTCTCGCAATTTCAAGGTTAGCTAGGATATTCTTACTAGACTCAGCTTCTAATATTTTTGGACTTAGTTTTTTGATGTTAATTTTTTCTTTTGCCAAGAGTGGTTCAATATCTCTAATTGTGTTTGTCAGATATATTTTCAAGTTGCCATTGTATGTCCTTAGTTGGCTAGTCTTAACCTTTGGGGCGACGTCATCAATTATTTCTTGAGTAGCTAATAATTTTGCGGCTAGTTGTTGGTTAAGATTTGTTTTTGGTATTAGGCTACTAACTATTATGAATATAAAGACTAACACGGTAATTGCTGCCAAGATTATTGCTATTGCCATTTTCTTATTGGCAAATAGATTTATTTTTGTTGATTGAGGTGCTATTTGATTTAAATAGTCCATTGATGTTGGTTGGTTGTTTGGATTCATACTACTGTTATTTAAGCATAATCGTTTAAAATATCAAAATTTCGCTATAAGGCGTTATGCTTTGAGTTATATCTTAAAGTGGTTATAATGACTTTATGCAGGATGCGAAAGAGGAAGTAAGGGCAAAGCTTAACATTGAAGATGTTATTGGTGAATATGTTCAATTAAAGCGAGCTGGCAGAAATTTTAAAGGCATAAGTCCGTTTACCTCTGAAAAAACTCCTAGTTTTTATGTTAGCCCAGAAAAGCATATATGGCATGATTTTTCTTCTAATAAGGGCGGTGATATATTTACTTTTATTATGGAAGTTGAGGGGATGGACTTCCGGGCTAGTTTAGAGCATTTAGCAAATAAGGCCGGAATAAATTTGGCTGTTTATGATACAAAAGGCGGACAAGAGATTGCTGCTCGTAAAAAGCGGCTTTTGCTAGCACATGATTTAGCTACTAGCTATTATCAACAAAGTTTAATCCAGAATCAGCATGCTATGGAGTATGTATTTGGTAAGCGTGCTTTGAGTAAGCAAATTGTCCAAGATTTTAAGATTGGTTATGCGCCAGGGAGCGGTGATGCCTTAGTCCAATTTTTAACAAAAAAAGGTTTTTCGAAAGAGGAATTATCTCAGGCTGGCTTGGTAAATAGGTTTGGGGGTGATTTATTCCGTAGCCGCATGATGGTGCCTTTAATGGATAGTACTGGTAATATTATTGGCTTTACGGGCCGAATTATTATTGATGATCAAAATGCTCCAAAATATTTAAATACTCCGCAGACGCTTTTATACGATAAAGGACGTCATGTTTTTGGTTTGTCCCAAGCTAAAGAATCAATCAGAGCCAGCAACTACTCAGTTATAGTAGAAGGAAATTTAGATGTTATTAGCAGCCATCAGGTTGATATAAAACAAGTAGTGGCTACAGCAGGTACAGCCATGACTGAACACCACTTAAGAGCTCTAGTTCGTTTAAGCAGCTCTGTTCGGTTAGCTTTTGATGGCGATAAGGCTGGGCTGGCGGCAACAGAGAGGGCTATCCCAATTGCCCAAGGCGTTGGGATTGAACTTTCGGTCATTTGTTTGCCAGATTCGGCAAAAGACCCTGATGAATTAATTAAGCAAGATCCAAAATTATGGCAACAGGCAATAAACGAGGCTATACCGGCTGTAGATTGGGTTCTTGATAGATATTATCATAGAGAAGATCTAAAGACGGCTGCTGGTAACCGTAGGTACACTAATGCCTGCCTTGATATTATTCGGATGTTGGTAGACCCAGTTGAGACCGATCACTATCTGCATAAGGTATCGAAAAATAGTGACTCTTCGTTTGACGCCTTAAAGGACCGCTTAGAAAAAGGTGAAAAGGCTGTTTTGGAATATTACAAGAAAGTGAATAAAAGTACGGTTATTGAGCAGGACTTAGAGGCATATCAAGATAATTTACTGGCAGTTGCTTTAATTGATAGTGCGACACATGACTTGTTCCGACAGATTAATGTTGATAATTTTTGTGGTGAGCAAAGACAGGCGATAGCAGCCTATATAGTCAAGCATGCTGGCAAAACTATTACAGATACGCCAAAACAGTTGCAAAGTTATGATAACTATGTAAAAATACTACTATTAAAGGCCGACGCTCGTTACGCTGAATGGAATAGCCAAGATCGCTACTTCGAAACAGCTCGATTGCTCCGCCAAGTTATAAATGATTACAAAAAAAAGCAAAAAAATATCTTAACTGAACAACTGCGTGATGCAGAAAATTTGGGTGATGATATTAAGGCTAACGAGATCCGATCAACAATATATAAACTAATTAAGGAGATACAAAGTGGTAGATGATAAAGTTGTGCCTGATATTAAGGAAATTACGATTGATGATGTTGCCGCCCTTGATCCGTTGCTGCTAGATGATATTAATATGCCTTTGATTGGTATCGAAGAGCCTAATCTAGAAGATTTGCAGGATGAAGAAGAAGACGACGAAGAAACATTGAATAAGGGTCAGTATTTTGATGATGCAAGCGATGACAGCGTACGTCTTTATTTACGTGAAATTGGGAAAATCCCTCTACTAAATTCTGAGGATGAGTTGGCTTTAGCCCATAGAGTTGTGGCTGGCGATAGAAAAGCAAAAGATAAGATGGCGGAAGCAAATATGAGGCTAGTTGTGTCAATCGCTAAACGATATAGTGGTCGTGGTTTAGATTTTCTTGATTTAATACAAGAAGGTAATACTGGGTTGCTTCGGGCAGTTGAAAAATTTGATCCAGATAAAGGCTTTAAGTTCTCAACATATGCCACTTGGTGGATTAGGCAAGCTATTACTCGGGCCATTGCCGATCAAGCCCGAACAATTCGAATTCCAGTGCATATGGTTGAAACTATCAATAAGCTACTTAGGACTCAGCGCCGAATGACTCAAGAACTGAATCGTGAGCCTACGATAGAGGAATTAGGCAAAGAGCTTGAGATGGAACCAGCTAAAGTTGAATATGTGATTAAGATCAAACAAGATATTACATCGCTAGATGCTGGTGTCGGTCGTGATGGTGAAGATGAGGATTCTGTGCTTGGTGATTTTATTGAGGACGGCGATAGTATTACGCCAGAAGAGTCAGCCACTTCGCAACTGCTAAAAGAGCAGGTTCAATCGGTATTATCTTCTTTGTCAGATCGTGAACAAAAGATTGTTAAAATGCGATTTGGTCTAGAGAACGGTAAGAGCCATACACTAGAAGAAGTAGGACGAGAGTTCGCTGTTACTCGTGAACGTATTCGCCAAATTGAGGCAAAAGCTTTAGCTAAACTTCGTAAGCATAAAGATGCAAAAAAATTACACGAGTATTTAGGTTAAGAATTAAATTCCATTTCAAGAATAATTGCATCGAGGTCTCGTTGCAATTTTTCTTTATCGCCATCATTGATGATATAGTGATCGGCAATTGCAATTGGGCCACCTTTTTCAAGGTTTTCTATTTCAGACCAGTCGCGTTGATCAGCCTCAAATTGTGATAGAGGGCGGATAGGTCGATTTAATAAGCGTCTGTGACGGATTTTCTTTGGTGCGACGATAGCAATAGTAGTTAATTCGCCAGCAAATTCATGTTTTAAATATTTATACTCTGTCCAGCTATACAGGCCATCGGCAACGATTCGATGTTGGCCAGAATTAATAAGATCATGAATTTGTTCGGCTATCATGATAGCGATACAATCTTTGCCTTTTTTGGATCTCATATCTTCGCGGAATGACCTTTCGTTTTCGGCTGTGTCTTCAATCCCAAGTTCCTTCATTTTTTCTAATATTACCCCATCAAAATAAACCATAGGGTAGCCTTTATCTTTAATATATTCGGCCGCAGTACTTTTGCCAGAACCAGCTAGGCCTACAAATGCAATTATTTTTACGTTGTGGTTATGAATCATATTAATAGTTTAGCAGATTATTAGTCTCAGATTGCGGTATACTTATAATATGACAAAGAGGTTAGTTGTTATTGACGGAAAATCAGTTTTTTATCGAGGCTATTATGCTATGCCAAATTTGGCTTTAGCTGATGGTACGCCGACTGGCGGAGTGTATGGTTTTGCAACACTGGCGATTGAGTTGGTAAAAAAACTTAAACCAGATTACGTCGCGGTTGCTTGGGACAAGAGAGGTACAAATATTCGTAAGCGTAAGGAAATGTACCCCGAGTATAAGGCTGGCCGTAAGAAAGCACCCGATGATTTTTATGCTCAGATCCCGATATTATATGAACTATTAGATGCTTTTGGTTGGCCACTGTATGAACTAGATGATTATGAGGCTGATGATATATTGGGCGCATTCGCTAATGAGGCTACAGCAAGGGGAGTTGAAACATGTTTACTGACTAGTGACCTCGATGCTTTACAATTAGTTGGCCCTTTGGTAAAAGTCTATGCTCTAAAAAATGGATTAGCTAATATTGAGGAGTTTCATCCTGAGTATTTTGAGAAGAAATATGGCATAAGAGTTGATCAGTTCCTAGATCTTAAGGCACTTAAAGGTGACTCGTCAGATAACTTACCAGGAGTAGCTGGTATTGGCGAGAAAACTGCTACCCAGTTAATTCAACAGTTCGATAGTTTAGATAATGTCTATAATAATTTAGATAAAATAAAGCCAACTGTAGCTAAAAAGCTAATTGATGGCAAGAAGATGGCCTACCTCAGCAAAGAGGTTGGTAGGATCTGGTCTGAGGCGCCGGTTAAACTAGATTGGGAAGTGGCAGATATTAATGATATAGACTTGGACAAAGTCGCCCAAATTTTAGATCGGTTAGAATTTCATTCACTAATAAGACGATTGCCAGATCATATGAGTCTTAAGCCTAGTTCTGAAACAAATAATAAGGTTGAGTCAAGCCTTAAGGAAATAAAAGAAATTGATTGGCCTCAAGACCTAACAATTAATGGACCAGTCGTAATTTTTGTTGATGGTGAAACTATTTGGTTGTCTTTAAGTAATGATACGGTGATGAAATCTGAGATATCAAAGTTGGACAGAAGTGTATGGCGGGTATTTGAAATGGCAAATGTTATTAGCTATGACAGTAAATTGCTTTATCATCAGTTGGCTAATAACAATATATTTATTAGATTTAATGAGTTGCATGATATAAATCAGGCGGCTTTTTTGCTAGATCCATTGTGCCGAGACAGGTCGCTTGAAGGTTTAACTGGCAATAAAGAAATAGTTGATATCTCGGCAAAAATAGCTGCAATCTGGCAAGTATATTATAAACAAATTGCAGTTTTTGAGACCGACCCTAAGATTGCTCGGATTGCTCGTGAGTTTGATTTTCCTCTAATCTATATTTTATTTAAGATGGAACATAAAGGTATAAAGATTAACCCAGATATTTTGAAGAAAATGAGTCAGGAGCTTGGTGATGAATATAAAGAGCTTGAGCAACAAATATATAAAATGGTTGGCTATGAGTTTAACATTGCTAGCCCATTGCAGTTATCTGAGGTTTTATTCACCAAGTTGCAGCTACCAATCAAAGGAATAAAAAAAGGGAAGAGTGGTTATAGTACTGGGCAAAAAGAATTAGATAAATTACGTGGTCAGCATCCTATAATTGAATTGATTGAGCGCACAAGGGAGCTAGCGAAATTAAAAAATACCTATATTGATGCAATGCCAAAACTTGTAGATGATGATTTCCGTATCCATACAACTTTTAACCAGGATGTTGTTAGCTCTGGTAGGTTGAGCAGTACAAATCCAAATTTACAAAATATTCCAATTAGATCAGAACTTGGACGTAAGATTCGCAATGCATTTATACCAGATGAAGGTAAGCTATTCGTCAGTGCAGATTATTCACAATTTGAGCTACGATTGGCGGCCATATTAGCCGGTGATCAAGAGATGATAGATGATTTTAATGGTGATATTGATATTCATACCAAGACAGCCAGTGACGCTTATGGTGTACCAATTGATCAAGTCACGAAAGAACAGCGTCGTAATGCCAAGGTAATTAACTTCGGTGTTTTATATGGCATGAGCCCTCAGGGTCTAAGCGCGGCAACCGATATGAGTTTTTTGGAAGCAAAAAAATTCATTGATCAATATTTTGAAGTTAGAAAACCTATTCGTAAATATATAAACAGCACTTTAGATAAAGCCAGGGCAGAAGGTTATGTTGAGACCTATTTCGGTCGACGTCGCCCAACACCAGATGTCCTGAGCAGCAATTATATGGTCCGTTCTGGGGCTGAGAGGGCAGCTGCAAATATGCCAATCCAAGGTACTGAAGCTGATTTAATGAAGCTAGCTATGGTTGAGCTTGATAAGAGGCTAGGTAACCTAGGCGATCAAATATTACAGATTCATGACAGCATATTGATTGAGTGTGATGCGGCTAACGTTGATAAGATTAAATCTATATTAGGTGAAGTCTTAGAAAATATTGCGCCAGAACTTAAAATCAAACTTAAAGTTGACATAGTTAGCGGTGGTAGTTGGGGACAGTTGTAGTTGACACTATTGGCAAAGAATACTATAATATTGTTATGACAAGTTATAAGAGAACTAAAATTATTCCTATCGCTTTGTTGCTAGTAATAGTAGCAATTGCTATTGCTGCGCTTGTGTCTTTGACCCGTATCATATTCTTTTCTAGTAGTTCAACTAATAAGGTTTCTCAAGTTGAAATTAGTAAAGAGGCTTTACTTAGCCCAGATCCAGATCACGCGGTTGTGATGTCTGTCCGTGGGCCGATTGTAGCCGATGAAGCTTTCCGTTCATACCAAATGAAAATAACCGCAAATAGTCGTGAGATTACTTCATATAGCGGATATTTAGACCAACCTCTTGATAAGATGACACTAATTAACAACCCTAAGGCTTATGAGCAATTTATATTTGCATTATATAAGGCGAATATGATCAAAGGGACTGAATTAACTGGTGACAAGAATGACCTTCGTGGGATATGCGCTAGTGGAAAAGTTTATAGTTTCCAGGTTTTTGCTGCTGGCAAAGCTGAAAAGCAACTTTGGACTTCAACTTGTGCTGGCTCAAAAGGCTCTCTTGGTGCAAATGTTAGCCAGCTAACAGAATTGTTTACTTCTCAAATTCCAGATTCAAAAGAATTTATAGATAAAATTTGGTAATAACCATCTATGCCCGAGTTACCAGAAGTTGAGACCGTAAAAAGAGGTCTTAATAGGCTTATTATTGGCAAGAAAATAAAAGCAGTTAGTAGTGATAATCCAAAAAGTTTTCCTAATAGCCCTATTGATGTAAATTTGTTTTTAGTTAATTCAATTGTTGATGGAGTTCGACGTCGGGCTAAAGTCCTTTTGATAGATCTGTCTACTGGTTATACTTTAGTTATTCATTTAAAAATGACAGGGCAAATGGTTTTTGTCGATAATACAAATAGATTTGGGGCAGGACATCCGAACGATAGTTTAATTGGATTATTACCAGACAAATCAACTCGTGTTGTTATTAAATTTTTTGATGGTTCTAATCTATTTTTTAATGATCAACGTAAATTTGGGTGGGTAAGATTATTACCAACTTTAGAAGTCCCAAATATCGACTTTATGAAGCGAGTCGGACCAGAGCCGTTAGAATCAACTTTTTCGGCTAAGGATTTCATAGCGAGGTTTAGAACTCGTTCTCGATCGACCATAAAAGCAGCTTTATTAGACCAGAAAGTAATTGCTGGTGTAGGCAATATATATGCTGATGAATCATTATGGGGAGCAAAAATTCATCCTAGCCGCTTAGTTGGCGATATCTCTGACAATGAATTAAAGAAGTTATATAAAGAGGTGAGATTTGTTATGAACTTATCAATTGAAAAAGGCGGGAGTACTAATCGAAATTATGTTAACGCTGAAGGCAAGAAGGGCAGCTATATGGATTTTGCGCGTGTATTTAGACGTGAAGGTTTGAGTTGTTCGATTTGTGGATCAGATATTATCAAACTGAGGGTTGCAGGCCGAGGAACCCATATTTGTCCTAATTGTCAGAAGATTTAAGTTATACTATAGATAATGATATCCATGTTTATAGGAGACAATTCATTTGAGATTGAACGTCAGCTTCTGACTATTTCTGATAATTTTAATGGAGTTGTCGAAAAAATTGATGGGGCTCAGTTGAGTATATTTAATCTGCCAGACATTCTAATGGGGGTTAGTTTGTTCTCAACTAAAAGACTTATTGTAGTTAGGGGACTTAGTCAAAATAAAATTGTATGGGGTGATTTTGGCAATTGGCTAGACAAGGTTTCAGATGATATCCATTTAGTTTTAATTGAATCCAGGGTTGATAAAAGAACGACGACATATAAAAAGTTAAAAGAAAAAGCCGTGGTCAGAGAGCTACAATCATTTCCTGAATATGATAATAATGCTGTAGAAAAATGGCTGTCATCTGAAGCTGAAAAAATGGGCGTTTCCATAGATAAAAAAAGTGTTCAGTTTTTAGTTAGTAGGGTCGGGTTCGATCAATGGTCATTATTCCATGCCCTAGAGAAGCTTGCATTAGTTGATGAAACCTCTATTGTAAAGATAACCGAAATTATTGAACCAAGCCCGCAGGAAAACGTGTTCAATTTATTTGATACTGCCTTAAAAGGGGATACAAAGAAGTTGATGCAGATGATGACAGTTTTTAGAAAATCTGAGGATGCGTATCGCTTATTTGGGCTGTTGTCATCTCAAGTCTTTCAATTGGCAGTAATGTCATCATTAGACAAAGATAGTAATATCTCAAAGGATTTTTCCGTACCACCATTTGTCATCTCAAAATTAAGAACATTCGTTAGTCAGCTGGGTACTAGGGGGGTTTATAGATTACTTGATCTATTTGTAAACGCTGATGACGACATGAAGATGTCAAAAGCTGATCCATGGTTACTGATTGAAAAGACATTGTTAAAAATAGCCCCTTAGGGGCTATTTTATAATATTATTTAGTTAACTATTTTTTTGCTGTTGGTTTCTTTGCAGCAACTTTTTTAACAGCTGGTTTCTTTGTTATGGCTTTCTTTGGTGCAGCTACTTTTTTTGCAGCTGTTGGTTTTGCGGCTACAGTTTTTTTACCTTCACTAAGTTTTACGCCAGCATTTTTTGCAATTTTATGAAGTTGAGCCTTGCGGCGGGCAACAGTATTCTTTTTTAGTAAGCCTTTTTTTGCAGCTGTGTCTAATTCGCTTTGGGCAGCACTTAAACCGGCAGTTGTTGGTTTAGCCAAAAAAGCTTTTGTTGCTTCTTTAATATCTCGCTTAATACCGACGTTTCGTTCTCGTCGTTTAATAGTTTGTTTTGCTCGCTTGATAGCAGATTTGATAATTGGCATATTGGTTCTTTTACCTCTTTAAAATAATAAATACAATCAATGTGTGATTATAGTGCAAAACTAAAGAGTTGTAAAGAGGGGTATGATTTTTATTGACTGATAGAAAACACTTATGGTATAGTAACATCAAAATCTAGGCAAAATAAAAACTAGGAATTATAAATGAACGAAACACCATCAAAAGACAAACAACAGATTATCGATAAAATCAAAAGTGCTACAAATATTTTGATTACTGTTAGCAAAAACCCTTCGGTTGATGATTTATCAGCTGCTATCGGCATGGCCGCAATGCTAGATAAGATTGGTAAACATGCTACAGCTATTTTCAGTGGGACTTTACCCCCAGCTATATCATTTTTGGAGCCAGATAAAGTATTTGAAAATTCAGTTGATAGTTTAAGAGATTTTATTATTGCTTTAGACAAAGAGAAGGCTGATCATGTTCGAGTCAAGGTTGATGGGGAAGTAGCAAAAATTTCAATTACACCTCACAGAACTACTATAACTAGTGGAGATTTGGAGTTTTCTCAAGGCGACTATAACGTTGAGTTGGTTATTGCTTTAGGCGTTGATAAAAAAGACCATCTTGATATGGCTTTAGCCTCACATGGTCAGATATTGCATGACGTTGCCGTCGTGACATTTAGTGTCGGTAGTTTGGTTAGCGATTTAGGTTCGATTGATTGGCACGAAGATAACTTCAGTTGTTTATGCGAGATGGTAACCAACTTAAGTGAGTCATTAAAAGCTGACACACCAATTCTAGATAAACAGATTTCTACAGCTTTACTTACTGGTATTGTTGCAGCTACCGAGAGGTTTAGTAATACTAAAACATCTCCAGCTGTAATGTCGTTAGCTGCTCAGTTAATGGCGGCAGGGGCCGATCAACAATTAATTGCTTCAAAACTTCAAGAATCTCATGAAATTACTACTTTAACTGAAAATCCATCCGAAAAGGTTAAAGATGTTAAAGAGCCTGAGCAGGGGCAGGTTTTTGAATTAAAAATTGAGCAGGCTTCGACCTTACCTCCAGAGAAGGAGGAAGTAAAAATTGATGAGACGCCAGCTGCTAAAGAACCAATTCTCGAACCACCAGTTGCTGAATTGCCGGTTGCAGCAGCCCCATTGCCAGAAATCAAACTTGATAAGCAAATTGATGCAGAAGCAGTAGTCCCTGAGCCTGAACATTCACACCCACAGATTGTACTAGATAGTCAATCTAATATCTTGCCAGACCCTTCTATAGAAACTTCTGATTTAGTAACTCCAGCAGTAAATACACCAGTTCCAGTAGCTAAGGTTGTAGCCGCTGAGACACCAGAAGTTGAAGATGGACTAATAGTTGATTCATTCCCAAATAGTTCGACTCTGCCTAGTGTGGCGCCAGCTAATAGCAATATGCAACCTGATGACGATTATAAACTTATAGATATATTTAATGGTGATATCGATAAAGAAAATACTTCAACATTGCCCCCAGCTGAAAGTGACTATACTGCTCCAGCGGATAGTTTGAGTACGGCTATCAATAGCACGTCTCAGTTAGCTGCCCCTGCAATTTCTACAGAAAATATTGCACCTTCTCCGTTAACGGGGCTACCACTACCTCCGCCATTGCCAGATTTTTCAACATTGCCACCTCAACCAGCACCAAGTTTCGGGTCTGGTGATAACACTGTTCCTAATGTTCCTGCTTCCAATGACCCATCACAGTTTAAGATACCTGGGCAATAAACTCTGATATACTAATTTAATTATGGATAATGGTGTCATTCTAATTGATAAGCCTAGTGGCATGACTAGCTTTGGTGTCGTGGCAAGAATCAGAAGGCAATTATCTAAACAGCAATCTAAAAAAATTAAGGTTGGTCATACGGGGACGCTTGATCCTTTTGCAACTGGGCTCTTGATATTAGTTATCGGTAGTGAATGTAAAAAAGCTGATCAATATAGTAAATTAGATAAAGTTTATGAGGCTACCATAAGATTAGGCCAAGTTAGCTCGACTGGTGACCCTGAGGGCGCTTTGACGGACTTTTCAGACTATGTTCCATCTTTGCCTGAGATAGAAACCGTCGTTAAAAACTTTTTGGGTGAAATTTCTCAAATTCCTCCAATATTTAGTGCTATTAAGATTGATGGACAAAGAGCTTACAAGATGGCTAGGGCCGGGAAAGAGGTCAAGATGCCAACTCGTCAAGTCAAGATCTATAATTTGGATATTCTAGAGTATAGTTATCCAGAGCTAAAAATTAGAGTTAATGTTTCAAGCGGAACATATATCCGAACACTTGCAAAGGACATAGGGAAAGATCTAAATACTGGGGCTTACTGTAGTGAATTGAGGCGACTAAGCATTGGAGATTGGTCAATTGTTGATGCTAAAAGCCTGAAAAGTTTCGGTATAGTTGATTAAAATTGGCTAATCTTATCAACAGGTGTTGAAACCTGTGCAAAACTTTGCTACAATGCATACCTGATGATTACAAAAGAAAATAAATCTAAAGCTATTGCTTTGACACAGACTCATAAAACAGATGTTGGCAGCCCACAGGCCCAAGCGTCTATTATAACGACCCGTATTAATGAAATTACTGAACACTTAAAGCTCAACAAGCATGATCATATGGCCAGGAGAGGCTTAATGCAGATGGTCGGAGCTCGTAAAAAATTACTTAAATATTTAGAATCAAAGGATTTTGAAGGTTATAAAAAGGTTGTTTCTAAACTTAAACTTCGCAAATAATTGCGAAGTTTTTTTATTTTTAAAACCCTAACTAGCTGTATAATAAGCTTATGACAATTCAGCCAATTTTGGAGATAGATGCGGTTAGTAAATATTATGGTTCCTTCTTAGCTATTTCTGATGTTCATTTTATGGTGTCAAAAGGCGAGGTAGTAGGTCTAGTCGGTCTAAATGGGGCAGGTAAAACGACAATTATCAATATGTTATTGGGGTTCTTGCATACCTCGGCTGGTAATATTAGACTTTTTGGAAATATTGTTAAGCCTGAAAATGCTTATCGCATGCACCCAAAGATCGGTTTTGCTACGGGTGACATGAGCCTGTTCGCTAATTTTACAGGAAAAGAATATATTAATTTTTTAAAGCGGGCCTATAAAATTAAAAATGATAAACGGTTAGATGATCTATGTAAAAGGTTTAGCCCTCAGCTTGATAAAAAAATTAAGAATCTATCACGTGGTAATAAACAGAAGATTGCTTTGATTGCAGCTTTTTTGCCAAATCCAGAATTGGTAGTTCTAGATGAGCCAAGTAGCGGTCTTGACCCATTAATGCAGCAAAAATTTCTAGAACTCATCAATGAAGAAGGCGCTAAGGGCACCACTATATTTATGTCCTCTCATTATCTAAATGAGGTCGCTGATGTTTGTAGCAGAGTATTATTTATCCGAGATGGGAAGTTGGTTAAGGATGTACCTCGAGCTGAGCTTGAGTCTAGCCATGGTAAGTCAGTCCACATCACTACTCGTAATTTAGTTAAGCCACCAATGAAATCAACAGTAATTGGCCACCAGAAAACGACTAATGGCTATGAACTATCTTTTATTTATAAGGACTCACCAATAAAGTTACAACAATGGTTGACTAGCTTGCCTCAACTTTCAGATTTTACAGTTGAAGACCACGATATTGAATCAGCTTTTAGCGATTTATATGCTAAAGGGAAGGATGAGATTATTTAATGTTTAATTTATTTTTTAAGACAATAAAAGACAAACAATTCTTTATAATTGGCTGGGTTTTGGGATTGGCATTTTTTGGATTTTTAATGATGCTATTTTTCCCAGCCTTTCAGAACTCTGGACTTGATAAGTTACTGGCTGGATTACCACCCGAGCTTAAAACACTAAAGGGGTTACTCGGCGATTTAGATAATCTCAAATCTACATCCGGTTATCTAGCAGCTCAATTCTTTGACATTAGAATGCCAATGTTTATAAGTGTGTTCTCAGTAATATTAGCTGTTGGGCTTAGCGTAAAAGATGAAGAAGATGGTTATCTTCGGACATTATTAGCTTTACCTATTAGCCGAACAAAACTACTATTTGGCAAATTATTGGCAATATTTACAATTTGTTTGATGGCTGTCGTGGCAGTTGTTGTTGGCCTTTGGCTAGGGGCTATATCAGTAGGCGAGAGTCTTGATTGGCTAGTAATTCTTAATATGAGCTTAGTGACCCTACTACTATCGATTTGCATGACGACTTTAGTCTTTTGTATCGGATTAGCTTCTGGCAAAAGGGGCTTGACCATGGGTCTAGGCGTGCTAATTGGAGCTGGTAGCTTCTTGCTCACTACTTTTGCAAAATCAGTTGAGTGGTTGCAGCCATATGAAAATGCTTCACTTTTCCATTATTTCCCAGCAGTTGATATAGTAAAAAACGGTATAAGACTATCAGATATAATCGTCTTGGCTTCGGTTATTATTGTATCTGTTATTGTTGCGGTTATCTTATTCCGTCGAAGAGATGTCCATTAGGCTTTTATATATTTTTTAGATAACTTTTGATTAGCGGTTACTTATTTTCATGATATAATAGTTACATCACACGCTACAGCGAATCAGTGGTGGATAGAGCTATTTGTATTACAAATTTCTGTACCCGTTACTAATTCGCCGATATAAATAAAGAAGGCGAGTGTATAAAAGGAGGAAAATATGCCTACTATCAACCCTAATGGCAAGGAGATTTTTTCAGTTTCGACTGATTTCTGTGGCCAAAAATTAACAATGGAAGTTAATCGAGTTGGCTTTCGCTCAACTGCTAGCGTTTTAGTGACTTACGGAGATACTGTAGTCCTAGGTACAGCTATGGTTGGCTCTCGACCAGTAGTATTAGATTATTTCCCATTGTCTATTGATTATGAAGAAAAATTTTATGCAGCTGGTAAAATTTCTGGTAGTCGTTTTGTTAAGCGCGAAGGCCGCCCAAGCGACGAAGCAGTCTTAATCGGCCGATTAATAGATCGTCCAATTCGTCCACTGTTTCCAAAAGGTTATCGCCAAGAAGTTCAGGTTATCGCGAGTGTCTTGTCACTTGACCCAAATTTTAGACCTGATGTAATAGCTATGATAGCTTCCAGTGCTGCATTGATGTTAACTGGTACGCCTTTTGATGGCCCAGTTTCAGGTATTCGAGTTGGACGAGTTAATGGTGAATTTAAGGCTTTCTTAACACCAGAAGAAAGAGTTGCTAGTGATTTGGACTTAGTTGTTGCTGGTATTGCCAGTGGTATTACCATGGTTGAAGCTGGGGCAAATGAAGTTAGCGAAGAGACTGTAGCCGAAGCATTAACTTGGGCATTTGAAGCTTACCAGCCTGCTATTAAATTGCAGCAACAATTGGCTAAAAAAGTCGCTCCAATTGTTCAAGAATATACATTGGTCTTACCAAATGCTGAAATTCAAACTGAAGTTGATAAATGGGTTGATGGCAAATTGGGTGACGCTTTGCGCAAACCTTATCCAGAACGAAATGAATTAGTTTCAACTTTACGTTGGGCATTTCATGATCAGATGCGTGAGAAGTTAGGTGAAGGCTATGACAAAATGCATGATGAGTATGATGAGGCTTTCACTAGTGCCTTACATAAAGATGTTCGTAAGGGCATAATTAAAGATAGCATTCGTCCAGATGGTCGCAAATTAGATGAAGTAAGACAATTATCATCAGAAGTTGGTGTATTACCAAGGACTCATGGTTCAAGTATTTTTACTCGTGGTTTAACCCAAGCCTTGAACATCATCACACTAGCGCCTTTAAGCTTTTCTCAGATTGTAGACACTATGGAGTCAAATGATGAAGAACGTCGTTACATGCACCACTACAACGCTCCAGGCTATACTGTTGGTGAGGTTGGACGACTTGGTAGCCCAGGACGACGTGAAATTGGTCACGGCTATCTAGCTGAGAGGGCTTTAATGCCAGTATTTCCTAGCACCGAAGATTTTCCATATGCAGTTCGTAGCGTTACTGAAATAATGAGCCAGAATGGTTCAACTTCTATGGCCGCAACTTGTAGCAGCTGTTTAGCATTAATGGATGCTGGTGTGCCTCTAAAGGCGCCTGTATCTGGTATAGCTATGGGTCTGATGATGGATGGTGATAAGCCATACGTCTTGACTGATATTGCTGATGCTGAAGATTTTGCTGGTGATATGGACTTTAAGGCAACTGGAACAGCAAAAGGTATCACTGCTCTTCAAATGGACATGAAGGTTCATGGTTTGCCAGTTGATATCTTAAAAGAGGCTTTGATTAAAGCAAAATCTGGTCGTGCCTTTATTCTAGCTCACATGCTAGAGACTCTAGCTGAACCACGAAAAGTATTAAGTAAATATGCTCCTCGAATTGAAAAGATTAAGATTAATCCCGACAAAATCGGAGCAGTTATTGGTAAGGGTGGTGAGGTTATTAAGAAGATTACAGCCGAGACAGGGGCCCAGATTGATATCGCTGAAGACGGTTTGATAACAATTGCTGCTGTTGATACTGCTGCAATTGAAAAAGCAATGAACTGGATCAAAGGGTTAACCGAAGAACCAGAAGTTGGTACAATTTACGAAGGTAAAGTTATGACCATAAAAGAGTTCGGGGCGTTTGTTAACATTATGCCAGGAATTGACGGGATGGTTCATATCAGTGAATTGTCAAAAGAACGTGTTGATAAGGTAGAAGATGTTCTTAAAGAAGGACAGATAGTAAAGGTTCGATTGATCGGCATCGATGATCGCGGTCGATTAAGCCTAAGTATTAAAGCAGTTGACGAAAAATAGTCATAACCTACTTAGGGTTGTAATTATTGACCACAAATGTTAGTATTAGATTACTGATCGCAATCTTGTAATATATATGATAAAAAATAAACAAGTGCTTCTTGAACAAATCAAGGCAGATATTATCAAAAATAATGTCTGCCCAAATTTGGCTCATCAAGCCAAGAACCTTGTAATGGGCGATGGTAATATTAACGCTGATATTGTAATTATTGGCGAAGCTCCAGGGAAAAATGAAGATTTGTCTGGGTTACCATTTATGGGAGCTGCTGGTAAATTTCTAAATGAGATGTTATCTAGCGCTAACATTGAACGATCCGACGTTTATATAACAAATATTGTTAAATATAGGCCGCCCGAAAATCGTGACCCGACAACTGATGAAAAAGCAGCTTTCTGGCCATACTTACTGCGCCAACTCGATGTTATTCACCCGAAAATCGTAGTGACATTAGGTAGGCATAGTATGGGATATTTTTTGCCAGATAAGATAATTAGTGAAGTTCATGGTCAGCCAAGTCAGGTAGTCTTTGGTGATTTAGAGCTAACAGTAGTTCCGCTATATCATCCAGCGGCAGCGCTTTACAGAAGAAGTATGAGAGAGACATTAATGGATGATTTTAAAAAGTTATTAAAAATTATTAATAATGAAAAAAGAAAAAAGGAGAATAAATAAATATGGGTCAACAAAGACTTGCGACCATCAGAAGTGATGATCAATCAAAGCGACCAGGTCAACAGCCTCGTCAAAAATCAAACAATACAGTTTTAAATAACACTACTACTCGTAAGGGGGAAGCATATCGTGCTCAACGCCGAACTAGTGAGAGTGTTAACCAAAAAGCTAGTCAGCACATGATAAATGTGCCGGTAAACAAATCTATATACAATGGCTATGAGGGTAGGCAATTTAGCCCTGCCGATCAAAAGCGTCAATTAAAATATAATGGGCCGAAGGTTAAAATTATACCAATTGGTGGCTTAGGTGAGATGGGCATTGGTAAGAATATGATGGCTATTGAATATGATAACGAGATTATTGTAATCGATTGTGGATTCTTGTTCCCAGGGCCTGATTATCCTGGTATTAATTACATTATTCCAGATATAACTTATCTTGAAGAGAATAAGCATAAAATTAAGGCTCACTTGTTTACACATGGCCACCTTGACCACGTTGGCGCTTTTCGCCATCTTGCTCAAAGAATACCAGCACCTGTTTATGGTACCAAGTTTACGATTGGGATGTTACAAAGGATTCTAGAAGAATCAGCTGGTGACTATACACCTGATTATCATGAGGTTAATCCAGAGGCTCACGAGAATATCCAGATTAGTGATAATTTCAGTGTTGAGTTTGTCAGGATGGATCACTCTATTCCTGATTGTGCCTCGATTATTATTAGGACCCCAGTTGGAGTACTGATACATACTGGAGACTGGCGTTTTGAAAGTGAGCCAGTTGATGGCAAGAAACTTGATATAGAACGACTAACAGAAGTAGCTGCAAAAGAAGGCATTCTGTTATTGATGAATGAGTCGACTAACTGTGAAACAGATGGCGCTCATACTCATAGTGAGTTTGATATCCAGCAGAGTATTGGCCAAATAATGGATAAAGATGCTGGTAGTCGCTTAATATTAAGTTGTTTCAGTAGCCACATCCATCGAATTCAAGTCATATTAGATGAGGCTAAGAAGCATGAACGTAAAATAGCCTTTGCTGGTTATAGCATGATTCAAAACCTAGAGACAGCTTTAAGGGCTGGTGTTATTAGAGTACCTCGTGATGTTGTCGTAAAAATGGAAGATATTATTAAGCTACCAGACAACAAAGTCACGATTGTCTGTACCGGTTCCCAGGGTGAGTTTACGGCTGTTCTTAACCGTATGGCAAGTGGTACCCATAAATTCATCAAGATTAAAAACTCGGATGTTATTGTATTTAGCTCTAACCCAATTCCTGGTAACGAAAAATACGTTACTCGAACGGTTGATGGTTTGATGCGAGAGGGAAGTGATGTTATCCAAAATAACAAGACTCACCTTACTGGCGTTGGGCCACTACACTTATCTGGGCATGCTTATTATGCCGATCATGTGACATTAATCAATGCTTTAAATCCAAAGTTTTATATGCCAATTCACGGAGAGTTCCATATGTTAGTTCATAATGCAGAGTTGGCTGAAAAAGAAGCAGGGGTTAAAAGAGAGAACATATTTGTTTGTGATAATGGAGACGTGTTAGAAGTTACTCCTGATAATGCTAGGAAGATTGGCAGAGTCCCAGTTGGCGGAATTATGTATGACGACTCTGGGGAAATCGTTTCAGAAGTTGTCCTAAAAGATCGTATCCATATGGCGACAGAAGGAATGTTTATTGTTGTTTTAACTGTCCAACGTGGAAGTGGTCGATTGATGACTAGCCCAGACATTATTAGTCGAGGGTTTATTTACCTTCGAGATAGCGAAGAATTAATGGGCACAATTCGCCAGTATCTTAAACAAAAGGTTGCTCGATCTTTTACGGGCAAACATGTTGATATGGATGTAATCAAAAAAGAGCTAAAAGATGAAATTACGCATATTCTATATGACCAAACCAGACGTACGCCAATTGTTATTCCAGTGATTAATGAAGTTGGTGGTAGCCCTCAACCAGGTAACCAAAATAATGGGCAACAGCAGCCTAGAAGGCCAGACGATGTTAGGCCCCAATTTCCACCAAAACAGCCAAACTATATTCCAAAAAAATTCCCAACACCAGTAGTGCCAGACTCTGAGGCTAACGAGCCAAGAGCAAAATTTGACTACCGTGGCTATTAAGCATTAGCTACTTGCAAATTGTAGTAAATTTTGCTATAATATGCCTATAAAATAAACCCAGAAGAGCCTATAATAGAATAAATTATGTCAAAGAAAAGAAAACACTCCCATAAAAAAAAATTAGGCACAACTTCGCCTAAGCATAGTTTACCAACTGGGTTTTGGTCACAAATTGGTGCCATTTTTCTAATAGCTATATCTATTCTATTTGTGGTTGCCTGGTTTAATGCTGGGGGTCCAGTTTTGGAGTGGGTCCATAAGACAGCCCTATATCTAATTGGTTCGGCGGTTTTTGTATTTCCGTTTTTATTTGTCTACATATCAATAGAGATATTTCGAGCTGAGGAAAATAAGTTACCATTAGTGATGAAATTTGCATCGGCTTCGGCTATTTTATGGTTTGCAGCTATATTTGGATTGCTTAAAGACAAAGCTGGTCAACCAACTGGTGGCGTAATCGGTAATTTAATTAATGATGGCGTTTTACGGTTAGTTGATAGTAATATTGCAGCATTTATTTATATACTATTACTCCTTGTTAATCTATTGTTTATTTTAAGAGTTTCTCCTTTCTCGATTATTAAGAAAATTTGGCAATTTAGTAAACGTGATATGTCTGAGCAAGAAGAGAATGACAAGGTCATGCGAAATGCGGCTGCAATCGATGGCCCAAGGTCTTCGATGAACGGTAACTTTAAAATGGTGGCTAATGTCCCAACATTAGGTCAAGGTGATGAAAAAGTTTCTAAATTTTCTAGTATTAGAAATAGTATCGTCAGAGATAAAGTAGCTGAAGAACAAGCGGCGCTAGTAACCATTAGCGATCCAAACTGGCAGCCTCCAAGCATGGATTTGCTTGAAAAAAAGCAATCGCCAGCTGATGCAGGTGATGTCCAACAAAATGCCTTAATAATCCAAAAAACATTAAATGAATTCGATATTAATGTTGAGATGGAAGGTGCAAATATTGGGCCTCGTGTTACTCAATTTACCTTGAAGCCACCTAGTGGTGTTAAATTGGCTAGAATAACAGCGCTTGAGACAAATATAGCTTTGAACTTAGCGGCTCAGAGTTTAAGAATGGAAGCGCCAATACCTGGGCAAAAAGCTGTTGGTATTGAAGTGCCTAATATTAAGGCAGCTGACGTTCGACTTTACTCAATTATGACTAGCCCACAATGGGGGACTAATGGCGAGCCATTATCCTTTGCTATTGGTAAAGATATTTCTGGTGGGGCAATTGTAGGTGAACTAAATAAAATGCCTCACTTATTAATTGCTGGTCAAACTGGTTCAGGTAAATCAGTTATGATTAACACTTTATTAACGAGTTTGCTATATCATAATAGCCCGAGTGATATGAAACTAATTCTAGTCGATCCAAAACAGGTTGAAATGGCACCATATGAGGATATCCCACATTTACTAACTCCAGTAATTACTGAACCAGACAAGACTATTAGTGCTTTGAAATGGGCTGTTAATGAAATGCAACGACGTTATTCATTATTAGCTGAACACAAAGTTAAGGATATTAAATCATATAATAACCAAGTTCGTGTAACTGGTTCTAGAGTTACTGTCGCTGATGAATTTGGCATCCCTCAAGAGCATGAGAATGGCGCTATGCCATACATTGTAATCGTAATTGATGAGATGGCTGATCTTATGATGTTAGCAGCTCGTGACGTTGAGGCTTTAATCGTACGTTTAGCACAGAAAGCTCGAGCCGTTGGTATCCATCTAGTTTTGGCAACTCAAAGCCCTCGTGTTGATGTCATTACTGGTTTGATAAAAGCCAATATACCAGCTCGAATTGCCTTTACTGTTGCTTCACAAATTGAAAGTAGAATTATATTGGATCAAATTGGGGCTGAAAAATTACTTGGTTCTGGTGATATGTTACTGCTTAAGGCCGATATGGCAAAACCAAAGCGTATCCAGGGTGCTTGGGTAACTGATGCAGAAGTTCATAAGATAACTGATTATCTAAGAATGCAGTCGCCGCCACAATATAACGAAGAGGTTGTTAGTCTACCAGTCCATCTTAATGGTAAGGGCGGAGTAATCATGGACTTTGATGATGCCGAGGAAGATGATAAATATAAGGATGCTCTTCGATTAGTTGTCGATAGTGGCAAAGCAAGTGCCAGTTCATTGCAGAGACATTTAAGATTAGGCTATTCAAGGGCTGCTCGAATTATTGATCGAATGGAAGAGCAGGGTATCGTTGGTCCAGCTGATGGCTCTAGACCGCGCGAAGTATTAATTAGCAGTCTTGATGATCTAAGTGATTCAGACGAAGAGCTCTAGACCTTATCTGTAATTTATGCTATAATTTACCATGTTATTAACTCGGTTTACATTAAGTGTAAACATCCATAAGGATTCCAGAGGAGGAAATCTAAATGAAAGAATATGAACTAACAGTTCTAATTCACCCTGACTTAGAGGCAGATATTGAGAAGCCACTTACAAAAGTGCGCAGTCTTATCACCACTAACGGCGGAAATATTATTAAAGAAGATATATGGGGCAAGAAGAAGCTGGCATATAGGATAAAGAATGAAGACTTTGCTGTCTATGCCTATTTTGATATAGCTTTACCTTCTGATGCTCCGCTTAAGATAAGTAATACGCTTAATATCTCAGATGAAGTATTACGTTATTTATTAGTCTCTGTTGATGTGAAGGGTCGCAAGGCTCTTGAGGAAGCAAAAACAAATGCATCAAAAACTGATGCAAGCGAAGAGGAGTAAAAGTAATGGCAAAAAGTATTAACCAAGTAATTTTATTAGGTCGTTTAGTACGTGACCCAGAACAGAGGACAACTCCTGGTGGTAAAACTATCGTAAATTTTAGCATAGCAGTTGATCGTGTTGGTCAAGATGATAGTGCTGATTTCTTCAATATTACAGCTTGGGAAAAACTTGGTGAATTAATTATGCAATATCTTAGTAAAGGACGTCGTGTTTTAGTTCAGGGACGTTTACGCCAAGATAGCTGGGATGACAAAGAAACTGGCAAGAAAAAGAGTCGTGTAGAAGTTACGGCAACTGATGTTACTTTTCTTGACGGTCCTGGTGATAATTCAGCTGCTAGCCAAACTAGCGCTCCAAAAAGTTCTAGCAAAAAAAATGAAGATGTCGTAATTGAAGACATCGATGATAAACCTATTGATTTAAGTGAGATTCCTTTTTAGGAAGTAGAAAGCGAGAAAAAATTTATGACAATGAAACGATTTAAAAAAGATACACCTGTTTTCTTTGATTACAAAGATGTTAAAACTCTACAGAGATTTATAGATATCTATGGTCAAATAAAATCAGTTAGCAAAACTGGCCTTAGCTCTAAACAGCAACGTCAAATAGCAGTCGCTATTAAACGGGCTCGTCATCTAGCGTTGTTACCATTTATGATTCAAGGTTAAGATATGGCATATTCACCAACTGATCTAAAAAAAGGCGTAGTAATTGAAATTGATGGAAAGCCTTTTAGAGTTATTGAATATAACCAAAAAGTTGTCGGTCGTGGCGGCAGTATTGTTAGCGTAAAAGTTAAAAACTTAATTGATGGTAGCGTTATACCTAAAACTTTTAAAGGACAAGAGAAGATTGAGTCAGCTGAAGTAACTAACCAAACTGTCCAGTATTTATACAATGACGGTAGTAGCTATTACTTTATGGATCCTGAAACTTTTGAACAATTTGAACTCTCAGCTGATGTCATGGAAGACTCTGCTGGGTTTTTAAAAGAGGGCGAAAGCTTAACTTTGCAGTCATTTAACGGCAACGTCACTAATGTAGAATTACCAAAAAATATATATTTGACAGTTACTTATGCTGAAAGTATTACAAAAGGCGACACTACCAGTAGCGTATTGAAAGACGCAACTCTTGAAACAGGTTTAGTCGTTAAAGTCCCAGCATTCATAAAAACAGGTGATATTATAAGCGTCAGCACCGAGGACGGTAGCTATCGTGAGCGAAAAAAGTAATTCTTCACCTGAATCTAAAACTGTTGAAAATTGTGCTTCTAGAAAATTAGCTAAATATTGTTTAATGGCGTGTATAACGCCAATTGAGCTTGGTCAAAAATTTGATAAGTATCCACCGCATATAACAATTCTGCCACCTTTTTATATGGATGATCAACAAAAAGAGGAATTTGATAATAGGCTTAATAATCTAAATAAAGATGAACATGACTATTTTATTGATAGTCGTTTAAGCAGCTGTAAAGATAAGTTTGGTGGCAGCGAGGATATTTCAGTGATGAGGATGTTCCCTTATCCGATACATATTCTTGTTCGAGCTGCATTATTGCTTGATGCAATGAAAATTGATCGAGATAAGAATTTCGGACTCGATTATTATGAGGTTAAACCAGTTGGGGAAGTGTCAATATTGGCTAGAAATTTTCCCAAAGCTCATATTACTGATTTTAGTGATTTAAAAGAAGGACAATTATTACAAATTGATCAAATCCAATTATTTAAGTCAGATGTTGATAATAAAACAGTTTGTTCTATATATCATTCAGTAGGTAATTATGAGTCGCTATAGATTGGATATTGAAGTTACTAAGCGTAAGATGACTTCAAGTCGTTCTCAGGCTGAGAGCTGGATTAAATTAGGTAAAGTAACAGTTGATGGTCGGGTTATTACAAAGCCAGGTCATTTTGTTAGTGAAAATTCCGAGATTAAACTGTTAGCTGAAGTTCAATATGTTAGTCGAGCTGGGTTAAAGCTGGCTTCGGTAGCAGATATTTTAGGTCTGCAGTTTAAGGATAAAACTGTACTTGATGTAGGTAGTAGCACCGGTGGTTTTACAGATTACGCATTGCGCCAAGGCGCTAAGAAGGTCTATGCAGTAGATGTTGGGACTGATCAGTTACACCCAAGTTTGAGGGGTAATAAGCAAATTGAATTACATGAAAAAACAGATATTCGTGATTTTTACGTAACAGATAAAATAGACATAGTTGTTATAGACGTCTCATTTATTAGTTTAAGGGAAGTTTTACCACATATTTACAATTATTTATGTAATAGCGATACGCAAATAGTTGCAATGGTAAAACCTCAGTTTGAGGCAGGCAAGGATCAAATAAACAAGGGTGTAATAAAGAACGATTCGATAAGACGCAAGATATTAAAGGATTTTGAAGATTGGTCACGTACATTTTTTTCTATTACTAGTAAGCGAGATAGTGATGTATCTGGTGCAAAAGGGAATCAAGAGAGATTTTATTTATTGAAACCTTTGAAAAAGTAAGCTATTTACTGACGTTAAAACGGAATTCAACGACATCGCCAGCTCGCATAATGTATTCTTTACCTTCAGTGCGCATTTTACCAGCACTTTTTGCTGCCACTTCCGAGCCAGCGTTAATTAAATCATCATAATCGACTATTTGAGCAGCGATAAAGCCTCGTTCAAAATCGGTATGGATGACTCCGGCTGCTTGAGGGGCAGTTGAGCCTTTTTTAATTGTCCAAGCCCGGACTTCTTTAGGGCCAGCTGTTAGATAACTTTGGAGACCTAATATGTCGTAGGCAGCATGAATCAACTGAAGCAGGCCAGTCTCTTTAACACCGTAGCTTTCTAGTAATTCAGCTGAATCTTCGGCAGTTAAGCCTTTTAGTTCATCTTCTAATTTTGCGCATACAAAAATTGTTCGAGCAGGCTTAACTAATTCAGAAAGTGCAGCTTTTTTGTCATCGTTTACTAATGTCTCTTCGTCAACGTTAAAGACATATATTACAGGCTTAGCTGTTAGCAAGTGCATGTCATATATCGCTTCTAAATCTAGGTTTTTAATCTCTGAGAGGGGAATGCCAGATTTTAGTTTATTTAATAGATTCTCAATATAGTCGGCGGCTGTCTTTAGCTTTGGTTGTCCCTTAGATTCTTTAGCTAACTTTGGCAAACGGGATTCAATTGTTTGGATGTCAGCCAGTATTAGCTCAGTATTAATTATATCTATATCATCGCGAGGATTAATAATGTCTGAAACATGAATAACATTGTCATCGTGGAAAGCACGCACAATATGGACAATAGCATCACATTGGCGGATATTAGCTAGGAACTTATTGCCAAGACCTTCTCCCTTGCTGGCTCCAGCTACTAGCCCGGCTATATCTACAAAGGTAACAGTTGCAGGTATTATTTTTGAGCAGTTATGTAGTTTAGCTAATTTATCTAAACGTTCATCTGGGACAGGCACTATACCAGTGTTAGGTTCAATCGTAGCGAAGGGGTAATTGGCCGCTAAGATATTATTATTAGTCAAAGCATTAAACAAAGTAGATTTTCCAACATTAGGCAGTCCAACAATTCCGATAGATAAACTCATATCTATATGATACAGAAGTTGGGCTAATATAAAAAGCATCAGAGGTATATTTTAAAGTGAACTTAAAAATAATATTTTAGTTATTTTTCTAATCGTATAGTACTTATGTTATTATAGATTTATGGTTAAGAAGAGTATTAGCAAGAGGTCATTATTTATAATTATAACGGCTACTGTATTATTGCTCTTCGTCGGTTGTGTGGGTTGGCTTTTTTATATTGGCCGCTTGGCATATTTTAATTCAGGGCAACATTCAATAGTGGTATGTGGCACGGATATTGTTGATAGATTTAATGTTGTCACAAATTATGAACATCGTAACGATCCAATCGTGCCTAGCATTGACGAGCAAGGTATGAAAGATTTAGTTTCAGAAATTAATGCTAAAAAGAATTTCAATATTGATCCGACTTGTCAGATGATAATCTTGTGGTCTGCAGTTTATGAAGATAACTATAATATTGCTCGTGGGGCTTACGATTCACTAATAAATTTACATAAAGATCGTATTTTTGCTGATTCAAATTTACGGATTAACCAACCGCTTTCTGCTTATGAAGAAGCTTTAAAGGGGTTAACTGGATCAGGCTTTTCTAGTGATGGCTCATTTGGCGGGTAATATGATTAGGCAGAGAATATTGCCAATATTAATTCATAGAAAATTAAATACGGTTCTAATTGTATCAATATTTATCTTAATATCTATTTTTTCTTTGATTTCTAGTCCATCAGCTCATGCTGCTGAGGATGGAGCTATAGGTGCAGGGGGTAGCAGCTCCGGTGACAGTGGTGGGGCACAAAGCTCTAATGGTTGGGGATGGTATAGCTATCCAAGTTCTAAAGATACCAAGCCGTACCCATTTGCTTTTGCAAACTCTAATACTTGGGCTGCAGTTAGCCAAACATGTAGAAACGTAGGTGCAGATAGAGTAATCGCTTTTATCGCGCTTAGCAAATATGGGTCAGATCCTAATAATGGTAAAGTTTTTGATTATCATAATCTTAGCTATGATGGTGATTGGAAAAATAACTGGGATAATTTTCAAGAACATAGGGTCACAGGAGGAACCTACTACATTGACAAGGTCAAATATACTGTTGGAGATTATTGGTTGACTACAGCTGTCGCCAAAAGTGCATATACAAAAACAGCTACACTTGTTTATGGTTCAGTAGACAAGGCTGCAAGTGTTGGGGGACTAGTTTGGGGGAAAAATGTAGGTTGGTTCTGTTATTCAGCAAAAACTTGGGAAGTGTCAGTTACGATTGCTCATGATAGAGGCACAGCCAATAAGGCTAGTCCGGGTGATGTGATTAAATGGACCCACACGGTAAAAAATAAAGGGAAAGATCCTACTAATATAGTAGTAAATTACTATTGGCAAGATTACAATAGTATCACAAAATTATTTGGCTCCGAAACAAAAATTGGTTCTTTAGCCTCGAACAGTAAGTCCACCGACACTGCTACATCAGGTAATTCTACTTATACTGTCAACTCAGCTGATGTTGGTAAGACTTTTTGTCGATATACGGTTGCTAGGCCTAGGTCTATTCTTACTACAGGATATATAAAAGCGGGCCCTTCTTGCGTAACTATTATTGCCGCTAATGCCTGGACAATAATTCCAACAGTGACTAGTGATAAGACAGAAGCTTACGCAGGTCAAAAAATAACGTGGACCCATACAGTAAAAAATAACGGACCAAACTCTACCAACGCAATCGTAAATTATTATTGGCAATCTTACAATAATATTACAGGTCAATTAATAGATAGCCCTACTGTATTCAGTACTTCTTTAGCTTCAAACACGGCGGATCAGATTACTTCTTCAATGCCATCTACTCATGATGTCTCGGCGACAGATGATCCCGTTGGTAGCAAAATATGTCGTGTTACAATTGCTAAACCTAAATCTAGCACTGATTTGATTAATTCAGTACAGTCGGCCCCTTCTTGTGTAACCATTGTTGCCGTACCTATCAGCTGGACTATTTTTCCAACAGCAACAAATAATAAAGCTCCTGCTGGTGGTACTGGTACTGCTATTCCTGGTGAAACCGTCACCTGGACCCATACGATAAAAAATCTTGGACAAGATGCTACAAATCTGAATGTTGATTATTTTTATAATGATACTAACCCAATAGGGACGCCTACTAAATTTGTCGCTCCCTCTCCATTATTTACTTCAGGGAAAGCAAAGGATGCTTTTGTTTCATCCGAGTCATGGTATACGGTTACTGCAAGTGATGTAAGTAAGACTATATGTAGGGTCACGATTGCTACGCCACAAAATAATAACGGCGGGTCTGTACAATCAAGCCCTGCTTCTTGTGTGTATATACCTTATGACTTCAACTTATCGCCATTTCTTACGATTGACCCTAATGGAGTTATTGAGCCAGGTTCTTCTTTCGATGTTTCTCCATCTATAACAAATGGTGGTAATACTGTTAACTATCCGCTGGCAGATTGGACATTAAAAAAGGAAGTTATACAGCCAGGTTCTCCTACGGTTACAACTTTTACCCAAGGTACAAATCTTACAATTGCAGCTAAAGCTAAGGCGGATTTAACTAAGCTTACTGTAAGTGATACTTTAAAAAATGTCGATACAAAAATTTGTTTTACATTATCTGTTAAGAATTATTTGCCTAGTGCTATTGGTGGTTGGATAAGCTCACCGCAAGTTTGTATCACAATTGGCAAAAGACCTAAAGTTCAAATATGGGGTGGAGATTTATTATCTGGCGGTAAGATAGTTACAAGTAGCTCTGTAGTTGGGGCTAAAACTTTTGGAAGTTGGATCGAATATGGTATATTTGCGAATAACGCTATTATTGGGGCCGGCTCAAGGTCAGCTTATTCAGGTGGGTTGGACTATCCCTCAGGGACTTTCTGTAATAACGCTGTAAAACTAAGTTTTTCAAATAGCAATTGTGATAATCTTTCAGGTGTAGGTTATTATTCTTCTGGGAGAAATATACCAGATATTGCAGCCAGCTTCCCCGTAAACAACATTACCAGCCCTAAAGTATTATCTGGGACATCACCTTCCACTATGGCGAGCGGCGTATATACTGTTGATGGGGATATCAATTTAAGTGGTGGGACTATTGGGAAGGATAAGTCTATTATAATCAACGCGGCCGGTAAGACAGTGACTATATCTGATAATATATTCTATGATAATTCAGGTTATGATAACATTGATCAAATATCTCAATTGATAATTATTGCTGATAAAATTGAAATTAAGGGTGTGGTGGAAAACATTGACTCTTGGCTTGTGGCAAAAGATGGTATTAATACTTGTTCAGATTTTGTTGATGCAACCCCATTATTAAATTGTGATAATCCCCTAAAAGTTAATGGGCCAATAATAGCAGGGAAGTTAGATTTAAAGCGTACAGCTGGCTCTAATACTTTAGGTTTAGACCAAGGTGCTCCTGCGGAGACATTCAATTTTCGTTCGGATGCATACTTATGGGCCTTAAATTATATGAATAATAATAATCAAATTAGAACAGTTTACACTACAGAATTACCACCTAGATTCTAATATTCAGATATAACTTGCTTTTAAGGCTTATGCTTATGTATAATAATAATCAATATGGCATTAATAAAGGGATTGGGCAATTTCTTCGCATTGGATATAGGTACTAGCGCCGTTCGCGTAGTGCAGTTAGCTCCAGCGGGCTCAGATAATTGGGTCTTGCAACATTATGGCTATGCTCCTGTTGATGAGCGTATTACGATTAGTGATTCAGCAGAAGACCTTCGTCGGCTTGGTGAGGTTATTATGACGGCTGTCGGGCAAAGTGGTATAAAGGAAAAGAATGTAGTTATTGGTATGCCATCATCAAAGACTTTCACGACAGTAGTTGATGTACCTAATATGAGTGAAGTTGAGCTAAGAAGCACAATTAAGTATCAATCTAGCCAATATATTCCGACTGCTATTGATTCGACTAAAGTAGATTGGGCATTACTGGGTCAGTCATTGCATGATCCTAAGAAGCAAGAAGTGTTACTAGCTAGCACGGCTAACTCATATACTGAAGAAAGACTTGAATTTATTGAAGGACTTGGCTTCAACGTAATAGGTGCGGAACCGGACTCGATCGCTATGGTTAGGTCACTTCTGCCATCTAATATTGGGGACGCTAGATTAATTATAGATATGGGGGACAGATCAACTGATTTAGCAATCACATTTGGTGATGCTCCAAGATTAGTTCGTACCATTCCTGTTGGCTTTAGCAGTTTCTGTCGAACAGCGTCTCAAAACCTAAATGTTCAAGAGGACCAGGCTCGACAATTCTTATTAAAATTTGGTTTAACTAAAGACCGATTAAATGGACAGGTCTTTCAATCAGTCGAAGCTATCTTAGATAACTTTACAACTGAGTTAACAAAGTCCATCAAGTTCTTCCAAACCCGATGTCCAAATACTCCAATGGGGGGGATACTATTATCTGGCTTCTCTGCGGTTTTGCCGCTATTTGGCGATTATGTATCGGCTAAAACTGGCATTAAAGCTAGTATTGCAAACCCTTGGCAAAGAGTTAAGGTGTCCCAATCTGATCAACAACAACTAACTTCTGTTGCGTCAGAATTTGCTACAGTAATTGGTCTTGCTCAAAGGAGAAGCTCCTGATGATTGAGATTAACTTAATACCTGATGTAAAATTGGAACTTATTAAAGCTCAAAAGGCTAGAGCTACTGTTATCTCTATATCAATTATTCTATGTATTGTTGCGGCTTCGGCAGTTGCAATATTGGCTATTTATATATTTACAGTTCAGACTGTACGTGGGAATATACTAGATGCTGCAATAAATAAGGGCAGTACTCAATTACAGGGTGTCCAGGATTTGTCAAAAACGTTGACAATGCAAAATCAGTTAACAAAAATTGCTACATTAAATGATCAAAAAAAGATTAGTTCACGTACCTTTGATGTCATTAGTGCAATTATCCCACCTAGCCCTAACAATATTCAGATATCTAATCTATTAGTGGATACAAATTCAAAAAAAATGACAATTGAGGGCCAGGCTCAAAATAGCTATGCTGCAGTAGAGGTATTTAAAAAGACAGTTATAGGCGCCAAGTTAAAATATACAAATGCAAATGGCGATAAAAAAGAAGTAACCCTAGCTTCGAATGTGGATACTAGTGATACTAGTTATGGCGAAGACTCATCTGGGCATAAAGTTTTAAGATTTAAATTAACATTTAATTATGCTTCTGAGCTAATGGCCTCATATTATAAGGAAATTTCGATAAGTATATCTAATGGCGGTAATGCTACAGACTCCTACCTAGGCTTACCACAAAGTATATTTGCGGACAAAGCTAAAGATATACAGGAAGGTATTTAATCATGCAACCTAAAGCCGTAGCCATTCGTAAAAGAACTCAAATATTAAAAGCCAACCGGACTATGTTTATATGGGTGGCTTGTGCATCTGCATTAATTGGTTTTGCTCTCGTTGTGTGCATATTTCTTGTTCAAATGTTGCTCTATAATGAAAGGGTTCTAGCAGAAAAAGATAAGACAGTTTCAGTTCTTAAGGCAAATAATTTAAATGTTGTTGAGTTACAAAATCAGGTTAGGGCGCTTGATGCTAATCAGGCATTAATTGATGCAAAAGCTAGACCTGAAGATAGAGCAATCCAGGTAATATTGGATGCATTACCGTCTGAAGCGAATTCATTAGCACTAGGTGCTTCATTACAGAATAAGTTACTTATCGGCGTGACGTTATCTTCTTTACAAGTAGACTCTGTAGTTAAATCAAGTACTAGCTCAACTAAAAAAACTGAAATATTATTTAGATTTTCCGTTAGTGGTAATGAAGCAGTGTTGAAGCAGACTCTTAACAATCTTGAAAGATCTATTAGAACAATTGAAATCATTTCGATAAAAGTTGAAAGCCAGGGCGCAGCTAGGGTCATGACAGTACAAGCTAAGGCATTCTATGAGCCTGCTAGGGTAGTAGAATTAAAGGATAAAGTGGTAAAATAATGAAAAAATCAGATATAGCAATGATCGTATTTATAGCATCAGTTAGTGTAATAATAGCTTTCTTTTTTGCGAAAAGTTTGTTTGGTGATGTCTACAGTGGCAATACTAAAGTAAAGACAATCGATAAGATAGATTCATCTATAGTTGCCCCAAGTCCAGAAATATTTAACAAGAATGCGATAAACCCAGCAGTCCAAGTCGAAATTAGTGGAACAAATTAAGGTGTTGCTGAGATGGCACTTCTAACGGCTGAGATACAGGAAAAACTCGTTGATCTTTTAATAGCTGAGGGTTTAGTTAGCCACGATGTTATAGCGCAGGCTAGAGAATCTTCAGAAAAAATGAATAAGCCATTATTCGAAATACTAGCTGATGAAAGCATTGTTGATGATGAGCTAATAACTCATGCCATTGCCCAGGTTTCAGGAGTGCCTTATGTTAATTTAACGAATAGTATTATTGATCAGAATATACTTAATCTATTGCCACAAGATATAGCAGAGCGCTTCATGGCAGTTCCGCTTGCTGAGATAAAAAATCGTTTAGCAGTTGCAATGATTGATGCTAATAATGTGCAAGCAGTAGATTATCTAGCGAGTCGCATAGAACGACCACTTAAGGTCTTTATGGCATCTGAAGTTGGGGTTAGGCATGTTCTTGATCAATATAAGACTGACTTATCGAGCGTTGATGCGGCGGCAGAAGAAAGTCAGATTGATGCTGCCCAGGAATCAAGTCGAGAAGTTAAAACAATTGTTCAAGATTCACCGATTAGTAAAGCCCTAAGCACGATATTAGAATATGCTCTTAAATCTAGAGCTAGCGATGTCCATATTGAACCATTAGAAGGCTCTTTGAAGATTCGTTGTCGAGTTGACGGGATGCTACGTGAAATTATGCAATTGCCTAAGAGCATTGAGCCAGCACTTGTAAGCCGCATAAAGATATTATCTAATTTAAAAATTGATGAGCATAGAACACCTCAGGATGGACAATTTACTGTTAAAGTCGCTGGCAAAGAAGTGGATTTACGTATTGCTATTAGCCCAGTCATCTGGGGAGAACAAGTTGTTATTAGGTTACTAGATAAGTCTGGTAATTCCTTTGATATCGAACAGATGGGTTATGCAGGACGGGCTTTGAGGGCTATTAGGAGAGGTATCCGTCGTCCAAATGGAATGGTATTAACTTCTGGCCCAACCGGTAGCGGCAAAACAACTAGCTTATATGCATTAATTAAAGAAATTAAAGATGATACCGTTAATATTGTTACGCTTGAAGACCCAGTAGAATATAAGATGAATGATGTTAATCAGATCCAAGTAAATGCTGATGTAGGCTTAACTTTTGCAAGTGGGCTGCGGTCAATATTGCGCCAAGACCCCGACGTAGTGATGGTAGGTGAGATTCGTGATAGTGAAACGGCTAATTTGGCAGTTCAGGCTGCTCTTACGGGGCACCTAGTTTTTAGCACGTTACACACCAATAGCGCCGCAGGTGTATTGCCTAGGCTCTTAGACATGAACATAGAGCCATTTTTAATAGCTAGTACCGTAAATACCATTATTGGCCAGCGCTTAGTTCGTCGAATTGGTAAAAATAGGGAAACCTACCAGTCAAATCCAATTGAAACTCAAAATATTTTAGATACGGTTGGTCATTTACTACCCAAGACTCCATCTGATGTGGCTAGGGTGTCAGAAGATTTAGGCTATAAAGACTTGCCCTTAGCTGGACAAAAAGCTTATACTTTAGTTAGAGGCATCGATAGTCCACAGTCTCCAAGGGGCTATAGCGGTAGGGCTGGCCTATATGAAGTTATGGATGTTAATGAAAACATTCAAAGACTAATCGTAGCAAGGGCAACTAGCGCTGATATCCAAAGAAAGGCACAGGAGCAGGGGATGGTAACTATGAGACAAGATGGCTACCTAAAAGTTTTACAGGGTATTACTACAATTGAAGAAGTAAATCGCGTAACATCGGACACAGCATAAAGGGGTGGTAAAATGAAAGATCAAGAAATAAAAATTGAATCATTGCTTGAAGAAGTTATTCGCAAGAAAGCTTCGGACCTTCATATTCAAGTTGGCCTGCCTCCAATGTTAAGAATTGACGGTGTTCTAGTCCCAATTATGGGTGTACCCGAATTAGATGAATCAACAGTCGAGACTTTAGTATTTACAATTCTAGATCAAGATCAAAGACAGATTTTGTTAAAAGATAAAGAGTTTGATTTTAGCTTTACTTTCGGTAATCTTGGTAGATTCCGTGTTAATGCTTATCACGAGCGAGGCAATTTAGCTGCAGCTTTAAGGTTAATCCCAAATGAGATTTTAACAACTACCGAATTAGGTCTGCCAAATACAGTTATGAATTTCTCAGAATACCCAAGAGGCTTAGTCTTAATTACGGGGCCAACTGGTAGCGGTAAGTCTACAACTCTAGCTGCACTTGTTGATAAAATTAACACCGACAAGTCAAAGCACATAATTACAATTGAAGATCCAATCGAGTTCACTCATAAATCGAAAAAATCAGTTGTCGTCCAAAGGGAAGTGCACTACGATACCTATAGTTTTAGTGCGGCTCTTCGTTCAAGTTTGCGCCAAGACCCAGATGTAGTTCTAATTGGTGAAATGCGTGATTTAGAGACTATCAGTGCAGCTATTACTATCGCTGAAACTGGTCACTTGGTATTTGCTACGCTTCACACTAATAGCGCTTCACAATCAATTGACCGTATGATAGACGTATTCCCACCGCATCAACAACCTCAAATTAGGGCTCAACTTTCAAATATATTAATGGCAATTTGTTCCCAAAGACTTATCCCTGCAATCGGCGGGGGAAGGGTAGTGGCGGCAGAAATTCTATTAACAAATCCAGCAGTTAGAAATATTATTAGAGAAGGTAAAGCTCATCAGTTAGACGCTGTTATCCAGACTAGCGCTGATCAAGGGATGCAAACTATGGATCGAACTCTTGCGGATATGGTAAAGCGAGGCACTATTACCTATGATAATGCTTACGAGGTAGCGGTAGATTTGGTTGAGTTCGAGAGGCTGATGAAAGGATAACTAATGAAAAAATTTGCATATGAGGCTCGTGACCAAGTTAGTAATAAGGTTATTAAATCGACAGTTCAAGCCGATACTGAAAATGGTGCAGCTCAATTACTTATCAAACAAGGATTTATTCCGCTTAATATAAAAGAGCAGGGGGATGGCTCCAATATATTTACTAAAATAGCTGGCAGAATAACCACAAAAGATAGGATAGTCTTTACTAGACAACTCGCTACTCTTATTGGTGCAGGTTTGCCTCTGGCACAATGTCTCAGCACGGTCTTTGAACAAACAGAGAACAAAAAATTAAAGTCTATCACTCAGGAAGTTCTTGCCTCGGTTGAAGGCGGAAAATCACTTTCTGAGTCTTTTTCAAAATACCCCGATGTATTTAACGAAATATTCTTGGCTCTAATTGGCGCAGGAGAAGCGTCAGGAACTCTTGATACTTCAATGCAGAGAATTGCTAACCAACAAGAAAAAGATGCAATTATTATGAGTAAAATTAAGGGGGCTTTGACTTATCCTCTAATAGTCTTAGTTGTTATCTTTGGGGTTATGGCCTTTATGTTATTTACAGTAGTGCCTCAGGTTGAAAAGTTATATCAAGATTTAAGACAAAAACTTCCGTTTATAACTCAAATGATGGTAGACTCCGCAAATTTCTTATCTAAATATTGGTGGATTGTAATAATTGTACTAGCTTTATTTGCGTACTTCTTTATCCAATATTTAAAAACAAAAGCTGGCATCAAGATGAAAGACACTTTTAAAATAAAGGTGCCTGTCTTTGGTGTGATGTTCCGTAAATTATATATGGCAAGATTTGCTAGAACAGCCCAGACATTAATGAGTACTGGGGTTAGTATGTTAGATATGTTGAAGCTAACGGCTGTAGCTGTGAACAACTCAATTATTGAGGATAGTATAGTAAGAGCCGCCGAAAAAGTTAAAGGGGGCAAAGAGCTATCTGCTTCATTGCTGGCAGAATCGAGTTTTTTGTCACTTGTACCACAGATGATCAAGATTGGTGAACAGTCTGGTCGTATTGACGAAATGATGGGCAAGACAGCACAAGTTTATGAAGATGAGTTAGATGAACAGATTAGAACTATCTCTACATCTATTGAACCAATATTAATGGTTGTTTTAGCTGTTGTTGCTGGTAGTATGGTTGCCGCTATATTATTGCCAATTTATAGCTTAGTCAATGGTATAAACGTATAGACATATAATTTAGTTGGTAGTATTATAAGCTTAAGCAAGTATAACTATATAATATTTGTACATAGTAATAATCATAAGAAAGGTGGAAAGTTCATATGAGCAACAAAAAAAATAAAGGATTTACAATCATCGAGGTTGTATTAGTCTTGGCTATTGCTGGGCTTATCTTCTTGATGGTGTTTATTGCATTGCCAGCTTTGCAGCGCAGCCAAAAAGATACACAACGTAAGAATGATTTATCACGTATTATGACTCAGTTGACTAATTACTCTTCTAATAATAGAGGCGAAGTGCCAACTGATTTAATAGATGCAGGGGGTACCGGTACTTCATTTGTCGTAAATTATTTAGGTGGGCCTAGCGCCGCTAAAGCTGGTGACGACTATAAAGATCCAAAGACTGGTACTGGCTACGTATTTGTTGATACTGTAGCTCCAGCTTTAGGGCAAATTGGTTATCAAAGAAATGCTACATGTGGTACTGATGGTGCGCCAGTAACTGGCGGTACAGATCGTCAATATATGTTAGTTATTAAGCTAGAGGGGCAAAGTGCTCCATATTGTGTTGATCAAAAATAATAAATAATTTATATTCAAGACCTCCTGTTAATATCAGGAGGTTTTTGTTTCACTATGAAACTGTTATTATAGAGCTTATGAATCAAGTAATTATATATTTAGCTTTAATATTATCAGGTCTTTGTTTAGGCAGCTTTGCAGGGGCTTCTGTTTGGAGACTAAGATCAAGACAGTTAAGACAAGATAAGGCTGCTGGTGAGAAGGTAGATGATGAGGAGTTTACGAGATTAAATAAACTGACAAAGTTCAAATTTAAAGATGATAGGTCACAGTGTCTAAATTGTTCATATTATTTAAAGTGGTACGATCTAATCCCTGTTGTTAGCTGGTTATTATTACTAGGTAAGTGTCGTAAGTGTCATAAGCCTATTGGCTGGACTGAGTTATTAGTTGAAATAGGCTTAGCCACATTTTTTGCACTTTCTTATTATTTTTGGCCTTTTACTTTAGTTAGTGGATTAGAAATAATACGGTTTGTACTTTGGCTAATGTCTGGTGTAGTTTTAGCTATTCTGTTTATTTATGACAAGAAGTGGGCACTATTGCCTGATTTAGCTAACTTTACTTTAATTGGTCTAGGCTTGCTTAGTTCATTAACCTCAATATTTGCTACTAGTGATAAGTTAGGGGCAATTTATAGTATATTCGGGGCAGCCCTAATATTAAGTGGGTTATATTATTTGTTATATATTATTTCAAAAGGTAAATGGATTGGTTTTGGTGATATAAAATTGGGCTTAGGGCTAGCGCTTCTACTCGCAGACTGGAAATTAGCTTTCGTTGCATTATTTTCAGCTAATATGATTGGTTGTTTATTAGTATTGCCTTCGATGATAACAGGTAAGCTGAAAAGAGACTCACATATACCATTTGGCCCACTTTTAATCATTGGCTTAACAATAGCGATTCTATTTGGTAAACAGATTATTGACATTTATTTGTATAATATTATTTA
>Ga0194063_10000266_pt1 | contig 39499 bp, 36 predicted proteins | sample SepL3720m_MetaG_FD_155459 | JGI IMG/M metagenome (GOLD analysis project Ga0194063, IMG submission 155459) | Anoxic zone freshwater microbial communities from boreal shield lake in IISD Experimental Lakes Area, Ontario, Canada - Sep2016-L373-20m | ecosystem: Environmental > Aquatic > Freshwater...
GGGGGGGAAATAAATAGATGAAACAAGACCGTTTGAAGATAGGCATCAGCGCCTGCTTCCTGCACCCCGACCCAACCCGCACCGTCTTCGCCAAAAAGACCCTGCAGTACATCGAACAGTCGATGGCGCACTGGGTCATGTCCACCGGCGCCTTGCCGGTGATGATCCCTTCTCCCGCTGGCGACAGCGTACAGGGCGAACCGCATTTTGAGGACTACGCGCAATGGCTCGATGGTCTGGTGCTGCATGGTGGCGCCGATGTCTGGCCCGGCAGTTACGGCGAAACACCGCTGGAAGAACGCTGGAGCGGCGACCGCCTGCGTGACGAATACGAGCAGGCGCTGGTGCGTGCCTTTGTCGCCGCCGGCAAACCGGTGTTTGGCGTGTGTCGCGGTCTGCAACTGATCAATGTGGCCTTTGGCGGCACGCTGTACCAGGACATCGGCACGCAACGCCCCGAGTCACTGGTGCACCGCGACGCCGACCGCTACGACCACAACTTTCATCAGCTTGAGATTGTTCCCGAGACACGCCTGCAAGACCTGCTCGACGGCGCGCAGAGTTGCAAGATCAACAGCATCCACCACCAGGGCATCAAGGATCTGGCTGATGGCTTTGTGGTGGAGGCACGCTGCCCGGACGATGGCATGATCGAAGCGATTCGCCACACCGGGCCGACCTACATTGCTGCCGTGCAATGGCATCCTGAATTCCACCGCAGAGAGCTCGACACGCTGGACGACACACCGCTGCTCAATGACTTTCTGGAAGCGGCGCGTGCCGCCAAACTTGAAACGGAAAAATGAAATGAACCAACTCGCCATTCATAACCCCGCCAACGGCGCCCTCATCACGCAGGTTCCAGCCGACGATGCCAACTCAGTCGCAGCCAAGGCGGCGTCGGCACGCGCCGCACAGCCCGGCTGGCTGGCAGTGCCGCTGCCGGAGCGCAAAGCCTGCATCACGCGTTTCCGCGCCGGCGTGGTCGCCGAGCTCGACACGCTGGCGGGCATCATGACCAGCGAGACCGGCAAGCCGATCAAGATGTCACGCAACGAGCTCAATGGCCTGCTCTCTCGCATCGACTTCTTTCTGAAAGAGGTGGACGCGCTGCTGCAGACCGAGACCGTGTTCGACGAAGGCGGCATGACCGAGAGAATCGAGCACACGCCGCTCGGCCTGGTGGCCAATATCTCGGCCTGGAACTATCCCTGGTTTGTCGGCGGCAATGTCTTCATCCCCGCGCTGCTGACCGGCAACACGGTGCTCTACAAGGCCTCCGAATACGCCACGCTGACCGGACTGGCGATGGCGCGCCTGCTGCATGCTGCCGGCATTCCGAAAGACGTGTTCATTGCCGTGGTCGGCGCGGGCGATGTTGGTGCCGCGCTGATGGCGCAGACGATCGACGGCCTGTTCTTCACCGGCTCCTACGCTACCGGCGCAAAAATTGCGCAGTCACTGGGCCCGCGCCTGGTCAAGCTGCAACTCGAACTCGGCGGCAAGGATCCGACCTATGTCTGTGAAGACGCGAATCCGAAGACGGCCGCCGAATCACTGGCAGACGGCGCCATGTACAACACCGGCCAGAGCTGCTGCTCGGTCGAGCGCATCTACGTGCACGAGAAAATTTACGACGCTTTTGTGGCGGCTTTTTTGCAGACCGTGCACGACTTCAAGGTCGGCGATCCGACGGCGGAGGACACCTACATCGGCGCTCTCACGCGTGCGCAGCAGCTCGACGTGCTGGACGCCCAGGTGGCAGACGCCAAGGCCAAGGGCGCCACCCTGCTGTGCGGCGGACACCGCCTGAACGGCCCCGGCAACTGGTATGCGCCCACCGTGTTCTCCGACGTCAATCACAGCATGGAATTGATGCGCGAGGAGAGCTTTGGCCCCATCATCGGGATCCAGAAAGTCGCGGGCGATACTGAGGCGGTGCAGCTGATGAACGACACGCGCTACGGCCTGACGGCAGGTGTCTTCACACCCAACGAAGCACGTGCCAAAGCGCTACTGTCCCAGGTCAAGGCCGGCAGCGTTTACTGGAACTGCTGCGACCGCGTCAGCCCGCGCCTGCCCTGGAGCGGCCACGGCGACTCCGGTGTCGGCCTGACCCTGTCCACCTACGGCATCCAGACCTTCACCCGGCCCAAGGCATGGCATCTGCGGCAGGCATGAGCCTGCCCCCCGCCGTCATCGCGCCCCCAGGCTGTCATTGCGCCCGGTATTGTCATTGCGGGCCCCGACCCGCAATCCAGGGCGCGCGTAGCACTGGATCCCGGATCAAAGCTTGCCCCGGGCTCGATCCGGGGTCCGGGATGACGGTTTCGGGTTCAAGGTTCGTGTACGGTATCTGCCGGCTAAAGGAAGCTCGCACTGACGAGAGGGTGATGAACTGATGAAGCTCACTTTATTCGACCTCGACCACACGCTGCTTAATGGCGACAGCGATGTTTTGTGGTGCGATTTCCTGATCGAGCAGGGGCTACTGGAGCGAGAGAGTTTTGCTGCGCGCAATGCCGACATGGATGCGCGCTACCGCGCCGGTACCGTCGGTGTCGAGGAGTTTGCCAACTTCTATGTCGGCACCTTGGCCGGGCGCACGCGCGCGCAGTGGGAGCCGCTGCGCCAGCAGTTCCTGGCCAGCGTGATCGTGCCGCGCATCGGCAAGGATGCGATCCATCTGGTCAAGCACCATCTGGACGCCAGCGACCTGGTTGTGCTGACAACCGCCACCAATCGTTTCATCACCGAGTTGACCGCCGGCTATCTCGAGATCGACCACCTGATAGCGACCGAGGTCGAAATCGAAGGCGCTCACTTCACCGGCCGAACTGAGGGCACGCTCAATATGCGCGAAGGCAAGGTGGTACGCCTGCACACCTGGCTGGCCGACATCGGCTACGCCCTGAGCGACTTTGACAGCCACGCCTACAGCGACTCGATCAACGACCTGCCACTGCTGCAAGCCGTCCAGCGTGCCGTGGCGGTGGACCCGGACGCCCGACTGCGCGCCGAAGCGGATGCGCGCGGCTGGCAGGTCCTGCAATTGCAGCGCTGATCGAGGCGAGCAAGCTCGTCATCGCGAGGGCGTCGCCCGTGGCGATCCATGCAGTCTGGCGCGCAGCTGCGTTTTTAGAACTTTCCCGTAGTTGTTCTTCGGCAATTCATCCACAAAGCGGTACTGCTTGGGCCGTTTGAAGCGGGCTATTGCCTGCAGGCAGTGCTGGTCCAGAGACTGTTCGGTAACGCCCGCACCTTCTTGCATCACCACAAAAGCGACAACGACTTCACCCCATTCGGCGTCCGGCGCACCGACCACGGCCACTTCGGCCACACCCTGCACCGTCAGCAAAGCTTCCTCCACTTCACGCGGATAGATATTGGAGCCGCCGCTGATGATCAGGTCCTTGCTTCGGTCTTTCAGCGTCAAAAAGCCATCGGCGTCCAGGCTGCCGACGTCGCCAGTGAAAAGCCAGCCGTCCTGAATGGCGGCTGCCGTGGCCAGCGGGTTGTCCCAGTAGCCGGCCATCACGCTGTCGCCCTTGACCAGCACTTCGCCCACCTCGCCGCAGGGAAGCGCCACGCCCCGCTCGTCACCCACACGCAGTTGCACCGGCGTCTGCGCCACGCCAACGGAGGCAATACGCTCGCGGTAACGCGGATGCTCGGTGTCGCTCAGGTGCTGGCGTGACAGCGCGGTGGCGACCATGGGCGTCTCGCCCTGGCCGTAGATTTGCACAAAGCGCGGCCCCATCACGCGTAGTGCGCGCGCTATGTCGGCCACGTACATCGGTGCGCCGCCGTAGACGATGGTCTTGAAGGACTTAGCTGCATCCTGCTGCGTCAGATTAGCCTGCTCGGCGTAATCCACCAGACGCTTGACGATGGTCGGCGCGGCAAAGGTTGAGAGCGGCCCGAGGGCACGGCCCAGTTCAAACAGTTCGGCCGGATCGACACCACCGGATGCTGGCACGACGTGGCGTGCACCGGCCATCAGGTGCGGAATGGCGTACAGACCGGCGCCGTGCGACATGGGCGCGCCATAGACGATGGCGTCGTCGCTGGACACGGCATCGACGTCCACAAAATAGGTCAGCCCCATGGTCATCAAATTGCGCTGCGTGATCATCACGCCTTTCGGTCGCCCGGTGGTGCCGCTGGTGTAGAACAGCCAGGCCAGCGAGTTCGGGTCGCGCTCGGCCAGTGGCTGACTGATGCGGTCGGTCAGAGGCGCGAGCAGCGCGTCGGCGTCGCCGCTTTCAATGTCGATCTGGCGCTCCAACCCGGCCACCGCTGTCGGCGCCACGTCGCTGGTAACAAAACCCCAGCGCGCGCCAGAGTTTTCAACGATCCACTGCGCTTCCAGCGTGTGCAGCTTGGCGTTGACCGGCACCACCGACAAACCAGCCCACCAGGCGCCAAACAGGATTTCCAGATAGCGCGGATGGTTGCGCATGAACAGCAGGACCCGATCCCCCGGAACCAGACCCGCTTCAATCAGGCGCCGCGCCAGGCCCGCGCTGCGCGCCGCCCATCGGGCGTAACTGGCGTGCGGCACGCTGCCGTTGTAGATGGCGGTGCGGTCGGGATGTTGTAGTGCTTGTCGCACCAGCAGGTGGGCCAGGTTCATGGATTGCCGCGTCGCTGCGCTCCTCGCAATGACGCTGGGTTGCGCCTCCTCAAAGCGGAACGCGCGGATTCCGGCTGGTGGCACGTGCCTTCAGGGCGCGCGCTTGCGGGTAGATCATCTTTTCTTCCAGATCAATATGGCCGCGCGTCAGGGCCAGGAAAATTTCGGCGTTGTGCTGAAACTCTGCGCTGTCGATCCAGTTGTTGCCCGATGCAATGGCGCGCAACTGCGGCGCCAGTTCAAGCCAGTCTTCCTCGATCCAGCAATGGTCCTGCTGCAACACCTGCACCAGCGCAATCAACTCGGCATCGCTGCCAGCCAGCAGGGGAGGGAAGACATTCTTTTCTTCATCCGCGTGATGCTGGCGCGAGGCGCCTGAAAAAAAACTTTCGATCACACCAGCCTGGTGCTGGGCCTCGGCATCGATGCCAACCTGATCGATGTGCTGTGCCAAATCCGACAACATCGACAGGTGCACCAGCATCTGCTGGTGGCAAGCGTCCTGCGCTTCAAAACCGGCCGCTGGGGCGTTGGGGGCTGCACTCATGATTTCTCCGGGTCAAGGAACTGCGAATACCGCATGGTAGCGGAGCGCGCGCCGTGCTCAAAACAATTCTTCGGGCAAACCCTAGTTACAGCGTGGCATATGTATTGCTAGTATCTATTGCAGAAACTGACTGAACGGTCAGTTTTTGTTTGTTACTGCCTCACTGCACAGGAGTTGCCAGCGTGTCCACCTCTGTTCATCCTGACCTTCGCCCGCATCGCCTGGGCGCCGACGAGTACGCACTGCGTTTTGCCGATGCCAGCCCGCGCCTGAGCCCGGGGCAAGCGCTGCTGGAAGCAGAGCGCTGCCTCTACTGCTTTGACGCCCCTTGCGCCACGGCCTGCCCAACACACATCGATGTGCCGTCCTTCATCCGGCGCATCGCCGAAGGCAACCTGCGCGGCGCGGCGCGCAGCATTCTGGAAGCCAACCCCTTGGGCGGCATGTGCGCTCGGGTCTGCCCGACCGAGAACCTGTGCGAGCAGGTCTGCGTGCGCAACACGCAAAGCGCGCAGCCGGTTGCGATTGGCCGCCTGCAACGCTACGCCACCGACGCACTGATGCAAAGCGCGCAGCCGCAGATCTTCACACGCGCCGCCAGCACCGGCAAAAAGATTGCGGTGCTGGGCGCCGGGCCAGCGGGCCTGGCCTGCGCGCACACACTGGCGCGTCTGGGTCACGAGGTGCTGCTGCTCGATGCCCACGCCAAGGCCGGTGGCCTCAACGAGTACGGCCTGGCCAGCTACAAGACGACCGACAATTTTGCGCAGACCGAACTGCAATGGCTGCTGGGCATCGGCGGTATCGAGTTGCGCACCGACTGGAAGCTGGAGACCGCAGCGCAGTTCGATGCACTGCGAGCTGACTTTGACGCCCTGTTTCTGGGCATTGGTCTGGTCGCCACGCATCGACTTGGGGTGCCGGGTGAAGACCTCGCTGGTGTGCAGGACGCGGTGGACTTCATCGCCGCACTGCGCCAGAGCGCCGATCTTTCAACACTACCCATCGGACGGCGCGTGATTGTGATTGGCGGCGGCATGACGGCGGTGGACGCTTCGGTGCAGGCCAAACTGCTGGGCGCAGAGGAAGTGCACCTGGTGTACCGACGCGGACCCGAGCAGATGTCGGCATCCAAAGCGGAGCAGGAATGGGCGCAAACCCATGGTGTGACGATTCACCACTGGTTGGCGCCGTCGGAAGTTGTCGAATCCAATGGGCATGCTAGTGCCGTCAAGTTCGCTCGCCAGGCGCTGGTCGATGGCAAACTCTGCCCCACTGGCGAGGTGCAGACGCTGGCCTGTGACATGGTGCTCAAAGCCATTGGCCAGCGCCTGGGCAACCCGGTGCTGGCACAGTCGGGTCTGCAAATGAGGGACGAGCGCATCGCGACCGATGACGTTGGCCAGACCAGCCTGCAGGGTGTCTGGGCCGGAGGTGACTGCCGTGCGGGCGGGCTGGAGCTGACGGTTGAAGCCGTTGCGCATGGCAAGCAATCGGCGCTGGCAATTCACCAGCACCTTATGAACCCAATCGTGTCATCCCGAACGCCTCAAATGTCATCCCGGACCTGATCCGGGATCCATGGATTGCGGGTCAAGCCCGCAATGACAATTCCAAAAACATCCGACGCCTGAGATAAGAGAGAGCAACATGGCCAATCTGCAAACCAACTTTGCCGGCATCAAGAGCCCGAATCCTTTTTGGCTGGCTTCCGCGCCACCGACCGACAAGGCCTACAACGTGAACCGCGCCTTCGAGGCAGGTTGGGGTGGCGTGGTGTGGAAGACACTGGGCGAAGACGGCCCGCCGGTGGTCAATGTGAGCGGGCCGCGTTACGGTGCGCTGCTAACGCCGGATCGCCGGATGATCGGTTTCAACAACATCGAACTCATCACGGACCGCCCGCTGCAGGTCAATCTGACCGAGATCGCCCAGGTCAAACGCGACTGGCCTGATCGGGCGCTGCTGGTCTCCCTGATGGTGCCCTGCGAGGAGCAGGCCTGGAAGACGATTCTGGCGCGCGTGGAGGACACCGGCGCCGACGGTGTGGAGCTCAATTTTGGTTGCCCGCACGGCATGAGCGAGCGTGGCATGGGTGCGGCGGTAGGCCAGGTGCCCGAGTACATCGAGATGGTCACGGCCTGGTGCAAGCACTACAGCAAGCTGCCGGTGGTGGTGAAACTCACGCCCAACGTGACCGACATCCGCTATCCGGCGCGCGCTGCCAAGAAGGGCGGCGCCGATGCGGTTTCGCTCATCAACACCATCAACTCCATCATGGGTGTGGATCCGCTCACGCTCACCATGTCGCCCGCCACTGGCGGCAAGGGCTCGCACGGCGGCTACTGCGGCCCGGCCGTGAAGCCGATTGCGCTGAACATGGTAGCCGAGATTGCACGCGACCCGCAAACCATCGGTCTGCCGGTCTCGGGCATCGGCGGCGTCAGCAACTGGCGCGACGCGCTGGACTTCATCGCGCTGGGTGCAGAGAACGTGCAGGTCTGCACCGCCGCCATGGTCTATGGCTTCAAAATTGTGCAGGAGATGATTGACGGCATGTCCAACTACATGGACCAGATGGGCTTTACCAGCGTCAGCCAGATTGTTGGCAAGGCGGTACCCACGGTGTCGGAGTGGCGCTTTTTGAACCTCAATCACATCAGCAAAGCTGTCATCAAGCAGGAGACCTGCATCCAGTGCGGGCGCTGCCACATTGCCTGCGAAGACACCTCGCATCAGGCCATCAGCGCCAGCAAGAACGGGCAACGCCACTTCGAGGTGCTGGAGTCAGAGTGCGTTGGCTGCAATCTGTGCGTGACAGTCTGTCCGGTGCCGGACTGCCTGACCCTGCGCGACCTCCAACCCGGCGAAGTGGACCAGCGCACCGGCAAGACCGTGAGCGCCAGCCATCTGGACTGGACGACGCATCCCAATAACCCGATGCGGGACGCGAAGGCGGCCTGAGCCATCGGCGTAATATCCTGCCTTGCAACCCCCATTTAGAAGGAACAAATCATGACGAGCCTGCTGATTCGTGGTGGAACCGTAGTCAATGCCGACCGCGCTTTCCGTGCCGATGTCTTGTGTCAGGATGGCCGCATCACGGCGGTCGGTGAAGGCCTGCAGGCTGCGGGCGCCACCGAGGTGGACGCTGGCGGCCAGTACGTGCTGCCCGGCGGCATTGATCCGCACACCCACATGCAACTGCCCTTCATGGGTACGACCACGATGGACGACTTCTTCACCGGTACCGCAGCTGGTCTGGCCGGCGGCAACACCACGATCATCGATTTCGCCATTCCCTCGCCACAGCAGAGCCTGATGGAGGCGTATCAGACCTGGCGCGGCTGGGCAGAGAAGTCGGCCAGCGATTATTCCTTTCACATGGCCATCACCTGGTGGGACGAGACGGTGAAGCGCGACATGGGCACGCTGGTGCAGCAGGAAGGCATCAACAGCTTCAAGCATTTCATGGCCTACAAGAACGCCATGATGTGCAGCGACGAGACCCTGATCCAGAGCTTCAAGCGCGCGCTCGAACTCGGCGCCATGCCAACCGTACACGCAGAAAACGGTGAGCTGGTGTTCCAGCTGCAGCAGGACGTCGCGGCGCAGGGCATCAAAGGCCCGGAAGGGCACCCGCTGTCCAGACCGCCGATGGTCGAAGGCGAAGCGGTGAACCGCGCCATTGCGATTGCCGACGTGCTGGGCGTGCCGATCTATGTGGTGCATGTGTCATGCATCGAAGCGGCTGAGGCGATTGCCCGGGCCCGCGCGCGCGGCCAGCGCGTTTACGGCGAAGTGCTGGCCGGCCACCTGATCGTGGACGACAGCGTGTACCGCCATCCCGACTTTGCGACAGCCGCTGCGCACGTGATGAGCCCGCCGTTTCGGCCCAAGGTGCACCAGGACTTTCTCTGGCGCGGCCTGCAGGCCGGCAGTCTGCACACCACGGCCACCGACCACTGCACCTTCTGCGCTGCGCAGAAAGCCGTCGGCAAGGACGACTTTGCCAAGATCCCGAACGGTTGCGGTGGTGTCGAGGAGCGCATGACGGTGATCTGGGACGCCGGCGTCAACACCGGACGTCTGACGCCCAGCGAGTTTGTTGCCATCACCTCGGCCAACACCGCCAAGCTGTTCAACATCTATCCGCAAAAAGGCAGTATCTCGGTGGGCGCCGATGCCGACCTGGTGCTGTGGGATCCGCAAGCTACCAAGACCCTGTCGGCCAAAACGCAGCACAGCAAGGGTGACTTCAACGTGTTCGAAGGTCGCCATGTGCGCGGCTTGCCAAGTCACACCGTGAGCCAGGGCAAGCTGGTTTATGTGCAGGGCGATTTGCGCGCAGAGCGGGGCGTGGGGCGTTACATCAAGCGGCCGGCGTTTGGGTCCAACTTTGCGGCGGCGAAATTGCGGACCGAAACGTTGGCGTCAACTCCTGTGGTGCGTTAAATGTCTACTGCGGCCTGCCGGCTGAATGTATGCCGCGCGCCTCATGCTGTGGGTACACAGAAATCGGCTCGCGGCACACACCCAGCCGGCGACAAGTTGGATCGTGATTCGCGCACCGCAGACTGCCGGAGAGGGTCATACCGCGGGACCGATTTCTGGGCATTTGACAGTATGAGGGCCCCCGGTGTAATCCTCTCTGGCGAACTTTGAGACCGACTCCCGTGACTTTTTCAGGAAGACATCATGACCACTGACACCGCAATCGACATCAGCACCCTGCGCATCAACGGCCAGCGCCTTTGGGACTCCTTGATGGAACTGGCCAAGATTGGCGCCACGCCCAAGGGCGGGGTCTGCCGCCTGACCCTGACCACACTCGACGGCCAGGGACGCGACCTGGTGACCCGCTGGGGGCGTGAAGCCGGTCTTGAGGTGACCATCGACAAGATCGGCAACGGCTTCATGCGCCGCCCGGGCCGCAACAATGCGCTGCCACCGATCATGGCGGGCAGCCACATCGACACGCAACCCACTGGCGGCAAGTTTGACGGCAACTACGGCGTGCTTTCGGCACTCGAAGTCGTGCGCACGCTCAACGACCACGGCATTGAGACCGAGGCGCCGATTGAAGTCGCGTTCTGGACCAACGAAGAGGGCTCGCGCTTTGTGCCGGTGATGATGGGCTCCGGCGTGTTTGCCAAGGTCTTCACGCTGGAGCATGCGTATGCTGCCACTGACACCGAGGGCAAGTCGGTGAAGGACGAACTCACGCGCATTGGCTACGTCGGACCGCAGGAGCCGGGCGACCATCCGATCGGCACCTACTTCGAAGCCCATATCGAGCAGGGCCCGGTGCTCGAAGATGCCGATGTGACCATCGGCGTGGTGCAGGGCGTGCTGGGCATTCGCTGGTTCGACTGCACCGTGACTGGCATGGAAGCGCACGCCGGACCCACACCGATGGCGCTTCGCAAGGATGCGATGCAGGTGGCGGCGCGCATCATGCAGGAGGTGGTGGCCTGTGCGCTGCGGCACCAGCCGCATGGCCGCGGCACGGTCGGCATGGTGCAGGTGCACCCGAACAGTCGCAACGTGATTCCGGGTCGCGTCAAGTTCAGTATCGACCTGCGCAACAGCACCGATGCATTGGTGGACACCATGGCCGACGAGGTCAAGGCTTTTGCGGCCAAGGCGGCCAGCGAGAGCGGTCTGGATGTCAAGATCGAGATGGTGTCGAGCTATCCGGCGCAGGCTTTTCACGAGGACTGCAAGGGCGCCGTGGCGCGGGCCGCGCAAAAGCTCGGCTACTCCAACATGCCCGCCGTCTCGGGCGCCGGCCACGACGCGGTTTACATGGCAAGACTGGCGCCGAGCGGCATGATTTTCATCCCCTGCAAGGACGGCATCAGCCACAACGAGATCGAGAGCGCGACACCCGAGCACATCACCGCTGGCGCCAATGTGCTGTTGCATGCGATGCTGGAACGCGCTGGCACCTGAGTGCAGCATCAACTGGAGAATTGACCGTGGCTACAGGTACCGTCCGACTGCATCGCGTGCTGCGCGCACCACCGGAGCGCATTTATCGTGCGTTTCTGACTGCCGACGCCATGGCCAAGTGGATACCGCCCTATGGTTTCACGTGCAAGGTTCACCACATGGACGCCAGGGTCGGTGGCAGCTTCAGGATGTCGTTCACCAATTTCGGTACAGGCGGCGAACACGCCTTTGGGGGCGAATATCTCGAACTGATTCCTAACGAGCGACTCCGCTACACCGACAAATTCGATGACCCGAACCTGCCCGGTGAAATACAGGTGACGGTGGCGTTAAAGAAAGTGCTCTGTGGCACGGAAGTCAGCATCGTGCAGGAAGGTCTGCCTGAAGTTATTCCCGTCGAGATGTGCTACCTCGGCTGGCAGGAGTCTCTGGCGCAACTTGCGACACTTGTCGAACCCGAGATTCCGGGCTGACGGGGCGACGCGCAGTGCGTTCAGGGAAACAGCAGTGCGATGTCGACAAAGCCAACCGGCAAGCACAAAGAGCAATAGCAATGGCACTGACCAGAGATTTCAAAGAAACCGTGATCCAGCGTGTGCAAGGCGATCCCACTTTTGCGCAGGCAGCGCGTGTGGGTTGCAAGGTAGAGCTTGCGTCGACTTTGCTTCCATGAAATTCGAACATAGCATATTGGATTTTCATGGCGAATTTGGTAGTATTGCGATATGTTCAACCGCCCGCAACTTGAAGCGTCCATTAAAAAAGCACTGACTCGTTCGCGTGGCGTGGTACTCAGTGGGCCACGTCAGTCCGGCAAGAGTACCTTGGCCCAAAAGTTCCTGAGTCGGCAGTCGCCCAACTACTTTGACCTGGAATACCCGCCGCACGCTGGGCGGCTCGAACAGGCAGCGCACACCCTGGAGAATTTAAACGGGCTGATCGTCATTGACGAGGTTCAGCTCAAGCCGGATTTGTTCCCACTGCTTCGGGTCTTGATGGATCGCAGCAATGCGCCAGGGCAGTTTTTGCTGCTTGGCAGTGCATCACCTGCTTTGTTGCGGCAGGCCGGTGAGTCACTGCTAGGCCGGGTCGAGACGGTCGAAGTGGGTGGTTTTGACCTGCTTGAGATCAACCGCGGGCCTGACACTTACAGCGACGAGCTTGCGCTGCAGCTGTGGCTGCGCGGCGGTTTCCCACGCTCTTATCTGGCTGCGTCGGATGAGGACAGCATGGTGTGGCGCCAGCAGGCCATTGCCAACCATGTGCGCTTTGATTTGCCGCAGTTTGGCATCAATATCGCCGCGCCCGCCATGTTGCGCTTCTGGACCATGCTGGCGCACTACCACGGTCAAATCTGGTCGGCAGCACCGCCGGCGCAGTCCATGGGGGTGGCCGAGCCCACTATTCGCCGCTATCTCGACACCCTGACGCAAACCCTGATGGTCCGCCAGTTGCAGCCGTGGCATCAGAACCTGGGCAAGCGGCAAGTTAAAGCGCCCAAGATTTATTTTCGCGACTCGGGTTTCCTGCACGCCTTGATGGGCGTGCAGACCCTGCCGACCTTGTTGACGCACCCCCAGTGTGGCGCCAGTTGGGAAGGGTTTGCGCTGGAGCAGGTGCTGCGCATCGCACAGCCTGATCAGGCCTATTTTTGGGCCACGCATCAGGGTGCGGAGCTCGACTTGCTGTTGTTCAAGGGCAGTCAGCGCATTGGTGTGGAATTCAAACGCGCCGATGCGCCGCGCATCACACCGAGCATGCGCATTGCCATCGACGACCTGAAGCTCGATGCCCTGTATGTGGTCTATCCTGGCCTGCACCGCTATGCGCTGACGCCGGGTGTTGAAGTGGTGCCCTTGTGGGCCTTGCTGCCCAAATGACAAAGCCCGTCGCCCTCATCACCAATGCGCTCGCATTTGCCGGTCCGCCTGCAGTCGATTCCCTGTTCAAGGCAGGATTTCAGGTCGTGGTGCACGACCTCGCATTCATTTCCTCCGCAGTGCAGGAGAGCTATCGAAACGCCCATCCAGGCGTCGTTGTACTCCCTGATCAGGCTCCGGCACAGATCGTCGAATCCGCCTGGGCCGTGAGTCATCGTCTGGACGTATTGGTCAGCAACGATGCCTATCGACCGATCCACGGACCTGTCGAGGACGCCGAGATTGAAAGCCTTCAATCCACCCTGGATCGCCTGGTCGTGTTTCCGTTTGGGATGGCAAGAGCCGCTATTCCATGGCTGAAAGCCCAGGCGAAGGCGCGCATTGTTTTTATTTCATCGAATCGCAACCGGCTTCCATTGCGTGGGGGCTCCATTCCGGACATAGCGCGCGCCGGGGCCAATGCGCTCGTCAAGTCGCTGAGCATAGAGCTCGCACCTCACAACATCCCGGTCAACGCCATCGCACCGAACTACCTGTACAGCGAAACCTACTATCCGAAAGCACGTTTCGTTGATGACGCCGCTGGTCGCGCCTACATTGAGCGAACAGTGCCTGTTGGACGTCTGGCGAAGCCTGAAGAGATAGGCGAGCTCATTGCTTATCTGGCGACCATGCAGGGAACGTTCATGACCGGAGCGATCATCGATTTCTCTGGCGGCTGGCCGGTTGCGACGCCAGCGCCAGATTGACCGCAGGTCAACTGGCACGCAAGCTGCTAGCTTTCCGGTGTCAAAATAGACACTGGCCAGCGCTTGAAACAAATAGACTGGCAGCTGTTGTTCCGTCGTGTCATTAACCTGGAGAAACCATGTCGAAGAAGTTCATCACGCGCCGTCAGGCACTTGCTCTGGTCGCCGCTGCAGCCAGCCTGAGTACCGGTCTGGCCATGGCTCAAGCCAAGCCAAAAGTCGCCGGCATTTACACCGTGCCTTTCGAGCAGCAATGGGCAGGGCGCCTGCATCAGGCGCTGAAGGCGGCCGAGGCCCGAGGTGACATCGAGTACAAGGCCAGCGAGAACGTCTCCAATGCCGACTACGAGCGCGTGATGCGCGAGTACGCTACCGCTGGCAGCGTACTGATCGTGGGTGAGGCATTTGCTGTTGAAGCCGCCGCCCGCAAGGTCGCCAAGGACTTCCCCAAAGTGTCGTTCCTGATGGGCTCCAGCGGCAAGCCGCAGACACCCAACTTCAGCGTTTTTGACAACTACATCCAGGAACCGGCTTACCTGTCGGGCATGGTTGCAGGCGGCATGACCAAGAGCAACAAGATCGGCATGGTCGGCGGCTTTCCAATTCCGGAAGTCAACCGCCTGATGAACGCCTTCATGGCGGGCGCGAAAGAGGTCAACCCCAAGGTGGAATTCAGCGTCAGCTTTATCAACAGCTGGTTTGATCCGCCCAAAGCCAAGGAAGCAGCTTTTGCAATGATCGACAAGGGCGCCGACGTGATGTACGCCGAGCGCTTTGGCGTCAGTGACGCGGCCAAGGAAAAAGGCAAGCTGGCCATTGGCAACGTCATCAACACGCAGGACAAGTACCCCGACACCGTGGTCGCTTCGGCCCTGTGGCATATGGAGCCCAGCATTGACCGTGCCGTCAAACTGGTGAAGGACGGCAAGTTCACGGCCGAGGACTACGGCCCCTATTCGATGATGAAGCACAAGGGTTCCTCGCTGGCGCCGCTGGGCACTTTCGAGAAGAAGGTTCCGGCCGAGATCGTGGCCAAAGTCAAGGCCAAGGAAGCAGCCATCCGCGATGGCAAGTTCACTGTCAAGGTGGACGACAACCAGCCCAAGTCAACGGCCAAGTAAATAGGGATCGTCATTGCGGACCTGATCCGCAATCCAGGGTACGTGTGGCACTGGATCCCGGGTCGAGTCCGGGATGACAACCATGAGCCCGGGATAACAATTTCTGCTCTTTGCCGTTCCCATGGCCGACACCGTTCTCAAACTCTCGCACATCAGCAAGCGCTTTGGCTCGCTGCTGGCCAACGACGACATCTCGCTGACCCTGCAGCGCGGCGAGGTGCTGGCGCTGCTGGGGGAGAACGGCGCCGGCAAATCGACCCTGGTCTCGATCCTGTTCGGGCATTACACAGCCGACGCTGGCCAGATTGAAGTCTTTGGCCAGACACTGGCCGCGGGCGACCCGAAAGCGGCACTGGCGGCCGGCATCGGTATGGTGCACCAGCATTTCACACTGGCCGACAACCTGAGCGTGCTCGATAACGTGATGATGGGCTCCGAGCCCCTGTCGCAGCCGTTCACACGCCGGCGCGCCGCACGCACCCGACTGGACGAGGTCGCGCAGCGCTTTGGCCTGGTTGTGGATCCGGCCGCGCTAGTCGGCAAGCTCTCGGTGGGTGAGCGCCAGCGTGTTGAAATTCTCAAAGCCCTGTACCGCGGCGCGCGCATCCTGATTCTGGACGAACCCACCGCCGTGCTGACGCCAGCGGAGAGCGAAGCACTGTTTGAAGTGCTGGCGCAGATGGTGGCGCAAGGTCTGTCCATCATCTTCATCAGCCACAAGCTGGGCGAGGTGCTGCGCGTGTCGGACCGCATCGCGGTGCTGCGCAGCGGCAAGCTGGTGGCACAAGCCAGCGCGCGGGAAACCACGCAGGCGCAGCTGGCGCTGTGGATGGTCGGTCACGCCATCGAGGCGCCAAGCCGGCACCCTGCTGGCACTATCGGCCTGCCAGTGTGTGTTCTAAGACAAGTGAGCGCCGGCTCCGGTCGGGAGCGTCTGCACAACGTATCGCTGAGTCTGCAGGCCGGCGAAATTGTGGCTATCGCCGGTGTCTCCGGCAACGGTCAGGGAACGCTGGCCGAATTGCTCAGCGGCATGCGTGTGCCGGTGCGTGGCCGGATCGAGTTTCTGGGGCAGGCGTTGCCAGCCGAGCCGGGGCAGTTGGTGGCGCTGGGCGTGGCGAGGATTCCGGAAGACCGACATCAGGTCGGCGTGATCGGCGACCTGCCGATCTGGGAGAACGCAGCATCCGAGCGTCTGCACAGCGCGCATTTTTCGCGCTGGGGCTGGGTGCGCCGTTCCGCAGCACAGGCCTATGCGCAGCGCGTGCTGGCCGCGTTTGATGTGCGCGGTGGCGGCGCGGCAACAGCGGCACGTTCGCTGTCCGGCGGCAATATGCAAAAGCTGATTCTGGGGCGCGCGCTGACGCACCCAGGCACCACAACCGTCATCGCACCCCGGCTGATCGTTGCGCACCAACCGACCTGGGGGCTGGACATCGGCGCAGTGGCCTATGTGCAGGCGCAGCTGATTGCGGCACGCGACGCTGGCGCTGCGGTGCTTTTGATCTCCGACGATCTGGACGAAGTGCTAACTCTCGGTGACCGCGTCGCGGTGATCCACGGTGGCCAGTTGACGCCAGCGCTACCGGCACTCGAATGGACGCGTGAGAGCATAGGGCTCGCGATGGCGGGCAGTAGCGCAGTGGCGAACGCGGGGGCATGACTTCCATGACACAAATGCCGCCCGGAATCATGAAAAGCATCGTCAGTGAGGTCCACTGGCTTGGCATTGGAAGCGTTTGGCTTGTCATTGCGGACCTGATCCGCAATCCATGCAGTTCGAATTCATGGATACCGGGTCAAGCCCGGTATGACAATTTGGGCCGAGTATGGCAATTTGGGTCTGGTATGACAAAGCCGTTATTTCACATTAGATGATGAGACTCGAAAAACGCAACCAGACTTCGCCGCGCGCCTTGCTGCTCGCGCCCATTGGCGCCGTGCTGTTCACGCTGCTCGTGAGTTCCTTGCTGGTGCTGTGGGCTGGCGCGCCGCTGGCTCGCACCTACGGCTTGCTGCTGCAGGGCGGCTTTGGTTCGGTCTTTGCACTGAGTGAAACACTGACGCGCGCCATTCCGCTGATGCTCACCGGCCTGGCAGCCACGGTGGCCTTCAAGGCGCGGCTTTTCAACATCGGCGCCGAGGGCCAGCTTTATGTGGGTGCCCTGGCCGCCATTGCGGTCGGCGGGCTGCACGACGGCGTTGGGCTGGCGCTGCCACCGGTTGTACTTTTTGTCCTGATGATGCTGGCCGCGGCGCTGGCCGGCGCGCTGCTGCTGCTGGGGCCGGCGCTGATGAAAGCCAGACTCGGCGTGGACGAGGTCGTCACCACGCTGCTGCTGAACTTCATCGTGCTGCTGCTGGTGTCCCTCATGCTCGACGGCCCGATGAAGGACCCGACCGCCATGGGCTGGCCGCAAAGTGTGGCGCTGATGGGCGAGCTTGAACTCAGCAAGCTCATTCCCCAAACCCGCGTTCACAGCGGTCTGCTCTGGGGTATTGCACTGGCCGTGGGGCTGTGGGCGCTGCTGAAATACACCGTGCTGGGTTTTGACATCCGCGCCGTTGGCGCCAATGCGCGCGCCGCCTCCTTTGCCGGCGTCTCGGTGACACGCACCGTGGTGCTGGTGGCCATGCTCTCGGGTGCGCTGGCAGGACTGGCCGGCGCGATTGAAGTCGCCGGCCGCACCAGTTACCTCACTCTCGACATGTCGCCCGGCTACGGTTACTCGGGCATCGTGATTGCCATGCTGGCGGCCCTGCACCCGCTGGGCGTGGTGGCGGCCAGCGTCTTTGTGGCAGGCGTACTGGTCGGCGCAGACAGCATGAGCCGCGCCATCGGTGTGCCCACCTACATCGCCGACGTCATCGTTGCCGCATCGCTGATCTCGGTGCTGGTGGCCACACTCTTGACGCAGTACCGGGTGAGGTGGAAATGACCCCCACGCTTGTCATTTCATGTACTGCGCTGCCCCCCGAGGGGGCCGCAGTCGCCTTGGGGCGGCCCGGCGGCGACTGAATCTATGGAACTCCTGGACATTCTCCTCAACCAAGCCTTCTGGGTCGCGGTGCTGCGCATTGCCACACCGCTGATTCTGGGCACGCTGGGCGTGCTGCTGTGTGAGCGGGCCGGTGTGCTGAACCTTGGCATCGAAGGCATCATGGTGGCCGGTGCCTTTGGCGGCTGGCTGGCGGTTTATCTGGGCGCGCCGCTCTGGATCGGCGTGCTGATAGCGGCCCTGACCGGCGCCATCTTTGGCTTGCTGCACGCTTTTCTGACGGTCGGTCTGGCGCTGTCGCAACACGTCTCTGGCCTGGGCATCACGCTGCTGGCAACGTCGCTCAGCTACTACGGCTACCGTGTCAGTTTTCCCAAGGTCAGCACGCCACCCACCATCACACCGTTTGGCGAGATGGGCTGGCTTGGTGTGCCGATTCTGGAACAGCAGACTTTGCTGACGCTGCTGGCGCTGCTGCTGGTACCGCTCATCAGCTATGTTTTGTACCGCACGCCGGTCGGGCTGGCGGTGCGCATGGTGGGCGAGAACCCGCAGGCCGCAGAAGGTCAGGGCGTTTCCGTCGCAGCGGTTCGAACCGGCGCCATCGTGGCGGGCTCGGCGCTGATGGGCGTGGCGGGCTCCTTCCTGACGCTGGCCGCTTTCAACGCCTTCTTCTTCAACATGGTCAACGGGCGCGGCTGGATCTGCGTGGCGCTGGTGGTGTTTGCCTCATGGCGGCCCGGTAAGGCACTGCTGGGGGCATTGCTGTTCGCTTTTTTTGACGCACTGCAACTGCGCCTGCAACAGTCCGGTGGTGCGGTACTGCCCTACCAGATGTACCTGATGCTGCCCTATGTGCTGTCGATCGTGGCGCTGATCCTGGTGGCGCGCAAAGCCAGCTATCCGCAGGCGCTGATGAAACCATATCGCATGGGGGAACGCTGATGCTCGATCTATTGCTCACGAATGTGACGCTGCCCGATGGCCGACAAAACATGTCGGTGGCCGTGCAGGATGGCATCATCAAGGAGGTGAGTGCTTCATTGGTGGCCGACGCGCACCAGCTCATCGATGCCCAGGGCCAGCTGCTGAGCCCGCCTTTTGTTGACGCCCACTTCCACATGGACGCCACACTCAGCTACGGCCTGCCGCGCGTCAACCAGTCGGGCACGCTGCTCGAAGGCATTGCACTCTGGGGTGAGTTGAAGCCGCTGCTGACGCAAGAGGCGCTGATCGAGCGCGCGCTGGCCTACTGCGACTGGGCGGTAGCGAAAGGGCTGCTGGCGATTCGCAGCCACGTCGATGTCTGCGATCCGCGTCTGCTCGCGGTGGAGGCACTGCTGGAAGTCAAGCGCCGCGTTGCGCCTTATATCGACCTGCAACTGGTGGCCTTCCCGCAGGACGGCGTGCTGCGCGGCGCACAAGGCCCAGAGCAGCACATGAACAACCTGAAACGCGCACTCGACAAGGGTGTGGATGTGGTCGGCGGCATTCCGCATTTCGAGCGCACCATGGCGGATGGCGCACTGAGCGTCAAGCTGCTGTGCGAACTCGCTGCCGAGCGCGGCCTGCGCGTGGACATGCACTGCGACGAATCCGACGACCCGCTGTCGCGCCATGTCGAAACCCTGGCCTTCGAGACGCAGCGCCTGGGCCTGCAGGGGCGCGTGACCGGCTCGCACCTGACTTCGATGCACAGCATGGACAACTACTACGTCTCCAAGCTGCTACCGCTGATGGCCGAGGCGCAATTGCAGGTGGTGGCCAATCCGCTGATCAACATCACGCTGCAGGGTCGGCACGACACGTACCCGAAACGCCGCGGCATGACGCGCGTGCCGGAGTTGCTGGCCGCTGGCGTCAACGTCGCCTTTGGCCACGACTGCGTGATGGACCCCTGGTACAGCCTGGGTTCGGGCGACATGCTCGAAGTGGCGCACATGGGTCTGCACGTGGCGCAGATGACCAGCCAGAGCGCCATGCGCCAGTGCTTCGATGCCGTCACCGTCAACCCCGCCAGGATTCTGGGTCTGCAGGGTTACGGGCTGGAAGTCGGCTGTAACGCTGACTTTGTTTTGCTGCAGGCACGCGATCAGGTCGAAGCCATCCGGCTGCGCGCGACCCGGCTGCAAGTGTTCAAGCGCGGCAAGCTGATCGCGCAAACGCCGGCGACTACCAGCCAGCTGCACCTCGACGGCCGGCCAGCGCAAACTTCGCTGATGTTGTGAGTTAGCCCGCCCTTACCTGGGCATGGCGTACTGGTCTTTCATGGGCTGCACATGCTGCTGCCAGACTACGCCGTAGCGTTGCTCATCCACCACCGGCTTCTTGATCATCTTCAGGCACTGCGCCATTTGCGCATCAGTGCTGCTGGGCTTGGAGTACAACTGCAGGGCAAACTTGGAAAAGTCGCGCACCATGAAGTCGAAAATCTGGTCCACCAGCCCATCATCCATCTGGTAGATCCTGGCGTTTTCCAGAATCAGCTGGCCGTACACCACCAGCGTGAACATTTCACCGGCCGTCAGCAAAAAGTCAATGTCCTGCGCCTGCGCCTTGGTAGGCGGGGCTTTCATGGCCATTTCCTTGAACAGCTCGATCTGCTCCTTGAAAACGCTCAGGTTCGGCAGCTTGAAGCTGTTGTAGGCAAGGTGGTAATCGTGAAACTTGATGCTGCCCAGTCCCTTGGTCGGCCCCTGCTTGAACAGGAACTCGTCATCCGATCCCTCGTCACGCTGGGGCACTTCGGGGTAGCTGGCGGGCGCGAAGAAATAGTTGGCCATGAACTTGATGATCAGCGCCATGTTGACGTGTACCGTGCCCTCCAGCTTGGGCAGGCAGCGGATGTCGGCAGCGGCCATGGCAAAGAAGGGCTCTTTCTCAAACCCCTTGGCTGCGATCACGTCCCACAGCAGGTTGATCACTTCCTCGCCCTGCGTTGTGACCTTCATCTTGACCATCGGGTTGAATAACAGGTAACGGCGGTCCTCCAGACTCGCGCTCTTCATGTAATCTGCCGCGCGCAGCGCAAACAGCTTCATGGCCACCAGACGCGTGTAGGCATCGGTGAAGAGCTGCCTGACGTGCGGGAAATCGGTCACCGTCTTGCCGTACAGATGCCGGTTGGACGCATGGTCCATTGCCTCGTAAAACGAGTGCGTGCACATGCCAATGGACGCCCAGCCCAGGTTGTACTTGCCCACATTGATGGTGTTGAGCGCGGCGTCCCAGGCGTCGTCGCCATGGTGCAGCACTTCGGCCTCGGTGAACGGGTAGGCGTTGAGACGGTACTCGGCGACAAAGTTCTGGCTGTAGACGGTATTCTTCACCAGCTCGTAATTGGGGTGCTGAGAATCCGCCACAAAGAAGATGTAGGCGCCGCTGTCGGCCATCTTGCCAAAGGTCGACACCATTGCGGCTTCGTTGGCATTGCCGATGTAGTACTTGCTGCCGCTGGCCTGGTAGCTGCCGTCAGCCAGTTTGGTCACCACCATGTCCGAGGTATAGATGTCAGCGCCATGCTCTTTCTCCGACAGGCCGAAGGCAAAGATGTGGCCATCGTCAAGCAGCGCCTTGGCCTTGGCCTGCAGGGCCTGGTTGTGGCTCATCCAGATCGGGCCTATGCCCAGTACCGATACCTGGTAGGTGTACCAGTAGCACAGACCGAAGAAACCCAGCATCTCGGCAAAGCCACAGACGCGCCAGCTGTCCCAGACCGCGTTCTCACCGGGCTTGCCGTGACGGGCTGGCGTCATCATGGACGACAGGATGCCCTCACGCTTGCAGAACTCCAGAAAGTCCGCGTACCAGACTGCGCCGTTGTAGTCTTCCTTGAGTCTGGTCAGCCCCTTGGCCTCAAAAAAGGCCACCGTCTTTTCCATGATCTCGCGCGAACGCTGATCAGGGTAGTTGCGAACCAGATGCCGAGGGTTGAGCAGAAACATGGGCGACTCCGTAGGTGGGTGAACCAACACTGCCGCAGCGACGCTGCGCCGCAGGCTTGCAGCGCAGTTTGCCACGACACAAGAAGCCGGATTGGAGCGTCGCGCCTAAAGTCGGCCTCTCACGCTGCGATCAATTCCCGCACTGCGAGCAAGCTGTCTTTCATTTCAGTCTGGGCGACTTTCAAGTCATAGCTGGTCTGCAGGTTCAACCAATACTGCGGCGTCTGCCCCAATGCACGCCCCAAGCGGAGAGCCAGTTCGGCAGTCACGGGGCGGTCTCCCTTGAGCAGGTGCGACACACGCATGGGTGAGACACCGATGACTTCGGCAAAAGCAGCCTGCGTCAGACCCAGTTCTTCAAGGGTCTCTCGCAGGAACTCGCCAGGATGCACGGCTGGCAAGTTGTTCACTGGTCTCTTGATCTTCATATGCATCACTCCTCAGTGGTAGTCCACGATTTCAACGTCAAACGCATTGCCACGATCAAACCGGAAGCACACCCGCCACTGGTCGTTGATGCGAACGCTCCATTGCCCAACTCGATCGCCGCTCAGGGCTTCGAGACGGTTGGATGGCGGCTGTCGAAAATCGTCCACGACAGTAGCCGCGTCAAGCTGCGTTAGTCGCATCACCGCTCGGCGCAGGATGTCGGGCGGCAAGCGCCGCGACTTGCCGGTGGCAAAGAGGCGTTCGGTCTCGGTATTGGCAAAACTCTCAATCACGCACCGAGTATAAACAATTTGTTTACTGTTGTCGGTCAGCCAAAACTGAAGGCTGACAGCGTGGTCTCCATCACCCGGTCTGAAAACACGCGCTGACCCTTGTCGGCGCTGGCAGCGCCGGCCACCACCATCAGCGGCAGCAGGTGTTCCTCGGCGCGCGGTGGGTGCGACATCCGGGCTGACGGCGCCTCTGCCCAATCAATCAGAGCCTGATGGCGTTGCTCCGGCTCGGCCTGAACCGCATCGGTGAGCCAGTGGTCGAATTCGTCGGAGATCGGACCGAAGCGCGGGTCGCCGTAGCCGCGCATGTTGTGAAAGCTCATGCCGCTGCCAACGATTAACACCCCTTCGTCGCGCAGGGTGGTCAGGGCCTGGCCTAGCTGCAAATGGATTTGCGGGTCCATACTGCTGTTCAAGGAGAGTTGCACCACCGGAATGTCGGCATCCGGAAACATCAGCATCAGCGGGATGAACATGCCGTGGTCAAAGCCGCGGCTTTGGTTCACTTTGGACGGCAGGCCGGCCTGGCCCAGCAAGCTGGAAATGCGCGCCGCCAGCTGCGGCTCGCCGGGGGCCGGGTACTTCAGCTCGTAGGTGTGCGGCGGAAAGCCGTAGTAGTCGTAAATCAGATCTGGCGCTGCACCGCCGGTGAGGTCGAAGGACGACTCCAGCCAGTGCGCCGACACCATCAGAATGGCTTTGGGGCGCTGCGGCAGGGTGGAGGCCAGACCCTTGAGGAAGTCGCCCATGCGGTTCCAGGCACGGGGCGGATTCCAGTCCATGAAGAAACACGGCCCGCCGCCGTGCGGCACAAACCAGGTTGGCATCCGGATGGCGGAGCCCTGGGCTGACGAAAGTGGGGTGGTGGGCATCAGGGCTTCTCCGGTTGAATCAATTATGCGTTGCTACGTGCATCCATGCTCCACTCACCGGCACCACTGGCAGCCAGGGCCAGCAAGCCACCAACCACCGCGATGTTCTTGAAGAACAGCAGTTGCACGACAAAAGCCTGATCTGCCGGGACTGCCCAAAAAGCATGGAAGAAGAAGCTGGCTACCAGCGTGAACAGCGCCAGAGCGAGGGCGGCAATGCGGGTGCCGTAGCCGGCGAGCAGGGCAGCACTGCCCAGAATTTCAACCGCCAGCGCCAGCACCGCACCCAGGCTGGGCAGCGGCAGACCGACGGAGGCGATGTAGCCAACGGTTCCGGCAAAGCCGGTGAGCTTGCTGATGCCGGCCGGCAAAAACAAGGCGGCGAACAGAACGCGGGCAGCCAGATTCAGGCTGTTTTGAATGGATTGGGACATGATGGATTCCTTGCTGATAAGACGAACAAATGGTTGGAATGCGCTGGCTGGCAGTGCATGGGGTGAACTGTATTGGAAACAATTACAATGATAAATAGCCACCAATTAGATTAATTGTTTCATCAGGAGGGATAGTGGACCGATTTCTGGAGATGCAAACCTTCAATGCGGTCGTCGATGCCGGCAGCTTTGTCAAAGCGGCAGAGGCGCTGCACATGTCCAAGGCCTCAGTGTCGCGCTACGTGGTGGACATGGAAACGCGCCTGGGTGTGCGGCTGCTGCACCGCACGACGCGGCGCCTGTCGCTCACCGACGAGGGCCAGGTCTTTTACGGGCGCAGCAAGGAATTGCTGGCCGAATTGGAGGAAGCCGAGGACGAAATCACCTCGCGCAGTGATGCCGCCAGCGGCTTGTTGCGCATCAACGCGCCCTTTACCTTCGGCATTTTGCATCTGGCCCCGCTCTGGGGCGAGTTCATGGCGCTTCACCCCAAGGTCAGACTCGACGTCACCCTGGCGGACCGGCTGGTGGATCTGGTGGAAGAGGGCTACGACCTCGCGATCCGCATCGCGACGCTGGAAAACTCAAGCCTGGTCAGCCGCAAACTCGCCAGCACGCGCACCGTGCTGTGTGCATCGCCCCAGTATTTGAAGTTGCACGGAACCCCTCAGCATCCGGAGGAACTGGCCCAGCACGCGGTGATCTCCTACAGCTACCTGTCCACCGGCGACGAATGGCGTTTCACCGGACCCGAGGGAGCGGTGAACGTCAAAACCAGGCCTTGCATGCACACCAACAGCGGCGACACCTGCCGCGCCGCCGCCCTGGCCCATCAGGGCGTGATCCTGCAGCCGACTTTCCTGGTGGGCAAGGACCTGACCGACGGCAGCCTGCTTGAACTGATGCCGCAGTACCGGTCCATCGAATTCGGCATTTATGCGGTTTATCCGACACGCAAACACGTTTCGGCCAAAGTGCGCGCCATGATCGAATTTCTGGCGGAACATTTGGCAGAACACGCTCCTTCCTGGTAGGGATTAACAATTCCAAAGATGATTTAGTAATTAATAAGTGAAAACTCGGTAGTTCCAGTTTTAAGCGACAACTCCCAAAATCCGCTGCATCGCAACTTTGTAGTGAATCTCAGGAGTCGAACATGGCCAGTCGCCGTCGCTTATTCAAGCTCACCCTCGTCGCCCTTGTGGCAAGCGCCACGCTGGGCGCCGCCGCTCAGCAGGCGGTCACTCTGCTCAACGTTTCTTACGATCCGACGCGCGAACTCTACGTTGAGTTCAACGCCGCTTTTGCCAAACACTGGAAAGCCAAGGCCGGCCAGGACGTGACCATCAAGCAGTCGCACGGCGGATCCGGCAAACAGGCACGCTCGGTCATCGACGGTCTGGACGCCGATGTCGTAACGCTGGCACTGGCAGGTGACGTGGATGCGCTCTACAAGAATGGCGGATGGTTGGCACAGGATTGGCAAAAGCGCTTGCCGCACAACTCGGCCCCTTACACCTCGACCATCGTGCTGGTGGTACGCCAGGGCAATCCCAAAGGCATCAAGGACTGGGACGACCTGGTCAAGCCCGGCGTCAGCGTCATCACACCCAACCCCAAGACCTCGGGCGGCGCCCGCTGGAACTACCTGGCCGCCTGGGAATTTGCCAGACGCAAGCTGGGCGGCGACGCCAAGGCCAAGGACTTCATCCAGGCGCTGTACAAAAACGTGCCGGTGCTCGACACCGGTGCCCGAGGCTCCTCCATCACTTTTGCCCAGCGCAACCAGGGTGACGTCTTCATCTCCTGGGAGAACGAAGCGCATCTGCTGGAAAAGGAATTTGGCAACAAGGTTGACATCATTTACCCCTCCATCAGCATTCTGGCCGAGCCGCCGGTGAGCGTGGTCGACAAGAACGTGGACCACAAGGGCACGCGTGCTGTCGCGCAGGCCTATCTGGAATACCTGTACAGCGACGAGGGCCAGGACATTGCCGGCAAGAACTTCTACCGCCCGATTTCAGAAAAGTTCCAGACCAAGTACGTCAAACAACTGCCGAGAATCAACCTGTTCACCATCGAGCAGGCCTTTGGCGGCTGGACCAAGGCCGACAAGGACCACTTTGCCGATGGCGGCAGCTTTGATCAGATTTACCTGAAGAAATGATCACTCTACAAAGCCGCCTCACCCTCATCCAATCCCAAGCCGCGCGACTGCTGCGCGTCACAGCTCGCGCCTGGGGGCTCAGCGCACCAGCGCAGTTTTGATTAAGCTTCAACAATATCCTTCACTAAAACGAAAGTCTCCCATGTCCGCATCCTGGAAATTTGAAACCCTCTCCGTCCACGCCGGTTACTCGCCCGACCCCACCACCAAGGCAGTGGCGGTGCCGATCTACCAGACCGTCGCCTATGCCTTCGACAACGCACAGCACGGTGCCGACCTGTTCGACCTGAAAGTGCCGGGCAACATCTACACCCGCATCATGAACCCGACGCAAGACGTGCTGGAAAAGCGTGTGGCGGCACTCGAAGGCGGCATTGCCGCGCTGGCAGTGGCCTCCGGTCAGGCGGCGGTGACTTACGCGATCCAGACGATTGCAGAAGCGGGCGACAACATCGTGTCGTCCACCGCGCTCTATGGCGGCACCTACAACCTGTTCGCACACACGCTGCCCCTGTCGGGCATCACGACGCGCTTTGCCGATGCGCGCGACCCGGCCAGCTTCGAGACCCTGATCGATGAGAAAACCAAGGCGATCTATGTCGAGTCGCTGAGCAACCCGCAAGGAACGGTGGTCGATATTGGGCGCATTGCCGAGATCGCGCATCGCCACGGCGTGCCGCTGATTGTGGACAACACCGTTGCCACACCCTATCTGCTGCGCCCCTTCGAGCATGGTGCCGACATCGTCGTGCACTCACTCACCAAATACCTTGGTGGCCACGGCACTTCGCTGGGCGGCGCCATTGTGGACTCGGGCAAGTTCCCGTGGGCCGAGCACAAGGTCAAATTCAAACGCCTGAACGAGCCCGACCAGAGCTACCACGGCGTTATCTACACCGAAGCGCTGGGCCCCGCCGCCTACATCGGCCGGGCTCGCGTGGTACCGCTGCGCAACCTGGGCGCGGCCATTTCACCGTTCAACGCCTTTCTGATTCTGCAAGGCATAGAGACCCTGTCACTGCGCCTGGAGCGCATCAATGACAACACGCTCAAGGTGGCGCAGTTCCTGCAAAAGCATGACAAGGTCGCGTGGGTCAACTATGTTGGCCTGGCCGACCATCCTGATCACGCACTGGCGCAGAAATACCTCGGCGGCAAGGGCTCGGGCCTGCTGACCTTTGGTGTGAAGTCGGCACCCGGGCAGGGCCGCGTTGCCGGGGCCGCGTTTCTGGACGCGCTCAAGCTCTTCACACGCCTGGTCAACATTGGCGACGCCAAGTCCCTGGCCACGCACCCGGCCTCCACCACGCATCGCCAACTCTCGCCCGAAGAACTGGTGAAGGCCGGTGTCTCGGAAGACGCGGTACGGCTGTCCGTCGGGATCGAGCACATTGACGATCTGCTGGCGGATCTCACAGAGGCGCTGGCCGCGGTTTGAATACCGCCCGAAATCAGCGACCTTGATCCGTGACGATGTCGATGGAGCGAGGGGATAGGTCCCGCCGCACACTCATTCTTTGAGTCTTTGCATCACGGTTATGGAGTGGTCCCCCGGGTACCACTTGATGGTGCGCTGCTCACAGTACGCTTTTGCAGCGCCTCCGACCCATTGCTCGTAGTCCGATGTCTTGATGGTCGCAAAGTGTGTCCACTTTTCCTGTGGACCATGCCCGCTCTTGAACGAACCACAGAGAAGGAAGTTGCCTTTTCCCGACTCGGCGAAGTAGCCAACGCGTGCTGCTCGGATGGCGGCGGGCAGGTTTCCCCCTGAGGCCTTGAAGTCCTTGGCCGAAGAAGCCAATAGGAACTCGACCACCTTTGAATCTACGCCTGCGGGGGCATCAATCTTTCTTTCTGCCGCTGCTGCCTGGATTGGGGCGAAGGCTGCGGTCGCCAGCGAGAGCGCGGTCAGCGTGTTCCGCAGCAGTGGGAGAAGTCGCTGGATGTGTATGCGAGGACCACGTAATGTACACAGCAAAACCTTCGGGATATTCTGGACACCGCTGGATAAACTGGACATGAATTCCTCCTGAAAATGGGTCGCACGCACTTGAACCACCGCCATCGCTGCAAAACCAAAAATTCGTCCGACAGGCGATGCCCAGGCCATGGTGGAAGTGCTATTTCTTCGCTTGATGCGAAGTTTGCCACTCCTGTGCTCGACGCTCCCCTTCGGCGTTCTGTTCCGGCGTCAGCTTGCTCTGAGCCGACTCGACGGAACGTCGAACCATTTCGGCAACAGCACCTCCACTCATCATCGCGAGCGTCCACCACTTCGCCGCCTCGACTCGGTCCTGAGGTACGCCTTGCCCCTTGTAATACATGATGCTGGTAGTGAACTGCGAGCGCGGGTCGCCCAATTCTGCGGCCTTTCGATACCAAGAAGCTGCGCGGGCGTCGTCTTGGTCTACGCCCATCCCGTGCTCGTACATCATCCCAAGATTAGACGCCGAGAGAATGTCTCCGGCACTCGCGGAACGCTCGAACAGGGTCACAGCTCGTTGGTTGTTTTGCGCGACGCCTTCCCCGTGGTAGTACATAAATCCGAGACGTCGCTGGGCTTGCGCATTGCCGCCTGCCGCCGCTCTTTCAAATGCAGTGATCGATGGGGCATAACGCTTCTGGTCGTACAACCTTAGCCCGTCCTCAAGGTCACCGGCAAAGCACGGCGCGGCGAGTAGCAGCGAAAGTACCCGGATGGTTGCTCTGGTTCTCATCTTCGCCTCCTGACCAACGGTGTTGTCTGCACTGCTTGATGGGGTGTATACCGCCAAATCGCGCAGATCATTCTCACTCAATTTTCGGATTGAAACAAGCTGCTGATGCTAGAACTGGAAGCGCATGCGCCCGCACCGAAATAGTTGCACCCGGACGCTCGGACCTCTGCTTGTTTCAGAAATTGCAATACGTTAACTTAAGTCAACGGATTGGACCACGCTGGCGATTGACTGCAACCGCTGCAAACCGACGGTGATGGGCCCCGGAACTCCGTATTGCCTGGAACCTGACATCCCTTGTGAGAGCAGTCAAGGCCTGATCGGCCACAGCCACCGTGGAACCGACGCTGAGTATGCGGCCCAGGCATTGCCGAATGTCCGCTTAAGCCATGGCTCCTCACCGAGTACGACGCGCAAGTGAAAGGCAACTGCGACGCACAAGGTGTACATGGCTATGCCGGCGGTCGGAGACAACATGAGCCAGGCGAGAAGGATGAGCAGGACGGCCACGTACATTGGATTGCGTGTGACACGATAAAGTCCAGATGTGACCAAATGGACAGGCGGCGCCCAAGGCGCAAGCGTTCCCTTGCCGGCGATGTAGAACTCCCGGACGCATGCAAGCAAGGCCAGCGAACCCAGCGCGAAAAGCAAGCTTGTAGCCATGGCCATCTCGGAACGTGTGCCGCTGGCGTTGACGATGAGCGCGGGCACTGCGAACGCGACCATGCCGGGCAGGGCAAGAAACGCAATGAGGGCGCGAGCAAACATGCCAACAACGACGTTCACATCCGGCCCTGCCACCAGACGAACAGCCCCGATCCGATGATAACGACACTTCCCAAAATCATGGGCCCATCGATGCGCTCACCGAATACCGCGACGCCCAAGCTGATGCCGAACAGAAGCCGCGTGTACCTGAACGGCGTGACGACCGAAACAGCGCCTGTGCGCATCGCCTTCATCAGCGCCGCGTAGGCGAAGACGCCAGCCAGCGCGGCGACAGCGACACCCCCTGCATTGGCGACAGTCGGCCCAACCAAGGGCTTGCCGTCAAAGCACGAATAGAGCACCCCGGCAGCAAGCACGGTCAAGAACCCGTAGAAGCCCAGGGCCCAGGTGCTTAGCGACGCCGGCGCAGCACGGCTTGCCAGGTCCCGGCCAGCGAATCCCAGGGTGCTGACCACGGCAAGGACAGACAGCGCCGAGAAGTCCTGGGCAGCAGGCCGCAGGATGATCAGCACGCCGATCAGGCCTGCAATGATGCCGCACCAACGCCGCCAACTGACCACTTCACCAAGAAACGCAGTAGCGCCCAGAACCACGATGATGGGCGTGGCCTGAAGCAGCGCGGTAGCTGAAGACAAAGGCGTGAGTGCGATGGCAAGCCCATAGAACAGCCGGCCTACCAGCTCGAAAGACGCGCGAATCAACATGACCCTGGAAAACACTTGCGCCGTGACCAGACTGGAACCAGCACGCCGGGCCAGACAGGCGAACAGGATGGCGCCGCCGGCGCCGAACAACATCAGCACCTGACCGACCGGCAACTGCCTGGTGGCGGTCTTGATAAAAACATCCTCGACCGCAAACACGGCCATCGCCGCAATCATCCAGAAGATGCCTGTGAGGTTCTCCTTTTGGAGGATCTGTTGCCGATGCATGCTGACCATTATCCACAGTGCCGACAGTGCAGCGGGAGCCTGCGCTCGTCTATAGTCACCTCAGCCCCGACTCTTCATCGTGCGCACTATTCTGGAAATCCCCCATGGAAATTAAAGTCAACTTTCTCGACAAGCTTCGTCTTGAAGCCAGGTTCGATGATTTCACGGTGGTGGCCGACCAGCCTGTCCGCTACAAGGGCGATGGTTCGGCGCCGGGTCCTTTCGATTACTTTCTGGCCTCATCGGCTTTGTGCGCGGCTTACTTCGTCAAGTTGTACTGCCTGACCCGCAATATTCCTACCGAGAACATCCGACTGTCGCAGAACAATATTGTCGATCCGCAAGACCGTTACCAGCAGATTTTCAAGATTCAGGTGGAGTTGCCGGCGGATATTTCTGCCAAGGACCGCCAGGGCATTTTGCGCTCGATCGAGCGTTGTACGGTGAAGAAAGTGGTGCAAGCCGGGCCCGGGTTTGTTGTTGAAGAGGTAGCGAATCTGGACGCCGATGCCCAGGCCTTGCTGAGCTTGGCGCCGGCTTCTGACGCCAGCACCTATATTGCGGGCAAGGATCTGCCGCTGGAGCAAACCATCGCCAATATGTCAGGCGTGTTGGCGCGCTTGGGCATGAAGATTGAAATCGCTTCGTGGCGCAACCTTGTCCCCCATGTGTGGTCGCTGCATATCCGCGACGCGCATTCGCCGATGTGTTTTACCAACGGCAAGGGCTCGACCAAGGAAAGCGCATTGGCATCGGCGCTCGGGGAGTTCATCGAGCGCACGAACAACAACCATTTCTACGCGGGCACGTTCTGGGGCGAAGACATCGCCAATGCAGCGTTCGTTCATTATCCGAGCGAGCGTTGGTTCAAGCCGGGTCGCAAAGATGCGTTGCCCCCTGAGATTCTGGATGCGTACTGCCGGCAGATTTACGATCCGAACAGCGAACTGCGTGGCTCACATCTGGTCGACACCAATTCCGGCAACGTAAAGCGCGGTATCTGTTGCCTGCCCTATGTGCGGCAGTCGGACGACGAGGTGGTGTATTTTCCGTCCAACCTGATCGAAAACCTCTTTGTGAGCAACGGCATGAGTGCCGGCAATACGCTGGTCGAAGCGCAGGTGCAATGTCTGTCCGAGATTTTTGAGCGGGCGGTGAAACGCGAAATTATCGAGAGTGAAATCGCATTGCCTGATGTACCGCAGGAAGTGCTTGCCAGATACCCTGGCATCCTGGCCGGCGTTCAGGGACTGGAAGAGCAAGGCTTTCCAGTGCTGGTGAAGGACGCATCGCTGGGTGGTGTCTACCCGGTGATGTGCGTTACCTTGATGAACCCGCGCACTGGCGGTGTCTTTGCCTCGTTCGGCGCGCATCCCAGCCTGGAGGTGGCGCTGGAACGCAGTCTGACGGAGTTGCTGCAGGGTCGCAGTTTTGAAGGCCTGAACGATTTGCCCGAGCCCACCTTTAACAGCAACGCCGTGACCGAGCCCAACAACTTTGTTGAACACTTCATTGATTCCAGCGGTGTCGTGTCGTGGCGTTTTTTCAGTGCCAAAGCGGATTTTTATTTTGTCGAGTGGGATTTTTCCGGCCAGGGAGAAAATTCCAATGCCGAAGAAGCCGCGACCCTGTTCGGTATTCTCAAAGGCCTGGGCAAGGAGGCGTACATGGCGGTGTATGACCAGTTAGGCGCCACGGCCTGCCGCATCCTGGTGCCGGGCTATTCGGAGGTGTATCCGGTCGATGATCTGATCTGGGACAACACCAACAAAGCACTGTTGTTCCGTGCCGATATCTTGAACCTGCATGGCCTGGACGACGCGAATCTGGCAGCACTGCTTGAGCGTTTGGAAAACAACGAGCTGGACGATTACTCCGACATAGCCACCTTGATCGGCATCGAATTTGATGAGAACACGGCCTGGGGCCAACTGACCGTTCTGGAGTTGAAGCTGTTGATTCATCTGGCCTTGCAGCAGTTCGAGGCGACGCAAGAACTGGTGCAAGCCTTCCTGCAGTACAACGACAACTCGGTCGAGCGCAAGTTGTTTTATCAGGCCTTGAATGTGGTGCTGGAGGTGCAACTCGATGGCGAGCTGGAACTGGCGGATTACCTCGTCAATTTCCGCCGCATGTTTGGCGAGCTGCGGATGGACGCGGTGTTGGGCTCAGTGGACGGCAGCGTGCGCTTCTTCGGCTTGACGACAACCAGCATGAAGCTGGAGACGCTTGAGCGGCACCAGCGCCTGATCGACAGCTACAAGAAATTGCACACGGCGCGGGCCAATGCGGCGGCTAGGTCGAGCTAGGCGCGCTGTCTCAGTCCTCTCTGCATCGGCCATGTGCTAATCTACTTTACATGGTCAAGCGTTCAACCAAGAAAGTTCATGCCGAGCTTAACCGGCCCGATAAGGTATTCGAGGTCGCGGCCGAGTTGTTCAAACTTTTGTCAACGCCGATGCGGCTCAAGATCCTCAGTTGCCTGCGAGATGGCGAGCAGAACGTGAGCTATCTGCTCAGCACCATCGATACCACCCAGCCAAATATGTCGCAGCACTTGAAGGTTCTGTACAACGCCGGCGTTCTTGGACGCCGCCGTGAGGGCGTTCAAATCATCTACCGCATCATCGACGAGCGGGTGATCGACCTGTGCCGCGCCGTATGCATGCACGTCGAGACCAAGGCAATTAAAGAGGTTTTTCCTCAGGCTGCTGCTGGTGACACACTTGACCGAGATCGAGAAGGTGCCGACGTCTAAGCTGCTTTTCCTGAGGTTCGCAGCGGCTTCAGCCTGACTGAGGTGGCGACCATGCTGTGCACTTCGCAGCCCGGTATTTGCATCAGGCAAGGACGATCGCCTGACGGTCGCGGCGACGCACTCGCAGGCTCGTTACGCCCTGCCGCACGTGGTGCGCGGCTTTCGGCGCGAGGCCGGCCTCGTCTTTGCGTTTTAGCGCACCGATATCCAGCGAAAGTACATGTAGTTGTCTGATCGCTGCACCGCTTCGACGTTGGCGCGCATACCCCAGGCCAGGGCTTGCTGGTGCAGCGGGATGTGGCCGAAATCGTCGCGATGAAGTTCCAGTGCTTCTTGCATCAGCTTGGTGCGTTTGACCAGATCGGTTTCGGATCCGATAGTCTGCGTTAACGCATCGAGCCTGGCATTGCTATAGGCACCCATGTTCCATGAACCATTGGCGCCATTCGGTGTGGCCATCAGCAGCGCCAGGGCGTTGTGCGCATCGTAGCCAGCCGGGATCCAGCCAACCATGAAGAAACTGGTGTCGCGTTTAAGAACCCGGGGGAAATAAAGCGCCTTGGTCTCAGCCTGGACCTTGACCTTGATTGCCACTTGAGCCAGATTCGCGGCCACAGAGACGCAAATTCTCGCGTCGTTCACATAGCGGTCATTCGGGCAGTTGAGGGTGACCTCAAAACCATCGGGGTAGCCCGCTTCAGCCAGCAAACGACGTGACGCTACGGGATCAAAGGGCAGGCGCTTGTCGAGCGCGGCTGAATAGCCTTGCATGCCCTCGGCCACCATCAGGGCCGCAGGGCGGGCCGCTTTTTCCATGACCTTGTCAATGATGGTGGCTGTGTCAATGGCCTGATAGACGGCCTGGCGCACACGTTTGTCCTTGAACGGGTTCTTGCCCTTGACATTGGAATACAGCAGTTCGTCGCGTTTCTGGTCAAAACCCAGGAAGATGACGCGCGACTCCGGCCCCTGCATGACCTTGATCTGCTTGTTGGCGCTCAGGTGTGCCACGTTTTGCAGCGGCACCGGGTCAATCAAATCGACTTCATTGGACAGGAGCGCTGCCACGCGCGTGCCATCATTGCCAATCGGTTGAAACACCACATCGGTGACGTTGCCTTCAATCTTTCCCCAGTAGTTTCCATTACGTACCAGAACCGTTCGCACACCGGGTTGGCGCTCGCGCAAGCGGTACGGACCTGTTCCATTGGCCTTGAAGGAAGCCGTATTTTCAGTACCTTTGCGGCGATCTACCGGTTTGACTGCACCGTTGGACTCGGCCCAGGCGCGGTTCATGATGTAAATGGTCGCCAGAAGATTTGGCAGTATGGGGTTGGGCGCCTTGGTTTCCACTTCGACGGTGTTGGCGTCGACCTTGCGCACCGCGCTGATGGAGCTCAAGTTGCCGCTCATGTCAGAGCCCTCGCCGCGCGCACGGTCAATGGAAAACACCACGTCCTCGGCGCTCAGGGCTTGACCATCATGAAATTTCACACCCTTGCGCAATTCAAATCGCCACACCGTCGGCTTGGCGACGCTCCACTTTTGCGCCAGTGCCGGCACCAACTTCAATTGTTGATCGTAGGCCACCAGTCCTTCGTAGATGTTGCCGGTGAAAGCAAGTTGCACGGCCTCTGCCAGCGAATGCGGGTCCATCGACAAAGCATCACCCTGATTGGCTACGCGCAGCGTCGTGGCATGGACGGAAGAGAAAAAGCCGAGTGCGATGACGCCAAGCGTGAGGCCACTGAATTTCATGGAGTGCAATCCTGATAGAGTGTTTGAAAGAGAAGGCGCATTCTAGATGCCGCAGCAAATGAACAAACTTGACCATTACCAACTCCTGATACGCGGTGGCACTGTCATCGACGGCACGAAAGCGCAACGCTTCCTGGCCGATATCGGTATCACCGATGGGCGCATCGCAGCCATCGGCCAGCTGCAGGCGCACACGGCTGATGAAACACTGGACGCCAGCGGACTCATGGTGGCGCCCGGTTTTATAGACGCTCACACGCATGACGACCTGTCTTTGCTGTCCCAGGGCGACATGAGCTGCAAGGTCTCGCAAGGAGTGACCACGGTCGTTGTGGGTAACTGCGGCATCAGCGCCGCACCCCTCAGGAATGGGCAGGAGCTGCCGATGCCGCTGAGTCTGCTGGACATTCCCTGCGGGAACCGCTTCACGACCTTTGCGGCCTATATGCAAGCATTGCGCGAAACGCCAAGCGCCGTCAATGTGGCTGCCATGGTGGGCCACACGGCACTGCGCGCCACGACCATGGACGACACGCAGCGTGCGGCGAGCGCTGGCGAGATTGCTGCCATGCAGCACCTGCTCGATGAGGCCCTGCAGGCCGGTGCGATTGGCATGTCTACGGGCACCTTCTATCCACCCGCGGCGCACGCCAGCACCGAGGAAATCATTGAAGTGGGACGCCCGCTGTCGAAGCACCAGGCTCTGTACGCGACACACATGCGCGATGAGGCCGATCAGGTCATGGTCTCGCTGGACGAGAGTTTTTGCATTGGTCGAGCTCTGGGCGTGCCGGTCGTGATCTCCCACCACAAGGTCATGAACCGATCCAACTTTGGCCGCTCTGTGCAGACCCTGCCCTTCATCCGCGAAGCCATGAAACACCAATGCGTGGCACTGGACTGCTACCCCTACACCGCCGGGTCGACCATGATTCGAACCGACCGTGGCGTGCTCGACGGGCGCGTGCTCATCGCATCCAGCGTCCCGCACCCCGAGTGCGCGGGTCGGGACCTGGACCAGATCGCCGCCGAATGGCACATGACCAAGGCCGAGGCCGCGCAGCGTCTGCAGCCGGGCAGCGCCATTTACTTTGTGATGGACGAGGACGATGTGCAGCGCATACTGGCTTTTGACGAAACCATGATTGGCTCGGATGGAATTGCGGCGGGTGCCAACCCGCATCCCCGTCTTTGGGGCACTTTCCCTCGCGTGCTGGGCCACTACAGTCGGGACCTGGGCCTGTTTCCGCTGGAGACTGCTGTGTGGAAAATGACAGGCCTGAGCGCGCGCAACTTCCGACTGCCCGGGCGTGGCACACTGCAAGTCGGAATGCACGCTGACCTGACGCTGTTTGATGCCGAAAGCGTGAACGATAGCGCCACCTACGATGAGCCCACACTGGTGTCGCAAGGCGTGCACAGCGTGATCGTCAACGGTGTGGTGACCTGGCACGCTGGCGCTCATAGCGGTGCACGCAGTGGTCAGTTGATCGCCCGGGCGCCATGAGTTCGCTCAATGCGTATTCGATAAAAGCAAGGAAAGAACTTTCCCTCACTGTGGCGGCAGCACCGCAACCGACAAGGCCAGGTCTTGCAGGCGGCACAGCGTGATGACGGCCACCTGGTCTGTGCTCCAGGGCATCGCCTTGAACAGGGTGCTCGCATGCTTTCGGGTATCGGCCCGCAAGCCCAGCAGCAGGTAACCGCCGTCGGTTACGGGCTGCAGTACCGCGGCATGGTCTGACAGCGAACGCGCCGACGCACCCAAGGCGTGCGCACCCGTCAGACTCGACTGCCAGAGGGTGTCCCGGGCACGATGACCTGTGCCTGCGTCAACGCTTCTAGAATTGGCGCCTGCACAAAAGCAGTCAACACATTCCAGCAGCCAGGGACCGTCAGCTCAATGAGCACAAGCATCATTTATCGCCTTCTTAACGCCATCGCCCTGCCGCTGGCGCTGTCAGCCTGCGCCATCACCTTGCCTGAAACGCAGGTCGATGCGCAGACGGCGCCGCAGTGGCAGGCGCCACTGCCGCACCAGGGTGCCGTCGGCACCCTCTCCAGATGGTGGCAGGAGCAGGGCGATCCGGAGCTGCTGAAGCTGATCGAGGCTGCACAGGCAGCGGCGCCCTCGGTGGCGCAGGCGCTCTCGCGCATTGAAGCGGCGCGCGCCTTGCAGGCGGCCAGCGCTGCGGTACTGCTGCCCAATGTGAACGCAGCACTGGCTGGGTCTCGCTCCGTGAGCCAACCAGGCCTGCCGCTGGCCAGCAGCGTCCAGGCGGGCCTGCAGGCGAGTTGGGAGCTTGATCTGGTGGGCGCCAACCGGGCCGCCAGCCGCGCGGCGCAGGCGCAGGTCGAGGGTGCAGAGGCGCAGTGGCATGACGCGCGGGTTTCGATAGCGGCGGAAGTGGCCAATCTGTATTTCGGCTTGCACAGCTGCCAGGCCGTGCTGGGGCTGGCACAGCAGGACGCCGCTTCACGCGCCGAGACCGCCCGACTGTCTGACGCCATGGCCCAAGCCGGCTTGCTGCCGTCCTCTACAGCGGCTCTGGCGCATGCTGGCGCTGCCGAGAGTCGCAGTCGCGCAACGCAACAGGGCGCGCAGTGCGATCTGGCCATCAAGGCGCTGGTGGCCTTGACGGCCCTGCCGGAGCCGGAGCTGCGCCAGCGCATGACTCGCGCGCGCGCTGCACCGGCGCAGCCCAAGCCGCTGGCGGTCGCGGCCGTTCCAGCGCAAACCATCACACAACGCCCCGACGTCTTTGCCGCCGAGCGCGCCCTCGTGGTGGCCAGCGTCGAAGTGGGAGTGGCCAAGGCGCAGCGCTATCCAAGGTTGAACCTGAGCGGCTCGATCGGCCGACTGCACTACGACAGCGAGGGCGTCACCACCAACCTGAACACCTGGTCTTTCGGGCCGCTGGTCCTGAGTCTGCCCGTGTTTGACGGCGGCCAGCGCGCGGCCAATGTGACGGCAGCGCAGGCGCGCTACGGTGAGGCGGTGACGCTTTACCGTGCCGTCGTGCGCCAGGCCGTGCGCGAGGTCGAGGAAGCGCTGGTCAATCTGCAGGCGACCGAGGCGCGGCGCGATGATGCCGCTGTGTCGGAGCGCGGCTACAAGCAGCTGCTGGCAGCCACGCAGGCACGCCATGCGCAGGGGCTGGCCAGCGTGATGGAACTCGAAGATGCGCGCCGCATGGCGCTGGCGTCGGAATCGACGCAGCTGGCGCTCCAACTGGAGCGCCAGCGCGCCTGGGTGGCGCTGTACCGAGCACTGGGTGGTGGTTTTGACCCCGACGCCACTGCCGTCTCTTTGAATCAACCCTTTGTTGCACCATGAACCGATTTCAAACCCAAACCCGTACCCTGGGCCTGTTGCTCGCGGCGCTCGCGATGGCCGGCCTCGGTCTGCTGGCCGCACGCTCCAACGCAGCGGGCAACGAAGCGGCCCCGGCCGGCGTCAAGCCCGCTCTGACCGTGACACTGACGCAGGCCAAAACCAGCGTGCTGCCGCTCAAGCTCAGCGCCAACGGCAACGTGGTGGCATGGCAGGAGGCCATCATCGGTGCCGAAGTGAACGGCCTGCGTGTGCAGGAACTCAGCGCCGGCATTGGCGACCAGGTGCAAAAGGGCCAGTTGTTGGCCACCTTTGCTGCCGAAGGCGTGCAGGCCGATGTGGCACTGGCGCGCGCCGCGCTGATGGAAGCCACGGCCGCTGCAGCTGACGCCGCCGCCAACGCCACCCGCGCTCGCGCCGTGCAAAGCTCGGGCGCCCTGAGTGCGCAACAGATCGATCAGCTTCTGACAGCCGAGTTGATGGCCAAGGCCCGCGTGGCATCCGCGCAGGCGCAGCTCGACGCCCAGCAGCTGCGCCTGAGCCACACCCGGCTGCTGGCACCCGACAGCGGCATTGTTTCTGCCCGCAGCGCCTCGGTGGGCGCGGTGCTGGGTGCGGGCGTGGAGATGTTTCGCCTGATCCGCCAGGGCCGACTCGAGTGGCGCGCCGAAGTCACGGCCACCGAACTGGGCCGCATCAAAGCCGGCACGCCCGTGCTCATGACCGCGCCCGACGGCACGCAGGTCAGAGGCCGGGTGCGCATGGTCGCACCCACCGTGGACGCACAAACGCGCAACGGCCTGATCTATGTCGATATATCGGGGGCTTTCAAGCCCGGTATGTTTGCGCGCGGCGAGTTTGAGCTTGGTAGTAACAGTGCGATGAGCGTAGTGCAGACCGCGCTGGTGGTGCGTGACGGCTTCAACTACGTGTTCCGCGTCGGCGCTGACAAGCGCGTGGCGCAGGTCAAGGTTCAGACCGGCCGGCTGCTCGGGGACCAGGTCGAAATTCTCAGCGGCATCAAGCCCGAGGACAAACTGGTTGCCACCGGTGGCGGCTTTCTGAGCGACGGCGATCTGGTGCGCGTGGTTGAAGCGGCTGCACCGGCTGCCAAGCCAGCCAGCAAATAGGGAGCCCGCTGACCATGAATGTTTCCTCCTGGTCGATCAGGAACCCGATTCCGGCGGTGATGTTGTTCGTGTTGCTGAGCTTTGCCGGCCTGTTGTCGTTCCAGGCGATGAA
>Ga0194063_10000267_pt1 | contig 39485 bp, 39 predicted proteins | sample SepL3720m_MetaG_FD_155459 | JGI IMG/M metagenome (GOLD analysis project Ga0194063, IMG submission 155459) | Anoxic zone freshwater microbial communities from boreal shield lake in IISD Experimental Lakes Area, Ontario, Canada - Sep2016-L373-20m | ecosystem: Environmental > Aquatic > Freshwater...
GTAAACCGCGCAGGAGGAATCGTCAGGAAAGAGACGCTGGAACTCTGGCAAACAGGTGGGAAAGGGCAGGGCGGACACTCATTTATACTGCCTGTTGTGGTCGGGTGCGTCAACCGGATAAGCATGGTTCGATGATCCGGGTGGCTTTGAGTTCATCCGGGACTTTCCCCTGGGCGATCCGCTGGGCGAGGCCCTCGACAATGCCGGTCTTCCCGACGCCCGCCTCACCGACCAGAATGACGTTGTTCTTCCGGCTTTGGAGGAGCGTCTGGGCGATGCGGAGCATCTCCGGCTTCCTGCCGATCACCGGAGCGAGCTTCCCATCCTTGCCAAGCCGGTTCAGGTCACGGCCAAAATGTGCAAGGGCAGACGGCCTTTTCGGTTTGGCCTCCGCTTTCGCCTCTGGCTTGGCTTCCCGTGCGGACTTCCCAACCGGGTCAAGAACACTGCACTTCGCATCAGCCCCTTCAGCTCCATCCACCAAAACGCAGCGTTCAAGAGCCACTGCCAGCGCCTTTCTGTCCCCGCCGATAGATGCCAGGCACTCGTCAAAAGTTGGATCTGGATTCTGCAAAAGACTGAACAGCACATGAACCGGCTTTATAGAACCGCCCGCGATTTCCGCAAGGTGCCTACCGGCAACAAACGCGGCACGCAAATCCGGGTGACGGTGCAGCGGGCGGGAAGTGGGTTTGCCATATTTGCCAAGGCGGCCACGCAATGCGCGGCGTAGTTTGGTGGGCTTGGATTTTCCGGCAGCAAGAGCATCCCGAACGGTTTGGAAATCCTGGGCGATTTGCGTTTCCATTCCCCTGATCTCCGGCTTCGCATTATTAAGAAACTTCGTAATGTCGAGATCGCATCCCTTGCAGCAGCCGATCCAGAAATGGTTGGGAAGGATCGCCTGAAACCCGGCCGCCGAAGCTTCAATTTCAGCGATGGACCAGGCGATGTTGAGGGAGGGGTTGGTCATGGCTTTTTTCTTTCTCGCCGCTTGTTCGGTTCAGAATGTCACCCCGAACCCCAGGCGAAGATCAGCACGGCTGCTTTTGTTTCAAGTTTCCGGGAAGCGTGCCCTCACCTTGAGATCGGTTAAAACGATAAATGCCCCTTTCCACCTCCCGGTATCGGTGTTTGCAAAAAGCGAACCGACCTGCTCTTCCAACTTTCTTCGAGACGGGTTGTTGAGCCTTACCAAAAGAATCCCGCAGTGCGTGCCCGGGGCGAACTTCCTGATATCTGAAAAATCGAGATCCTGCGTGATCAGAAACCGGCCGTCCCCCTGAGCGCATCCCCATACGACACCATCATCCTTGCCGGTGATGCCCTCGTCTTCGACCGTATCGGCCACATGGCCGAGGCTGGCAAGGGTTTCCACCAGAGAGGAGGGAATGTTCTCGTCGAGCTTGATCCTCATGCCGCCACAGGAACCGCCGGAAGCGGAAGATCCTCCTCCGCCGAGGCTGCTGCAAAGGCAATCACCGCACGCACGGCCTCCTCGTCAAGCGTCGGGAAACCCCGGAGAACTTCCTCGACCGAATCCCCGTCGGCCAACGAAGCGAGCACTGTCCGCAATGTGACGCGCGTGCCGCGGATCACAGGCTGCCCGCCGCAGACATCCGCCTGCCGGATGACGAAGTGCTCCAGTGAATGCTTTTTCATGGAAAGAGAATATCCCATTTACTCAGGCAAGGCAAGCCACTCCTTGACTCGCGCTTTGTGCAATGGCTTCTGAAAACATGATCAGCCCGTCACCAATTCGATTTTCACCCGGCGTCCGAGCGCGGCCGCCGCCCGTGTCAGGGTTGCCAGCGTGACCGATGTATTCGACGGGTCGAGCAGGCGGTCGAGCGCGGCGCGCGAGGTGTGCATCCGCTTCGCCAACGCTGTCTTTTTCATTTCTTTCTCCTCCATCAGATCGGCGATACGCAACGCCATCGCGCGCTTGAGCGCGGCAGCCTGGACTTCTTCGGAGATCCCTTCTGCCTCCAAAAAGTCATCGAGCGTTGTCCCGTCGTGTGGATTATTATTCTTTTTCGGCGTGGTGGTGGGCATTTTTCAAAGGAAAACAACGGGCATCGGGCGTGTGTCAGACATCAGACTGAGTGTATCTTTTCTGATACGATTGGCAAGGAAAATATCTGGCATTCAAAAACAGTCTCACGCAAAGATGCGGATTTCTCCGGGGAACCAGGCGGCAACGGGTGCCGCTCGGAATCGAAAGCCTTGGGTCGGCTTGAGAAAGACTTGTCCGCAGGACATGCCCCGGAACGGGGTGAAGGTTTCGGGAGAAACCTCATCAACACTGCCGCAGGCAGTTCGCAGAGCGCGACACGCGGGAGGGTGCAAGTCAACATACGCCTGCGTGTGGTGGCCGGCGACCCGCCGGACTTTGTGCAATCCGCCTGCCCACTTCCGCGCGCCGTGAAGCAGAAGTGCAATAAAAAATGACTGACACATTTTTCCTTTCACCTCTGTTTTATGATAGCTGCTCTGTATTCTTGTTGAAGCGTGTCATCGGGATTTGTGTGCTTAGTAAGGTAGGCATCGATCAAAGATGCGAGTCCGACGCGAATCTTATCAACATCGTCGTGGCATGCCTCAGTGATCTCGACAAGAAGTTGGCGATTTCCAACTTGGGATATCTTGAGCGGAATCTGGGATTCGCCGTGGGATATATCGGTAAGGAATAGTTCTCCATGTTCAGTAGAACACGCATGGTAAGGCAAAATAACATCACAGTATAAAATGGTGAGAGTATCTGCAATCTCCTTAAACCGATGAAGGACTGAATGGGCATTGCAGGCGGTGTGTAATATACAAGTATTATTTGACATAAGGTAAAGTGATAGAAGTCAATATTGAACTTATTTCCCAGACTTAATGGACGCCTACCCGCTTCAGCGCGGAAATGAGGCCATGAAAAAAGGATGTTGTGAAATTATATTCGGACATTCAATCATCTTATAATAGAAGAAAGAACCTTCCTAATCTCAATATGTTCATAATCAGCCGGGAGATTAACTTTTGGATATGCTGAAATGCCAGATGGTATATAGCGCCTGGTTTCATGTTCAATATGGTCTTTGAGTAATTCATCCCTTACAGTTATAGGCGAGTCAATTACCATCAGATAAAATGTGCAAAAATATACAAACAGCGTTAACATTGATTCTTCGGAAAGCCTATCCTGTCGTTCTGTTTCAGCAATTGAAAAAGAATCATGAACGGAAATGCATAAGTTTAGAAGATCCAAGTTTGGTATCCGCCAGTGCTCTGAACCGTATTCTGAACAAACCATTCTCACTGTTACTAGAATAAGCAATTCATTTGGCTTGAACAGCCCTCGATCAGGTTGCAATTCAGCCATTACCTCCTTTATTAGGACGTCTATATTTTCAAGAGACTTTTTGGGTTTAAATTTAGAACGAATTGTGTTTTTAATATAACTAAACATATTTTGTGTTTTGGTGTTTCGAGTTTATAAAGTCACCTTTTTAATCGCGTCTTCTCTGAGTTGATCCACTTCTAACCTTATGCCGTGTAGGCGGTCGGATGTTGCACCAGAATCATTTTTGATAATTCTAATTGCATGATTGTAGCATGAAATAGCAGTCGTAAAATCTTTGACGTTTAAAGCTGCAGCCTTGCCCTTGTTGATGTATGCAAGAATAAGGTGGAATGCTAAATTATTATTTCCATCTATGTTTATTAACGTTTCATAAAGCTTAATACTAAGATCGTAAATGCTCATTGCTCTTTCGAGCTCGCCTAATCCCAAATATGCGTTTGCAAGATTAATATATACTAAACCTAAGCCTGGCGCTAAGTCATGTCGCCCATCTATGTTGACCGACCGTTCACGTATAGTTAATGCTTTTTCATAATATAACAATGCTTTATTAATGTCGCCTGTTTCACTAATCGTGATTCCATAATTCATATATCCGCTGGCGAGTGTGTTGAGATACTCAACTGAGGAGTCTTCATATACAAGCTTCTCCAGCAAATCAATAGCTTTAGGGAAATAGACTGCGGCCGATGTATAGTCTCCCTGTCTTTTGAGTGCAACGGCAAGGTTTATATATGTTTTAGCAAGCATGTCCCCGTGCTCTTTCCGGCCAAACCTATTAACTAACTCTTCCATGATTTCTATAGCTCTTTTATACAAATCTACTGCCTGCCGGTTGATTCCTAGATTAGATTGCGAATTGGCTATATTCATATAACATAACGCTAATCCTTTCTCATTGATAGCATTATATTTAGCGTTTGTATTTCGCTGCAGGATCGAGAGTTCTTTTTTAATTAGCACTATTGCAGCCTCATGGTTTCCTAAGTTCGCCTGTGCAACACCCTGATTTAAATATTGTGAATAACCTTCATTTTCACTGCGGCCAATATCCTTACTTTTAATCTTTCCTTCAATTACTTGCTTGTAATATTTAGCCTTGTCAAATGAGGCTATTCCAGCACCGTTATCACCATGATCTACGCATAATGCTGCTTTTTGGTTGTGTATTAATACTAATAGCTTTCCCGTTTCAGCGTTTTCGTCAGCAGCATAAAGGCGATCTAATACTTCAATAGCTTTGTCGTATAAATCGCATGCTCCAGAAAAGTCATCTGTTGCTGCATGCAGTATTGCTGCATTACAATATAAAAGCGCTAGATCATCTTTTAATCTGTCATGGCCATTGCCAACAAGTCGCTCATAAATACGACGAGCCTCGTCATATGTCGCAACGTCGGCGATCAACTGTCCTCGGCGCGAGCTCGCAAGATGAGCAACAATATCAGCCGCTTCAGTCGGAGCGCGGCCATCCTCTTTCAATGCTCGCTGCAACCATTCCAGCGGATCTGTCCATGTTCCGCCTTTTTTTGTTCGGCGCTCCCACACTCCGTCCTGCGGAGTAGTTCGTTCCTCAATCTTATCCAAGTTGCGGCGATACTCTGTGCCGACCTTGGCCAAATACAAACTTGGCAACCAATTCACCAAGACATCCAGTTTTTGATAACGCCGAGCTGGGTCTTGATGAAAACAATTCTTCAATGTATCCGCTAATTCCACGGGCATGGCCGGGATATGATCTTCTTCGCCGTTGTGTTCGAGAAAGGCTTCCAGAGCCTCCGCAGCTACGGTTCCTGAGTGCCATGTCACCTCACCCTGGAACATCTCCAGCACGCTGAGTCCCCACGACCACAAATCTGTGCGGCGGTCAAGCTTCCCGCCTGAGACTTGTTCCGGCGAGCAATATGCGGGCGTGTAGCCTCCACTGCTCACAAGGATGCTTCTACCCAATTCGGCGTCATACCTTTCCCCGGCAGTTGCGCGAGCTCGTGCCAATCCGAAGTCTGCCACCATTGCCTTCAGTCCTTGGACGGCCACTTGTGCGTCGCTCCCCATCATCACGTTTGCGGGCTTCACATCCTGATGCACCAAACCCAGTTCGTGCAGGCAGTGAAGTCCCCAAGCGAATTGGGTCGCAGTGTCGAGGATGCGTTCTAGTGCCTTCTCTTTTCCGCCTTCATACAGCTTTCCTGAGTCAATCCAGTCCTTGAGGCTGCCGCCTTGCACGTATTCGGCAAAAATGAGCACTTCATCAGCGACGGTGCGGAAGAACCGGCAAGGGACGAGGTTTGGATGTTCGGGGAGGTCAATCCACGTCTGGAGTTCGGCAAGAAAGTTGCGTCGATCCGCATCGCTCAAGCCCTTGGCCCGCTTGACGGCAAACTGCATGCCGGTCGTCTTGCTTTTGAGTAGATACACTTTCCCCATGCCGCCCTCGCCGAGCATACGTTCGACAACAAAGTCATCCAGACGGGTTTGACCAATGCTCCATTCCCCAGCGTTCTCTCCCAGATCTTGAGCGTTCATCGAATAGCCTCCGTATTCGGTAGTTTTAGCTTATTCCCGGTATCCATACACTTTTTTCATGCTCCAAGGGGCGTCCTGAATTCCATTTCCCCCAGCTACACTGATGGATATAGTTCCCGTCGAAAGCGAGGGAATTAACACGGGGACTGCGAAATCTCGCGACCATCGAATGGTTCCGTCTTTTTCCTTCGCGGATATATTCACGACGATCCGGCTGACCACCCACGAGCTGCCATTGTAAATCTTCCCTGAGAATAGGCTGCCGTAAGAAAGCCCGGCGTTCCCTGTGATTTTGGCCGCCTCCTCGGGGGGCAATTCCTCCTCTTTGCGGGCTTTGGCAACGTCGTTGCCTTGGCCCAAGGGCCTCCACCCGCTGCCGGTCAGAACTTCTGCATGGCCAGTGAAGCGATCAATCCGCACCGGACAACTGGAACCGCCACTCCTGAGATAAGAATTCCGATACTGCGTCGGCCACACAAAACACGCGAAACCGGCAAGCAGAGCGCATGCTGCGGCTATCAAGATGGGTGTTTTGATGTTCATTCTGAGTGATCCATACGGTTGAGCCGGAAAACCGTCAACCGGGTCAGTCCTCCCGGTTGGCGTATTTCTCGAGAACTGATTTGCACACGATAGCGCATTCGTCCGCGTGGCCGGCAACTACAACGTCATAAGTTCGTCCCCATGTGCTACAGGCGTGACATACTCCCAAGGCAGTCGGGATCATCCCCTTGAGATACTGTTTATATGGAAAGGGATATCCCGGCTCGAAAATGTTTAGGCGGGTTAGATGAGCAATGTGCTTGCTGATGCGATCCTTTTGATTTTTATCAAGAAACCCGCTCGTCAAAGGAAGAAATGGAAGATCCTTGGCATTGAGATCGTCCTTCCGCTTACCTGCATTTGCAAAAAAATCATTGATGCGTCGCAGCGAAAGAAGCGTTGCCTGAACACTCGCATTGTGAAATCCAATTATTGCTTCACGCTTGCCATCAAAATCTGGCAAATGGGGCCGGATTTTTGTTTCCCAGAAATAGTGAGCAAAACACGCATCGATTGACTCAAGAAACCGCTGGGCAGCCTTCGCATAATTTTCAGGTGGGAGTCGCATACCCTTAATTCAGGCGACTGCATTGAAGAGCCCGGTAGCATCCTGATAGCGGTCTTTGTGTTTCTTCGTCACCGCTCGGTCGATAGCGGCAGCGAGGGGCTTGGGGATTGTGGAAAGCCGTTTTCGAATCGGAACCACGTCATCGTTCAAAATGACATCCATCGGGTCACGCTTGTCGGGGAAGTCGAATGGGAACGCGCCAGTGAGCAGGTAATACATCGTCGCCCCCATGCTGAATACGTCGCTGACCGGTTTCACGTATTTGAAGTTGATGATTTGTTCCGGGGGCATGAAGACCGGGGTGCCTGCGGTTTTGCCGGTCATGCTCATTCCGCTGAGTCCGGCCATCTGGAAGCTCTTTGACATTCCGAAATCGGAGACGCGGGCGACGCCTTTGTGGATGGATTCCTCAGATTCGCTGATCGTGTCGGGCATTTCCGTTCTCTTCATATCATCCCATACGGTTCGCGCTGAAAATCGTCAACCAAGCCGGGAAGAACCTGCAATGCTCCAAGCATCGCGTTCAGGCTGCCACCAAAATCTCCGGATTTTTTCTGGCGATTGACAGCAGTTTCCGGGCGGCGCCGGAGGGCTGGCGTATTCCATACTCCCACGCCACGACAGCGGCCTTGCTGACGCCCAGGTAAGAAGCAAAAACCCCCTGGCTCGCATTCAGGGACGAGCGAATTCCGGCGATCTGCTTCGGTGCCAGCGGGAGCGGGGCTTCCATACGAAACGTCCGCAGGGTCTTCTTATCTTGGAGGGATTCAACCCCTTCCCGCGCTGCGGCGACCAGCGAGGCGCCGCTGAACGGTTCAAGGCTTTCGAGTGCCGAGAGCACGGCGGATCTCCGCTGAGAGGGATCGGAGGTCATTTTCTTCCGAACGGCTGAGGTCTGATTTTTTGGCTTTGGCATAAAGAGTTACGAGGATGGTGATTTGAAGATCGGCAAGATAGAGATAAATGACACGCGCGCCGCCGCTTTTTCCAATTCCAGCGCTGGGAAAGGCCATGCGGGCTTTGCGGAAACCACCGGTCCCCCTGATGAGATCTCCCTGTTCGGGGTCAGCGAGGATTTCGCGTTGGAATATGGAATAATCATCATCCGGCAGTCTGGTTATCGCCCTTGTGAAGGCGGGAAATTCAATGAAGACCATACACGGTATTATATTACACAGTCAAACAGTTTATTTTTGTGATCATCGATTTTGAGGATTGGAAATTCGTTTCTGTTTTGCAGAAGGCTTCCGCGTTCATGCCAGCGCGCGCAGCAGTTCCCCGGCATCAGAATACCGGTCTTTGTGCTTTTTCGTCACCGCCCGGTCAATCGCCGAAGCGAGAGGCTTGGGGATTGCGGCAAGCCGTTTTCGGATCGGAAACACGTCATCGTTCAGAATCACATCCATCGGATCGCGTTTGTCGGGGAAGTCGAATGGGAACGCCCCGGTGAGCAAGTAATACAACGTCGCGCCCATGCTGAACACGTCGCTGACGGGTTTCACGTATTTGAAGTTGATGATTTGTTCTGGCGGCATGAAGACCGGGGTTCCTGCTGTGTTGCCGGTCATGCTCATCCCGCTGAGTCCGGCCATCTGGAAGCTCTTTGACATCCCAAAATCGGAGACGCGGGCGACGTTTTTGTGGATGAGGACGTTCCCCGGTTTGATGTCCCGGTGGACAAATCCTTTGCTGTGCGCATGAGCGAGACCTTCGAGAGCTTTCAGCGCATGGGGCATCAACTGCTCGGGCGTGAGTGGGCCTTTGTTCCTGCGAAAGAGATCCATGAGCGAGCCGCCGTCGCAAAGTTCCATCACGAAGTAAAAAGCTCCTTTGTGGGATCCACTTTCGATGAAGCGGACGATATTCGGGTGGTCGAGCTGGCGGTTGACCTCCATCTCGCGCTTGAACCGTTGGACAGCGTCCTCGGTGGCGTCTGCCTGCGAGAGCATGACCTTGATGGCGACCCGCACGCCGTCTTTTTGCCGACGCGCCTGGTAAACCGCCCCGAAGCCGCCGCGCCCGAGTTCTTTTTCCGCGACGAATCCTGGAATTTCGAGCAGCCCCCTTTTCTCCCCGCCGAAGACGAGGGCGAACAACTGGTCCGGGGAAAGCTCGGAGAGTTCGCCGGGCTTCATCCCCGCTTGGACGGCCGGATGGGCGGCACCCTTTTCAATCGTAACGGAAAGATCCGTCTGACCGACTGTGATTTTGTCGCCGTCCTTGAGATCGACGACCGGGAATTGATGCTTCGCTCCCTCTTCCGGGGTTTCGCCGGACTTGCGGCCGCCCCATTTCTTCCCGTTGACGTAGGTGCCGTTCAGGCTGCCGAGGTCGCGGAGCGATGCCTTCGGCGGGCAGGCTTCCAAGATGAAATGGTGCCGGGACACCAGCGTGTCGTCAGGGAACGTGGCGTGGCTGTCCGCCATGCGACCGAAAAGGAACGTGTCGTGCTCGGTGAAAGTGAAGACTTTCCCCTTTGCAGGGCCTCGGGTGACGGAGAGCGAGACTGCCATGATGATCTTCTACGGTTCAGCGAGGAAACCGTCAACGTGCCGTTTCACTGGGATCAGAGAGAAAATGCCCGGCACGGAGACTTCCCCCGAGGTTCCGCTGCCCGAAGAAATGATCGCACGAAGGCGTTTCCTGTCCTTTCGCATCTTGATTTTCCTCTTTGATTTGGTGCCACTGGTCCAAAAACCGCCAGAACAGCCGGGCATGGGATGGGGCGGCACCAAACGAGAGTCTGGCTTCTTCCCACCGCTTGATTGTGATGAATGCGTCCGTAAGCCGGGAATATGCGGCCGCATCGTCTGGCCATGCTCGAACCACATCCGTGAGCAAACGGATGCCGTCGCCGATTTCTCCTGATTGAATCGCACAGTGAGCTGCCCTGAATTTGAAAATCGTGGATTGCCTCCCAACCGGCCCGATTTCATCGAGGATCTCCCGTGGGCAAGTTCCCATGCGATGAGCAACAGCGTCCATCTTTGCGGCGAACTGCCCGTCCTCGGTGATCGCCGGGGCGATATCGTCGAGCAGGTATCCCATTCCGTATTTCCGCAGGAAATTCAACCGGGGCAGACGCTCGGGAAACTTCGCCAGGTAATTGAGGATATGGTAGCGGGCGGCAGTCGGGTTCCCGTGGTTTGCCTGCCAGAAAGCGAAGCGGAGCTGCCGTTTGCTGAGGTAGTGCGCGGCTCGCTGGTGCGTTTCGCGCAGCATGTGCATGCGAGGAGCAATGGCTTCTTTCTGCCAGGCCAAGTAGTTGTTGAGGAGATCTGGGGGCATGGCGGAATCGGGGGGGAGCCCGGTTGCTGGTGATCCGCGCGGGATATGCTGCCGAAAAACCTCCGGGACACGGTCTCTCATGCGAGGCGTGAGGGTGAGTTCCTTTTCGTTCATTTCCGCCACTTGGACAGCCGCCGGCCAGACCCAGTTTGCAAGTTGCTCGGCCAATTTGTCGTCGAGAGCGGCATTTTCCATCCACGGCCACAATGATTCCAAGTCGGGGTCAAGAAACGCATCGCCGTAAAACTTGGCTGAAATTCTGAAACAGCGCAGCAAGGAGCCTGTCGTGTCGTGAAACTCGCCAACCTGTGACGCAAAACATGCACGGTTGAACCAGTAGAGCGGATCGTCGTCAAACCCACGGGTTTCGAGGCATTTGGCGTATGCCCATGCCGGATCACCTGCGGAGTTGACTGCGTGAAGATCGCTCAATGGGGTGCGTGAATCCTCAAAGTTTTCTCTGGAAAGTTCAGCAAGGGCGGGATAATCGCCGCGTGTGTTCGCAATGGCCTTCTTCAGCAGGACAACGCGAGAGTCTGAACCGGAAATCCCCTCATACTGGACAACCTGCTTTTCAGCTTCATCCAGCAATCCCAGCTCGATATTTCCGCACGCTTCTTTAAAAAGTCGTTCTGGAGGATTTGTCGACTGTTCCGGCGGAGAGAACATTGGGTGAAAACCGCTCCATGAATCGAACTCCCAATCTTCCTGAAGATGCAGGATTTCCTGAATCCGGTCAGAGCGCTGGGCGTAGGCATCGCGGGCAAGAGTGGCTGCCTCGTCGATGGTGACGAGTTGAAGTGTCCCTGTGCCGACAAACGATCTGAGATTATCGGGTGAGACATTCTCCTTGGTCAAATGCTCCTCTTGCCAAACAAGGATGTGGAAAATGCCGGCGGCGCGAAGTTTTCCAAGGAGTCCGAGGTCGGTTGATCCGTGGATGGCAAGTAAATGGTCATCGTCCAGAGCGAGCCCGGATGATGCGAATTTCAGGAAGTTATCCGTCGCATCAAAGTGCCGCAGGAGTGAGCCTCTACGTTCGCCCGATACTGGCGGAGGCGGCATCAGTTCTTCCAACCCCGTATTTCGTAATCCGAGATGCTCCCGCGCCATCACGTATTCAACCATAAACCCCTCGGCGATGTATTCTGCCAATTCCGGCGGATAGGGGATCGTCCCGACAATCGGCGGGTTGCTGTATTGGTAGTTCAGCGCGTTCTGCGTGAGATGCCATTCGGGTTCTGGGAGCCCGAGAAGGCCGAGAACGTATATTTTAACGGCCAGGTTGGCTGCGACTTCCCGCCGAACAAGATGTGCATCAATGTCTTGGCCGGTGAATGGGGAGTGATATTTTCCCTCGGGCTGGGCGATTTGATTTTCGTTCATAACAATGAAGACGGTTGAGGTCGGAAATCGTCAACCATCCTCACCGACAATCACGCCTGTCTCGGAGTTCCCGCCGCAATTCCTGCGTCTGCTCGAACTGCGCGTCACGGATTTCCCTCCGCAATTCCTCCGTCGCAATCTGGGCATCGTCTTCCGCAACGGCTGCGGCGTTCCCCCGGACGACGGAAGTCATCCAAACGATCTTCTCTTGCAGCTTGGAGAGATCTTTGAGCATCGCGCCCTTTTGATCGTCGGTGAGTGGCGTAGGTGTTGCCTCTTTATCGTCCGGGATCAGCATTCCGGTTCGGATTTGCAATTCGAGTTTTTTTGCCTGCACGTTCAAGCTGTTGAGACTTGCACGAGAAGATTGCAGGGCACTGAGAATGCTTTGCCGTTCTCTATATTCAGCGACTCGGTTGTTGTAGCTTTCCGTCGTGTCGCCAGCTTCGGGGAGCATGCCGTTATTGCGGTTGCGGAGAAAAGCTTTATCGGCTTCCAAGCCAATGTCATCGTAGCTTCCGGCAAATGTCGCGTTTCCCGCCGCAACGAAGGCGACGGCTATCAGGGTGAGTGTTTGGTTTTTCATATTCCAAGTAACCAAACGGTTGACGGGCAAAATCGTCAACCAACCCACCCCGGGGGCCTATTCCTGCCGGAACGATTTCAGCAGCCCCACGGAATCGAGCCCGCCGAATCCTTGGGATTCGAGGTGTTCGCGGAGTGCCTACGTGGCGGCGGCGGCAATTTTGTGGACGCCCTGCTTCGTCATGCCGAGCAGGATGCCGATCTCCGAATAGCTGCGGCCCTCGGCGACAGCCGACAGAACCACCCGGTATCGTTCCGGCATCTGCGCCATTGCACGCTTGAGGGCCGCAATGGATTCCGCCCGGTTGACCTGCGTGCCGACGGATTCCTGCTTTTTGTCGGGGGTATTCTGAACCAAGTCCGTCTGGGTGCTTTGCATCCCGGCGGGTTGATCCAGCACATATGCGTGGTGATGATGATGACGAACCTGCTTTTCGTAGAGGCTGCGGAGGGCGTTGCGGACGGCTTGGGCTGCGTAGGCGGTAAAGTCGCCCTTGGATGGATCGAACTGCCGGCCGGCGGCAGCAAGCGCCTCCTGCGCCTTGTCTTCATTCGCCCCGACTGCTGCCATGCTTTCGGCCAGTCCATCGAGAATCACGATATTGGGGCTGTGCTCCTTCGCCCATGTCTGCGCCCGGTGGATTTCGTCCGGGTCGGGGTTGTGGAGATAGAATACGCGGGAGCGGATGGCTTCGGGGTCTGCTCCCAACATCAAAATCCGGGTGGCGAATCCTTTTGGTGTGTCCTCTGGGTCAATGAAAAGGACTGAACCGCCCGCATCCATGACGCTGATGCAAGCGGCCATGAGCACGTTGGTCTTGCCTGTGCCTGGCTCGGCGTGAACCTCGTTCAGCCGGCCTGCGTAGAATAGGCTCCTGCCTTCCCAAACCTCCGCGACAGTCGGGATCTCCTGTTTTGCCGTGCCGTCAAGATATGGGGCAAGGTCAATGAATGGCGGAGGCTCCGGGAATTTTGTGTCTTTCGGCCCATAGGAATCCCCTTCGGCGTCTTGCCATTTTTGGTCGGTGTTCATGTCGTTTTCGATTGGGATTTCACGCGTGATTGGCATATTGTTGAAGGTCGGTTGCCACGGCCTCTGCACCGTGAAGTTTTACAAGGTCGTTAAGGTCTCCTCCTTCAAGCTGGCGGGCTCGCGGTCGGGCTCCTGCATCGCGCAACTGCTTCGCCCAGCGTTTAGCGGCGGTCAGTCCAGCCTCGTCTGGGTGCCCCAAAACCAGCGCGTCCCGCCCTCGGAAAAACGGGATGGCGTCTGGGTGGATATTCTGCCCCGCCCCCAGCATCGCAACCGGGAGGAATTCGGGCTTTGAATGGAAGAGGACATCGCAGGCGGCGAGGTAGTCCGGGCCGCCCTCGACCAGCACGACAGGGAAGCCCTCCGGGATCGTGAGCTTCGGCAGCTTGATCCCCAGAGGCCATGATTTGCAGCTCCCCTTCAAAGTGTGGCTTTTCCTCACGCCTAAGCTGCCGATTGCGGGGAACGGCTCCCCGTCCATCCTGCGGGCCTCGGCAATGCGCCTGCTCCCGTCAGACAGAATCCAGCACGGGAACCCGCCGACAGTCCCGAAACCAAGGCATCCCAGCGCAACGGCTGCGACCTCGATCCCCTCGGGAGATAGTCCGCGAAGCTCTGCGAGGGCATGGGCTTCGGATCTTGAATAGTGAAGCGGCGGGATAGTCAGTTTGGCCGGGGCGGCTCGTTCTGGTTTGGGTGTGCGTCCGGGAAGCTCGGCGGAATCCGCCTCCCAGCAGACCTCCATGTCCGGATCGCCGGCGATCCAGCACACGATTCCGTCGCGCGTCATCGGGTGGTCGTCGAGGATCGCAATGCGGAGTTTCTTCGGCGGAGGCGGGCACAGGTCCCAATCCTTCCGGCACGGGTTTCCAAGTAAATTTGCGAACACGCAGGCAAGCTACAGGCGGGTCCGTTCCGGGGCAATCGGCCGAAACACGCGACGCTTGTGGGGGAGCGCCTGACTGCGGCTGAAGAAAATCCCCAGCGCTTCAGGGATGCCCACTGGCAACCCACTTGGCGGCGAAGGCGATGAGCTCTGGCATTTTTGTGAGGTGGAGCTTGGCCTTGATATTTATGCGGTGGGAATCCACGGTTTTCGGGCTGAGGTGGAGGCGCTTCCCGATTTTGTGCGTCGTAAGCCCGGCTCCCATGAGTTCGAAAACTTCAAACTCCCTGTCGCTGAGCCCGGCGACCCCGGTTTTTTCCGTTGTCACCGGCGAGGAAAACGACTCAAGAATCCGCCCGGACATCTGCTCGCTGACCTGGATTTTTCCGTCAAGAACCGAGCGGATCGTGCCGAGAAGTTTTGCGCCGCCCTCGTGCTTCATGATGTATCCGCGCGCGCCGGCCCGCAGCGCCCGCTCGGCGTAGACGCTCTCGTCGTGCATCGAGAGGACGAGCACCGGGACGGACGGCAGCGCGGCGCGCATGTCCTTGACGAACTCCAGCCCGCTTTTTCCGCGCAGGGAAATGTCCGCAACGATCAGATCCGGCGGGACATTGAGGGCGGCGGCGAGCGCGATCTCCGCAGAATCCGCCTCCCAGCAGACTTCCATGTCCGGTTCGCCCGCGATCCATCGCACGATCCCGTCGCGCGTCATCGGGTGGTCGTCGAGGACCGAGATCCTGTGCTTCTTCGGTGTCATCTTTTGGCTCATGGAGAAAAGGTGCAGGTGATGATGGTGCCGCAATTTTCGCGGGATTGGATGCGGAGGGATCCGGCGAACATGGTGGCACGGTAATGCATGATTTGCAACCCCCTGCCGGATTTATTCTCATGTTCCGAAGGGGTTCCGTTGTCGGCGACCTGGAGCACCCAGTTTGCACCGGATGGCATGAGCGCGATATCAATGGAGGTGGCCTTGCCGTGGCGGATTGCGTTTTGGACAGATTCCTGGGCGATCCGGTAAAGGTGGGTCGCGGTGCCCGACGAGGAGATTGCCGGAGGCGAGGGGCAGGCGAACGTGCAGGCGATGCCGAACGTGGTTTCCGTGTTGACGGCGAGCTCGGCCAGCGCTGTCGAAAGGTCGCCTTTTTCCAAGACGACCGGGGAGAGGCTGTGAGAAATGTGGCGCGTGTGAAGGAGCGCCTTGCGGATGTCCTCGACCGTCTTCGCGAGCAGCTCTTTTTCTGCGAGCCCCTCGGGAAGCCGCATGGCAATATGCTCGGCGACAAACTGGATGCCCGTGAGTTCCTGGCAGATGCCGTCGTGGAGGTCGTGGCCGATCCGCCGCTGCTCGCTTTCCGCGATGCCCAGCACCTCCTGCTCCAGCGCCTGCCGCCGGAGGATTTCCGCCCGCAGCGTTTCCTCCGTCTGCTTGCGGGCGCTGATGTCCTCGATCGTGGCCATCGTGCGGATCGGCTTGCCGGCGGCGTCCCGTATGACGGTCATGTTCACGTTCACCCAGACCACCGCGCCATCCTTGCGCACGTAGCGCTTTTCCAGGCGATAGGACGGGATCTCCCCCCGCACGACCCGCTGGAATTCCGCGAAGTCCTTCTGCCGATCTTCCAGATGCGTGATGTCGCGGACCTGCATTTGGAGCATCTCGGCGGCGGAGTAGCCGGTGATCTCGCACATCTTCTGGTTCACGCGGAGCCACCGCCCGGTCTGCGGATCGCACTGGGCCATGCCGATGGAAGCCATTTCGAACATGGTGCGGAACTCTTCGCCGCTTTTCAGCATCGCCTCCTCCGCCAGCTTGCGGGCGGTGATGTCGTGGGCGATTCCCAGAATTCTGTAAGGCGTGCGGTTCGCATCCAGCACCCTCACGTTGGTCATCCATGTGGCGAATGGGGTGCCGTCTTTCCGGACGTGCCAAATCTCTCCCTGGAATGAGCCGGATTCAACGAGCGATATATTGGCGGGGCCGACCATCGATATTAATTGCTCTGGGTTGTGGAAGACGTCCAAGTGCTGTCCGATGAGTTCTTGGACGGAGCATCCGTGCATGTCGGCCCAGGCTTTGTTGACGAAGAGGACGTGCCCGTTCAGGTCGGCCAGGGCGATGCCATCCAGGGACTGCTCGACAGCCGCTTCGAGCTGCAGGAGTTTGTTCTGCATCCGCTCAGCCAGCCTGCGGGCATGAACCCGGGTGTTGGCCAGCGAGAGAACCAGGCCGGAAAGAAGCAGGCTGATGATTGCGCCGCCGCCGAGCACAAGCCAGACCTTGGCACCGAAGACCGCGCCGACCGTTCCGCCAGACTGGGAGAAGCTCAGAAGCCACCGGCGGCCGGCCGCATCCACGGTGGTCTGCCACGCCATCCGCCCGGCGGGCGGCGGTTTTCCCCCGGCCCCGAGCTGGCTGTCGTAGAGCAGGGATTCGGGAGTCTTCCCATCGAATATTTGCAGGCGGATCCGCCGCTGATCGAAAAAATCCCAGCGTCCTAAGATCCCCTGCATGAGATCGTTCATCCGGTACGGGCTGTAAACCCAGCCCAGGAGGGCGGCGCGGCGTTCGGCCACGGTTTCATGGGGCATTCCGCTGCGGTAAACCGGCACATACATCAGCGTGCCGACCTGCACGTCCTTGCCGGTCTCCTGCACCAGAGTGACCCTGCCCGAAAAGGCGGCCTCATCGCGGTCGCGGGCGCGTTCCATCGCCGCCCGGCGCACGGGTTCGGAGAGCATGTCGTAGCCGAAGGCCCGCAGGTTCCGGCCGGAAAAGGGTTCGAGATAAATAATCGAGGAGTAAACCTCCCGCTCGCCCTCCGGCTTGACCTGGTAGTCGGGGAACCCCTCGGCGCGGATCGCCCGCGTGTGTTGCGCGAGCTGCCGACCGGGGATCAGCAGCGCAAAGCCGATGCCCTGGATGCCCGGAAATATCTCAATGATCTTCTGGCGCTCGGCAAATTCGCGCCATTCCTCGCGGGTGACGCCACGGGTATCGACGAAGCGCGCCGCGCCGGCGCGCAAAAGAATCTCGTGAGAGTTGAGGCGATCCCCGATCCGGGACTGAATCTCCTTGCAGTCCGAGTCGAACTCGCGCCGGGCCTCCCGATTCTCCACGAATTTCTCATCTTGCGCCACGACCCAGGTGACAGCCAGCCCGGCCAGAAGGATCCCCAGCGCCCACCAACCGCCACGGAAAAAATCGATGGCGGAAATCCCGGCGTCCTTCGGGGGGCGCGCGTGTCGGGAAGAAGACGGCTCGGTTTCCGGGTTAAAGCCAAGGCTGTTCACTTTGCAGGATCATGTGGCACGGGCTGCCCGTGTTCTTTGATAGAATCACATGGGCAGGATGCCACTGAAATGAACAGTTAAATCGGGGGAACCAGGATGCGGACCGCCGGCTCCTCCTGCCGCTTGGTGCTGAAGATCCGGGCGGGTGCGGCGGACAGAACCTCGCTGCCCTTGAGGACAAACTCGGGATAAAACGAGTCGCTGGCCGGCTCATAGACGCGCTCGCCCGAGAACCTGCCGAGCAGCCGGTATTCGTAGTTGTTGTCGCTGCCGAGCTTTCCGGCCTCGCGGTCGGGTGCCAGCTTGCCCTGCTCGTTCATCATGACCAGTCGAGCGGTCTTCCATGGCTTCCCGGGTTCGCGCACCCAGCCCCACATCTTGTAGTCCTGCTTATACATCCGCCGCCCGATGAAATAATCGCCAGGCTGCTCGGACGGGATCGCCGCGTTCATCGCCGCACGCGTCGGCCCGTCGGTCTCCACCGTCTCGCAACCGGCCAGCGCAAAGATCGCCAGCAACGCGAAAAGGGCGGCTCGGAGGGGGGAGGGTTTGGCATCCGGCAGGATGCCGGATGTCCTACACGCAAGATGCGTGCGCTCCCTGCCGGATGTCCTACACGCAAGATGCCAGATTTCGGTGTGGGAGACCGACTCCCCCGGGGCGAGCGAGGCGAGCGGGCTCAGGGATTCGATTTCGAGCATGTCGCCATTGGTGAATGTCTCGAAATTGCAGCCTCCATCCGGGGAGATCGCGCCGGTGACGTGGTCGAACGACCTGAGAAAAATCGCATCCTCGATGATGTAGGCGATCCATTTTTCCATGTGGTCGTTGGCGAGAAGGAGATTCCGGCTCCAGCCGGTGCACGGGACAATTTCATTTTTCATGGTTTTTCATCCTCCGCCGAAGCGGATTTTCCCGGATCCGAAAATAAAGCGTGGCCGACATTTCTCTCGCATATCCTTCCGGCGCGGAGGCTGTCAAGACTCAGACATCCTGACCTGCGAGGAAAGCGTGTGAGACGCGAAAGCTCAGGGGGCACGGGCGTCCCGCCCGTGTGGGCGCAGATGTTCTTCTCGAATGGGGGTAAATTTTACATCCACCCATTGCGCGTAGGCTTCGTGGACATGCGAGGGCGTCAGGGAAATGATCTCCGGCACGTCATAGGGATGGAGTTCGACGAGGCGGGCCGCAAACGGTTTTTCGTTTACCGCGGAGAGTTTGAAGATCACTACGACCTCGCGGGCGTCCTCGATTTTCCCCTCCCAGCAGTAGATCGAGCGGGCGCCGGGCAGGAGGGTTCCGCAGGCTGCGAGATTTTCCGAGACGAGCGTGCGGATGGCTTCCGCGGCGGTCCCCTCATCGGGAAACGTGCAGAGGACGACGCGGATCATGCGGGGAGGGGGTTGCGGACGATCTATCTGCGGCGGAAGATTCCCCATGTGATGGCCGGGGCATCGGCAACCCAGCGGCCGCGCTGGCGCTCCAGCTTGATCCCGGTTTCAAAAACCGGTTCGTAGGAGGCATCGGCGGGCAGATCGCCGATGCCATCGCCATTGGTATCCAAAAAGGATTGCGGGTAAATCTCGTAAAAGCTGGCGGTATTGAGCCAGGTGGGAACAGGAGGTGCGGGTTTCATCTATTATCCATCGCTGTTGGATCCTCCGATCCGATTCCATTCGTTGCCCAACATGCCTGCGAGCCATAGCTTAACGTGCCAACCGATTCAACCCCCAATTGCCCGATGCCGAGCCCCCCGCACATTTCGCCCGCCCCGGCGGGCTTTGGAGTGCGGTGACTTATCACCGCTTTTTGGGCCGCATTGAGGCTGGCCCCGGCCGCCTATTTATCGCATAAGCGTAATCAAATGCTGCCGCCCATCGAATACATCCCGGACTCCGAAGTGAATGCGGTGCTCGACGAACAACTGCGCGCCCTGCTCTCGACCTGCTTCACCGGGCCGCACAACGAGCGGTTCAAGCGGCAGCGCTTCTTCGACCCCGCCCGCAACGAGTGGTGCGTCCGCCCTGATAGCGCGGCGCTGGTCGCCCGGCTCAACCCCTTGGCCAGACGGCGAAATTGATCTCCGCGGGCCAATATTTTAATCCTGCTTCCCATGAATAACGCCCATGCTATCCTTATTTCTATGCTTGTAACTTCCTCGCTCGCAGTCGGCTCGTCGCCCCGGGAACGCAATCTCTTCAACGAAAACTGGCGCTTCCAAAAAGGCGACCCAAAAGAGACGGGCGACTCGTTGAACTACTTCAAAAACCCTGCGGTCAAGGATGCGGTCATCGCCTCCTCCACCGCTGCAGGCGTCACCGGCGCGCAGCGCAAGCTCGGGGGAAACACCCCCTACACCCTCGCCCATTTCGACGACTCATCGTGGCGGAAAGTCACCCTTCCCCACGACTGGGGTATCGAAGGCCCCTTCGAACAAAATCTCCCGGGCGAGACCGGCAAACTGCCTTGGGCGGGCACAGGCTGGTATCGGAAAACATGTGCGATCCCGGCCTCCGATGCCGGAAGGCAATTTTATTTGGATATTGACGGGGCCATGTCGTATTCGACGGTCTGGTGCAACGGGCAGTTCGTCGGCGGGTGGCCCTATGGGTATTCCTCCTTCCGCATCGACCTCACCCCGTGCATCAAACCCGGCCAGGACAACATCGTGGCGATCCGGCTGGAGAATCCCGGCGACTCATCCCGCTGGTATCCTGGCAGCGGACTCTACCGCAATGTCTGGCTCGTCAAAACCCATCCGGTTCATATCGCGTATTCGGGAACTTCGATCACCACGCCCGAGATTTCCGATGCCGCGGCCAAAGTCGCCATCCAGATCGCTGTAGAAAACCGGTCCGGCACCGAAGCTAAGGTTCAGGTGAAAACCGAGGCCTACTTGCTTGATGAAAAAGGCCAGAGATCCCAGGAGCCGGTATTTGTCGCCGAGGCTCCCGTCCAGACGATCGGCGCAGGCCAGCGCGAGTCGCTCGCCTCGGAAGCGCTGGTGGCAAACCCCCGGCGCTGGTCGCTGACCTCGCCCTCGCTTTATCAGGCGGTCACGACGGTGACGCAGGACGGCAAGGTGGTGGATGTTCAAGAGACGACATTTGGCATTCGCACGATCGAGTTCACCGCCGACAACGGCTTCCTTCTCAACGGCCAGCGCGTGCAGCTCAAGGGGGTCTGCAACCACCACGACCTCGGCGCTCTGGGCGCGGCATTTAACACCCGTGCGGCCGAGCGCCAGTTGGAGATCCTGAAGGAGATGGGCGTCAATGCCCTCCGCACCAGCCACAATATGCCCGCACCCGAGCTTCTCGATCTGTGCGACCGCATGGGCATCGTCGTCATGGATGAAACCTTCGATTGCTGGAAGCGCGGCAAAAAGGGCAATGATTACAACAAGCTCTGGGACGACTGGCACGAGAAGGATCTGCGCGCCCTGATCCGCCGTGATGTTAACCACCCCAGCGTGGTGATGTGGAGCATCGGCAATGAAGTCGCGGAGTTGGGTAGAGCAGACGAAGGCCCCGCCCTGGCCGCAGCCTTGACCGCGATCGCCCATGACACCGACCCGACCCGGCCCACCGTGCTCGGGTCGAATCACTCAGCCGCGAGCTACAATGGCGTCCAGAAAGGCGTGGATGTGATGGGGCAAAACTATGAAATCGGCGGCTACGCCAAATTCAAACAGGAGAATCCCACAATCCCGCTGGTCGGCAGCGAAACCTCCTCGTGCGTCAGCTCGCGCGGCGAGTATTTTTTCCAGACCCTGGAAATGGCGGAAGAGCTAGCCGGGCAGGCCGCAAAGAAAGCGGCCGAACAAGGTAAGCCAGCGCCGACGGCCATGCCGTTCAGCCCGGTCAGCGAGGATAAGGCTCAGGGCAGATCCGATTTCCAAGTCAGCTCCTACGATCTTTACGCGCCCGGCTGGGCCTGTCCGCCTGACCCCGAATTCAAGGGGCAAGAGACCAACCCGCATGTGGCCGGGGAGTTTGTTTGGACCGGCTTCGACTATCTGGGCGAGCCGACACCCTACAACAGCGATGTCACCAACCTGCTTAACTTCCACGACGCGGCCGGCAAGGCGGAGATGGAACGCCAACTCAAAGAGCTGGGAAAAATCGCAGTGCCCTCGCGCAGCAGCTATTTCGGCATCGTCGATCTGGCAGGGTTCAAGAAAGACCGGTTTTACCTCTATCAGGCCCACTGGCGGCCGGACTTCCCGATGGCGCACATCCTGCCGCATTGGAACTGGCCGGAACGCGTCGGCATGGTCACGCCGGTTCACGTCTATACCTCGGGCGATGAGGCCGAACTCTTCCTCAACGGAAAATCCCTCGGACGAAAAAAGAAACGGGCATTGGAATATCGGCTGCGCTGGAACGATGTCGTTTATGAGCCGGGCGAACTCAAGGCCGTCGCCTACAAGGGTGGCAAGGAGTGGGCGGGCGAAACCGTGAAAACCACCGGGCCGGCGGCCAAAATCACCCTGTCGGCGGATCGCAATAAAATCCAAGCCGACGGCTATGATCTGTCGTTTATCACCGCCACCGTGGCGGACAAGGAGGGATGGCTCGTGCCGCGATCCAAGAATACCATCGAGTTCGAGGTCAGCGGCCCCGGCGAAATCGTGGCGGTGGATAACGGCGATGCCACCAGCTTCGAACCGTTCCAGGCAAGCCGTCGCAAAGCCTACAACGGCCTCGCTCTGGTCATCGTTCGCGGCAAAAAAGGTGAAGCCGACACTTTCAACCTGACCGCAAAATCAGAAGGCCTCGCCAGTGCGACGACAACCATCGAGGCGGCCGTGCACCCTGATGGAAAATGAACAGGGCGGCAGGGGCACATCGCCGTCTGGGTGGCCTTTGGGTTATAGGAATTAAGCGATTTCCATCGCTGCTGGATCATCCGTTTTCCTCTCCCTTTCATTTTCTCCGGGAGAGGTCAGGATGTCTGAACTTATGGCGCCTCACTCTGCTGAGGCGGACTCGCGGCTTTGCCGCCATCTTTTTCGCTTTTGCACTGATCAGGCATGCGCCCAAATGCGGACCCCCTGTGGGTTGCAAACAGAGATGCGCCCGGCATCGGTGCCGGCTTATTTTTTCCGCGGGTCGGCCGCCTCGATCCGGCGGGTGATATCGAGCGCGATGTCGAGCGCGTTTGCGGCGGCCTGTCCGGTGACGCGCGGGCGGAGCCCCTCGCGGGCGCAGCGGACAAACGATTCCAACTCGATTTTCAGCGGCTCGCCTTTCTCGACTTCGACCGGTTCACGCACGATCCGGTGCCCGCTAAAGTCGGTGACAATTTTCGAGTCGGTCGCGAGGCCGATCAGTTTTCCGATCCCGCTGCTCGCCTTCTCGTCTTCGCGGGCGAGGCGCAGGAGGTAGCCCGACTGGTTTTTGTAATCCAGGGAAAGGTAGGCGTTTTCCTGGAAGACGCGGATTTTTCGCACGCGGTCCTGGCTGATCCGGCTGGCGGTGAGGTTGGCGACGCACCCGTTTTCGAACCGGAACCGGACGTTGGCGATGTCTTCCCCGCGGCCGAGCACCGAGATCCCGACCGGATCCATCGAGGCGAGCGGAGAGCGGACGAGGTGCAGTATGATCTCGATGTCGTGGATCATGAGGTCGAGGACAACCCCGATGTCGGTGCTGCGGTTCGGATAGGGGGAGAGGCGGGTGACCTCGAGGAAGCGCGGGTTTTGGAGCTGGGCCTCAAGCGCGTGGAGCACCGGGTTGAACCGCTCGACGTGGCCGACCTGGAGGACGCAGGAATTCGCGGCGGCAAGTTCCGCGAGCTCATGCGCGCGGGCCGGCGTGTCGGCGATCGGCTTCTCGATGAGGAGGTGCTTGCGTTTCGCGAGAAGAGCTTTTCCGATTTCGTAATGCGTGACCGTGGGCGTGCAAACGGTCGCGGCATCCACAAGCGAGGCGAACTCCTCGAGCGATGCCGCAGCCCGCGTGTGGTATTTTGCAGCGGCAGCGGAAGCTGCGGTGCCGTCGGCATCATAGACGGCAGCGAGCTCCGAGATCTCGCTGTAAATCCGCGCGTGGTTGATGCCCATGTGCCCGACGCCAACGACTCCTGTGCGGATGGTTTTCATAGCCCGTAAATCGAAACCGCGTTTGCCTCGGCGGACTTAGCCACGAACGGGCGGTCGAGGAGCAGCGTCGACCCGGACTCGACCCCGATGGCATGGATCTTCGCGGCGGCCGCCGCCTCGACGGTTTTTGTTCCGATGACCGGCACATCGAACCGCATGTCCTGACCGGGCTTCGAAACCTTGACCATGGCCGCCCCGCCCCGCCCGAGCTCCCCGCCCCGGCGGATCGCTTCATTGGTGCCCTCGAACGCCTCGACAGCGAGGACGGTTCCGTTTTTCACAACGACCGTCTGCCCGATGTCGAGCCGGCTGGTCTCCTTCGCGATCCGGAATCCGAATTCCAGATCGGCGATGTGGCGCGCTTTGAGGAGCGGGCCGCAAAGGTGGCCTTTGTTGGCGAGGTGGCCTTCGAGAAACGTGGTGGCCGGCAGGAGAGTGACCCCGACGGACTCCAGCTCGGTGGCAACCGCTCCGAAAAGCGTCTCCGCATTCCGCTCTTTCAGCGTCGCGAGAAGGATCAGCGCCCGCAGGTCAGGACGCAGGTCGAACAGGTTGCCCGGCGCAATCTGGCCGGCCATCAGCGCGGACTTCGCCCCGGATTTTTTCGCCGCATCCAAGAGCTTTCCGATCTGGCCGACTTTCATCCGGTGGATCTCGTCGGCCAGCGCTTCGACTTCCTCCGCCGTCTCGCCCTCCATTGCCGCGACGACGATCCTCCGCACGCCGGCCGCGCGCGCGGACTCGATCAACAGGCGCGGGTAGTCGCCGCTGCCGGCAATCAGGAAAAGCGATTCGGGTGGGTTCAAGGGGAGGTATCATTACCGGCTGGAGATTTCCCTGACAAGCGCCGGAATCAGCGCCGCCCGAGAGTTGACGAAGTCTTTCATGGGGTTAAGTATCTCCCGACCATGCTGGAGATTGCTTTGAAGATGCTTTTTCGCGACCGCGCAAAATATGCGATGCTCGTCTGCGGCCTCGCGTTTTGCTCGCTGCTGATGTGCCAGCAGTCCTCGGTCTTTTGCGGGATCATGATGTGGACGACCGCGACCGTCCGGAATATCGGGGCTCCGGTCTGGGTCGTGGACGCAAAGGTCGAGCAGGCGAACGAGGTGATCCCGATGCGCCAGATCGAGGTCGATCGCGTGCGCAGCGTGCCCGGCGTGGCCTGGGCGGTGCCGCTCTACATCGGGATCGAGCAGGCGCGGCTCTCCGACGGATCGTTTCAAAACGTCCAGCTCACCGGGCTCGACACCGGGACGCTGACCGGGCGGCCGATGGACATGCATGCCGGGCGGATCGAGGATCTGCGGCTCCCGAACGCGGTCGTCGTGGATCAGGTCGCCGTCGAAAAGTTCCGCCGCAAAGGGATCACGATCCGGCTCGGGACGACCTTTGAGATCAACGACAAGGAGGCCCGTGTCGTCGGGCTCTGCCATGTGAGCCGCAGCTTTCTCGGCCAGCCGTATATCTACACGACGTTCGACCGGGCGATAGAATACGCGAAGCCGGCACGCAAGCAGCTCAGCTACGTGCTCGCCGCGCCGGTGCCCGGCGTGACAAACGAGGAGCTCGCCGCGCGGATCAACAAGCTGCCCGGCCTGCGGGCTATGACGAACGACAGCCTCTTCTGGATCACCGTCTGGTGGTATATCAAAAACACCGGCATCCCGATTTCTTTCGGGACGGTCGTCCTGCTCGGGATCATTGTCGGGATCGCGATCGCCGGGCAGACGTTCTACCTTTTTGTGCATGACAACCTGCGGTATCTCGCGGCGTTCAAGGCGATGGGCGCGCGGATGCCGACGCTCGCGGCGATGGTTCTCCTGCAGGCGTTCTCGGTCGGCTTCATCGGCTACGGCATCGGGGTCGGCCTCGCCTCGTGGTTTGGCAACGCCGTGCTCGCGAAAGAGACCCCGCCGTTTTTCATGCCGTGGCAGGTCCCCGCGTTCGTCGCCGCCGTCACGATTTTTATCTGCTCGTTTTCGGCGCTGATCGGCCTCGTCAAGGTCGCGCGGCTTGAACCCGCGATCGTCTTCCGATGAGCAACCTGGCGATCAGCGTGGAGAACGTGGTGAAGTCGTTCGCGGCGGGCGACACCCGCACGTATGCGCTCAAGGGGGCGACGCTCGACGCGAAATTCGGCGAGCTTCTCATGATCGTCGGCCCGTCGGGCTGCGGGAAAACCACTTTGCTCAGCGTGATCTGCGGAACCTTGAAATGCGAGGAGGGCCGGCTCGATGTCTTCGACCACGACCTCCGGAAAATGAAGGAGGGTCAGATCACGCAGTTCCGTTGCGAGAACGTGGGGTTCATCTTCCAGCAGTTCAACCTCATCCCGACCCTCACGGCGGTCGAGAACGCCTCGGTGCCGCTCATCCTGAACGGGATCTCCCCGCGCGAGGCGGAACGCCGCGCGGGCAGGGTCCTCGCCGATGTCGGCCTCGCCGACAAACTCCATTCCTACCCGTCCCAGCTCTCGGGCGGGCAGCTTCAGAGGGTCGCGATTTCGCGGGCGCTGGTCCACGAGCCCCGGCTCATCATCTGCGACGAACCCACGGCGTCCCTCGACGCCGCCACCGGACAGAAGACGATGGATCTCCTCAAATCCAGCGCGCTTCAGCCCGACCGGTGCGTCATCGTCGTCACCCACGACAACCGGATCTACCACTTCGCCGACCGCATCGCCGAGATGGAGGACGGCCGCGTGACCGGCACCATCAACGACCCGAAAGACTACCACCACCAGTAGCGGGCGGCCCGCCTGCGATTTCCATTATGCTCAAAAGACCCACCGTTTTCCTCGCCCTCATCGGCATCACCGCAGGGGTTCTCCTCGTGGCGCGCCTGCGCCAGAGCGGCCCCGCGCCCGAACCGCTCGTTCCGCCGCCGCAGTCGCCGTATGCGCAATCCATCGGCGGGCGCGGCCTCGTCGAGAGCACCAATGAAAACGTGCGCATCGCGCCCGCCGCGTCCGGGCTCGTGGCAAAAGTGGCCGTCCACGTCGGCGACAAGGTCAAGGCCGGGGATCTCCTCTTCGCGATGGACAGCCGCGATGCCGCCGCCACGGTCAAAACCGCCGAGGCCCAGCTCGCGGTCCAGCAGGCCCGGCTCGCCGAGGCGGGAACCCTCGTCGCCGACCGCAAGGATACGCTTGAACGCACCACCCAGCTCCGGGCAAAAAATGTCGCCAGCGTGGACGCGGCCCGCCGCGATGAGTTCGCCATGCAAACCGCGCAGCGCCAGTATCAAAGGGCCTCCGCCGACCTCGAGCTCGCCCGCGCCCAGCTCAATGATGCGACCGTCCGCCTCGACCTCCTCTCCGTCCGCGCCCCGCGCGACGGCTCGGTCCTGCAGGTCAACATCCGCGAGGGGGAATACGCCGCCGTCAACGGCTCCGAGCCCGCGATCCTCCTCGGCGATGTCAGCAGGCTCCAGCTCCGGGCGGATGTGGATGAGTCGGACGCCCCGCGCGTCACGCCGGACTGCCAGGCCGTCGCCTTCCTCAAGGGCTCGCGCGAACACGCGATCCCGCTCGAATTCGTCCGCATCGAACCCTACATCCTCCCGAAAAAATCGCTCTCCGGCGAGTCCACCGAGCGCGTGGACACCCGCGTCCTTCAAATCATCTTCCGCTTCCAAAGCCCCTCCTTCCCAGTCTATGTCGGCCAGCAGATGGATGTCTTCATCAAGGAAAAATAAAAAAGCCTCCGGTCACCGCCAGATCATGGATATCTGGCTGCTGCAAATCGCCCGCGAAGCCGGAGCGAAACTGGTCACCTGCGACACAGGAAATCTGACCAACTGGCCGGACGATACGATCACCGTGGGCGCAACAGTTTAGCCCAGCGGAAGATGGCGTCTTGGCATCGTTGGGCAACGAATGGAATCGTAAGGTTCCACAGCGAGGGAACTTACTGTCTTCCAATAATCCAAAGACTGGCCCCTCGGATAAAATATAGGCCCGACCCTTTCGGTTTCGCGCCAAAAAGCGACAATACGCGAGCCTCTTTTTTTCTTTTTCCCGCGCAAAACAATGGGTGGTTTCATCTCTGGTTTTGTGGTATCTTATATTGATGAGCATGAATGATGATCAGGCCGTTGAGGGGTGGCTGAAGCTCGCCGAAAAATACATCTGGTGGAAGCCTGCAAAGGAGGTTGCGCCGGATCTCTTTCTTGGACATGTCATGAACCGGGCGACTTGGGAGGATCAATCCTGGGTCGAGAAGCACTTCACGGCAGAGCGTCTGCGGGCCGCTTTGCGGGGAGCGGCGGCGGGGGTGTTTGATCCTGCTTCCTGGCATTACTGGCACTACCGCCTGGGTTGGATCGAAGTGCCCGAGCTGCCACGTAAAGTTTTGCCATCCTGATGCCGCCGCTTTTGCCCAAACTGGAGATCCTTCCGCCGGCCCAGCTTGCGCTCTGGCCGGAGACTGCCCGCTGGGCGGATCGTTTCGTGCTGTATGGGGGGACGGCCATCGCATTGCGGCACGGGCACCGGCAGTCTGTGGATTTTGATTTTTTTTCCGACCGGCCGTTTGATCCCTTTGCTTTCTATGCGGACGACCCTGTGTTGCAGGGCAGTGAGATTCTTCAGACGGCGGCCAATACTCTCACATGCAGCAAACCTACGAAGCTGGGCCCGGTGAAACTTTCGTTTTTTGGCGGCCTCCGGTTTGGCCGTGTGGCCGATCCCTCCGTGATCCCCGACCATCCGCTGAAGGTCGCGTCGGACATGGATTTGATGGTGCAGAAACTCAAGGTGATCCAAGTGCGGAGTGAACGAAAGGATTACGAGGATTTATCCGTTCTCCTGAAGAGTGGATTGCGCTTGGAGGACGGATTGGGTGCGGCTCGGGCCCTCTATCCGGGCTTCCCGGTGTCCGTGGCCCTGCGGGCGCTGTCCTATTTTGAGGGCGGTGATGTGGCGCAGTTGCCCCTAACACTCAAAGCCCTGCTCTCCGGCCATGCCGCCCGGTGTTCGGACATCCCGTCATGGACCCGGGCCGGCGATTCCTTGCTCTCATCTGCTTCCCGGCATCCGATCGCTGGCCGGTCTTCATGAAGGCTTTTCTCGATGGAATTGGGAACCCTTTTTTGTCATTCACCACCCCGCTGTGATTGGCTCCGGGCCTACTGGAAAAATTCGGCGATCTCCGGCTGCCGGGCGTATTCCCGGAAGGCGAGATCCTGGACGAGGTAGTAATTCAGGTCGGCGGGAAGTCGGTTCCGGCATTTGCGCAGGAGGTCGGCCGCCACGGAATAGTTGTGCTTCCGCACGGCCACATAGGCGGAGGAATACATCGAGGCGACATCTTTGTCCGGGTTGATGTCTGTCGGCAGCTTGTGGGCGATCTGGTCGTCGAGGATTTCGCGGACGGAGATCGGGACGATGACGCGGTGTTCCTCGCGGAAGAAGCGGGAGATTTCCGTCTCGGCCTCGCCGCTGTAGTCGAAGCTCACGAAGAACCCTTTCTCGCACCCGGCGCGGCGCATCGCGGTCTCGAACGCGTCGATGTCCGGGCGTCCGGCTTTGTCCTTCTGCTTCATCCTCGGAAGCAGGGGGCCAGTTTCTGCATTATCGCAAAACAGATGAGACTATTTTACGACACTATGAAATCTGGTCCGCTCATTTTTCGCCGCCGAACTGAGGAAGGGCGCATCTCTGGTGCAAGATCGAAGGTGTCTGCTCAGGGGGCATGGGCGTCCCGCCCGTGAAAGACACTCGCCTGTGCTTGCAGAGTCAGTGCCCAAACGGGCGGGACGCCCGTTCCCCTTGGAACCCGCTAAGTCCGATGATTTCCAAGATGTGGTATGAGGCTCGGGAAGGACCGGAAACTGCGTGAAAGCCGGACTGGAATAGCAGGTGCAATAATAGATGACTGGTGCCTTTTCACCTCGAGTGCGAAGACTTGACCTACATGAGGGAAATCCGCGACAATATAAAGATGAGAAACGCACTCATCTTCTCCCTGCTGGCTCTCTTCGCCTGCGCCCCCTACGCGCAAGCCCCCAAAAGACCGGCGTCCTGCGTGAAGCTGTGTGAGCTCCCATTCTCATGATTTTCTATCAGCAAGGAATAACATGACTTCTTTAAAAAGCGGTGCGGTGCCGAAAAACGCAAATGAAAATGCACCATGCGATCTTGTGGTGCATTCGGATTGTGTGCTCCGCACTGGAGCGGACCGTTTTATCGGCATTAACCTCAATTATATCCGCGACCATGATAAAAATCGCATGCGCGGGGCGCGACCTATCAAAGATGCGCTCCGGGATAGGGCAGGACAATTGTCAGGATCTGCCACGCAACAGGCCAAGAGTTAAGGGCGGGGTTGAGAATGCGTTTGGCAGTCATGGGTTGCAAATCTCCTGGCCGTTGTGCCGGAGAAGGGCAAAGGCTATCACGGGATTCAAATCGTGAGGGTGGGAAGCTTGATGCCGAATGCTTCAGCAATTTCTGTGGAGAACAGGCGGCGGGCTTCGCCTTCATCCAACCCCAGCCAGCGGCAGATGTTCCGAACCCCCTCGTCCGGAGCCAATGCGGATCCCGCAAAAAACGAAGTGCCTGGGGAGCGAACCACCCGGTCATCGCCGACTTCGAGTTCGTGATGGGCGAGGCGATAACGTCCGGGCGGCGCGCCCGCCGCAGCCATGCAATCCGACGTGAAAAGCCGTCTTCCCTGCGGCTTGGCGCGGAAAAAGTTTTTCAAAACGAATGGCGGCAAGTGAATCCCGTCCGGGATAAAAAATGCGGTCAACTCGTCACGCGACAACAGCCGCTGGGTCACGTTTTCGTGCCGGTGCATTTCTGAAGGAACACCGTTTCCGAGGTGCGTGCAAAACCTCGCTCCCGCATCGATGGCTTTGTCGATATCGGATGCGGATGCGTTGGTGTGCCCGAGGGAGACGTGCACGCCTGAGCTCACCGCATGTCGAATGACATCGATACTGCCTGGCAGTTCCGAGGCGATGGTCAGCAGTTTGATTTGCCCACCGGCGGCCTTCTGCAGACGGTCGAAATCCGCGATGCTCGGCGATCCCATGTGCCGGGGGTCATGGGCGCCACGATATCCGGGTTCTGGCGATAGCCACGGCCCCTCGATATGATACCCGCAGGCAGCTTCGCCGACGGCAGGGTCGGTGGACCGGATCTGTTCGATGTTTTGCAGCTTTGCGCAAAGCGAGCCGATCTCGTCGGTGATGAGCGTCAGGAAAAACCTCCGGGTCTCGTGCGCGGCAAGCCCGTCCACCGCGCGACGGAGATCGCCGACGGCCAAATCGGGCTGCTGGAAATCCACGCCCGCAAACCCGTTGACCTGGATATCAAACAGACTGGCATTCCACGGCGCGACGCCTTCGCCCCCGATCCGGTCGCCGATTCCAAGAGAGAAATTTTCGATGGGCATGGCTTAGAGGAGTGAGGCTGATCCCGCGTCGAGAAAACACCAGGCCGCCTTGTGGCGCTGAAGAACGGAAGCCGGGTGCATGGGAGTGAAGCTTCCGGGCAGGCAGTCGTTCACGGCTTGCGCCTTGCGCTTGTCCGGCACCGTGCAGATGATGGCTTTTGATTTCATGATCTGGCGGATGGACATCGAGATCGCCTGTTGCGGGATCTGCTTGAGGGTCTTGAACCACCCCTCGCCCATCTGCTTCTGTGTCGGAGCCGACAAATCGTGCATATTTGGCACACATGACATCGCTGTGAAATATTTCAAGCTCGGAATGAGATCTTTCTCTTATGGGAACTTCTAAAAACGGCATTTTTCATAGCATTGTGTTCAATGAAAACTCGAGTGGCCAATAATAGGAAGGCAAGCGAACGCCAGTCATATTAACCCGGCAGCTAAATGTAGTGATATGGCGAACCCTGCTACCCCGCCACCACCGCATAAAGATGTCACTACTTATTATTGCCGGGTTAATAGCAGTTCTTCCGGTGCAACAGGGAAGACTCCTTCGAGGATGGCTGTCGCGGGTTTATCCGGGAGGGAATTCCCCGTGCTTTTCGAAGTCGCGATATCTTTCCCCAATCGAGCGGATGTAGGCCCGGGTGGCTGGGAAGTCCATGGTGTCGCGCAATTTTTCCGCGCCGAATCCCTCCGCGGGCCCGGAGCCGCGTTCCCAGCGGTTCACCTGGGTGCGCCCGGCATTGTATTCGGCCAGCGCGAAGGGGATCGGGTCGTCCTTTCCGGACCAGTGGCGCAGGGCGTTGGAAAGATACCATGTGCCGGCCTCGATATTGGTTTTGGGATCGAGGAGGTCGGCCGGGACAAAGGTTTCGATCTTCTCCGTGCGGGCCCAATCCAGCGCGGCCCGCTCGGTGATCTGCATCAGCCCGCGCTCGCCGCGCGAGCCCAGCATTTCCGGGTGAAACCGGGACTCCCTCCAGATGACAGCTTTGATGAGCGAGGGGGGGACACCGTAGCGGGCACCCGAGGCAACGATCAGGCCGTCATAGCGCCCGTAGCGCGCACGGAAAAAAAACTTTTGGAGCGCATAGTTTTCATCGTGCCCCGCAACGAGCCATCCTCCGAGCGCGACGAGCGGCAGGAGAGCCGCTGCGAGAGCCAGCGCGCGCGCGGGAGACAACTTCATAACCGATCCTACCGCGAATATTCCGGGACATCAACAGTCCGGGTGCTTCTTCTGCCGCAGTTTTTTCAGAGCAGATAGACTGCGGCAAGGATCGCAGCGACCACGACGGCCGTGCACAGCAGGACGAGGGGCAGCTTGTCCATTATGGAGGAATTGAGGAGATGGGCGCGGGTGATTTCCGGGCGGGTTTCCGCGGGAGAGGGGGCGGCGAGCAGGGCGGCGCGGCGTTTGGCGCAGGCGATGATCGCGAGGTGCCGCCGCAGACGGGGCTGGCCGTGCGCAGCGCGGTGGATCTCCGCAAGGAACTTCTCCATCTCCGCAGGATCGCCAAGAAGAGCCGCTCCCAGTCCGGCCGATGCGGACGGCACGCGCAGCGCAGCGAGGATTTCCGTGCAGGCCGTGCAAAGCTCGCCGGTGCCGACCTTGTATTTCTGGCAGAGCTTCTGAATGGCGGGGTTTGCCAGGGCCGCCAGGACAAGGACGCGCACCCGGTTGGCACCGTTCGTCGAACGGATATTCTTTCCGAGTTTCAAATGCCGGAGAAGTTCCTTCTCGGCGGATTCTAATACAACCCGACTCACGTTTTTGGTTTGACCGTCAATTTTTCCAATTCCATCATGCCGTTCATTTTCCGGGGGGATTTCCGGGGTTTGTCTTTTAATCAAGCAGATCCGGGTCTACTTTGACAGCCCATGAAGAGACTTTTTTTTCGGATGCTCCCGTGTGTGGCTTGCCTCCTGCTGGTTTTTCAAGCTGGCTGCGTGAACCCGATCGATCCGCTGGGGCCGCTCGGAAAAGGCCCGGTGCCGCCGCCCGCAAAATCGAAGCCGCAGCCCGGCAGCCGGTTCGCGTGGGGGGTCTCGGCCGCCAGCTACCAATACGAGGACCCGGGCGTGAAGCCCGGCACAAAAGAAAATTTTTCGACCGACTGGGACGTGCTGATTTCGCAGAAGAAGGCGCCGGAGAAAGGGAACGCGCTGTATTCGTGGACGAGGTTTGAGGACGACCTGGCCGCGCTGAAGAGGATCGGGGTCACGCACTACCGGTTCAGCATCGAGTGGGCGCGGGTCGAGCCGGAGCCCGGGAAATTCAACGAGGAGGCGATCCGTCGGTATGCCGGGATGGCCCGGCGGCTCAAGGAGTCCGGCATCGAGCCGGTCATCTGCCTGTGGCATTTCACGTTCCCGGACTGGCTCTATGACAAGAAGCAGCCCGGACGCTCGAACTGGCTGCACCCGCTCGCGCGCCCGAGGTGGAACGCGTATGTGGACAAGATCGTGCGCGCCACATCGCCGTATGCGACATTCTACGCCCCGCAGAACGAGCCAAACGGCCAGATCACGACCGCCTATATCGTCGGCCAGTGGCCGCCGGCGATGAGCCTGGCTTTCGGGCATTACAAGATGGCGATCGCGGCGAGCGCGGAGATGTTCCGCGAAGCGGCGGCCCGGATCAAGGCGATCAAGCCGGGCGCGAAAGTCCTCAGCGTCGAGGCACTCCCCTGGTGGGAGCGTGCCCCCCTCGATCCCGGCGGACTCATCTACAACACGATGCTTCACGGCAACGTGGACCACCTCGACCGGGTCTATGATGTCTGCGACATCGTGGGCTTCAACTACTACTACTCGCAGGCGCCCGGCCCGATCTCCCTGCTGGCGGAGCCCTACCGCCGCGGGCCGAATTTTACCATGATGGGCTGGCAGATCGACCCCAACGGGCTCTACAAAGAAATCCGCCGCGTCGGCGACCGCTACGGGAAGCCGATGATGATCACCGAGAACGGCATCGCCACAAAAAATGACGCCAAGCGGGTCTGGTATATGCGCAACCACCTCGCCGCGATCGGCCGCGCGATCCGCGACGGCTACGATGTGCGCGGGTATTTCACGTGGTCGCTCGCTGACAATTACGAATGGCACTACGGCTACAAGGCACTCTTCGGGCTCTCGACCATGGATCCCAAAACATTCGTCCGCGTGCTCAAGCCCTCGGCCGGAAAATTCTCCGAAATGATCCGCTCGCACCCGACCGTCGGTTCGGTCACCGCCATCGCGCCGCAAGAATCGTTCCGCCCGCTCAAGGTTCCGAAGCCGTAGAAGCCACAGGTCAACATCAAGGGCGACATCGCGCCGGCCTACCAGCTCCGCCGCTACGCGTGGTCGGCAAAGCTTCCGCTCTCGATCCTCTCCGACTTCGAGGAATTCGCGATCTACGACACACGGGTCAAACCCGCGCAGAACGACCCGCCATCGAAAGCCCGGACGTTCTACTGCACGAGCGGGGAATACGCGGAAAAGTGGGATGCCATCGCCGCGATTTTTTCCCGCGACGCGATCCTCCGGGGCTCGTTCGACAAATACGCGGACTCGTCGGGAAAAAAGAAGGGGACCGCCGAGGTGGACGCCGCATTCCTTGCCGAGATCGAGCGCTGGCGCGACCTGCTTGCCCGCAATTTCGCGCTGCGCAACCCGTCCCTCTCGGTCCGCGACCTCAATTTCGCCGTCCAAAAAACCATCGACCGCCTCGTCTTCCTCCGCATTTGCGAGGACCGCGGCACCGAGGACTACGCCCGGCTGCTCGCCGTCTCGAACGGTGCGAACTGCTACGCCCGCCTCATCGAGATTTTCCGCCGCGCGGACGAACGCTACAACTCCGGCCTCTTTCACTTCTCGAACGAAAAGCACCAAGCCGAGGGGCCGGATACCATCACGCTGGAACTCCTCCTCGACGATCGCGCGGTGAAGGACATCATCGGCCACCTCTATTACCCGGAGAGCCCCTACGAATTTTCCGTCCTGCCCGCCGACATCCTCGGCTCGGTCTATGAACGCTTTCTCGGCAAGACGATCCGCCTCACCGACGGACACCAGGCGAAGATCGAGGAGAAGCCCGAGGTCCGCAAAGCCGGCGGCGTCTATTACACCCCGGCCTACATCGTCGCCCACATCGTCCGCAACACGCTCGGACGCCTGCTCGGCGGCCCGGACCACCCGATCTCTCTCGCCGCGGCCGCGAAGCTCAAGGTCGCCGACATCGCCTGCGGGTCCGGCTCGTTCCTCATCCAGGCCTACCAGTTCCTGCTCGACTGGCACCGCGACCGCTACCTCGCCGACCCGGAAAAATTCCGCAAGGGAAAAAACCCCACGCTCTACCCATCGCGCGGCGGCGAATGGCGGCTCACCTCGGCCGAAAAAAAGCGCATCCTCCTCGCGAACATCCACGGGGTCGACATCGACGCGTCGGCGGTCGAGGTGACGAAGCTCTCGCTCCTGCTCAAAGTCCTCGAAGGCGAGACCGACCAGATCCAACAGCGCGACTTCCTCACCGAACGCCAGCGCATCCTCCCCGACCTTGCCGCCAATATCCGCTGCGGAAATTCCCTCATCGGCCCCGACTTCTACGACCACACCCAGATGGACCTCCTCGACGACGGCGGCACCTACATCGCGAACACCGCCTACGCCATCGGCTCTGCGGACAAGTGCCTCCTCGGCTTTCTGAACAGCAGGCTTTTTTGGTTTTTGATTTCGCACATCAGCATTCCGTTCGGGGTCCGTGCGGGCGAGTTCCGCTACCGCCTGATCTACCAATACATGGCGAAGGTCCCGATCCGACCCATCGATTTCTCGTCCCCGTCCGACGTCGCAAGGCACGGCCGGATGGTCGGGCTGGTCGAACGCATGCTGGAGCTTGTCCCGAAGCGTCGTGCCGAGAAAAACCCGCAGACCGGCGCGCAGCTCGACGCGCAAATTGCGGCGACCGACCGCCAGATCGACCGCCTTGTCTATGAGCTCTACGGGCTCACGGACGAGGAAGTGCGACGGGTCGAGGGCGCGTAATAGCGCTCCGCTTGGTTTGCAAGCGGCAAGATGCCGCTTCTACAAGGGCAGACATCCTAATGTCAGCCAGAGAAAATGAGGGAGCGAGGAAAACGGATGACTCCAACCCGCGATGGTAGGGATGCCTTCTCCGCTGCGCTACGGTTGCCTTCCCGGCCAAACATTCTACCTGCCCATTGTTTTCGTTGCGCTATCGCGTTGGTTTTGCCGAGGCGTCCGTCGAGAGAAGTCGGACGGCTCGGCGAGCCATCCCTACCGGAGCAGGTTGGCGCGCCAGCGCCGCTCTATCACTCGACGGACGGCTCGGCGAGCCATCCCTACCGGAGCAGGTTGGCGCGCCAGCGCCGCTCTATCACTCGACGGACGGCTCGGCGAGCCATCCCTACCGGAGCAGGTTGGCGCGGCAGCGCCCGGTAGGGGCACATCGCCGCAGGTGCCCCACTTTTGGCGCGCCAGCGCCGCTCTATCACTCGACGGACGGCTCGGCGAGCCATCCCTACCAATGATCGGCTCACCAGCTTTCCACGCACGTCAGGATCGTCATGATTGGGGCGCTCCGGGATTGTGCCGCGCCGGAAAGTGATTATGCTGGAAATAGTTTTTGTTTCCCTTGCCATCTCATCCTCCAGTTGCCCCGCAGCCACTGCGGGCGCGCCCGATCGCCGAGGCGGTCTTCGTGGGCCTGGTTGTTCTTGTGACCTCATGGGCGGGCATCTGGTTCCTTGGCTACCAGTCGCTTTCCGCCCAGAAGGATACGATCCGCGAGCACATGCTCCGGATGGTGAGCGCCGCGGCGGGGCTTGTGGACGGGGATTTGCACGGGAAGCTGCTGGATCCCTCGCAGCAGGGCGGCGAAGATTATGAGCGGGCGCTGGCCCCGCTCGTGGCTTTTCACCGGGGGGTGCCGGAGATCGCCTACCTTTACACGCTCGTGGAAAAAAACGGGCGCCTTTGTTTCGTCCTCGATACGGCCACGGCGGCCGACCGTCTGGGCTTCTCCCGCAAAATGGTGGCCTCCGGGCTCATGGAGCCCTACCAGAGCCGTTCGGCCGACGAGGATCGCGCAGAGATGGAGGCCCTGCGGAAGGGGGATTCCTACGCCAGCAAAGAACCGTTCGCCGACGAGTTTGGGACATTTTTGACAGCCCTCGCCCCTGTGAAAACGCGCGACGGCCGGAACGTCGGAGGGGTCGGGCTCGACCTCGATGTGGCGGATTATCTCGCGCAGCTTCGGAGCGTCATCCTCTCCGTCGCGGTCTCGTCGGGCTTTGCGTTGTTTGCGGCGTTGCTGGTGAGCGGGTTCGTTTTTCGCAGCCGACAGCGGCTCAGGCACCAGGAGGAGACCACCCGGAAAGTCAGCGAGGAGAAAATGGCCGCGGAGGAGCTGGATCGCAGGCTGGTCAGCGCGCTCGGCCAGATGATTTACCACTACAACGCCACCGACGGACGCATGCTCTGGCGCGGCGAGTGCCGGGCGCTCCTCGGATTCGAGCCCGGCGAAATGCCGTCAGCTCCCGGGCATTGGAAGGATCGGATCCACCCGAAAGATGCCGCCGCGCTCGAAGACTGGGCGGGCACCAGCGACGGGAGCGAGTCCCTGCTTGTCCGCGAATACCGTTGCCTACACAGGGACGGGCACTCCGTGTGGTTTCTGGATCGCTGCGTTCTCACCCGCGGGCCGGATGGAAAACTCCTCGCCGCGGACGGCGTCCTCCTCGATATTTCGCGGCAGAAAAAGTTCGAGGCCGACCTGATTTCCTCCCGCGACGCGGCGGAGGCGGCCGACCGGGCGAAGAGCGATTTTCTGGCGGTGATGAGCCATGAGATCCGGACGCCGATGAACGGGGTGATCGGGTGCGCGAACCTCCTGCTCGACACGGCGATCACCGCCGAGCAGAAGGATTATCTCCACACGATCCGCAAGTGCGGAGACTCCCTGCTCCACCTGATCAACGACATCCTGGATTTTTCCAAAATGGAGTCGTCCAAGCTGACCCTCGAGAGGCGTCCGTTTTCCCTGCGGAATTGCGCCGAGGAGGTTCTGGATCTCTACGCGCTCATGGCGGCCGAGAAAAAAATCGAGCTGCTCGCGCGGTTCGAATGCCCGGATCTGGACTGGATGGAGGGCGACGAGGGCCGCCTTCGCCAGATCCTTGTCAACCTCGTCGGCAACGCGCTGAAGTTCACGGCCTCCGGGGAGGTGGTCGTCACGCTCGGCCGCAGGCCGTGGCTTCCGGGTGGGGACGCCCTCATGCTTTCGGTGCGGGATACCGGGATCGGAATCTCCGGCGGCGAACAGAAGCGGATTTTTCTGCCGTTCAGCCAGGCGGATTCCTCGACGACGCGGCGCTTCGGCGGCACCGGGCTAGGGCTCGCGATCTGCGGACGGCTGGCCGCGCTCATGGGCGGTGCCATCACTGTCCACAGCGAGGAGGGCAAGGGGGCCGAGTTTGTCGTGCTGATTCCTCTGGATGAGGCTGCGGAGAAAAATGTTCTGCCGGCGGGTGGTCCGCTTGCCGGACGTTCTGTCCTCGTCGTGGACGACAGCGCGCCATTCCGGCAGATGGCGCGTGAGGTTCTCGAATCGTTCGGCATGAATGTGGCTCTGGCGGGCGACGTCCCTGCGGTGCGGGAGGCCCTGGGCTCAGGGACGCCGCCGGACGTGGTGCTCCTCGATGGGGGGCTTCCAGACGCGGTGCTTGCGGACTTTGCCGCCGCGCTCGCATCCTCCAACATCCCCCTTGTGCTGGAGCTCGCCTTCCCATCCATCGCGCGCGTTCCGCAGTCCACTTCCCTCCGCCTCGTCGGCACCATCGCCAAACCGGTGCGCCGCGCCGAACTCCTGAAAGCCCTCACCCGATTGTTCGAGCCCCGCGCGGCGGACGACCTGCCGGAGACGGCCCCTTCGCCCGGACTTCTCGCCGACCGCTTCCCTCTGAAAATCCTCATCGCAGAGGACAACGCGATCAACCGCAAGGTGATCACCAAGATGCTCGGAAACCTGGGCTACCACCCGCAGGTTGTCGAAAACGGAAAGCTCTGCGTCGAACGCCTGGGGTCCGAGTCTTTCGATCTTGTCGTGATGGATATCCAGATGCCCGAGATGGACGGCTACGAGGCCACCGCCGTTCTCCGCCAGCGCGGGGACACGACATGGATCACAGCTCTCACAGCCGACGCCATGCCCGAGGATCCCCTCCGGTGCCGGATCGCCGGCATGAACGATTACCTCAGCAAGCCCCTCCGCGCGGATGCCCTCCGCTCCGCCATCGAACGCTGCGCGATCGCGCGGCAAAAGCTCCGTGTCAGCTGAGCGCCCCATTTCAGACATCCTGACGTGCGTGGAAAGCTGGTGAGCCGATCATTGGTAGGGATGGCTCGCCGAGCCATCCGTCGAGTGATAGAGCGGCGCTGGCGCGCCAAAAGTGGGGCACCTGCGGCGATGTGCCCCTACCGGGCGCTGCCGCGCCAACCTGCTCCGGTA
>Ga0194063_10000268_pt1 | contig 39390 bp, 45 predicted proteins | sample SepL3720m_MetaG_FD_155459 | JGI IMG/M metagenome (GOLD analysis project Ga0194063, IMG submission 155459) | Anoxic zone freshwater microbial communities from boreal shield lake in IISD Experimental Lakes Area, Ontario, Canada - Sep2016-L373-20m | ecosystem: Environmental > Aquatic > Freshwater...
GTATATATATAGTTTCTCGTATTATTGACGGAACATTTCCAGATTATAAACAGATTATTCCAAAAGGGTTTGCTACAGAAGTTATCGCTCTCAAACAGGATCTGATGAATGCTTTGAAAATTTCCAATATTTTTTCTGATAAATTCAATCAAGTGCATATAACAGTTGATCCAAAAGCAAAAATATTCGATGTTCAAACGAAAAATTCTGATATAGGTGAGAATAAAACAAATATTGATGCCGCTATAACAGGGGAGAAGATGGAAATAAACTTCAATTATAAGTATATTATCGATTGTTTCCAATCAATCGATGCTGATAGTGTTTCTCTACAACTAAGTGGTATCAATAAACCTATGGTGATCAGACCTATTTCAGGTGATCAAACATTTATGTATTTAGTAATGCCTATGAATAGATAGTATGTTTGGTATTGGACATTTACTGAGGAAAGTTCAAAGTCGCCAAGGAAAGGCTGATTTTATTCTAGGAATATTATGCACAACCATTAGGGATGTTATAGGTTTTGAGGTTAAACCGGAAAATATAAAAGTACAAGGTCAATACATATACTTGAATGGAGTGAATCAGTCGTTAAGGTCTGAAATTTTCATGAAAAAGTCTTCTATATTGAATATGATCAATAAAGAACAAGACAGTGTCGTTTTTATTGATATAAAATGAGAACGATGTTTGAGCTCTGATTACTGGTTTACGGTGAAGTTTAGAGTGGCTTCACCTTTGTTGTATGCACTGTCGAAAACATCGACAGTTATAATATTTGAAGATGTTTTGTTGATATTACCAACATCAGCAGGTACGAATGAGAAATTTAATGGATCTGTATTCGCGGTAAGAACGTATTTTCCATTCAAATATACTTCTGTTTTGATAGGGGTGAATGAACCTGAAAGTGTGATTTTGATTGGTAATAGATTCTGAGGGTTTATAAGTTGGTTATCTAAAGGTGTTACGAATGATATTTTTGGGACTTTGTCAGCGGTGTGTATATCATCTAGTGCTGTTGGTATCGTTGTAGAGCCGGCTGTTTCAATAAAACTCGGGTGAGTTCTCTGGTATTCTGTTAACCATTTCCTAACTCCATATTCCCAGTATTGGAATTGAGAATCTTGGTTTGGGTCAGTAGGTGCCAATCCCGTCGGGTCATCCTTATTTACCCAATATAATATTGAGTGAACACTTTGTTTGATAATCTCCTGTTTTGTTTCGTCTGGTGTGTATTGTGTGGCGATTTTTCCTGATATCTTATCGATTGTGTAAGATGTACCACCTTGCCATATACCACGCAAAACAGGCTTGCCTTCAGTGAGAGGTGCTGGTGGTGGGACGAATCCTTCAACGGGTAGATCTTTCACTGCCTGAGACATGAATGCACCCCATATAGGAGCGATGATGAGTCCTGCGACATTATGTTGCATGGGTGCATTACTATTATTACCGGCCCATGCCCCAACTACCAAGTTTGGAGTGTAACCAACAGCCCAAACATCTCGATAATCGTTGGTTGTTCCTGTCTTGATAGCAACTTGTCTACCAACACCTTCCGCTATAGGCTTCAAGCTATCCATGCGAACATTCTTATCAGATAATATATCTGATATCTGCCTAGCTATCTCAGGTTGTAATGCTTGATTAGGTGTTGTTGAACCATTCAGTTCCAATACTACACCTCTCTTGTCAGTAACTTGTAGAACAGACCGGTATGGATTCCTCATTCCATCGTTTGCGAATACACTATATGCACTCGTTAGGTCTAGAAGGGAAACTTCTCCACCACCTAGAACCAGTGTTAAACCATATCGATTTGGGTCAGTTAGTGTTGTTATACCCATATCCTCGGCGGTTTGTATTGAGTCAGCTATTCCTGACAAGTATAGTGCTTTCACCGCTGGAATGTTCCTAGATTGTGCGAGCGCTTTGCGAACTGTGAGTGGACCCTCGAATATGTTGTCGTACTCATTTGGCGCATAACAAACTTTCCCCGGATCAGTGATTGATGGGTTTTTGGGTTTTCCTTCTACTGTACAATAATTAGAAAACTCAGTTTGAGTATCAAATAGCACAGTTTCAGGTGTGTAACCTTTCTTGAACAGGGTTGAGTAAACAAAAGGTTTGAAAGTTGAGCCCGGTTGTCGTTTCGCTAAAGCAATATTGTAGTTTCCGTCAATTGAAGCATCGAAATAATCCTTTGATCCGACCATAGTCAATATATCTCCAGTTTTTGGGTCAATAGCGACCATAGCAGTGTTGCTGGCGTTGAAGCTAGATAATAGGTTCGGTCCGAACTTCGTGATAACCTGTTCGGCTGTTTGTTGCAGGTCATAATCGAGTGTTGTTATAACTTTGAGTCCACCATTATCAACTTTTTCTTCACCATATTTCTGTGTTAGATAATCTTTTATAAACATTACGAAGTGCGGCGCTCGAATATTCGAATTATTTTTCGACAGAAATTGAACTTTCTCTGCTTTTGCCTCCGTGTATTCATCTGTTGTGATAAAGCCCAGGTCTCTCATTCTCTGTAGAACCACAACGTGTCTAGTGTCTAGCGACTCTCTGTGAGTACCATAAGGAGAATAATATGTCGGTGCTTGTGGTATAGCAGCTAGATATGCAGATTCAGCTAGAGTCAATTGGCTGGCTGGGTGGCCGAAATATTCCATACTTGCAATTTCAACCCCGTACATAGTTCCTCCGTAGGGAGTTTCGTTGAGGTACGTTTCCAGGATCTGGTCCTTCGTCATAGCTTTGGTAAGCTTTATCGCTAGAACCCACTCTTGGATCTTTCGGGTGATAGTTTTTTCTTGAGTCAGTAATGAGTTTTTGATCACTTGTTGTGTGATCGTAGAAGCCCCTTGGCTATAATCTCCACTAGCTATATCTGCAAGTATTGCGCGTAATATCGATAATGGCTCGATCCCTATGTTTTTATAGAAGTTTGAGTCCTCAATGGCTATTGTAGCCTTTTGGACAAACGGAGATGTTGAAGCCAGGGAAACGTATGAAAGTCGTGCATTCTTGCCTGTGTCATAGAGTAGAACGCTTCCTGTTCGGTCGTATATTTTTGTGGACTCAGATATCTTTCTAGCTTGAAATGAATTGAGGTCTGGCATCCTGAGCGTCGCGACCCAAAGAGCACCTGCACCAACCAAGACGAAAGAGATCGAAATAACGACCATGACTAGTCCTTTTATATGTCTCAATTTTGATTTTTTTCCTCTGGACATGTTGAGGACTTCATTATAGCAGAAAATAGAAAGGAATTAGATTTCCCACTTATCTCCGAAGGGGTTGATTTCTTCATCATCCAAACCAGATTCTTCTGATGAAGAGTCTTCACTCTCATCCTCTGAGAGTAGGGGATCAACTTCCGGTTTTTCTTCAACAGTGCCGATAACGTCATCTTGAATATCAACCTCTACAACTTTACTTATCTTTTGTACAGGAGCAACAACTTCATCACCTTCTTCGTTCGGGTCTTTGGCTATAGGTTTTGTTTTCTTACTTGAACCAGATGTTTTTGTGTGAGGCATACTAAAATATTTAATATAGTAATAGTGCGTGTGTAATTTGTAGCAAAACCAATTTAATTTTGCAAGAAATGGTATCTGTGGATAACGGAAAATTATATAAAAGTCCATTGTTTGGACTTCATGATCGCTGAATGGGTGAGTGCAACCGCCAACGCATCATATTCGTCATCCAAAGTGTCCTTCTTTGGTAATTTAACAAGTAGTTTGACCATCTTTTGTATTCTGGATTTATCACTAGTACCATCACCGGTTATAGACATTTTCACTTGCATTGGGCTGTATTCGGATACGGGAACACCTTTTGAAATGGCTTGATAAATGATGATGCCACGAGCTTCTGACACTCGCATCGCCGTCTTTTGGTTCTTTGTAATGAAGAGACTTTCTATGGACAATGAATCAGGGGAGTATGTGTCGATAATACGGGCCACTTCTATACCTATTGATAGAAGTCTGTCATAGATGGTGTCCTTGGATGATGTTTGGAAACAGTCTGAATAGATTACTTCCTCGCGGCCTTTTTGGAGTTTATTTATGACAGCGATACCTACTCGGTCGTATCCGGGGTCTATACCGAGTATGGTTGTTGATTCATTATTCTGCATTCGTGAATACTTCCTGGACCTCCTCATTTTCTTCTAGCTCTTCTACGAGTTTTGTGAGTAGTTCTATGTCAGCGTCCTCGAGCGGCATCGTCGTTGCTGCTGTCCAAGTACCGTTCGCTTTTGCGAAAGCCCATGACGCACTGCCAGGGGAAGCCAATTCGTAGCCATTCTTGCTCAGAATATGTTTTATCTCTTGTGCGGCCTTGTTTCTGTTGTCTGTGAGTGCTTCTACGAGTATAGCGATGCCTCCTGGACCGTATGTCTCATATATTATCGATTCCATGGCAGCGGCATTGTCTGTCGCACCTTTCTTGATCGCGCGGTCCACTGTATCGTTCGGCATGTTTTCTTTGCGGGCTTTGTCTATTGCGGCGACTAGTCCTGGTGAAGTTAGATTTCCGTGAGCTTTCTTTGACTCTACTGTTAGCAGACGTACCAGTTTCCCGAAGTTTTTGCTCTTTTGTGCGTCGTTCTTGGCCTTCAAGTGTTTGATTTTCGAAAATTTATTGTGTCCTGACATGGTTTTTTTGTTATTATTACATAACTAATGTATACCAATATTGATGAAAATACAAACTAGCTTACAACAACTTATTTGCACCTTTTATGTCTAGGTGCGCGTAAGCTTTATCAGTGGCAATCCTACCGCGAGGGGTACGTTCGAGTAGACCTAGTTGTATGAGGTAAGGTTCATAGACTTCTTCTATAGTAGCCTGCTCTTCAGATAGTGCAGCGGCAATAGTATTCAAACCAACGGGACCACCGCTGAATTTGTTTATGATCACCTTGATTATGTCTCGATCAGCGGCTGTTAGACCGATCGTGTCTACACCTAGCATTTCCAATGCTTTGGTAACAATGCTCTTTGATAACTTGGTCTTGTTTATCTGTGCATAATCACGACACCTCTTTAGGTGATAGTTGGCAGTACGTGGTGTGAATCTAGAACGAGTAGCGATTTCGCTCACAGCATCTTCATCAATGTCAGTTCCTAGGATTTTCGATGATCGTTTGACTATATCAGCGATCTCTCGGTCAGAATAAAATTCTAGTTTGAAAACACCACCAGAAAATCGAGACCTGAGAGGCGCAGAGATCATCGCTATACGAGTTGTCGCAGCTATCAAAGTAAATGGCGGAAGGTCCAATTGTATAGTTCGAGCAGATGGACCTTTACCGATGATGATATCTAGCTTACCTGTTTCCATAGCGGGGTAGAGGATCTCTTCTATAGCTTTGTTCAGTCGGTGTATCTCATCTATAAACAGTATGTCCCCATTAGACAAATTGGTTAGAATTGAAGCTAGGTCACCAACCTTGAGGATCGCTGGTCCAGAAGTAACTCTCATCTGAGCACCTGTTTCCTTGGCGATGAGATGTGCAAGTGTCGTCTTGCCTAGCCCTGGTGGACCATAGAAAAGTATATGTTCTGGAGGGTGTTCGCGTTCTTTCGCAGCTGTAAGGAGTATATGTAGATTGTTCTTTATGTTTTGCTGACCGATGTATTCATTCCAATGTGAAGGCCTAAGAGTTTGATCGAGAAACCCCAAATCCTTCTCAGCAGGTGTAGTTTTGTTGGATGCTATTGACATTTGATTATGTATATGCTAAGATATCGGTGAAGCATTAAATTAGCTAGATTTCACTTTCGAAGACAAGAATCTCTAAGCAAGGGCCTTCCCAGGTTTGGGTATAGTGCTAAGGACATTCTGGTTGCTACGCTTGTCGTAGTTTACTGTAATTATCCTCGGGACTCTACCTCGCTTATCGCATCACGCGACAAGATTTTGCTTAGAGATTCCTGTATTTGAAATCAAAATTTATTGGAACTCACCACTAATGCCATACTACTCTCTGGGTAGTAGAAAAAGCAATGATTTTTTTGTGGATAACGAATTGGATAACACTTTTTATCAATCCTCAAGAGAAATAACCCTTTGCAGTTCTGATAGAGAAGTCATACCTTTCAATATTTTGATGATACCGTCTTGTTTCATGGTCAATATTCCTTGACCTTTGGCCGCGTTCCATATTTCACGTTCACTGGGGTTGCTTTCTACAGCATCCTCAACTTTTTGGTCTGTCAGTATTGCCTCATATACACCTATTCTACCTTTATAACCCGTTTTGTTACATTTTTCGCAACCAGCCGCTATCCACATCTTTGATCTCTCAGCCGGTATCAGAGATTTGTCCTCTATTGAACTTATCACTGCCTCGATCTGTGTTTTTTCGTCGCCCTCGAGAAGAGTTTCCTTTTTACAGAACTGGCACAATCTTCGTGTAAGTCTCTGAGCCATAGCCACACGTAGCGCTGATGTAATAACTTTTGAATTTACTCCTAGATCGATCAAACGGGGGAATGTACCTGCGGCATCGTTCGTGTGTAATGTAGAGAAAACCAAGTGACCAGTTAGAGCAGAATTGATAGCAATGTCAGCGGTCTCGTTGTCTCGGATTTCACCGACCATGATGATGTCAGGGTCTTGTCTAACTGCTGCTCGTAGACCTTCTAGGAAGTTGTAGCCCTTGTCATTGACCTGTGTCTGCACGATTCCAGGGAGGTGGTATTCGATAGGGTCTTCGATGGTGATGATCTTGACTTGAGTATTGTGGATTTTCTTCAAAAAGGCGTACAGGGTGGTTGTTTTACCTGATCCTGTCGGTCCTGTTGTTAATATCATGCCGTCTGGGCGGTCCATTTCTTTGAGAAGGATGGCCAGCAATTTTTCATGTATGCCCAGATCTTCCAGACTGACGTTAATAGACTTTGGATTCAAAATACGCATAACTACTGATTCGTTATAAGCGCCTGGTAGTATGGATACACGGACTTCTATCTGACCGATAGCTAGATGGATACTGAAGCGACCATCTTGGGAATCTTTCTTTATATTCAATTTCATCCCAGATATGAGTTTGATCCTAGAGAGAAGGAGTCCATATGTCTCCGTATCAAATCTCGTAACTTCTTGGAGCACACCATCTAGACGATATCGGAGTTGGACATACTTTTCCTCTGGCTCTAGGTGTATGTCTGAAGCATCTATGGCCAGTGCTCCCGCTACTACAGTCTCGAGTATTCTGGAAACCCTGTAACTCTTGTTGGCAGACATGGTATTTTCCAGAATAGAGACGATCGTTGGCAGACTTTTTGCTTGGTCTATGATAGCGGAGATCTCTTCGCTGGATATTTCTAGTGAGCCGGCTTTGCTCTCGTAGGCGAATGACATATCTTTGTATGTTTTCCATGCTTTTTCTAGACTGAGTGTTGAACAGATATATAATTCAGGTATGTAGCCTTTTGTTTTGAGTGTTTCGAATACTTCTAGAACCTTCGGGTCTTCAGGGTTTCTGGCAGCAATCTTGACCTTCTTGTCCGTGAGAGCGAATCCAGCGAGTAGGGCCTCTCTGGCAGTTTTTTCTTCTATGAGACGTAGGGCGTCAGAGCTAACAGGGGTAGCTTGGAGGTTGATATATTCAACTGAATATTTTCCAGCTAACATCTGCACGAGCTCCTCCTCTTCTTTGTGTAGGAGGTCTGATATTTTCCTATTTTGTTTGTCTTCGTCAAACTGCAATGTCATGTAGATATTATATCAACAACGATGCGAATATACGAATCTGGATAAATATTTGCTATAGTAGACACATGAAGATACATGTATCTAATTCCCTGGAACAAACAACGGAGATAGCAACTGAATGGTTATCTGGGCTGGCGAATTCCGTGGAAAATTCTAGAAGTATCAATCTGAATAGTGGTTTAGAGCGAGAGGCTACACTGGTTGGTCTATCCGGCCATCTCGGGGCGGGGAAGACTGCATTTGTGAAGTCTATTGCGAAGGTGTTGGGTGTTCAGGGTGAAATAACCAGTCCTACGTACGTCATCATGAAGATGTATGGCATCAACAAACGATATTCAACTGTAAAATCCAGCATTGAGAGCATCCCATATCCATGGAAACGTTTGGTACACATCGATGCTTATCGCTTAGAAAAATATGAGGAATTGGAGGTGCTGGGTTGGGAACAGTTAATTGCCGACGCGGGCAACCTCATCATCGTTGAGTGGCCGGAGAATGCTGGTATAGATAGAAACAAAAACCCCGAACTCATTGAGTTGGGGTTTGAGATTGTTGATGATAAATACAATATAAAGGAGGTCTAGTTAGTAGCTTACGACCGCACTCAGCTCGTCGCAAACAGCAGTTACGTTGCCTGGCGTTGTGGTTAGGTAAGCAATACCTGTCATAACTTGTCCTGGAGGACACTTAAATTTTTTCGGGGCGACGGTATATGTTGCTTCAGCTGTTACGGTAACTGTTGGTGCGGCACCAGGTGTTCCTGATGTCGGCGAACCCCATGTCACATTTCCACTAGCATCTGCCATTTGCAAATACTTGCCAACATTGGCCGATGCACCACTGGTCAACCTGACCGGACCATTCAGTGTTGTAGGGCCAGAAACCGTGAGGCTTCCAGGGGTTCCTTGTACATTGATACTCGCTGTTTGTAGAGCATTGATCACAGCAGTACCGAAAACATCAAAAATTGTGGTTCCTCCAGGCATTGTGCCACTTCCTATACCCAAAGCACCAGCTTTCTTCTGTGTAGAGGCGCCAACATTGATGGGGGCATCGACATTATTTCCTGGTGGAGGTGTGGAGGGTGCTGTCCAAGTTGTTGCGGCGAGTACAGACAGTGCGAATCCTCCGAGAGCTAGGCCTGTTACAGTGACGATGCGATTGATCAATGATGTTTTGTTCATGGTAATGTTTATTAATGGTTAATATTTTATTAAATTTCTGAAGCACTCACGGAAATAAGTTGGTTAGATATCGCATTCTGTTCTTCGGGCGTTGCTGTACTGGGCTTGTTCCTGAGTTGGGCATCGATAGCACTTTGTTCTGTTGCAGTTGGAGCTTGTAATTGCTGATTTAGTTGTGCGATGATGGCCTCGTGCATTTGGGCTTGTAAGGCAGCATCAGTGGGGCCAGAAATTTGGATTTCTACTGGGCGCAGGTAAGAAGACAAATATATGGCAAAACAGATGCCGATTATAGTGATTATTATGAATAGTACTGCCAGATGGTGTTGTTTTTCTTTGTGAGGAGGCTTACCATCTAGTAGTTGTGTAGAGAAAAAAGTATCAGTCATTTCATTCATGATTATAGCATCAAGTAAGTAGCGTAACTAAAATATTATGGGGATAACATGTTACAATACGAATATATGGTAAAAAATATTGAAGAAAAGCAGAAAAGGCTAGTATTGTTAGATTCTCATGCTATTTTGCATCGTGCCTATCATGCATTACCTGACTTTTCTACTGCGAAAGGTGAGCCAACAGGGGCACTGTATGGTCTCTCTACTATGATCATCAAGATCGTTGAGGATCTGAAGCCTGATTATGTGGTTGCTTGTTATGATATGGCCGCGCCAACTTATAGACATGAAGCATATAAGGAGTACAAAGCCGGCAGGCAAAAGACTGAGGATGACCTTATTATGCAAATAAAGAGGTCTTATGATGTTTATCGTGCCATGAATATTCCAATTTATGAAAAGGCCGGCTTCGAGGCGGATGATATGTTAGGAACGATTGTGGAACAAATAGTGAAAGATTCGTCCGCTAATACAGAAGTCGTGATCGCCTCTGGAGACATGGATACGTTGCAGTTAGTGAGAGGCGAAGATGTGAAAGTATACACACTGAAGAAAGGTATAAAGGATACGATCATCTATGATGAGAAAGCTGTGATGGAACGGTTCAGTTTCGGTCCGCTGCTTATACCTGATTACAAAGGTTTGCGTGGAGACCCATCTGACAACATTGTTGGTGTAAAGGGGATAGGTGAAAAAACAGCGACGATTCTCATCACCACTTTCGGTACTATAGAGAATATTTACAAAGAGCTGGAAGCTGGCCATGAGGAAGCCTTCAAGAAAGCGGGAATTACGCCTCGGATCATTCAATTATTGAAGGATAATAAAGAGGAAGCTGAATTCAGTAAGATGTTAGCAACGATACGTCGAGACGCACCGATCGAGTTCAAGTTACCAGAGAAGACATTCAAGGAGGCTTTAGATGTGAAGAAAGCCAATGCTCTATGGACGGAATTGGAGTTCAGGACATTGACGCAGAGACTAGAAAAGGCCGTTTCTGGGGCAAAACCACAAAACAGAGTTCAGGATGAGACGGAAGTACAAACTAGTCAGACCGCATTATTCCAGGCCGTCCCGGCAGGTGAATTAGAGATAACCGCAGTTGCTTTGTGGCTCATCAATTCGGATATAACCAATCCAAAGATAGAGGATATTATGAATTATGCCAACGTTGATGATTTTCAATCCGCCAAGAAAAAGATTTTCGACGATCTAGATAAACTAGGTTTGAGAAATCTATATGAAAAGATAGAGTTGCCACTCATCCCCATCATGCACAAAATGAAAGAAAAGGGAGTAAAGATAGATCGTGCAATATTGCAGAACTTGTCCAAGGAGTACCATGCAACTCTTTCTTCATTGGAGGAAATGATATGGAAAGATGCGGGTATGGAGTTCAATATTAATTCGCCGAAACAACTCGGTGAGGTTTTGTTCGACAAACTCGGACTCGAAGCCAAGAATATGAAGAAAACAGCTGGAGGGGCTAGATCCACTCGTGAGTCAGAGCTTGAAAAACTGAGAGATCTGCATCCTATCGTTCCGAATATATTTGAATATAGGGAATTACAAAAACTTCTCTCTACATATATAGATGCGATACCGCCATTGTTGGATGATGGTGGACGATTACACGCGGAGTTCATACCTGCTGGCACAACGACAGGTCGTATGGCTTCACAGAATCCAAATTTGCAGAATATCCCCATAAAGTCAGACCATGGAAAGAAGATTCGTGACGCATTCATTGCCGAAAAGGGTTTCCTCCTAGGTGCATTCGATTATTCTCAGATGGAATTGCGTATAGCTGCATTCCTATCTGGAGACGAGAAGCTCATCGGTATATTCAATAGGGGAGAAGATGTACACACATCAGTCGCTTCGTTCGTATTCAAAGTTCCGCAGGACAAAGTTACCAAAGACATGCGACGTCAGGCAAAAGTTATCAATTTTGGGATTATGTACGGAATGGGAGTATTGGCTTTGAAACAAAATCTGGGCAGTACTCGTGAAGAGGCACAGAATTATCTGAATCAATACTTCGAGACGTTTTCTGGTTTGGCAAAATATCTAGATAGGATAAAGTCTGAGACAGCACAGAAGGGCTTCACTGAGACATATTTTGGCCGTCGCAGGTATTTCCAGGGTATAAAGTCAAAAATTCCGTATATTCGTGCGGGAGCTGAGCGTATGGCGATCAACGCTCCGATACAGGGAACTGAGGCGGATGTCATAAAGCTTGCGATCTCAGAGGTTGATCGGTATATTGAAAAAGAAGGCCTTCAGGAGGATGTTTTCCTAACACTTCAAGTTCACGATGAACTCGTATATGAAATGCGAGAGAGTGCTGTAGAGAAAGTTGCCCCACAGATACAAAAGATCATGGAGTCCGTCATTGATCCGAAAGAAGTGAGTGGTGTGGTACTCAAGGCTTCATACGCAGTAGGCAAGAATTGGGGGGAGTTAAAATAACATGCTTTACGTTTATCATGGAACAGATATAGGTAGATCCAGAGACAAGGCGCACAAGCTCGTAGAATCTCTGCGTGCCAGGAAGCCGGATGCGTCATATGTGCCCATCAATGCCGACGGTTGGAATACTTCTATTATCGAGGAGCATCTCGGTGGGCAAGGTTTGTTTTCCAATAAGTATATAGTTTTTCTAGACAGAGTTACTGAGAATGCAGATGCGAAAGAGCAGATCGGGGACATGGTTTCTCCTATGAATGAGTCTAGTAATATCTTTGTCGTTCTCGAAGGAAAACTGCTCACTAGTCTGAAAAAAGCATTTGATGAAGGTGCGGAGAAAGTCGTTGTAACGGATCTAGTCGCTGCGGGTAAAGTGTTCGGGGGCGGCTCGGATTTCAATGTATTTGCACTAGGGGACGCTGTCGCTAGTCGTAATAGAGCTAGTTCTTGGACAATTTATAGGCAGGCGGTGGATTGTGGTATCGGATCAGAGAGTATATTGGGTACGTTGTTCTGGAAGGTGAAGACAATGATCGTCTCTAGTGGTGGCAAAGGGTCGACCAAGTATTCGAAAGTTGAACTAGAGAAGTTGTTGACTAGTATAGTTCGCCTATACCATGATGGACATAGGGGATTGATCGATATGGAACTGGGGACAGAGAAACTTTTGCTACAGTTGTAATTTCGTGTTAAGGTTTCAGCACGCGCCCATAGCTCAGGTGGTAGAGCAACTCCCTTTTAAGGAGTGGGTCGTTGGTTCGAATCCAACTGGGCGCACAGATGATTTTCAATCAATTAAAAATAGTTTCAAAAACTTGTAATTTTTAGCCATTATGGTAGTTTATAGGTACAAACGGCTTCGGCCTCGGAGCGGCAGAAATGCCGCTTCTGACATATCTACTTCCCTTGGCAGAGCTTCACAATCCTTTCCTCGAGTTCTTTATGAGTCTTTTCATCAATGACTTAATTATTCTGACGCGTTAACGAATTGTTCTATTCGGTCCTTGAATCTGTAGTATGAGAATCCGACAATGAGAAGGATTATACCTAAGACGATGAATGAGACGAAGCGGTATACGTCACTCAAATTTGCGGTGTCGTAAAGGAATATTTTGAATATAGTGATACCAAATAGGCAGATTGAGAAATATCTAGCGAATACTGACCTCATGAATATTCCTATACCGAGCCCAGCGAGCGCATATAGTAACCAGAAGATGGATAGGGTAACACGCTTCGTATTCTCTATAATCACACTTGTTTGATCTGGTAATACAATCAGTTGCTGGTTGAAGTAAGTCAGTATCTCTAATGTTCCAGCCCAGATAACTGCGAGATTGCCTAGAAGAAGGAATGTGAGACGAATACCTTTTTCTCCTTCTGCCAATTGCGAAGAATATATTTTCATTAGTTTGACTATAACGCCACAAACAATAGCCAGTACGACAGCGGTTAAAAGTCTAGTATTGAAGAATAGTGGATAATTGACCGGGTCGATGTGCCACTGATCGAATATCATCACTATGAAAGCTGTTATGATAACAGGATAGGCCAAGAAACGCGGTAGTTTCTCCCTTATAAAGAATGAAACAGATATGACCACTATTCCGAATAGTATCCACAATAATGGCATATATGATAGGTAGTCCGTGATAAAACCGTAAGCCTCTAGATTGATCCACAGCAAGATCGTACCTAAGGTACCGACGATCGCAATGTTTTTTGATGCCGTACCTTCGTCCTTATTGATATACGAGTCGTTTTCAGATTTTAGCATCTCGTAATGAAATATAGCCCAGATCGCTATATACATAATAGTTACCAATAGAAGGGTGATTCCGCGACCATTGAATATTGCAACAGCACCATCTGGTAAAGTTACTCCGACAAATAGAATTTTGAGACCAACAAGTACCGACATACCAACACCCAATAGTGAGTTGATCTTGCTTCTCAGTATATATCCAATATATGTCATCGCAGCAGCCTGCAATGTCCACATGATCGTGAGCGTAGATCCTTCAAAGTGTAGACCGACAGCTCCTGCAATAAATATTGTTGCCATAAACAAGATACCCTCGGAGAATTTTTTGAGATCACCGATGTGACTGAATCCAAACCTGATGATACAAAACATGATGAAATTGAACATGCCAATAACGAAGGCGAGAAGGGCGATGCTGTCTTGTGTCTTCATAATCTGGAGATTCAATAGAAAATAGGCGATCGGTGTTGCGTAGAGCAAGAAAGCGTCGACCCCTTGGTAGTTTCTGTCTCTGTAAATAAAATTGAGTAGACTGGTCGTAAAGTAAGAGAGGAAAATGATGGTACAGTAGACAATAGTAGGCGTGAAGAGGTCGTCAGTATAAGGACCAGATAACCATTTTACATATATAAGAGAGGTGCCAATGAGACTGCCGATCGTTAGTACCGGCCAGACCTTATAACGTGCAATGAATAGTGCGCCAGCGTTCACGACTATGATATAGACGAAGAGAGTGTTCATGTTTTCTGAAAATGGTAAGAGGAACGGCATGATGAAGGCACCAGCAAAGGAGAATCCGATAAGTGGTTTTGAATCATACCAAAGTGCCAGGCATACACTTGCTGCAGTTATCATTGTGAGACATACAAACGCTAGAAATGGGTCGATCAATTGGTAGAAACTATATGCCGCGTATATCGATAGATAAAACATACCGAGACCAGCACCAATGAGAGATGTTCCGTAAGATGCATATTTTTTGCGTAGGTAGTGGCCTATTCCGATCAGGATAGCTCCGAATATGCAACCGATAAATACTCTAGCGCCTTGTGAAATAAGGTTATTTTCGAATGCGTAGCGCAGGAAGAATCCAACACCCAATAGAACAGCAACTACACCTACACCAGTGAATACCTTGCCGCCAAGTTTGAATTCTGTGTCAGAATTACTTTGTTTGTTAGTTGGAATCGAAGCTGTGCGGTTTTCCGTTGCTAGTTTTTCTGTTGGTCGAGAAACTAGAGGTGTCGAGTCTGACGTTTGTTTCGTTACAATTTCCGGGGTGTTCTTTATTGGTGTTTCGATATTATCTAGAGTAGCATTTACATGGGCGTTACTGATAGATGGTTTGATCGTACTAGAGGCATTTTTTATATCAGATATATTCTTGTCTATAGTGTTTAGTCGATACAGTGTGTAGATGATAAAGACGATAACAATGAAATATATCATATATATAAAATTATGTTTTTAATAGATTAAATATTGTTTTGCGGTTGGTACTAATTATTTGTGTTCACCCTTTATTAATTTCTGTAGATCCAATGATACCTGTCTTATCTTTTGTTCATTTTCAGATCGCTGATGTTTTATCCTGTCTAGATCCATCTGAAGCAATTTTGCGTCATTTTCAAGTCTAGTAAGTTCGGTCTTCTTGGTTTCTATCTTGGCGGTCTCGTTTTTTAATTCTGTCTTTTTGGTTTCTATCTCGGCCATTTTCTTTTTCAAGTCTGCATCTTTGCTTTGTATCGATTTGTTTTCGATAAGCATCTCTGTTTCTAGTTTTTTTAACGCGTCGGCAGAAGCCCCTTGGTGCATATCCATAGTAGTTTATATTATATTTATAAAGGTAGATCGAAAGCTAGTAATCCAGCACTCATGAAAACGAGAGACGCCGCCATGATGAGGAGTATGAAGTAGTAATTGACTCCATCCGTTAGAAATGATTTCTTCATGATTTTCTGAACAGTTCGAATAGCGAGGTCAACGAATATAACCAAGGCAGCGACTTGAGTCCATAGGCCGATGATGAGTAGAATTCCGGAGATGCCCTCAACGATACCGACAGAGAGTTTACCGGCATGCTTGTTTTGCTCACGTATCGATATATATGACCAATAAACCATGATAATACCGAGGGTTACGCGTATGAGGAAAGGGGACAATTGGTTATATGATAATAGATTTGGAAAAACAGTAAGCATAGAATTATATGATTAGTATGATAATGTACTCATTATATCATGAAAGAAACGCGCATATTACTGGACAATATTCGAAGTGTACATAATGTAGGCTCTATTTTTCGTACAGCTGAATGTGCGGGAGTATCTAGAATCTATTGCACGGAGACAACCCCTGTGCCGATAGACCGTTTTGGACGCAAGAGGAAGGATTTAGCAAAAGTTGGGTTGGGATCTGAAGATCTGGTTGCTTGGGAACATCTAGCTACCAAATCCGATGTCATAGAATGTATCAAGCAATTGCATAAAGACGGTTTCGAAGTTGTTGTTGTCGAACAGACTGCCAACTCGAGGGACATTTCTGAGTTCGAGCGAGGTCAAAAAGTTGTGTACATTCTGGGTAATGAAGTCGAGGGTGTATCTGAATTCCTCATTAAATTGGCGGATACTGTTATCGAAATCCCCATGAAAGGGAAGAAGGAGTCCTTGAATGTCTCCGTAACTGCCGGGATCGTTCTATTCAATAGATAGTATGGCCGACACGGTCATCATTCCTCAAGAAGCTGGGTTGATCTGATGTGTATCACAGAGATGTGTTCCTCTACCACCGACGACGATACGTATTATCGTGCCACTACAGCGAGGTTTCCCGCACTTTTCTCCAGTTCTCTGATAGGCCATGTGTTCGTCCTGGAATTTTCCTCTTTCGCCCATGACATTGCGATAGTCTGACATCGAATCACCACCAAAATCTATTCCATGCGATAGTGTGTGCTTGATCGCTCTGAATACTAGTTTTCTCTCAGTGGAAGTTAGAGAATTAACTGTTCTAAGTGGGTGAATGCCAGCACGCCACAGAGATTCGTCTGCGTATATGTTTCCAATACCCGCAATGATGTTTTGGTCCAATAGAACGAGCTTTATTTTCCCAGTCGGCCGTAGATCGATCCTCTCATTAAATTTGAAAAATGTGAATGCATCATCCAGTGGTTCAGGACCAACACCGATCAAGTGTTCTGATTCATGGACAGTTCTTGTATCGACTAGGGTAACCTTCGCGAACCTGCGTGTGTCTGAAAGGGCCATGTGTTTACCATTGGTGAATGTGATCACGAACCTAACACGTCTATTATATGGATCTTTCAAACCACTGGGACTTATCGGTTCCCACGGGTCCCTCTTTATTTCCGCAGTCTCGCTTTTGTTGAATTTGTAAAGTCCATATAATAAATGGCCAGTCATTTTCATATGAACGAGTATGGTTTTGCCGCCAGTCACGTTGATGAGTATATTTTTGGCGCGCCTCTCGACAGAGATCACCTTCTTTCCGTGTACAGTAGATCTGAAGTACTTGAAAAATAGGGGATCCTTGATGGTTTCTGATCCTTTGTAATATGGACTATCATAATTGGACCATGCATCTTTCACCGTGAGCCCTACGATGTGATCTCTGAGCCCGTTTACCGTTGTTTGTACCTCTGGAAGTTCTGGCATATTGTTTGGATCTGCAATTAATTCACAATAACTAAACAAAATACATTAATCAAATGCTATAATAAACTCATGCGTTATTATCTAGCTGTTTTTCTAGCAGTATTTGGCCTCGGTGCACCGTGGTACGCTCTGACTTATCCGGATCAATTCCGCAATTTCTTGATCAGTGTCTCTGATACCAGCGATCAGGTTGCTTTAGTTATACTATCTCATAACCCAAAGACGGTAGAGCAGATAAAATCCAAATATCTAGCTTCGAATACGAGTACACCATCGAGGAAAGTTAGTATATTGATCGTGCCTGGTCACGAAGCCAACTATGGTGGCGCAGAATTCGGTAGTCTCAAGGAGCGGGATCTGAATATCCAGCTCGCCAACAATTTGCAGAAACTATTACAGAGCAATGAACATTTCCAAGTATTTGTAACTAGGAGTGAAAAATCATGGAATCCAGTTTTCGATACATATTTCGCGACCGGCTGGCAGGATATAGTTACGTGGACAAAAGCTCACCACGAAGAAATGACGCAACTAATATCGGTCGGTTCGATCAAGCCGGTGGTGCCGACTGTCATTCATAACAAAGCACCGACGGATGTGGCTTACAGACTTTTCGGTATGACCAAGTGGGCCAATGAAAACGATGTAGATATCATCATTCACATTCATTTCAATGATAATCCTGGACACGGTCCTAATACTCCTGGAAAATATTCAGGTATCGCTATCTATGTGCCAGAAAAACAATATTACAATAGTACGACAACTCTCGCTGTTGCAGAAAGCGTCTTCAAGAGGTTGTCTAGATTCAATCCAGTGAGTGATCTCCCCGGAGAATCGACTGGTATTGTCGAAGAACCAGATCTCATCGCTATCGGGGCTTATAATACTTCTGATGCCGCTAGCATGCTCATTGAATATGGTTATATATATGAACCGCAATTCGTAAAGGACGATCTGCGCAAGGCTTCGATAGTGGACTTGGCTTTCCAAACATATTTAGGACTGCAAGATTTTTTCGACAAGAACATGGTTGTTAGCAAGTCTCTATCATATGATACGTTGCTATTGCCATACGAATGGAGAGATACATCGTCCATGACTACAGGTTCTTCTTCCGAAATATACGCTTTACAGACAGCGTTTGTTGTTGATGGTGTATATCCACCAAAAGATAAGAAAATGAATGATTGCCCGCGTACTGGATCGTTTGGTCCGTGTACGATGAAAGCATTGGAAGAATTTCAAAATAAATATGACATTACCGGCGAAAAGGGAATAGTGGGGCCGAAGACGCGTAGCGTACTTAATTCCAAGTTTGGAATTAGTTTAGTAATTTGATGTAGGGAGGAAAATGGGGGAGGAGTATATCTGTCACTCTATTCAATCAAAATTCTACTTGACCAATGCTTTGACTAGCTCTTCTTTGGCGACCTTCGCGTCAGACCAAGGGGTTTTCAGACCTTTGGCACCCATGATGTATGGGTCAGTGCCTTTACCTGTTATGAGGATAGCATCTCCAGTCTTTGCACGCTTTACGGCTTCACGGATGGCTTCGCGACGGTCCATGATGATGGTTGGCTTTTGAGAACTGATACCAGCTGCAACGTCGGCGACGATTTTCGCTGGGTCTTCATCATAAGGGTCCTCGTCTGTGAGAATGATTTCCTCGCAATATTTATCAGCGATTGTGCCCATTTCTTTGCGTTTCCATGTGTCTCTGCCACCACCTGTTCCACCGAGTACGCAGATATTTCTAGAAGATTGGAAAACCTGATAAAGCTTTTCTAGCGAATCTGCTGTATGCGCGTAGTCAACTATTACAGTAAAATCTTGCTTCTTTGTAGTGCCGATACTTTCTTGTGGAAAATCTGATGAGTCAACTTCGATTTTCTGCACTCTTCCTGGGATGCCAGTGAAGCCGTCCAAGGCTCGAGCGATCTCATTGTCAGAAACATTTTGGCTGTGAGCCGCAGCGACTGCCGCTAAGATATTGTAAAGGTTGAATAAACCGGATAAATGAGAATGAACTGGCTTGCCGGCCAATGTGAAATTCAAACCTTCCTTGTTAACTTCATAAGGTTCTGCATCTTTCACACTGAAAGTCATCCTTCTATCAACTGGGGCTTCTAGGAATTTACTACTTTCCTCATCATCGGCGTTCGCTATGATGACGCGATCTTTCTTCTTGGAACGGCCCATATTCTGGGCGATCGAAAGCTTGGAGAATAGGTAATTTTCATAAGAACCATGTGCCTCGATATGTTCTGGAGAAATATTGGTAAATACGAGAGCGTCCAATTCTATGAATCTGTGCCTGTATAATAATGCTCCCTGAGAAGTCATCTCGATAATTATATAGTTACAACCAGCTCGGACCGCTTTGCGGATGAGTTTCTGAACTGCGAATCTTCCAGGCATACTCATTTTGTATAGATTATCCCAAGACTCATCACCAACTTTGAATCTGATAGTGTTTGATACGGCGGTCTTATAGCCAGCCTCTTCTAATATCGCGTTTATTATCTCTACGGTTGAACTTTTACCTTTTGTACCAGTTACCGCTATCACCTTTATCTTTCTAGAAGGGAAGCGATACCAGATAGCCGCGAGAAGTGATAGTTTCCAGTGGTATATCGGCTGAAAGAAGTTGAATACCTTGTCCGGAATGATATAGCTGCGTATTTTGTGTAGGATGTTGTCGATCATGGAGTTTGTATTTATAGATAATGATTAATGTCTACCTAGAAGTTTCAGTGCCGCTTTTACTTTCTGGCCAGTATCTTCAATCTCCTTGCTTATTTTCTTCAATGCCTCACGAGCTTCGTCGGCTTCATAACCAAGTGCTTTCAGGGCTTCGATAGCGTCCATATCACTAGACATGCCCGCGACTGATTCTGCACCACCGTCGCTACTTATACCGCCGAGCTTGTCTTGCAATTCCATCACTATCTTTTCTGCAGTCTTTCTGCCAATACCCGAGACTTTGACTAGGTGTGTTGTTGAGCCACTCCTTATGGCGCTCGCTAGAGTGTCTATGTGTACCAGTCCGAGAATATTGATGGCGGACTTTGGTCCGATACTGGAAACTGATATGAGTAATTCGAAGAAATCTTTTTCTTTCTTTGAGCCAAATCCATATAGATCCATCGCATCATCTCTAACTACCATGTGTATCCATAGGGAAGAGGTACTGCCGATCTTCAGGTTGTGAATATTATCAGCTGTTAGAAACACCTTGTAGCCAACTCCACCCGTTTCAACTATGGCGTACTTAGCGTCTGTGTATGTGATTGTGCCCTTCAAGCTGGCTATCATGGTTACATCATACAAGAGAATAGGTCAGATTTCTATTTGAGTAGATCATCAATATGTGTTCAAGGTTGGGTTGCACACGCTTTACTTTTCTCCTCGGACATGTTAAGTTATGCAGCACAACACATATGGCTATCACTTCATCAGCAAAGAAAGCACTACGCGCCTCAAAGAAGAAGCGTGTTTTCAATCTCCGTCGCAAAGCTACGATCGATGATCAGCTAAAGGAATTCCGAAAGACAGTACTAGCAAAAGACAAGGTAGGTGCAAATAAGCTGGTTTCTTCTCTATATCAAGCCCTAGATAAGGCAGTAAAGACTGGGTATATCAAGGCCAATACATCATCAAGACTCAAATCTCGAGCGATGGCATCATTGAAGAAGCTAGGGTAAGTTTGGCATCCCAGGTCTATTTGGAGGACATGGTCCATCCTTGCAGTCTGTATTTTCTACCTTTGCAATCTCTGCTTTTTCGACTGTCGAGAAAGTTAGTATTTTCTTTAGCATCTCTTTTTCCTTGCCCTTGGCTACCATAACAGTTTGACTCAATGTTTCTGCCCACGGATTTGTACCACCGTATGACAATTGGCCGTTTTCTGTATTGATAACGGTTACTAGACCATTGGAATTTTGGCCCATAGTATTACTTTTGTCTTTCAAACTAACATCAACTAGTTTCGGAAATTTTTCTTTTTCCCACTTCAATACTTCATCGCTGCTCATCGGTTGCTTGAATGTCACATATAGGTAGGCTGTATCCTCCTTGATCTTTTCTTTGTATTGCTTCAAGTTATCATCGGTATTGCTATAGTCGACACTTTTTACTAGAGGGTCTTTCTCTAGTTGTTTTCCGTATAGTTTCGCGTCGCCACGGTGCGGTGTAGCGACTAGAGTTCTGTCTGATTTGAACATTGACTCGGAAACGGGGATGCCAATCGTCTGGAATTCTGCGTTTGCTGTTGCGGCGGTTACGTCTTTCTTGAATGTTATATGGATCTTGCCACTTGTTTCGGTTGAGAATAGTTTCTTTATTGATCCCTGTGATATGAGATATATACCGATACCGAGTATGACTATGAGAGCTACTGCAATACCTATGAAAAGTTTGCTTCTATAGAATTTTCCATTCGACATCGGAACTGCAGGTTCTGGGGAAGGTGCGTATATTGGCGCGGTATCATTTAGCGGAACATTTTCCATGTTAGTTGCTTGGAATTAATCTAATAAATATAAAAAATTATAGCATATTACGTAAACCGAGCTACACAAAAACAACCAGCGAGAGCTGGCAGTTTTTGGTTCTGGTGCCCCCGCGAGGAATCGAACCTCGATTGCAGGATCCGCAATCCTGCGTCCTATCCATTAAACGACGAGGGCAGGTATGGACACATTATCATATTTTTCCTAAAACCCAAACCATTCGAGAATATGCTTGAGTAGAGACTCCTGATGTTCAGTTTCAGCAATGTACCGCAACATAACTTCGCGGACCTGTTCGGGGTCAACTTCTTCGATGAAAATGATGATGAAAGGCATGAACATTTTTCGGGATTTTACTATCAGCTTGGGAATTGGTTCATCATGCGGTATCCAGAAAGATTCTAAGGTAAGGAATGGATACAGGACGTTGTCTACGACGATACCACGGTCATTGACTTCGTGAGTGACTATGCGTGGGGGACGAGAAGCGTGTACGACTAGTGCGACAGCAGCTACTACAACGAATATCCCAGGGATGATACTTCCTAGTATGAAACATACCGCTGCCAGGGTGAGAGTGACTATCCCAACTGCCCAGTACCAATCCTGATGTTTTTCCACATAGAAGTGCTCTGGAGCGTTCCAAGAAATTAATGCTTCTGTAGCCATGTGAGAATTATAGCATTCCTCGCAGGGGAATGTACCGTGACGATGTTTATAAGTTAATAGTAGGGAGTCCTCAGAGTAGTTAAAATATTGATTGTATGCTTTTATTAATATATGAAAGAATTCGTATTAGAAGTATTCACCTTCGGCGGCCTGATCATGTTCTGCATGCTCACGTTTTTCGTATTCATCCTAAATATGGCGGGAATTGTGCATTTCTGGTTTCAGTAATGGTCAAAAAATCGATGTCCTGTTATAAGGACTATTAGAGATTTCTTTAGATCATTTGCGGAGGAGGTGAGATTCGAACTCACGACCCAGTTTCCCAGGTTCCGCTTTTCAAGAGCGGTGCAATCGACCACTCTGCCACTCCTCCTTTGGATTCTTACGAACGGAATATTCCGACTTTCCTCAGACGTTCCGTGTGTTTAGGATTGTGCGTTCCTACAACTCTGAAATAATCACATATTTCGTCATAATTTTCAAGTTGTATTGATCTTTCTTTTCTACGCACCCTCGGTGTATATCCAAGCTCGGTCAATATTTGGAATGTGGACTTCGATAATATTGGACAATATGACGTGAAGTTTAGGCGAGCATAAGAGTACACCACTTTGTCGACCTTATGTTTTTCTATAACTACACAACCATCAGTATCAAAAAGTCCGCGGAGAAATGATCTTTTATAGACGGTTTTCTTCATTATCCACGAAGGAACATATAATCCATGACGAATCTTGTGTCCAGTTGGTAGATTGAGGTGATCATTACAAAATCTGACCAATTGAAGTCGTGATATATTCAAAATGAGTGCTTTTTCATCTAGTTTTTTGACTAACGAAGGAACCACTTGGAAAAGGTTATTCATAAGGTTACGTACAAACAATGAATAGTCATAGTCATCAATTTTGTTTAGAGTCACACTTATTTGGTATTTTGAAATTCCGCCATCTCCCATCATTATTCCTGTAAATTCCGCCAGGTTGGAAGAATCATTCGGGATTCTCGCAGGCTTTGTTGATGCGGTGATAGTTTTTTCTCGTCCAGATTCTTCCCACCATTTTTTCCATGCAGAAAGGCGTGTCCTATTTGGGTCGGGGAAACCGTGGTATTTCTCTATAGTTGCCTTTCCACCTTTTTTTCCGGCCGCTCTCGTATGGGCATATCGATCTATGTAGTGAATACCGTGCGGTAAGTTGAGTCCAGATTTTTTTGATAGTAAATTCACAACTGATAATGGCATCGTACTTTTTTCTGCTTTCCAATCGGAAATACGTCGAACACTTATGCCCGCCATGGTTGCAAGAGTTGTCTGCGTAATGCACAGTTTATTGATTACACGCACGAGAAACCTTGCTTGTTCACCCGGTTGAAATTTAACTCTTTTATCATTAGACTGCTGAAGCATACTTCTATTATAGCATTTTACTTAACATGGTATGCTCTATTCATGCGTATACTAGGTATCGATTACGGATCAAAGAGGGTGGGGGTAGCTGTTTCAGATGAGAAACGCGAGTTTGCCTTACCAGTTTCGGTTATTTTGAATACACCAACCCTATTAGAAGAGATCGAAAAGATCGCCATTGATAACGAAACAAAGGAGATCGTGATGGGTGAGTCACGTAATTACAAAGGTGAACCAAACGAGATATTGTTGGACAGCATGGACTTGAAAGATGAGCTCGAAGCACGAGGCTTCACTGTATACCTAGAGGCAGAATTCATGAGCAGTATTCAGGCTGAGCGTTGGCAAGGCAAGACGGCTCTCACGGATGCTTCGGCCGCGGCTATCATCCTGCAGAGCTATCTAGATCGTAGTAAGAATCAGTAAGAATTTATTTATATTATTATTTTAATAAAAACATGTCTATTTCATATGACGAATTCAAGAAAGTAGAGATTCGGGCTGGTAAAATATTATCAGCTGAGAAAATCCCTGATACAGATAAACTACTGAAACTCATGGTTGATTTTGGCGAAAAAGTTGAAGTAAAGAAAGAGGGTGAGGTATCAGCTCCTGTGGATAAGGTGTTGGTAAGTCCTACAGAGGCAAATACCGTGACCCCGACAACTGAGGTTATCAAAGAGTACGTAAATGTTCCGAGGCAAATCGTCTCTGGAATAGCCTTACGATATCCAGATCCTGCTGTCCTCGTCGGCAAGACTTGCATGTTTGTTACAAATCTAGAACCTCGTAAGATCAAAGGTTCTGATAGTAATGGCATGCTCTTTGCTGTATCAACTCCAGAAGGCGGTTTTTCTCTACTTGAACCGAACGATACGATTCCTGCAGGAACTATAGCTGCATAGATAAAGTATGAATATAACCGACTTACTAAATCCACAATTTCTAATATCGACACTCGGTGTGATCGGTGTTATCGCTATTATATATTTGGAAACTGGTGCATTCTTTGGATTTTTCTTTCCAGGTGATTCATTGTTGGTTACTGCTGGTTACCTCGCTTCACAAGGGCATTTGCCGATAATCATATTACTCATATTTACATTTATCGCAGCAGTGCTCGGTGATAGTACTGGCTATGCATTTGGCAAGAAAGTTGGGCCAGCGATATTCAATAAAGAGGACTCTCTATTTTTCAATAAGAAATACATCATACGTGCGCAGGAATTCTATGAAAAGCATGGAGGAAAAACTATCATCATCGCGAGATTCATCCCAGCTATTCGTACATTCGCACCTATCGTCGCTGGAATAGGGAATATGAAATACAAGACTTTTTTCACATATAATCTGATCGGCGGATTCATATGGACTTGGGGAATGTTGCTCATTGGTTACGTCTTTGGATCAGTCGTCCCAAATCCAGACAGGTATATCATCCCGCTAGTATTGGTTATCATCATTATCTCAGCTGCTCCTGCAGTCTATAAGGTCGTTCAAGAATACTTGAAATCTCTGAAAAAGGTGTAGCAAGTACAATTAGTTTTCCAATATCCAATAATTGATCTCTGCTGTATAATATGTGACATGCATCAGTCATTGTTCTTCAAGGCGTTTCCTCCACCAAAATATATGTCCATGAGATTTGCCGGATTGGAGATATCTGATGACGCTATACGTTGTCTACAATATTCTCCGAGTTCCCGTGGCCAAATCATCAGTAAATATGATCAGGTATTATTGCCGGACGATACTATATTGGGTGGTGATATAAAGAACGAAGTGGTGTTCGTCGATCTATTGAAGAAATTTGATGAAAAGAATAATCTCAATTATGTCAGTGTCTCTATCCCAGAAGAAAAGGCTTATCTATTCCAGACAGATGTTGTAGGAGAGAGTGAGAAGGATATTGCGCAGAACATCGAATTCAAGTTGGAAGAGAACGTTCCATTGTTGGCGAAAGATGCCGTTTTCTATTTTGATCTCATGCCGATTGAAGTCACCGAAGGAATACTGCGCGCAAGTGTATCAGTCGTTCCGCGTACTTATGTGGAAAAGCAGATCTCGTTGCTACAGAGCGCCGGTGTCTTCCCAGTCGCTTTCGAAGTTGCACCAAAGTCTATCGCCAGAGCGGCATTGAGTTGTGATCCGAAGAAGACGTCCATGGTTGTACATGTAATGAAAAGTAAGATAGGTATATATATAGTTTCTGCAGGCGTAGTCTGTTTCACTTCTACGGTCGGTCATGGCGATGGTAATTCATTGGCGCAAAATATAAACCATTCACTAACATACTGGTCTAGTAGACCCGGGGGACACATAGACGAGATCTTGCTTGCTGGCAGTAGGGCACCGGAGTTCGAAGATCAGATAGCTGCTTCTCTCAATGAGAAAGACAAGTGTCCTGTGAGTATCGCTAACACTTGGCAGAATTCATTGAATCTAGATTCGTACACACCGAATATACCAAAAGTCGAGTCGCTAGATTACATCGTAGTAGCTGGTCTGGCATTGGATCTATAAATATATGAGACACACATTGATACCAATAACATTGAGGAAGTCACTGCGTCATGAATATAGGATACGTGCTTTCATCGTATTTCTCTTCATGATTTCTACCGCATTCATAATAGGAGCAGTGTTACTGTTGCCATCGTTCATTCATGCTGCTTTGGACAAGAGTGCTGCATATGCAGAGCTCGCACCTCTCAAGGCGGCAGCAGAAAAAAGCGGGAAGAGTAATTCCAAGTCTGACTTATTGAAGAAGGCAAATATCATCAAGATCTTGGCAAGCTCACCGAAAGGTAAGACGGAGTATTCGAGTATAGTGAAAGGTATTCTAGATGCCAGAGGTAAGTCTACGATCACTTCTATATCTGTAGCGAGAACTTCTCCAACAACCGTGGTTACGACTATCGTCGGTATGTCACCCAATCGCGAGGAATTGTTGGCATTGAAGAACAAGCTGATCCTCGGCAAATTGGGTAATAAAGTAGATGTTCCAGTTTCATTGTTGGCAAAGAGCAAGAATATTTCATTTTCTCTTTCGGTAACTAACGATCAAACACCATGAAAAATACTCATCATATCTTTCTCTTGACTCTCTCTATAACAGTTACTATCTTGGTCGCTTCAATATTTTCCTATATGAAGTTTGCGATCACGAGTATGACACAGGATACGGTGAATGCGAGAGCAGAATCCGGGTCATTGATAGCTATGCAAAATGAAGCAGCAAAGATCAAGAATCTGAATGATAATGTCGAAAATAGCTGGAATCAACTCTATCAAGAATTCATACAGCCTGATGCCTCCATCTCTTTTATCGAAAGTCTGGAATCTCTAGGGAGTGCATCTGGCAGTACGATAGCGATAAGTTCGATAGATAATATGGCATCAGCGGAAGGGGATTTGGCAGTCAATGGTTATATGAGTGCGAGGGTATCAGCTCAAGGATCATGGTCATCGGTTTTCAAGACGTTGATGTTGGCAGAAAATATGGCGTATAAAGTATTTATCGACGGGGTTCGTTTCGATGCGATAGGTCCTGCTGATGGTAAGTCATCAACCATGTGGTCACTCGGTTTCAATCTAAGTGGTGTAAAATCAATATGATGAAAATTCCAACAAACAAGCATTATCTGAGTAGAGATCCGCACATCGATTGGGTGTTCATAGTTGTTGGGACATGTTTATTGACGATTGGACTTGTATTCTTTGATTACTCGATATATCAGACTACGATTTCTGGTGTGAATGACGCTTCTATACAATCCGCAGTAGCAAAATTACCATTCGAACAGAGTGCATTGGATGAGGCTGTTGCTCTACAAGTAAAACACAAGATCAACCGGACCTCGATAGTTAGTGATCCAGTAATCGTTGGTGATCCGTCCAGATGATGTCCAGAAATTGGTCTGTCGCTCCGATTTGTGTTAACTTGTTGGTGTGCTATCCCCTTGTAGTTCAATGGATAGAACAGCGGACTTCTAAGCCGTTGATGTTGGTTCGATTCCAACCGAGGGGACAAATACGTTAGATATCCTACAGGAACATGAAGCCGTTGATGTTGGTTCGATTCCAACCGAGGGGACAATAATTCTTATATAGCTGAAGTACCGATCATTTTTATCGTGCCGCGTGTGCTCACTGTTGATTCACACTCAGAATCGAGTGTCTCACACGATCCGCCTCCACCTTGTGAATAGCTACCTAGAACATTGGCTCCAGAAATGAAAATATTGTAGCTCTCATAAAGTTTACTTTGTCCCTGTTGGAATAGAAGTGTAAGCTGTCCACCGTTACCTACGGGCATAATATCGAGAGCGATATCACCAGTGCAACAATATGTTACCCTTGTTATTCGCCCTCCAAAATATGAAGTCATTCCGCCACTAGTTCCACTACTGCTTCCGCCAGTTTGATAATCAAATAGATCTTGTGAGGCCGGGTCATTTCCTGCATCAGTGACTCCACCTGTCGATCCGCTCCCTGTGAGGCCGCCAGTGAGACCACCAGTCAATCCTCCAGCTGCACCACCGATCACTCCTCCTGCTAGGCCACCTGCTATGCCAGCTCCAACACCTCCAGATGAACCACTACTACCAGAGGTGCCGCCTGTTGAGCCAGTAAGGCCTGAAATAGGGGATGATATGCCACCAACTGAGCCGGAACTTGATCCTGAAGCAGTTCCAACATTGAATGGAGATAGTATAGGTCGTGCTTGACCGAAAGATTCACCAGATGAAAATGGGGTACTGATACCTAGAGGTAGTTGAATATTCGTCAGGTCACTTCGTTGACTAGATAGTATACTATTGGCCTTTGCTCTAGAAAGTGGTCCGAATATTCCGGTTGGTTGAGTTAGATGGGCCGGTGCTAGTATGTCGGCGGCAAAAAGTTGTTGGAATCTCATTACAGCTTCTTTTGTCTTTTGGCCGAAATATGAAGTTAATTCATTCATCGATCCTGGGCCAGCATCACTAACAGCTGTTCTGGAATCCTGATTCAAAAATGTCTGCAGATAATTCACATCCGGGTATTTTGTTTCGCCGTACTGTAGATTTGACTGGAATGAAAATGATATCGGTACGATAGGTAAAATAGAAGGGAGTCCTAGTTGTGCCGTTGCTGGTTTCGTAGTGATCAGTGTTAGAACTAATGAAGCAGCAATTACTGTGACAACTGAAAGTGATTTTTTTGTATTCATAATTATAGGTACTTATAATAAGTACTATGAATTATAGCAGACAAATATAGAATTGTGCGCCCTAAGAGATTCGAACTCCTGACCTTCCCCGTGTAAAGGGGTCGCTCTACCAACTGAGCTAAGGGCGCATGTGTTTTGTTTTTAAATATACTCTGTGCACCACTAGGTTTGGTCTTTACCTACCAAGACAGCTAAGTGCGCTTGTATACGCTAATAGATTAGCGTATATTCATGATATGAGCAAGAAACTGCTAAATAGCATCAAAGTCCTATATGAGGACAAGGACTGTCTGGTTGTCAGTAAACCAGCCGGTCTAATGGTGCATTCTGATGGCAAGAACGAGGGGCCATTTCTCGCTGATTGGGTATTGGAAAATTATCCAAAGGCCAAGAATGTTGGAGATCCGATGAATGATTCTGAAGGTAATCCATTGAACAGAGCGGGTATAGTTCATCGATTGGATAGAGAAACTTCCGGAGTGATCATCATTGCAAAAACAAAAACGGGCCACGCGAGTCTGAAACAGCAATTCAAAGATAGAACAATTGCCAAGAAATATCTGGCTTTTGTTTGGGGAGAGATGAAAGAAGAGTTCGGAACGATCGACAGACCGATAGGGAGGAGTAATAGTGATTTTAGAAAGTGGTCAGCATACCCAACAGCGAGAGGGGAGATCAGAGAAGCTCAAACTTATTGGACGCGTATTGTGAATTTTGAAACTGATAATGAGAAGTTCTCACTTGTTGAAGTAGAACCAAAGACGGGCAGGACTCATCAGATACGTGTGCATTTCAGCGCTATCAATCATCCAGTGGTAGGTGATAGTTTGTACGCACCGAGACGACTTATGGCCCTTGGTTTCGAGAGATTGGCCCTGCATTCATATTCTATAGAGTTTACCGATACAAAAGGTAAGAAGATCAAAGTCTTGGCCCCATTACCTACCGATTTCAAGAAAGCGGTTTCAAAATTTGATTTAAAGCTGCCCTTGTGATAATGTATTCCCACTATGGCTACCAAGGTAATTACAACTGCAAATATAGCTGAACGCGAGAAAATGGACATTCGTTCAGGTGATCTCGTTCGTGTATGGCAGAAGATTGAGGAAGACAAGGGTAAATTCCGTCTTCAGGCATTCGAAGGTCTAGTTTTGGCTACCAAACATGGCCACCAAGCTGGCGCTACTTTCACTGTTAGAAAAGTTATTGATGGTGTCGGAGTAGAGCGCATATTCCCATTGTATTCTCCTATGATCGATGAGATAGAGACTATTCGTAGGTCTAAGGTTCGCCGCGGTAAACTATACTTCATCCGCAGGAAGGCTGCCAAGGAGATTCGTCACCAGATGCGTCGCATCATGGCGGTTAGGGAGGAGAAGGTTGTTAGTACAGATGGTGTAGCTCCGGTTATAGAAGAAAAGAAAGAAACTGTAGAAGAGGGGAAGAAATAACAAGTTCCTCCCGATACGACAAGAAAATTCAATAATAACAAAAGACAGAGCCAATAGGGCCTGTTTTTTGAGTACATAAAGTTAATAATTGATTAACAAAACATTATGAAAAGAGGACCAAAACCAAAAGGAAAAGTAAAAATCGAGTGGTCAGCAAATTTTGCATATGCTATCGGACTATTTGTTACAGATGGGTGTGTATATGGAGATAGGAGGCATGTATCTTTTGTCTCAAAGGATTTCGAACAAATAAGAAACATTATGAGATGTTTGAATATCCACAGCAACATTGGTCACAATTATAGTGGTTATAAGTTCAGTCACACTTATCGGATCCAAATTGGCGACGTAAATTTTGTTAAGTTCCTACTTCAGATTGGTATTGGCCCTGCGAAGTCTAAAGTATTAAAAGAGATAGCGATACCCTCGGAGTACTTCTTTCATTTTCTTCGTGGTGTATTCGATGGAGATGGTTATATACATTCATATTATGATAGGCGGTGGAAAGTATCGTTCCTTTGGTATTTAGGATTTTGTTCGGCAAGTCCAGTGTTTCTAAGTTGGATAAGATGGGAACTGTTGAATCGCATCAACGTCAAAGGTCATGTTACAAAAAGCAAAAATAGTTCATGTTTCCAATTAAAATACGCTAAAAGTGAAGCGGAAAAGATTATGACTCATTTATACATGGGTGGAGAGATTCTGTATTTAACTAGAAAGAAGTTGAAATTTGAAGCTATATTAGCTATAGTAAGAACGTTAAAGAGTCTTGAGGGTTAATGTAGTTGACAAAAAGACGCGCGAGTGGTGAAATTGGCAGACACGCATCCTTGAGGTGGATGTGCCCTTATGGGCTTGGAGGTTCAAGTCCTCTCTCGCGCACATGTTATACACGAGAAAAGGCGATGATGGAAAAACAAAGAAATTTGGTTGTGATCAGAGAATGTCCAAGAATTCTATGACAGCCGAAGCTTTGGGAACTTTGGACGAGGTCAATTCTTTTCTAGGTATGGTCAAGGTCAGGTCAAAATCGTTCAGATGGAAAGTGGATGGAATGAAAATTGAGCAAATGATCGATTGGGCTCAGAATGGCCTATTCATCGTCCAAGCAGAAGTAGCTGGTGCCGAGAAAACGATCGATGGAAATAAGGTCAAAAAGATGGAAACATGGATTGATGCTATGGAGAAAGCGATGCCACCAATAAAAACGTTTTTTGTTTCTGGTGGCACAGAGATGGCTGCAATGTTAGATATTTCACGTACGATGGCACGCAAGGCAGAGCGTAGAATAGTGGCGGGAGAGGAGAAGGGGGAGATAAAAGTTGGTAAGGAGACACTGGCGTTCATGAACAGGCTTTCTTCGTTGTTCTATGCCATGGCTCGACTTACTAACCATAAATCTGGTATAAATGAGGAGTCCCCGACTTATGAGTAGTTTGGTGTAGGTAAAGGTTTGGGGTATATGGTGGCTATGGTGTAATGGTTAGCACTCGGCTCTGTGAAAGCCGCAGTATGGGTTCGAATCCCATTAGTCACCCAGCTTGACAATACACTATAAGAGGTGTATAATACATAAAGATTCAAAACTGCTAGGTTTGGCACTTCAGCTCGAACCAGCGGGCAAATGCCCAGTTTAGAGTCTTTCTAGGATGCGCCTAGAGTAGCTCAAAGGAGTACATATGAAAATCAAAATATTCGCCTCAACCGCTCTGGCCACTTCTCTGTTAGTCGAAGCTGTGGAACTCGTAGTAAATCGTAAGGTTCGTTTCGGTGAACACGAAGTCAACCTCAAGAGCGCAAACGAAGCTGATGAGAAGACGATAAACTTCGACGGAAAGATGGCGTTTCAAACTGGTAGTCAAGGTGAATTTGATGTGTACGGTACTGTCATCCTGTCTCCAGCTCCAGACGGCACCTACGGGGGTAAGGCCAATATCATCTTCAGCGTCACGTGTGTCAAGGAATGTTTGCACCAATTCGAGTGGGACTCGCAGACGAACGAGTTAAAGCAAAAGTAAGTCCTTGAGTCAATTTCAAACAGCCGCAGGGAGCAATCTCTGCGGTTTGCCTTTTATATAGTGAACTCAAGCGAGGGGCAGAATGCAGGAATATAAATCGTCACATCATTCCTCCTCTCAAAAATAGTTCTAATAACCTCTACGACGGCACCCAGCTTGACAAAACAACTTAATGATTGTAGGCTAATTTTAGAACTGTCTTATAACGTGCTGATTGATTATTGGCCGCTTGTCGCATAACGTGGCAAGGATAGTAGACAGGGAAAGGAAAATTGAAAAGAGGACGAAAAAGACTGCCTCCCACCAGGCAGGATACATTCGTATGGTGGCGTAAAACAAATAGTGAGGGTCGTTCAATAGCCCTCTGCAGGACACGGTTCACTGCGCACACGAAGGCCCTTAATAGTGGCACGCTAGCTAGTCCATTCTTCTTGTGGCGTGTCGAGGCCCATTCGGAGAACGGAAAAGAAGGGGTGCTCTCTTGCAGAGTGGAAGATATCCGCCTCCGCGCTCCCGAAGAAGATGACCTGAAAGAAATAGTGCCGGTCGTAAATGAGTGGTTGAATGGAAACATTGACGTTATTGTCAGCGGACCTAAGACGGAAGAAGAACTCAAGTATGGAAATATTTGGGTTCTGGTCAGACCAATTGGAAAGGTCGGATTCTGCGAAACGATCATCAGGCTTGTGTCGTCACTCGCTATCGCACTGGGAGCAAGTAAGGGGGGATGGCTCGCCGAGGCAATGACTGTTCACAAGACCACATTTGTCCTGTCAGGCGATAAGTGGGTGGAGCTCACGAAGTATTGGGCTTCGAAATACCCGATTCAGGTGCGGAAGACTGATTAGTTTCAAAGGCTCACGAGGAAGGAGTTTACATCTCACCTTGTGGGCTCTTTTCTTACCCGTAGCAGGTTCTAAATCTATCCAATAGGGGACCCATGTTATTTGTGCTATAATTAGTGCGAAGCCCTTTTTATTTATGAACGAATACGAAACAGGAGAAGCTGTTTCCGATTGGGGACTTAAGTGGACTGATGCTGACAAAGCTCAAGACCGTATGTGTGTTTATATGTGTACGGAAGACTGTAAAGACACACGCATCTATCCATCTGGCAACATCCGCCGGATGGCGCGCATGGTTGTTGGTTTTACCAAGCATGCCACCAGCTCAGACGCGACCGGAGCTAATCTGGCAGTGGTAGCGAAGTGTCCGGGTTGCGGAGAGCTGTTTTGGTACCACATAACCAATGGGATGATAGCGACATTTGTCGCGCATTGTCCGCTTTGGCCAGCGGAACAGAAGAATAGGTTTGGAACACAGTAACCACCTGAGTAGAGACTAGGTGGTTATTCTTTTATCCCAAACAAGTTCTAAATCTATCCAATAGTGGACCCAGTGAATCCACCTTGCAAAATACAGAAATATATGTTCGAATCTCAGAAGATTGAACTTTCTCATTTCGAGCTAGGTGATAAATGCTTGTCGACACAAGCACCTAGGAGACATAGATTGTCTCGGATAGTAAATCGATGAAGGAAGAAGTTATGAAAATGTCTGTTCAGTGGAATTATGGGGTGAAAATAGGTCTCCAAAAGGAATCTTTACCAGGAGAGACTCGGTGGGCAGAACTGCCTGCATATATCTTCGAGGGCAACATATCACTTCCAGCTCTTCCACCCAAAGGGATGAAGATATCTATGCCAGACGCTGGTCCGCAGGGGGCCGAGATTGTCGACGTCTATGTCGACGTAGATGGGGAAGGACGATTTGGGTACCGTATGATCGTTTCCTCTTCATTGGCATTCGTCGAAAGCACCATCGATGACCTGGTTACCAGCTTGGAGTCGATATTATCGGTTGACTTCAATATGTTGAGGACGTGCGGCTTCCATTTACCATCACACGGGTTGTTCGATAGGCAAACACTCTTTGTGATAGTCGAGGACAACTTCAAACAGTCCTGATCGTGGCGGAACAAGAGAGTTCTGGCTACGGTCAGGACTTTCTTTTACTTATACAATATTCTAAAACATATATCTCTGGTATAATTGATACAAGATTTAAGTTGTTCTACCAATGAATATTCATCTACTAATTCATGACATTGTATATTCTATCGACATTTTGCTCATGATCTTTTTTTCATTGTTCGCTTTGGTCAAGGCCAAGAATAATATTGCTAAGGTCATATTACTCTTGCTGTATGCTGGCGTTACCATATTCATCACATCACACGCTATCGGTGTCAGTGTTGAAGATAGTGAATTGTCACGACGTATACTGATGTTCAACTTGGTGGATATATTTTTGCCAGTCTTTGGGATCCATTGTATTTTAGCTTTACTCGGTAAACATATTGAATATAGGAAAACAATAACCCTGTTGTACGTTATTGGTGTCGGTCTTCTCGCATTTTTCATCATTAATCCGAGGCTTTTCCTAGTTGAATCTGTTCCAAAATTGTACTTCCCGAATTATTATGAGCCTGGGCCATATTATTGGGTGATGCTCCTGTTCTTCTTTGGGGTTGTCTTGTACATGTTCTACCAGATGCGAAAACTTTATCTGGCAGCAAGTATAATTGAGAAAAATAGAATGAAATATTTCTTTATTGCTTTGATCCTTGGGTATACGATTGGGTCGATCGATTTTCTTTTGATATACAATATTCCTATCGATCCAGTATGGGGATTCCTGTTCGTGCCTTTCTATTGTATTCCGTTTACATACGCCGCTCTAAATTTTGAATTGATGAATATCAACATTGTGGCGAAGAGGGCGTTTATTTACGCAATAGTATCGGGTGTGATCGGTATAGCGCTCATATTCTTGAACTATATCAACAGTCTGATCATTCAGAGTTCTCCATTGTTCCCGAATTGGCTGACATCTCTCGTGTTGGCTATGATCGGAGCTGTCGCTGTTCTCATTGTCTGGAGAAGGATCAGGGAAACCGATGTCTTGAAGTATGAGTTCATCAGTGTAATTACACACAAATTCCGTACGCCTCTCACCTGGGTCAAATGGTCCGTGGATAATCTAGCGAAAGGTGTTCCAGCCAATCTCAAACCTGATGTCGAACATATACAGAGAGCCAATGAGAGATTGATCGACCTCACAAATCTCCTAGTCAACCTAGCTGATCCCAGTGACAAGAGTTATGAGTATAGGCTAGCACCAACTGAGGTTAACAAATTGATCAAAATTGTCTGTGAGAATTGTAATAGTAGGGCCAAGGCAAAGAATATCCACTTCGAGACGATGCTCCAGTCGAAAGGGTTGGTCTCTGTTGATACGAACAAAATACAGTTTGTCTTTCAAACACTTATCGATAATGCAGTCACATATACACCGAGTGGTGGCAGGATCTCCATTGAGACGATCGATGACAATAGATTCGTGACGATCAGAGTTTCTGATACGGGTATCGGTATAAGCAAGGAAGATCTAGGATATATATTCACGAAGTTTTATAGAACAGAAAAAGCAATGAAGTCCGATACGGAGGGTATGGGAATCGGTTTGTTCCTGTCAAAGAAGATCGTAGGAAAACATGGCGGCAAAATCCGAGTTGAGTCTGGCGGTGAGGGTAGGGGTACTTCGTTCGTGGTGAGTTTGCCACTCTTGCGTAATTAGATCTAATTGGGCTTGGATGTATCGTAGGATCGACTATTCATCATTCGGCTATGGACTGTGAGCCGTTTGTAATCTTTTTGATCGCTGAGGTTGTTACTGTTTTGTTTGTGTCAATAATCGAGAATTCGAGACGCATTCCTTCGGATATCACGTCTTTCATGAGCATTGAGCCACCCCAAGTGCAGCCTTGGATGATCACTTTAGTTGGTGTTGGACAGTATTTGGGGTTTCCAGAAATATAGAAGCCATCTTCTCTATGTTCGAGAGTGTATTTTGATCCACCAGTTTCTATTAATATCTCATCGCCGATCTTTATGCTAGAAACGTCAATCTTATCTTCATGTTCTGTCTTCTTTATAAGGTTTTCGGCTTCGTATTTTTCTACATTTGGTCCTTCCATGATTTGAATGTTATCACAAAGTGGTGTGGTGGGGTAGGGTTATGTTGTGTGCGATGACATTTATGTCTTATCCTGATAGACTTTTGGTATGTACAAAGCTTTTACCCGCAAAGATTTTATTAATATGTTTGATCTACCGGATGATTATGTCGTGGAGGCCTTCTTATCCTATGGTGCCTGGGATAGGGCAAAGCATGATTCGAATATCCAGAAAACATTGAAGGATTTGGGAATTGAATATTCCATCATAAAACGTCAGGGTTTTCTATCATATGTACTTGAATTAGATATTAAGAGTAAAAAGTATTGGTTTGTCGTAATGTATGGTGGAGCACTTCTTTCGGAGATGATACACCTGGCAAGCCTATTTGGATCAAAAAAGAATATTCATATTGGCAGCTGTGGAGGACTCAATCCTAATATTAGAGATATGGAGTTAATTTCGCCATCTTGGAGTTATGGTAATGAAAGTACAACGAGAACGTATGAACCAAATGCAAAAGATTATAGACATTATTCTAATGATACTTTACGTAAACAGTTGGTAAGTAATTATTCTGGGAAAAACAAAGTCTGGGCTGGTCCGATTATTAGCAATCAGGCTATGATGGGGGAGACGTGGGATCATATTGAGTCATGGTCAAAAGATGGATATTTTGGTGTAGAGATGGAGACAGCGACTTTATTTTCCGTTTCTAAGCAACAGAATGTGCCAAGTGCTGCACTGTTATATGTTAGTGACAATCTTATCAATGGTCAGACTGTGGGTGATGAGAGTCATATTAGTCAGAAAACTGAAAGAGAGTCAGTGAAAATGGATATATACAAGGCGGCGGTGGTAACTCTCATAAGTTGATAAATATGGTCAAGGAAATTTCTGCTATAATCCTATTATTAAAATACAAACATGAGTAATTCACCAGAAAATATCATAGATACACAAACAGAGAATGTACAGCAATACGAGGAGAAATTTAATAAATATGTCAAATATTTCGGATTGACGCCAGAGGATTTACAGAAGTCGATATTGGATGTTGGGACTGCTAGGGGGGATTTCATCTTGTATTTGAGACAAGCTAGAGGTAACAAGAACGCCTTTGGTGTAGAAAGAAGTGAGAAGTTCTTTACGGTAGAACGAGACGGGTTGTTCAATGAAAATGCAGACGATCTACATTTCGATGATGAAACATTCGACATTATAACAGCCAAGCATGTATTACCTATGGATGTTCAAGACATTGATCATAGTAAGAAAATGTTAGATGAAATGTTGAGAGTCTTGAAGACTGGCGGAAAGTTTATGGCAGACATTTTTACTCCAGAAATTTATACAGCTTTCAATAAAGCAAATATTGAACAGGGGATGAAAGACATTGATCCCAAGGGCTTCGAGAAATTCCAAAAGAAAGAAGATGGGGTGAAAGGATTCATGGATTATTTAGAGACGCTCAAGCAGGATGGTCATAGAGTCGAAATGCGTGATCGTCCGATGGGTAATGGTGCAGATCCTGATTGTATTATGACTATTATAAAAAAATAACCGCCATGTTCATACCAATAATAAAAGCATTAATACTCGGTGTTGTGGAGGGAATCACAGAATTCTTGCCGATCTCTTCGACAGGGCACCTCATCCTCATCAATCAATGGGTCAATTTTGGCGAGTCGTTTACAAAGATGTTCGATGTGGTGATCCAGCTCGGTGCGATTTTGGCAGTTATCATATTTTTTTGGGCGAAGCTTTGGCCATTCGGTAAGACAGATCTTTCGACTGGAGTGCAAACTACGACTAGATCCGAAGTATTCAATACTTGGAAGAAAACTATCGTCGGTGTCATCCCAGCAATACTGATCGGGGGCCTACTCGGTAGTTTCATTGAAAATAAGTTATTCAGTCCATGGGTGGTTGCTGGAGCACTCATCGTTGGCGGTATCATTCTCATATACATAGAGAGAAAGCAGATAGAATCTAGGATCCGATCAGTTGCAGATATTTCATATATGACGGCATTCTATATCGGGCTCATCCAATGTCTATCGATGGTTCCGGGGACATCTAGAGCTGCCGCTACCATCATAGGGGCTATGATGCTTGGTGCCTCGAGGTCAGTGGCTGTAGAGTTCTCATTTTTCCTGGCTATACCGACGATGATCGCCGCTTCCGGTTATAGTTTATTGAAACATGGTGCGTCGATCAGTGGATCGGAAATAGTATTGCTGGTGGTCGGGTTCGTCACAGCATTTCTCGTAGCACTAGTCGTTATCAAGTTTATAATGAAGTTCATACAGAGTCACGATTTCAAACTGTTTGGTTATTATAGAATAGTTCTCGGCGTATTGATCCTCATATATTTCTGGGTAGCGCGTTAATTATCTTATAATGATATAATTCATCCATGGACCTTCAAGCTATAGAAAAAGAAATTCGTGAGCAAAGAGAGATCATAGATCAGATATTCGTTTCTGTTGAAAAGACTAGAAAGTATTATCTATGGACGATGTGGGGGACTGTCATCGTCTTCGTTCTACCACTCATCGCTCTGGCCTTCGTCATACCGTCATTCATGAGTACTTACTCAGGATTATTGAATAGTACTACTCTCGGATTGTAATAGAAGTCATAATACGCCGTAACCCGGCCATTTCCATAGGTATTGACTTATGGGTGATTTGTAGTATAATACAGGGTAGATATGGGGATATGTTTCCTCATAAATTTGGAGCCAGAATTATGAAAACGAAAAATATGTCGGTGTTGGTGTCGGTGGCGCTACTGGTGGTCGGCCTGTTCTCGGGTTGTGCTTTCCAAGTCGGAAAGACGAAAATGACTTTTATGTCATCTC
>Ga0194063_10000269_pt1 | contig 39331 bp, 39 predicted proteins | sample SepL3720m_MetaG_FD_155459 | JGI IMG/M metagenome (GOLD analysis project Ga0194063, IMG submission 155459) | Anoxic zone freshwater microbial communities from boreal shield lake in IISD Experimental Lakes Area, Ontario, Canada - Sep2016-L373-20m | ecosystem: Environmental > Aquatic > Freshwater...
CCCCCCGTATTTGAGGGGATTGTTTTTGTTATCATAAAATTTTGCTCTACCAAAGAACGATGCGAAACCCCAAAGCTCAATCTAACTCCCTGTCACAAATTTTCCTCGGGAAGGAAGAAAACAATCTAAAGGAACTAGACCTGATTGAAATACAGAAGGAGTCTTGGGAAAAGCTCCTGGACAAGGAAGTCCGAGACATCCTCCAAGAATTTTTCCCCATCGAAGACTACACCGGAAAGAAATTCGCACTCTACTTTGAAGATTTATACTACGATAAACCTCGCTACACCATCGACCTCTGCTTTAAGAAAAAACTTACCTACGATTTTCCAGTCTATGTAAAAGTAAGACTTGTCAACAAAAAAACAGGAACAGAAAAAAGACAAGATGTCTATTTCTTCAACTTGCCAAAAATGACATCACGCGGCACATTCATCATTAATGGAATTGAGCGTGCTATCATCAATCAAATCGTACGATCTCCTGGAGCATACTTCACAGCAGAAATTGATAAGACATCAGGTCTTACTCTTTACAACGCCGAAGTACGTCCATACATCGGATCTTGGCTTGATTTCACCATTAGTAAAAATGGAACAATAGAAGGAAAAATCAATAAAAAAAGAAAGTTCCTTGCATCTGCATTCCTTCGTGTCTTTGATAACGAAACGACAACAGAAATATTGGAACACTTTAAAGATCTTGACCAAACACTTCTTGATAAATATATTCTCCCCACATTTAAAAAAGATAAAACAAAGTCTAAGGACGAAGCTGTACTTGAACTCTATCGTAAGATAAAGCCAGGAGAGCCACTCGTTCTTGAGAATGCATACGAAACGCTCAATAGTCTCTTTTTCAACCACAGAAGATACTCACTTGCAGATGTTGGTCGATATAAGATAAATAAAAAACTTGGATTAAATCAACCAATTGACAAAGATCACCACATCCTTTCAAAGGAAGATGTTATCTCTATCTTGAAATATTTGGTCCAGCTCACACTCGACAAAGGATCATTTGATGATATTGATCATTTAGGAAACAGACGATTAAAGACTGTGGGAGAACTCGTAGGAACCTACGGAATTCGTGTCGGAATGGTACGAACAGAAAAAGAAATTAAGGAACGTATGAGTTTGGTTCCTTCCGATACATTCCCAACTCCTTCCCAGATAATCAATTCAAAACCAATCATTATGGCAATTAATTCGTTCTACCGAACGAATCAACTGTCCACAATCGTTGATCAGACCAATCCTCTTTCAGAACTTGATAACTTAAGAAGAATCACTGTTGGAGGACCTGGTGGAATTGAAAAAGAAAGAGCATCATTCTCAATCCGTGACATTGCAGCATCTCAATATGGACGTATTTGTCCTATTAGATCTCCTGAGGGTCCCAACATCGGAGTGGTGACCTATATGGCTCTGTTTAGCAAGATAAATAAATATGGATTCTTGGAAACACCATATAAGAAGATTGAAAAAATAACAGAAGGTGGTAAAACAAAAGTAAAAATAAGTAATGTGGTTGAATTCATGCAAGCTGATGATGAAGAAAAATATTATATTACTTCTGCAAATGTATCTGTTGATAAAGATGGATTTATCACAGACGAAACATTGGTTGCTCGCTACAAGGGCGACTTAGCCGAAGTACCAACAGAAAAAATCGACTATATTGATATTTCAAACCAACAAGTGGTTGGAATTTCTGCCACTCTTATTCCTTTCTTACAGAATGATGATGCATCGAGAGCCCTCATGGGTACTCACATGCAATGTCAAGCTGTGCCTTTGGTAAAGCCATCTGCTCCATACGTTGGAACAGGAACAGAAGAAAAAATTGCACAAGCATTAGGAAGAACTATCCTTGCTGAAGAAGAATCAACAGTTGAATATGTAGACGCACAACGCGTAGTACTTAAAGGAAAAAGTGGAAAGAAATATGACTATGAACTTCAACGTTTTATGCGAACAAACAAAGATATTATCTTTGATCAAAAGCCTCGCGTAGAGCTTGGAGAAAAGATTAAAAAAGGTGCAGTAGTAGTAGATGGTCCAGCAACAAATGACGGAAAGCTCGCTCTTGGACAAAACTTGGTCGTAGCATATACATCATTTAATGGACTCGGATACGAAGACGGTTTCGTCATCTCTGAACGTGTGGTAAAGGAAGATTTGCTTACCTCTATCACCAGTGAAGAGTTTATTGCCGACCTTATTGACACAAAGCTTGGTCCTGAAGAACTTACGAGAGATATTCCAAATGTTCGAGAAGAAGTATTGGGAAATCTTGATAAAGAAGGACTCGTCGTGATTGGTACAAAAATGAAAAGTGGAGATATTCTTGTCGGAAAAGTTGCTCCAAAAGGTGAAAAAGAATTAACAGCAGAAGAACGATTGCTTCGAGCAATCTTCGGAGAAAAAGCAAAAGATGTCAAAGATACTTCTCTTCGTATGCCATACGGCAAACAAGGAGTTGTTGTTAATGTTGAAACAATCGATAGTAAAAAAGATCCAAACGAACTTGAACCAAGTGTTATTAAGAGAATCATCGTAAATACAGCAGAACTCAGAAAGATTACCATCGGAGATAAGCTTGCAGGACGACATGGAAATAAGGGAGTTATCTCTCGTATCCTTCCAGAATGGGATATGCCTTATCTTGAAGATGGAACACCGGTCGATGTTATCATCTCCCCTCTTTCCATTCTTGCTCGTATGAATTTGGGACAGCTTTTTGAAACATTACTTGGATTTATCGCTCAATCAAATAATTGGAGAATTGTAGCTCCTGTATTTGAAAAAATTGAGGAAAAATTCATCACTGAAGAATTAGTAAAGCTTGGCATTCCATCCGATGGAAAAGTAACATTGATCGATGGAAAAACAGGTCGAAAATTTGACAGAAAAGTACTTGTTGGTACAGGATACATCCTTAAACTCATTCACATGGTTGAGGATAAATTCCATGCTCGTTCCGTTGGACCATACTCACTTGTTTCACAACAGCCTCTCGGAGGAAAGTCACAAATGGGAGGACAGCGTTTCGGAGAAATGGAAGTGTGGGCACTTGAGTCCCACAGAGTTCCTGCCACATTGCAAGAAATGCTTACGATTAAATCAGACGACGTTCGAGGAAGAACAAAGGCATTTGAGTCGATCATTAAGGGAATTGAGATTCCACAATCAAATGTTCCAGAATCATTCCACGTACTCTTGAAAGAATTGAACGCATTGGGATTATCAATTGATTACATCAAATAACCTATGGAGGAAGAATTTGTCTTGGACTTCTCTGGCCTAAAGATTCGTCTTGCGTCTCCCGAAGATATCTTAAAATGGTCAAAGGGCGAAGTCACTAAACCAGAAACGATTAACTATCGTACATTTCGTGCAGAAAAAGATGGGTTATTTGATGAAAGAATATTCGGACCCACCAAAGACTTTGAATGTTACTGTGGAAAGTACAAACGAATTCGCTATAAGGGAATTATTTGTGATAGATGTGGAGTAGAAGTCACCACCTCTGCTGTTCGACGTGAACGCATGGGACATATCAAACTCGCAACACCTATTTCACATATTTGGTATTTTAAAGGAGCCTCTACTCCACTGAGCATCGTTCTTGATGTTCCTCCACAAGCACTTGAAAAGATTATTTATTATGCTCTTTACCTCGTCACTGGATTAGATAAAGAATTACAGAAAAAAACTGTTCAAGAGTTAAGTGGAATGGCAAAAGCAGAAATCACCATACTTGATGAAGAATATGAAATAAAGAAACAAGATTTGAAGAAGTCTTTTGCTCAACAAAAAGAAGGGGCAACACAAAAAATCACCAACAAAGAGCAAAAAGAACTCGCAACTCAAGAAATTGATTTGAGAGAAAGAGAAAAATTTAGACTTTTATCTGACAAGTATATCGAGGACAAGGCAAAAAGAACTGCATTCCTTGATCGAGTCATGAAGACGGTAAAAGCTCTTAAGGTAAATGATACTCTTGAAGAAGAAGACTATCTATTCCTTCGAGAAAAAGATATTGAAGGGTTTGTCACAGTAGGAATGGGAAGTGAAGTGGTTTATGACTTACTTTCTACCACAGATTTCAAAAAGAAGTATGACGAAGCTGTCGAAGAACTTGAAAAAGCAAAAGGTGAAAGAAGAAATAAACTTTTGAAAAAAGTACGTATCTTAGAATCATTCCTTAAAGGAAATGTCCAACCAGCATGGATGATATTAACAGTACTTCCTGTTATTCCTCCAGATCTTCGACCAGTTGTACAACTTCCAGGTGGAAAGTTTGCAACATCTGACTTGAATGATTTCTATAGAAGAGTCATCAACAGAAACAACCGCTTAAAACAACTTATTGATCTAGGTGCTCCTGAAATCATTCTCCGAAACGAAAAGAGAATGTTACAGGAAGCTGTTGACTCCCTTCTTGATCTTCAAAAATCTCGTGGAAGAGCACGAACTCAAGGAGTAGCTTCTAAGGTTCAAAAGTCACTTTCCGATATTTTGAGAGGAAAACAAGGACGATTCAGACAGAATCTGCTTGGAAAACGCGTTGATTATTCAGGTCGTTCTACCATTGCTGTAGGACCAGAATTAAAGATTAATCAATGTGGTATTCCTCGTGAAATGGCAATTGAACTTTTCAAACCTCACTTGCTTCACGAAATCATCGTTCGAGGACTTGCACCAAACATCAAAAGTGCTAAGAACTTCCTTGAACTTCGAGAACCTGTCGTATATGACATCTTGGAAGAAATAACAAAAGATCATCCCGTACTGTTAAACCGTGCACCAACACTTCACAAATTGTCAGTGCTTGGTTTTTATCCAGTCCTTACCGATTCTTATGTTATTAAGCTTCATCCAGCAGTGTGTGCAGGATATAATGCAGACTTTGATGGAGATGCTATGGGAGTCTTTGTTCCCCTTTCAACAACCGCAATTAATGAGGTAAAAAGTAGAATGATGGCACATCAAAATCTTTTGAAACCATCAGATGGTACTCCAATTGCTCTTCCTATCAAGGAAATGGCTCTTGGTATCTACTACTTAACCACAATTGATGCTCATGCTACGGAACCAGATGAAAAGCTTGCTATGTTCTCCAGTGAGAATGAAGCGATAAGCGCCTATCAACTAGGAAGAGCAACACTTCGTGCTCCAGTCATGGTCAGCATCGAAGGAAAAGTAATGAGAACAAGTGTTGGAAGAATATTCGTCAACCAACGCTTACCAGCCGAACTTCGCTATATCAATAGTGATATCCGAGCAGTTGATATTAAAGATCTCGTAGTGAAAGCTATGAAAATCTTTAATGACAATGAAAAAATCGGTGCCCTTATTGATGAATTAAAGGAAGTAGGATTCTGGGGAGCGACAGTTGGTGGAGGACTTTCCTCATCCGTCTTTGATTGTAAAATCATCGATGAAAAAACTGCCATTATCGCAGAAACAGAAAAAGAAGTAATGAAAGTAGAAAAGAATTATGAGCAAGGATTCCTTACTCTTGAAGAAAAGAAACGATACAGCAATAAATTATGGCTTGCAACAACAGAAAATCTTGCAAACAAAACATGGGATATATTGGACGAAGAAAATCCAGTGAAGATGATTATTAAGTCTGGAGGAGCTCGTGCTTCTAAAGAACAACTTAAACAGCTTTCCGCTATGAAGGGACTTGTTGTCGACCCTATGGGAAAGATCATCGAAGTGCCTACAAAGTCAAACTATCGAGAAGGATTGTCTATTTTTGAATATGTAATCTCAGCTCGAGGAGCTCGAAAAGGACTGACAGACTCTGCTCTTAAAACCGCAGACGCTGGATACCTTACTCGACGACTTGTAGACGTATCTCATGACATGATTGTCCGAGAAGAAGACTGTCTTACAGATGAAGGACTCAAGATCACCACATCTGAAGATCGAGGAGATAAATTTAAAGCAAGAATTAAGGGAAGATACCTCTTACAAGATGCTCTCGATGAACATAAGAAGGTTATCTTGCCAGCAGGAACACTCCTTGATGAATACAATATTGAGGACTTAGAAGCAAAAGGCGTTAAAAAAGTACGAGTACGTTCCCCACTTCACTGCCATTCCAAATTTGGCGTCTGTCAAAAATGTTACGGTATCGATCTTTCCGTTGGAAAGCTCGTAGAAGTTGGCGTACCAGTTGGAGTTATGGCTGCTCAATCCATTGGAGAGCCTGGAACTCAGCTGACGATGAGAGTCCGACACTTTGGAGGAATCGTTATTTCAGACGTTACTCAAGGACTTCCACGAGTCGAGGAATTGTTTGAAACACGAACACCAAAAGTCGTATCCCCTATCGCAGATATCGATGGAAAAGTAACTATTCAAGAAGACACAGAACGAGAAGCGTACACAATCAAAATCATTCCAAATGACTCTACTCAAAAAGAAGAAGAGTTCATCGTCCCAACCATGCAGAAGCTGAAGGTAAAGGATGGAGATTTGGTTGTAAAAGGCACTCAACTTTCTGAAGGATACCTAAACATCCATGATGTATTGATGGTAAAAGGTCTTAAAGCAGCTCAAATTTACTTACTCAACGAAGTACAACAGGTATATGAGTCCCAAGGAATTGGTATTCATGACAAGCACTTTGAAGTCATCATCAGAAAGATGAGTGACAAAGTAACTATTGAGGATGAAGGAGACACATCATTCATTAAGGATGAAGTTGTTTCAAAAATCCGATTTGAAGAAGAGAATAAAAAGGCTCTTGCAGTCGGAGGAAAGCCATCCAGTGGAAAAGTATCTATTCTTGGAATCACGAAAGCAGCTATTTATACCGATTCTTGGTTGTCAGCAGCCTCATTTGAACAGACAACATCAGTTCTCAGCAATGCAGCAATCAAAAATCAAACAGATAACTTGCTCGGACTCAAAGAAAATGTTATAATAGGCAGATTAATTCCCGTTACTAAGGAACTTATTGATAAATATTACAGCAAATTTGTAAACTCATATGCCAACAATCAACCAGCTCTTGAAACACAAGAGACAAAAACGAGTTAAAAAGTCACGTGCAGCAGCACTGAAAACAAGCTTTAATGCTCTTGAGCGAAAGTATGTTCACACAAACAATCCCCTTAAAAGAGGAGTGTGTACTGTTGTAAGGACGATGACTCCAAAAAAACCAAATTCAGCTCTCCGAAAAGTAGCGAGAGTACGTCTTTCCAATAAAATGGAAGTAACCGCTTATATTCAGGGAGTAGGACACAATCTTGCAGAGCACTCTATCGTGCTTGTGCGAGGAGGAAGAGTAAAGGATTTGCCAGGTGTGAAATATCATATTGTCCGAGGAAAGTTTGATACTGCTGGCGTGACTGGCCGCACATCATCTCGCTCAAAGTATGGTACAAAAAAAGTTAAAGTAAAAAAAGCAGAATAAATTAGTATATAAATCTTATGCCACGACATTCATATAAAAGAATTCAACCAAAAAAGGATCCAGTCTACAATAGTTTTGAAGTTACAAAACTTATCAACTATCTCATGATTGGTGGAAAAAAAACTACATCGCAAGCAATTGTGTATGGAGTATTAGAGCGATTTAAAAAAGAGAATATGGAGCCTGTAGAAGTGCTTGAAAAAGCTCTTGGCAACGTTGCTCCAGAACATGAAGTAAAACCACGCCGATTGGGTGGAGCTTCTTATCTTGTTCCAGTTGAAGTACGTAGAGAACGAAAGTTATTTCTTGGCCTTACTTGGATTGTGGACGCTGCACGAGCAAAATCTAATAAAGAATTCAGAACATTTCAAGAAAAATTGTATACTGAATTAAAAGATGCAGCTGCAAATCAAGGACAAGCAGTAACAAAACGTGCTCAGTCAGAAAAACTTGCAGAACAAAACAAAGCTTTCTCACATTTGAAGTGGTAAGCGGTTTCTCTTTTTTGTAACTTGCAACTTATAGCTTGTAACTTTATTGGTATTTCTTGTATCATGAGTTACAGGTTTCAAGTTTTAAGTTTCAAGTTTAAATTATTCTATGGCTCAACAAGGTGTTGTCACAAAAAACCGCAATGTAGCATTGGACAAAATTAGAAATATTGGTGTTATCGCACATATTGACTCCGGAAAAACAACTACCACAGAACGACTTCTGTTTTACACTGGACGAACCTACAAAATTGGTGATATCGATGATGGAGATACACAGATGGACTGGATGCCTGCTGAACGTGAACGTGGTATTACTATTGTATCTGCTGCAACAACCACATTCTGGAAGGAATATCGCATAAATATCATCGACACTCCCGGACACGTAGATTTTACCGCAGAGGTAGAACGATCTCTTCGTGTACTCGACGGTGGAGTGGTGGTTTTTGATGCTGAAGAGGGTGTACAGAGCCAATCAGAAACAGTATGGAGACAAGCTGATAAATATAAGATCCCTCGTATCTGTTTTATTAATAAAATGGATAAATTAGGAGCGGATTTTGAAGGAACAACACAAGAAATAACAGATCGTCTGGGAGCACATCCTATTATTGTTACCTATCCTATTGGAAAAGAGCATGAATTTACCGGCGTAATCGACCTTATGATTATGAAGGCTTTCATTTATGATAAAGATGAAAAAGGCGTTGAATATACCACAAGTGATGTGCCAGCAGATCTTGCTACAAAGGCAGCGGAAATGCGTGCAAAAATGGTTGAACAGATTTCAGAGACAGATGACGCTCTCATGGAAAAATATTTAAATGGAACTGAAATTTCAATTCCAGAGCTTAAAGCAGCTCTACGTAGAGCTGTTATTGCTTATAAAGTGGTTCCCGTTTATGCAGGAACATCTCTGAGAAATAAAGGGGTACAGCCTGTTCTTGATGGTATTATTGAGTACCTTCCCTCCCCAGCTGATCTTATGGTGGTAAAGGGTATTGATCCAGTAACTGAAACACCTATTGAAAGAAAACTTATTAATGAGGAAAAATTCTCTGCTCTTGCGTTTAAAATTCAACTTGATCCACACGTAGGAAAACTTACCTATACTCGTATTTATTCCGGCACTCTTGAATCCGGCTCTTATATTTATGATGTAAACAAGGGAAAGCGAGAGCGAGTAAGTCGGCTTATTCTTATGCATGCTAATAATCGAGAAGAAATTGATAAAGCGTATGCTGGGGAAATCGTTGCTCTTATCGGACCAAAAGAATTAAAAACTGGAGACACACTTGCTGATGAAGATCACCAAATATTACTTGAACAGATTACATTTCCAGAACCAGTTATCTCACTCGCCATTGAACCCGCAACAAAGGCAGACCAAGAAAAACTTTCCTATACGTTACAGCGTTTAGCTGAAGAAGATCCAACATTCAAAGTAAAAGTAAACCATGAAACAGCACAAACTATCATGTCAGGAATGGGAGAACTTCATTTGGAAGTCTTAGTCGACCGCATGAGAACTGAAATGGGTATGAAAGTGAATGTTGGAAAGCCACAAGTAGCTTATAAAGAAACTATCACAAAGACAGTTGAACATGAGACAAAGTATGTAAAACAAACCGGAGGACATGGACAATATGGACACTGCGTCCTTGTTCTAGAGCCTCTTGCTCGTGGTGAGGGTTTTAAATTTGTAAATAAAATTAAGGGTGGAACAATTCCAAGCGAGTTCATTCCCTCAGTTGAAAAGGGTGTGATTGAAGCGATGGATAAGGGAGTTCTTCTTGGATTTCCTATGACAGATATGAAAGTTTCCCTCGTTGACGGAAGTTATCATGATGTTGATTCCTCTGATATTGCATTTAAAGTAGCAGGTTCTATGGCTTTAACCGATGGTGCAAAAAAAGCAGGACTTACTCTTCTTGAACCAATCATGAAGCTTGAAGTTACTGTGGGAGACGACTTTATGGGAACTGTTATTGGAGATTTATCTAGTAGACGAGGAAAGATCTTAGGTACAGATAAACGAGGAAAATCTACTATTATTAGAGGTAATGCTCCTCTTTCAGAGTTGTCTGGGTACGTCACCGTACTGAGGTCGCTCACACAAGGACGGGGTATCTCATATATAGAACCCTCACACTATGAGGAAGTGCCTCAAGGAGTACTTAAGGTTCTCTTGGAAAAAAGCAGTTCCAACAAAACATAAGAGGCTCTTATGAAAACACTGATTGTATCTGACATTCATCTTCGTGGTGTATTTGATAAAAAAAAGTATCTCTATTTAGAGAAGCTCTTTTCTTCAGTGGATCATATTATTCTTAATGGGGATTTTTGGGATGGATATCGCACCACCTTTGACCGCTTTATTTCATCAGAGTGGAGTGGCTTGTTTCCCCTATTAAAAAGTAAAAGCTCTATTTATCTCTATGGCAATCACGATCAGAAGCAATTTAATGATGAAAGAACATCTCTTTTCTCTGTTGAACAAAAAGATAGCCATATACTTGAAGTAGGCTCTGTAACATATCATATAGAGCATGGACACCTCCTTTGTCCATCAATAGATATAACATATCATCTTTCAAAAAGGCTTCTTAACTATGTAAATATGTTTTTTCAATTCATAGAATATATATTTGCCCACTTAGGAAGCCCTCATAATATCTTGCTTAAGGCAACAAATAAAACAATAAAGAAAAAGCTTAAAACAACACAGTTTCCTCATTGGTATTTGTGTGGACATACCCATTTAGCGGAACTTGACAAACTTATTAAGTTTGCTAACTCTGGCTATATTCAATATGGGCATGCTACATACCTTATAGTAGATTCTTCTGGCCTCTCCCTTCGGACTGACCGATATTAATTTCTTCTCTATAGTAAATAGATGTTGACATGGTGAACATTTGTTCATTATACTGTGAACGATTGTTCAATTATCAAAACTATATTTTCTATGAAGGACCGCTTATCAGCACTTAAACGTTTTTATAAACAGTACAGCCGCCTTCCCTCCTATTCGGAGATGTTGAAGCTCTTTAATGTATCGTCAAAGAATGCTGTATTTAAAATGGTACAAAAATGGATTGAGGAAGGCCTCCTTCAAAAAGATATTCATAATAAACTTGCACCCACGTCGCGCCTTTTTGCTCTTCCTTATCTGGGTGTTATTAAGGCTGGATTCCCTATCCTTGCTGAGGAAAATAGGGAGTATCTCTCATTGGATGATTATCTTATTGGAGACCCTACTTCTTCCTTTCTTCTTAAGGTGAGCGGCGACTCTATGGAAGGAGTGGGTATATTTCAAGGGGATATTGTTATTGTTGAACGGAAAAAAGATGCATCTCTTGGCTCTATTGTACTTGCACAAATCGATCGCGAATGGACTCTTAAGATATTACGAAGAAACAGAACAACGCGTAAGTATTATCTTGTTGCAGCGAATCCAAAATATCCAGATTTTTATCCTCATGAAGACTTGCAGATATTTGGAACGGTGAAAGCGGTCGTGAGGAAGTTTAATTAGTTATAAAGTTCATCAAGTTCATCAAGTTCATCAAGTAATGAGTGTATATAACTTTATAACTTATTTATGTTTTCTCTATTTTCGTGGCCACAGGCTATTCTCCATATCGACGGCGATGCCTTCTTTGCCTCCGTGATGTGCTCCGTAAACCCACATCTTATTGGAAAGCCAATCGTCACGGGTAAAGAACGAGGGATAGCAACAGCTATCTCATATGAGGCAAAAAAATATGGCGTTACTCGTGGTATGCCTTATTTTGAAATAAAAAAGAAATGTCCTCAGTGTCTCTTTATTGAGTCAGACTATGATCTTTTTGCGCTCGTCTCAAGTCGTATGTTCTCCATTATGAAACAGTATTCTCCATATGTTGAAGAGTATTCTATTGATGAGGGATTTATAGATATTACTGGGTTACGTCGCATGCATAGAAAGTCTTATGAAGAGATTGCCCTCGCTATAAAAAAGGAGTTAGAGTTGAAGTTAAATATCACTGTCTCCGTCGGTCTTTCTATTACTAAGTCTCTTGCAAAGCTCGCTTCCTCCTTTCGTAAGCCATCCGGCTTCACTCCTGTTCGAGGAAAACATATCGAATATCTCCTTAAAAATAGAGTTGTTCAGGATATATGGGGAATAGGTCCTAATACTGCAGCATATTTACAAAAATGTAATATTAAAACAGCTCTTGAGTTTGCCCTTCTCTCTGAAGAGTTTATTACCTCTCATCTTTCAAAGCCCTACTATGAAATTTGGCAGGAACTGAGAGGGAAAAAAATATTTGAGTTGCAAATCGGCAAAAAGGAAGTTTATAAATCTATATCAAAAACAGAAACATTCACTCCTCCAACCAATGATAAGGAGCTTCTCTGGTCTCGTTTAATGAATCATATAGAAGAAGCTTTTAATAAAGCAAGATTGTATAACTACACTGTAGGAAGAGTGGATATGTTTCTTAAAACTCAAACATTTTCTTATCAATCGGCAACCTACACTCTTTTAAGTAAGACCTCTTTCCCTCTCCCGATCCATTCTGATTTGCGAAAAACATTTGAAACTATATATTCCTCTAGTAGTCAATACAGAACAACAGGATGTACCATATCTGATCTGGAGGATGCAAAAATGACACAAACCTCGCTCTTTGAAGAAACGAAAACATACACAAAAACAAAAAAACTGTATGAGATACTCTCTTCAGGGAAAGTTGATTTTGGCACTTCCCTTTTAAGAAGTCGAGACGCATCTAAAAAATCAGAAGCAAAGAAATTTAATCTCCCTATTATATCTTTAGAGTAATGGTTAATGGACAGTTTTTATGATTGTGTTTTATTGCGGGACAATATTTTCTCCCATACTCTATAAGAAGATAGGTAAACCTCAACCATTCATCCCTCGGCACAATCTTCATCAAATCCTTTTCTATTTTTTCAGGATCCATATGCTTCGTAAGTCCCAATACTCTCGATATTCTTCTTACATGGGTATCTACTGCAATCCCTTCAACCACTCCGAACGCATTTCCTAATACTACATTTGCCGTCTTCCTCCCCACTCCTGGCAACTTCACCATTTCTTCCATACTCTGGGGTACTACGCCCTTATACGTGGTTTTAATTATTTTAGCTGTCTCTAATATGTGTTTCGTTTTAGCCCTATAAAATCCAGTAGAAAATATATCTTTTTCAAATTCTGCAGGCAAAGCATTTATATAATTATCTAAACTGTAATATTTTTTAAATAATCTTTCAGTCACCTTGTTTACCATTTTATCCGTACATTGTGCAGAGAGTATAACTGCAACGAGCAGCTCCCAAGGAGAAGAATATTTCAGCATTATCTTTGCATGAGGAAAAAGCTTTTTGAGCTCTTTTATGATTATTTCTACCCGTTTCTTTTTTGTCACACCATATTTTACATTGTTCAGAATGAAGAAGTTGTATATTGTGGAGTGTTTTGTGACTCGACGAATTCAAAACCTGTTTGAGCACTCGAATAACCTCATGCGAGTTTTTTGAATGAGAAGAGGCATGAAACACGAAACATTACTTTATACAATATTTTTTCTTCATATACAAAATAAACCCCTCTTTCTCCATCTGCTCCAATGCAGTAAACAAACGCTCATCGGGAAATGCCACTTTTAATTCATCTAGAGAGTATTGTTTTTTAAGTAATAATTTTAAGATTCCTCCTCTCACCTCCCTCACCGATCCCTCAAACTTTTTTTGTTTTGAATACTGTTTACTTTTTTTGTTCGGATTCTCAATTTGTTTCGCCAAATATGCTCCATAATCCATAAGTGCCCAATACCATTCACGAGGATTATTCTTATCGAGAGTTTTCTCTACATAGGGAAGAATTTCAGCATCGGAGATATTTTCTTTGTTAGAAAAATAGCTGTGAATAAATACGCGCCTTATATTTGTCTCTATAAACACCACGGGTATATTAAATGCAAAAGCTGCTATTGAACATGCAGTGGCGTGTCCTATTCCAGGAAGCTCATCAAGAAGTGTTGGATCATTGGGAAGTAGGGAGTTATATTTTGTACAAACCATCTGAGCCGCTGCCCTTAAGTATAAAGCACGCCTGTTATAGCCCATTCCTTGCCACGCAGAAAGCAATGTGGTCGTATCAGTCAGCACAAGCGAAGCAAAGTTGGGAAACTTGCTTATAAAGAGTGGATATTTCACCATCACGCGTGCAACCTGTGTCTGTTGCAGCATTACTTCAGATATAAAGATACAGTAGGGAGAAGTCTTTTCTCGCCACGGCATTTTTCGCTTATTCTTTTTATAGTAACCCCAAACGGTATTTATAAAATCATCATTGGTCATTTCATTTGAGCCATTCAACATAGGAACATCCTGTGGCGCTTCTTGTATCTTTGTCCCATCCACCTGTTGAACATTTTTTCATATTTTTACCTGTTGCTGTTTGAGTTTTGATAAGCTTAGCTCCACATTGTGGACACTCTTCATCAAGCTCTTCAACGGGGGCTTTTACCCATTCAAAGAAGTTACATCCACTTGCTGTTTTTGTTTTTGCATCCCATTTTGAAGTGGAACATTTCTTCATTTTTTTATTAAATCGAGTCATGGTAAGGACTAAAGGCTCTCCACATTTGGGACATTTTTCGTCTATTGTCTCAGGCTCAAAAGGAAGCCATTTTACAAAGTCGCAGCCTTCTGCTTGACGAGTTTCGCTATTCCAAGAACCGGTAGAACATCTTTGTAATTTTTTTCCTGTTTTTGTTGTAACCACCTCTCCGAGAGCAGATCCGCATTTAGGACATTTTGTTTCATCCATATAAAAATAAGTTAAATTAATAAAATAATTACAATAATCAATCTCTTATTGTACCATTATGACGTGTTATTTAAACTTGAAACTTGAAACTTTTAAAAAGTACACTTTTGTTTTGCCTGTAAGCTACAAGTTATAAGTTACAAGCTACAAAAAACTTATGCAACGGCTTATAAGCCGCAAAAATAGTACTTTAGCTTATAAGAAGGCTTTAATATTTGCATTATCGGTATGCTGCTTTCCGAATCAATGATGTTATTATAAAAAAGAGGATAGATACCATTACGATAGTTGCCCCTGCTGGTAAATTTGCATAGTATGAGGCGATGAGCCCTCCCAGAACACAAACGAGCGCCAATAACACTGAAGTAAAGATGCTTACCTTAAATCCTTTCACTATTTGCATGGCAGTAATAACGGGAATAATCATTAAGGCCCCAATAAGGAGAGCTCCTACCACCTTCATAGAAAGCGAAACTGTAAGGGCAATTAAAGTCATGAATATATGATTAACTAAACGAACCGGGATGCCGCTCGCTCGTGCGCTTTCTTCATCAAACGATGTGTACATAAACTGTCGATAAAAGAGAAGAAGCACGCTCACTATTCCGACTCCGAGTGCGGCAATAATCCAAACATCCTGTTGTGTGACCGTAGTAATACTTCCAAATAAGTAAGAAAACAAATTTGCATTAAATCCATTTGCGACACTCATTAATATAAGCGCCAAGGCCAATCCTCCCGGAAGTATCATGGCAAGAATAGATTCAGCTGATATATACTCACCTGAGCGAATTTCTTCAATAATGTAAGCGACAATGATCGTACAGCATATCGTCGTGATGAGAGGGTTTATACCCAAAAGGAGGCCAATTGCTACACCGGTGAGAGCTACGTGCGACAGGGCATCAGCTATGAGCGATAAACGACGCACAACTAAAAAACTTCCCATTAGGGGGGCAATAATGGCAATTATTATCCCAACCGAAAAGGCTCGTACCATAAAACTATACTGGAAAAGATCAGTGACTAAGTGCATTATTGCTATGAGAATGGGTAACGCGACACGTATTTGTTTCGTAGGGAATGGTTTTTTTATCAAGCTGCATTACGCAGTGAACTTGATGAGAGATTGTATGAAGATCATGAGAAACTAAAAGAAGTGTTAAATGTAATGTATGATTTAATTTTTGCATGAGGGTATAAAACTTCTCCTGCGTTTTTATGTCAACTCCTACCGTTGGTTCATCAAGAATAAGAAGTTGTGGTTTTTTAACCAGTGCTCGTGCAATAAATACCCGTTGTTGTTGTCCCCCGGAGAGCTCACGAAGCAACTTTTTCTTAAAAATTAACATATCAACTGAAGCAAGAGCTTCGTCCACTTCCCGTTCCTCTACCTTCTCCATTTTTACCACTTCCTCTACCGTGATAGGCACATGAGATACCGCAAGCCCTGCCTTTTGAGGAATGTAGCCTATTTTCTCCCAATCTGTGAACTTTTCGATAGGAGTTCCAAAAAGTTTTACCGTTCCTTTTTGGGGTCGAAGTACTCCCAAAATAATTTTTAACAGTGTTGATTTCCCTGATCCATTATGTCCAACCAGTCCCACAAAATCGCCCTGTACTATCTCTGTGTTCAATCCATCTAACACCTTTTCATTTCCATATCCAAATTCGATATTTTGTAAGCTTATTATGGATGGTATAGTCATTATTGAGAACAGCCCAGTGCAATTTGTAAATTTGCAAGATTTTCCTTTTGAATACTTATATAGGTTTTTTTTGCTTGTTGAGATTCTTTTGTGAGTCCCTCAAGGGGGCTTAGTACAAGTGTTTGAGCTCCTATTTCTCGTGCTATTGTATCGGCAAGAGAAGGGCTTACAAGCTCTTCAAAAAAAATATACCGTATATTGTTTGCTTTTGCAAACTGAACCACATCTGATAGTGTTTTGGCCGATGGTTCCTGTTCGGGTGATAGTCCAGTGAGAGTGGTTTGCTCTAGTCTATATCTTTTTACTAGGTATGCAAATGCAGTGTGTGATGTGATGATATTGCGCTCATTACAACTATTTAATTTATTCTCAAATTCAATAGCAAGTACTGAAAGTTCTTTTTGGAGAGTCTTCAGATTGGATTTGTATAGATTTGTATTATGCGGATCTTTCTGAGAAAAAGCTGTAGCTACTATCTCTGCTTCTTGAGAGTAAAGAACAGGGTCAAGCCATACATGGGGATCTTGAGATATAGTCATAAAGGGCTCTCCTACAAGGATAAGGTTTGTTTTTTTTGAATCGATGTTGGCTTGTATTTTTTCTCCATATCCCTCTAACCCTCCCCCATTCAATAAGATAATATCTTGATTCTCAAGTTCTGCAACGTCACGGGTGCTTGGTTCAAAATCATGTGGCTCAGCTCCGGGAGGAGTAAGAGTGGTCACCTGCACCTGATCCCCCCCAATTTGCTCTACTAAAAATGTGAGAGGATAAAAGGAAGTGGTGACTTTGAGCTTATTTAAATTTGCTGAGGGAGAAATAATCACTCTTTGACCGATATAATATTGAAATACTATAAATAAAAGAGTTATCCCGACAAAAGTTGGGATCCAGTTTATAATTTTTCTATTCATTGGCATTTTTTACATGTTCCAAAAAATTCTAATGAATGACTTTTCACTTTAAAGGAAGTTTGCTTTTGTACATCTTTAAGGAGAGTCTCTTCACATACTTCTATATCTTTTATGTCTCCACAACTCTCACATACGAGATGGTGATGGTGTTCATCTCCCACAAGCTCATATCTCACTTCTCTGTCTCCCAAATGGATTTCTTTAGTGATATTTAACTTCACAAAACTTGTGAGAATGCGATAAATAGTAGCTTTATCAATTGTATATTTTTTTGATGTAAGTGCGGTGAGTATTTCTAGTACGGTCTGAGGTTTATTTTTCATTACTGATAATACTTCCCTCTTTTGAGAAGTAAAACGCTGACCCTTTTCTTTCATGAGGCGAATAATAGAATCCATAGACTTATATTATCGCAAATCATTTGCAATAAGTCAAATCATCTTTTCATGAATAAAACATTCCTCTTCTCCCCAGGTGAACTCAATACTTCCTAGGTCTTTAACAATAAAATATTCAGATTCAAAGAAGCGCGTACTCGTTATAACTCTTGCTCCTTTTTTTAATTTTTCAAATTTTCTCACAAGCGGAAGGGTTATTTCATATCTCATACAAGTAGCATTCATAAAAATCACATCTGCATCGGAAAAATCAACTTCTTGAAAATCACCAAGGATGAGTTTTATTGAATGATGGGCTGTTTTTTCTTGTGGAAGTAATTTTCTGTAATTTTGCAAAACTTCTACTGATGTATCATGAAGATCTTTCAGTATTTCTACACCATTAATTTGAGAAAAATCAGTTAACAGAGCTGCTAACAATATGCATTTCCCTGTTCCTGACCCTAAGTCGTAGAATATTTCATTTTTCTTTGGATGAGCTAATGCTAACAGTTTTTGAAAGCCTGAAAAAGTAATTTCTCCATAAATATGGCCCATATACCAAACAGGAAGCTTGGCTCGAGCTGCTTTTGAAATCGCCATTCCGTCTACATCCTTATAGAGAGAATAAAATAGTTCTTTCGCATTATCTATTGCCATAACCTCATTGTAGTAAAAGAAAGAATTGATTACAAACAAAACTATACAACTTCACCTGTTATTGTTCCTGCTTCTATAAATTTTTGCTGATAAAGTTTTTGTTCTTCGGGTTTAAACATTGAAATCATTTCAAATTCAATTTGAGTTTTCTTATCTTTCACTAAAGCGCTATGAGCTACTGCATATCCATAAAAATTCCATTCTTTATCTATGAGAAGAATTGCAATATGGAGCGGGAAAGCTCTTTCACGTTCAAGGGTAACTGTGTATCTTTTTTTTAAATATAATGATTTAAAATCAAAATCTGATGGAGGACGAAGTAACGTATTTAATTCAACATAATATCCCATAGATTGATTCTACCATAGGTCTCTACATAATTTGAGTTAATTTAATCTTCCAAAATTATATCGAGACTTTGTAATAATGATATAGCTTCAGGCAGAGAAAACTTTGTTTTTTTGAGAATATTAAATTTAAAGTCGATAAAGTAATTGATAGATTTTCTGAAATCTGCTTTAGTTAAATTGGTTCCAGAAAAAATAGAAAGTGAAAAATCTGTTTTGGTGAAGATGCTACTCGTGAGATCTGACTCATTAAAATTTACTTCCCTCGCCACGCAATCTATTAATTTTAACTCCGGTATTCGTATATAACTAAAGTTTGAATAACTAATATCACACCTCTCAAAAGAAAGAATACGCACATTCTTCGCTTTTGTCCAATCAAATCCCATTATTTTGGAATCACTAAATTCAATATTTGTGAATTGAGAATTAAAAGGTTTATTCGCGCTTATCGAGCATCCTTTGAATTCACAATCAATAAACCGACAATTATCAAAGATACATTCAATAAAAATACATTTTTCAAATGTGCACTCTTCAAATTCTTTGTTTTGAATTTTCTTGGTGGTAAAAGTTACTCCGGAAAATATCTCTTTATAATAAGATTTCGTATCTTCTATTAATAAATCCATATATAGAAAATTCCAGTTTACAAACCATTAAATAAATCTGTTTCTGGAAGTTTAATTTTTGATAGGTGGTGATATTTGAGAATAAAATTATCTACCTTTGGCATTTGTTCCATATATTTTGCTATTCGAGTTACATCTTTAATCTGTGTTTTATGTTCCTGCATTGCTCGTATTTTTGTCTCCCAAGAACCGCTAATATCGATACGAGTTGTTATTTCTTTATCTGAATATCCATCGGGAAAGTAAATATAATATTCATGTCCTCGTTGATTCCGAACTGTGTCCGAGATGCAGTTATAATAGAGCTTCTTAGGTATGTCTGTTTGCAAATAAGCATACGTCGTTATAAACGACATGGCGATATGATCAAGATGTCCCGATACTCCGCCCGGTTCAAATGTAATAATTACATCAGGCTTAAATATTTTTATTTTTGCAATGATTTTCTTGGCAATATCAAAATAAATATTCTGACGCAACTCCCCGTCAATAAAATCAAGAAAATCAATTTGATGTATTCCAAGAATCTTATCGGCATTTCGCAATTCTCTTTCCCGTATTTTTCCCAACGGTTCATCTGTTTTTTCAGTAAGATTATTCTCTCCCCCTTCACCCCTCGTTGCCATGAGAATATCAACTGTAGCACCTGCCGCAGCATATTTTGCTAATGTTGCCCCAGGTCCAAATGTTTCATCATCTGGATGGGCAAAGACTCCTAGTATTTTTTTCATAAAACAATATTAAATTGATAAAGATTATTATCAACCGCTCCTAAATCATATTTATACGGTTCATTTCCTTGAAGGAAGTCAAATATGTTGAGTCCCCATTCTATTCCGCGCTTCATTAATAATATTTTAGTTAACAATCCAACAGATAATTGCCTATACTCTAGATTCATCCCAGAGTTGTAAAGTAACAGTTGGTTCTTAAATTTAAATGCCAAAACTCCAGCTACGGGGATAGAATCAATTTCCATGAACCAAAGTACTAACCGTTCGTTATCGATTGTTTTTAATAGAGTAGTAAAATACTTTTCCATTAGCTCTGTCATAAATTTTTCTTTTTCCGGGGCTGATTGTTTCATGAGGGAAATAAATTGAGTTTGATTTTCTTCAGTTGAGTCTGCTTGATAAACACGATATTTGACTGTTTCCAATCTTCTTAGTTTTCTTTTCAGCTCATGTCTGTCTTTTTTCTTTAACACCTCCAAATATCCTTCCCACGATTTTGGTAAGTTGATATAGGGAGAAGTTGCTGTAACCAACGCGTTATTATAAAGAGTATTAAGAATGAGAAAGCTGGGAGAATTTTCTTTAATAAAGTCTAGTGAGAGAGTTTTACCAGGATATTTCTTTGATAGATATTCTATTCCCTTTGTCCAAACAATTTTTTCATATTCCGGTAAACAAACTGTGTCACCAAAATCGCACACTTGCTCCTTCCCTAATACTGGAGTGGTTCCTAATAAGTTAACCCTTTCTGTGTTAAAGGAAATGGGGATTATTCCAATTAATTTTTCATTATCAAAAACACCTACTATTTCATGGTCTATGGGAAAATTCTCAACCCAAATCCGGAGCCATTGTCGCTGTTGAAAAAATGAAGCTGTATTACTCAATTGAATAAGATTATCCCACTGAGGCTCGTCAAAGGTGATCGATTTACAATAAACCATGCATAAATTTTACCATTTATCACAAGATTGAATTAGGGAAGATATTTCTCTTCCATAATCATCTTCATCCAATAATCGACAGTGCCAAAGTTTATTACCCATTCATCGCCTATTTTATTACAACAAGGAGTTTTTATACCAAAGTATGGTCCGTTAAGATTTCCCCTTACATTAAAACGAAAAAAGAGGCCTTGATAATTTAATTTTGTTCTTTCTATATCTGGCCTTGATTTAATTTTATTGATGACAGATTCTTTGTTGTATGCTTCTGCTTGATTCCAAATATCAACTGGTCCTACTGATAGCCAATGATTGAATACACTGAGATTCACCGCATCTGCAGGATCCAAGAAAAAATATTGATGACCAACAACTTCTTTATCAAAAACATCAACAAGGTTCTTAAAGTTGGTATATTGATAAAAATTATCTAAACAAGTTGCAATAAATTCCTTAGAGTTTTTTAATTGGCATTTTTTATCCAAGAAAATCGTCAAAACAAAGCGCTTTTCATCGTTTTCAGATTCCCATACATACTCAACAATCAAAGTTTCAAATTTGTCTTTCAACAAGTACTTATCAATCGTTTCTTGAGATGGTCTTTCTTGTTTAAGATTGATAATCCAAGACTCCTCAAATTTTCTATCTTTGGCAAATTGAAGAGTATCTGGTTTTGAGGTAATTATCTGAGATAGTGTTTCCTTTAAATTATTCATATACTACTTTAATGTTGTGAATTTGAATTTACGCAAATGCGGAGAGGGAGGGGTTCCCTTCGACAAGCTCAGGGTAAACTTCTCACCCCAATTCAATCATCAAAAATCAATGACCTCCGGTCATAGATTTTTGCTGGCGGAGAGGGCGAGAGTCGAACTCGCATGCCCTTGCGGACGCCAGTTTTCGAAACTGGTACCTTGCCATTCGGTACACCTCTCCATTAATACTTGTTTATTGTCAATTTGCCTTGATTTAGCCTCCCTCAAGTATATCACAGCCGACTATTTCATCTTCCCCTCATCAAAATAACTATAGGAGTTCATTTAAATAAATAAATGAACTATTATTTTTTAATATGATTAATTGATTAACCATAGTGGTGTTTTTTGTGTATTTATCTTGTATTTACCTTTTGTATATATAATATCTATAAATCTGCTTTCTAATATGCTATATAATACTCCTATATGACTACAACAGAGACCACCTCAACCTCATGGTTTTCGCGGATTGGTAATTCGTTCAAGAATATTATTATTGGATTTATTTTTATTATTGGATCTATTATCCTTCTTTTTTGGAATGAGGGACGAGCGGTAAAAACGGAGCAAAGCCTTACTGAAGGTCTTTCTGTCGTGACCTCTATTTCTTCAGATAATAGAGAGAGTGCAAATGAAGGAAAGCTTATTCATTTTTCTGGACTAGCAAAAGTTCCCCAAATTACAACAGATGAGGCATTTGGCGTCAACGGAAGCGCTCTCAAGATGAGACGAATTGTTGAGGTTTATCAATGGAAAGAAGAGTCAAAAAGCAAAACAACTGAAAAATTGGGAGGAGGAACAGATACGACAACCACGTATAGTTATGTAAAAGATTGGTCTGATAACATTATTAAATCCTCGGGCTTTAAGGAAGCAGAGCAACATCAAAATCCCACCTCAAAACTCTTTGAAAATGAAGAATGGATTGCTCCAGATGTAACTATTGGTGCTTATTCTATTCCAAAACATATATTAGCTAAACTCTCGGGTTACCGTTCTTTTGTTGCCACTCAAGATATGCTTACCCTGCAAACCGCTTCTCTTCCCGCCCAATTACAACTAGTAGGAGGGGTACTATACTTTCAAACAAAAGATCCAACCGTTCCTGAAATCGGCAATACACGTATAAAATATGAGATTATTTCTCCTCAAGATGTAAGTGTTATTTATAAACAATCGGGAGACTCTCTTGTTCCTTATCAAACAAAAAATGGAGAATCGATTAGTATGATTCAACTCGGGAAATCTACTGCTCAAGAAATGTTTCAAAATGCACAGGAATCTAATAAAACAACAACATGGGTGTTGAGAGTGGTGGGGGTCATTGCTATGTTTATAGGGTTTCAGCTTATTATGGGAGTCCTTCCCGTCTTAGGAAGTGTTGTTCCCCTTATTGGAAGTATTGTCGGAGCTGGAGTGGGGCTTGTATCTTTCTTCTTAACGCTGGCGGTCTCCAGCGTCACTATTGCTATCGCGTGGATAGCATATCGACCTATAGTAGGAATTACTCTTATTGCTATAGCTGTAGGGAGTTATGTGTTCTTGATGAAAAAATCCAAGAAAATAGAGTAAAATAGAGGCTCTGGAAACCATAATCAAGTTCTCTCAAGTCTCCTTTGACTTTGGGCACGATAAATCCATCATCGATGAAGTGAGCTTTTCTGTCCGTAAGGGCATGAAAGTTGCTCTTATGGGCCAAAATGGTGCAGGTAAAAGTACTCTCTTTAAACTTATCACAAAAAAAATAGAGCCTACTTCGGGAGAAATCTCAGTGGATAAACGACTCATTGTTGCAATCGCACATCAAGTAATAGCTCCAACAGACATGTCACTCACCGTTGAGCAGTATTTCCAAAAATGGCTGGGAGGCGTTGAAAATCACGAGCTACAAAGGAAGCTGAGCAGCGTTCTTGATGCAGTAAATCTCAAAGCTCCATTGGACAAAATAATTAAGTCATTTTCGGGCGGTCAACAAGCTCGCCTTCTTCTTGCCTCAGCCCTTATTCAAGACCCAGATCTTCTCCTTCTTGATGAACCAACAAATAATCTCGATCATACAGGTATCGCTCACCTTACTAACTTTCTTGTCAACTATAAAAAAAGTGTTATTGTCATTTCCCATGATGCAGAATTCTTAAACGCCTTCACTGAGGGAGTGCTCTATCTTGACAACTTCACGAAAAAAATTGAACAGTATGCAGGAAATTATAATGATGTAGTGGAACAAATAGCGATTCGTATTGAACGGGAGCATCGTCAAAATGCACAGATGGAAAGAGGAATACAGGAGAATAAAGATAAATCAAATTTTTTCGCTCATAAGGGAGGAAAGATGCGTCTCGTAGCAAAAAAGATGAGAGAGAAAGCTGAGAAAATGGAGAGCGAAAAGGTGGCAGTGCGCCGAGAAGACAAAACTATTCGCCAATTTGTAATCCCGACTCAAGAGGGATTGGTAAACGAAGATATGAAGATATCCTCATTTACTATAATGAAAGATCATAAAGAAATCACAAAACAAGCTCGTGTATTTTTGGTAAAGAATAAACATCTTCTCATTAAGGGCCCTAATGGTATCGGAAAAAGCACCCTTATTGAAAGTCTCGCTAAAGGAACCGCACAAGGAGTGGTCCTTTCCCCCGGTATTCGTATCGGGTATTATCGCCAAGACTTTTCTACCCTGGATTTCAACGATACGGTATATGAATGCTTCACGAAAGCGGTAAAAGAAGCGAATGCTACTATCTACGAGCAACAGATCAGGTCGGTTGCAGCGGGATTTCTTATTACTAATGAACATGTGTATTCAAAAATTGGAACTCTATCTGAGGGACAAAAAGGACTTGTTTCATTTGCACGTCTTGTGTTGTTAAAACCTGGACTTCTTATATTGGATGAACCTACAAATCATATCAATTTCCGTCATCTTCCCCGGATTGCAGAAGCCCTCAGTACCTATCAAGGGATGATGATCCTTGTGTCCCACGTCCCTGAATTTGTGGCTCAGATTAGAATAGATGAAGTATTAGATTTAGAGAAGTAAACATTCGCAATGTCATTGCGAGGAACGAAGTGACGTGGCAATCTATTTGGTTAAAAGATTACTTCTCCCTATTATTTAAGGCTCACAATGACATATTTTGAAATACTCACCAATTAGTAAAAAAGTATGATATAATGTATACAGATTTAGTATAGGTGAATAAACCTGCTTGAATTTAGTTCCGAATTGGTAAACTTCTTTTTTTAAAGACAGCACGAAACAGAACTCACGTCTCTTAAGAGACAAAAAATAGGTCGCAAAAATATTTTTATAATGGCCTTATTTTTGGAAAGCTTCATACTTACTTACAGTAGCATGATAGTGATCACCTCATAAGTAGTACTTATAATTCGGGCAGATTTATTCCTCAAGACTCACGCTATAAAGCGCTTTTGAAGCTATTTTATTGATGAAATATATATATGTCTCAACAAAATATAATAAATGAAGAAGATGAATATATTGTAAGCGAGAGTACTGAAATTAATATTGGTGAATCTGTCGGATGGACCAGCAAAATACTCTCATCAATCCCCGCTTTTAAAAGTAAAAATTATACCCTTTACTTCATTGGTCAATTTGTATCAATGATTGGCACATGGCTACAAGTAGTTGCTGAGGGATGGCTTATTTTTCAGTTATCGCACTCAGCATTTTATGTTGGACTCAGTGCCGCAGCATCCACTCTTCCCTCTCTTTTTTTATCTCTTATTGGAGGTGTTATAGTGGATAGATTTTCTAAAAAGAAGATTATTATCATCACTCAAGCATGTTCTATGGTGTTGGCGTTTATTTTGGGTATATTAACTATCACAAATAGTATTACGGTTTGGCACATCATTATTCTTGCTTTTTTACTTGGAGTAGTTCAGGCAATTGATATCCCCGCTCGACATGCGTATATTTCGGAGTTGGTAGATGATAAAGCACTCCTTACTTCTGCTATCGCACTTAACTCAACTATTTATAATGGAGCGCGCGTCATTGGACCAACAATTGCAGGAATATTGATAGGTCTCTTTGGACTAGGTATGGCTTTTATTTTTAATAGCATAAGCTATATTGCTGTTATTATTGCCTTAGCATATATAAACACGCGCCCCATAGTTCCTAAAATCCACTCAAGCCCCATAAAAGCGATACGGGAAGGGCTAAAATATGCATTTTCTCATCCTATAATTAAGTCTCTGCTCATTTCTTCCGCATTTATATCTGTATTTGGATGGTCTTATTCCACACTTATGCCCGTTATAGCAAAGGATGTATTTAATCTTGATGCTGCTGGTTTGGGATTCTTATATGCCGCTACGGGACTAGGAGCGCTTCTTGCGACGATTATAATATCGGCATATTCTCACAAAATTAATGCATATATATTTATAGTGGGTGGAAATATTATATTTGCGCTTGGGTTACTATTATTTTCATTCACCACTTCTCTTTTGTTTGCTTATATTTTTCTCTTTATTATTGGTTTTAGCTTGGTGGGTATGTTTGCTATGATAAATACTACTATCCAACATGCCGTAAATGACCAAATGAGGGGAAGAGTAATGAGCATTTATTCACTATTTTTTATGGGTTTTGCCCCTCTAGGAAATTTTGAAATAGGATATGTTGCAGATAAATTTGGAACCGAAATAGCAATAAGGATTGGTGCTATTATAGTTTTGATATTTGGAATATATTTTTATAATAATCTTAGTAAGATAAATAAAGATCAAGAAGTTTGGAATAAAGCAAATATATGAAACCATAATTACGGTTTAGAAAAAAAATATGGGTGGGAATGGCATTTAAGAAAGAAGAAAACTACTTAAGAAGATTATTTATACTTATAACCAAATCTCTCAGAGAAATATTTGATTTTACAATATATTCATTTACTCCAAGACGTGCAGCAGTTTCTCTATCTTGTGGTTGATCGAGGTTACTTAACACAATAATAGGCATCTCTGACTTTATTTTTATTCGTATCTCCTCTATCACTTCAAACCCACTTTTATTTGGCAATATTAAGTCGATTATTGCAAGATCTGGCTTATTCTCATTAAATATGGTTAATGCATCAACTCCATTCATTGCTTTGAGTACGTTAAAACCGCTCTCTACCAATCGAGCTTCTAAAAGCCTTATTATTTCTGGATCATCCTCTATGACTAATATTGTTTTTGCCATGATTATATATATTTTATATCGATAGACTTAATAATTATGGGTAAATTGTAATAAATCATAACACATATCCAAAATGAATTTATAATAAACACCCACGTTATCCCATAAGTTATTAAATGGAAGATTACACTGAAAATACCAACAATGAGGAGGGTGATTTGTGGCCACACAAGCATATAACTGCTAGTTGGACTTAAGCCTTTTGGAGTTACTTTATACACTGGTTTTTTATATAAAAGAGCTTTGAAAAATGCCACAAAGAAAATGGGAAAAAGCCCTGCCCACATTTGAACCGATTTTTCTTCATGGGAAAGCTTCTTAAACATATATATAGATAGGATAAATGCAGGAATTCTAAAGATAAGATACCACTCTTTTCCCACATCAATTATGGGATTATTAGTAAGAAGAGAAATCATATTTATTGAATACATAATCGGGAAAATGAGTCCGCTAACAATATAGACGAATCCCATTTCAAAATATTGAGTCCTTTGAAAAAAACTGAGTCCTTTTTGGAATAGTGGATTACGAAAAATAAAAATCCTTAAAGTATCCTGTGCCCAAGTACCTCGTTGTTTATATATTGCTGAAATATTTGTAGGAGCATCTCCATAGGTGTAACTTTGTGATACATAGATAGATTTAAATCCATTACTGTGGAGCACATATGAAGTGTACAAATCTTCTACAATATTCCACTCTTGAAATCCGCCAATTTTTTCAAGGGCACTTCTTCTATAGATTACTCCTGATCCACAACTTATAGCTGCATTAAATGTGTTCTTACCGGTTTGAGCATATTCATAAAAAAGAGTGTCGTGATTAAAATCTTTCCTATCAAGATTAAAGCCTTGCCTCGTTGCAACTATGGCTACTTTTTCTTCATTAAAAAATCCAAGCAAATTATCTAGGATATTGTTGGATGCCACCATGTCCGCATCAAGTACTAAGATAAAATTACCATACGAATTTTTCAGTCCATAATTAAGATTATTTGCTTTATAGGGAAAAAGAGAGCTATCCTTTCTTGTTAAATAGACGCATCCATTTTTTTCTGTTAGCTCCTCGATCTCTCTCCTATTCCCATCATCGAGAACGTAAATTCGCTTGTTGGGATAGAGGATTTTAGTAGCAGCAAATAATGTTTTTTCAAATAAAGATATATTTTCATTTTTTATGGTAATAAATATATCAACTATGGGCCTGAGTGAGTAGGGTCCACCAGAAAGAACATATGTTCTTTTTCTGTTATTAACAATAAAAAGAATATTTAGCAATACAACTGCACATTCCAAAATAAAGAAAAAGAGAGGTGGATGAACGAAGCTCAGCCAAAAAATATAGATTAAATTTGTTGCTAATGTCCAGCCTGCCAGTTGAGAAAATAAATTCATATGAAATATCCCTCTATTTTTTTCATTAACTCATCGAGAGTTATATCTGTTTTTACAACAAAATCTCGCAAGTCCGATGGGTATACTGCAACGGACTGATTAGTAAGAATGATTGCTGGTATGTCTAAATGAAGTCTATTTTTTAGTTCATAATAAAATGTTTGCCCGTCCATCTCCGGCATTCGTAAGTCAAGGAGAATAAGTTGAATATTTGTCCCCTGTATCTTCATAATGTCCAATGCCTCTTGTCCTCCTTTAGCTTCAGTAACTGAATAGCCTTCTGACTCCAACTTTCTTCTAATTAGGTCTCTATATATAGTATCATCATCCACAATGAGTATATTTTTCATAAATAATAGGTGACAATTGACAACTCAATAAGTATACAGGCTATTTTACTTCAAAGGAAAAGTGCATATAATTTTTGTTCCCTTATTTAATGAACTCTTAATTGCTATAGAGCCTTTTAATAGATGTATATATGTTTTTACTATATACATACCAAGCCCCGTACCCGGAATACTAATCGTGTTACTTCCTCTATAAAATTTATTATAAACATGAGGTATCTCTTTTAATGGGATACCTATCCCAGCGTCTTTAACGCTAAATGACCAATGGTCTTTTTCTTTTGTTAATTGAAAGCTGATTTTTCCTTTATTTTTGGAATATTTTATTGCATTGTCTAATGTGTTTAATAATATTTCCTGTAATAAGATTACATCAGTAAACACTGATAAATTAGGATGAGGATTATAAAATGAGAAGAAAATATCTTTTTTATGTAATTTAAGTTGAATGCTTGAGATTATTGGTTCTATTATAGTGCTTATATTTACTATATCTTTTTTTACGGGTATTCTATTATCCGCTATTCGAAGAACGATAAGGAGCCTATTAACAAGATCAATCATGAGTTGATTTTGGATGGCAATATTTGAAATATCAGATCTCAACCTGGGATTGCTGTCTGCAAGAAGTTCCAGTCCCCACTTCATAGCTCCAAGGGGCGTTCTTAGTTGATGAGAAGCGAGTGAGATAAACTCCTCTTTTTCCTTTTGTATTTTTTTTTCAAGGGTTATATCTTCTTCTGTGCCAATAAATCCAATGATTTTCCCTTTTTTTTGAATAGGGGAAATGACTATTTTTGCAGTGTAAAGGTCGCCATTTTTTCTCTTATTTTGAATTTCTCCTTGAAAAATATTCCCTTCATTAATAGTTTTCCATAAATTGCGATAATACGAGGCATCCATTATTCCTCCCCATAAACCAACTTTTTTTCCTATTATTTCGTTTCGAGTATACCCTGTTATTCGTTCTACTGCTGGATTTATATACTGAACAATCCCTTCTTTATCAGTTATTATGACGCTACTAAACACACTTTCTATAGCGAGAATATATGTTTCTTCCGACAAAAAATCATCAAGTGATGATCTTGAACGAATATAAAGCTTATTTAATATAGTTTGAAAATTAGTGTTCATCGTGTCCTTTTAGAATACTTTATTTGATGGAGAGAGTCAATTTTTTCCTATATTTGAGACTTTATCTTTTCTATTGCCTGCATAAATGCATCTGTCGTAAATGAGGCCCCAGCTACGCGGGAAAGATTGAGTGTTTTTATATCTTTACCCACTACAAGTGGTTGTATCTCAGATTCAAAAGCAAGCTGATATTGTCGTGATTTACCGTCATTCATGGAGTTATTTACAGCCATCCCAGAGATTATAAAATTGGAAAGAGTAAGTGACACTGTGATACTCTCACTCCTCCCCTCCGGAAAATAGTCCACTGTAGCTAAAATGTTTTTCGAAAAGATTACTACCGTAGGAGTTATTGGTAAGGGGGGAGGCGACTGTGTTGATAAAGATAGTGTTGGTACTATCTGTGTGGGAAATAATGTCGGAATCATGATGGTAGGCACTATCTGAGCCGTAGAAGGTAATATAGGCACATCGAAAATATAGAGAATAACACTCACTCCAAGTACCAGTCCCAACATCCTCCAACTGCTTTTTTTTATATTCATGATTGTGGTGAAATGGTGACAATCTTATTCTTTCTTTTCAGAGCAAAGTAAACCCTCCAAATCGCCAGGACAATATAGAGGGTCATAAGGGTAAACCAATACACCTTAATAAATATAAATGCACGCAAAAAGCTTCCAATGTTTAATGCATGGATAAATACAAAAAACATCATAGGATACGATAAATAGTGAATATTTATCCACTTTTTATAGGAAACTTTCTGCCGTAAAAGGGTACTTGTAAGCCAAACCAGTAATACTAATAATGTCGCTACCCTTCCGAATGTTATATGAATACTCGTAAGCGAAGAAATATCTGGAAAAAATAAAAAGGTAATTTTTTCAGCATAAGAAAACATCTCTAAAATAGGATGAATCAAAACAAAAAACATTCCCCATACACCAAGGATGATATGAAGCTTTATGAAAGTGGATGGATTTGGTGTTATTCTTCGTGCAATTTCCTTTATTCCTAAAATAAACTCCCATAAAAGAAATACAGCTCCAATAAACCCTGCAATGTTGGCAAATGCATAGGTAAAATTTCCTACAATCTGTGTTTGACTAAACAAATACAGAAAAGGAGCTAATGAAATAACGATTGCAGATAATATACCTATCATATATTGATGATATCAAATTATCGGGCAGATCCTGTAGCGTTTACGCCTGCTCCACCCACACGAAATTGAGGATTAAGTTGCACATTTTGTGCACTTACGCTTCCATCAGTATTTGTCGTTCCAAAAACTCCCACCTTCTCACCTACTTTTAGCTCTGTTTTTTCAACTGTTGCGGTTTTATTAAATATTGTTTTGCTATTTATTAATACTATTCGAGAACTTCCATCAATGAGTTTTACTGTAAGAGATGTATCGTCCATACTTAATATTTCTCCAGAGACAGGTTGACCACTCCCCATTCTTCGTGTTCCTGCCGTTCCTGATTGACCAGTTCTTCCTGTTCCTTGACCTATGGAATAGTTACGCCCAGTCGTTACCTGACCTTTTTGATACTGTATTCCCCCATAAAATGATAAGGCTCCAACCCCCACCGCGATTAATAGGACTACTACTGGTTTCATATTATTTATTAATTAAATTGATAATCTTCGCCTGGATTCCCGCCTCCGCGGGAATGACATATATCTTGCTCCTAACTACTAACTACTCATATCTTAACGCTTCTATCCTTCGACCAACTCAGGATTTCAGCTCTTCTATTCGTATCTCAGAGCTTCAATCGGCTGTAACTGAGAAGCTTTCTGCGCTGGATACCAACCGAACACGACGCCAATCACTCCCGATACTCCCATTGCAAGAAATATTGCTCCCCATGAAATAGTAAAAGGCAAATTCATAGTGCTGGAAAGAATAAATGAGATAAGTACCCCAAGGATCATTCCTATAATTCCTCCTGTGATGGTGAGAATTATTGCTTCAAAAAGAAATTGAAGAATGACAATTCTTTGTTTTGCTCCTAGTGCTTTTCTCAATCCAATCTCACGGGTTCGCTCTGTAACTGTTACAAGCATTATATTCATAATTCCAATTCCGCCAACAAGAAGAGATATAGCGGCGATGCCACTGAGAAGTGTGGTAAATGTTCCCGTCACCTGACTTGCTGTATTCATAATATCTGCTTGAGACATAATAGAAAAATCTGCTTGAGTGGGATCATTAAATTTGTGTCGAGCTAAAAGAAGATATCCCACCTCATTTTGCGCTTGAGTCATAACATCTTGTGACTTAGCTTCAACTGAAATAGAACTAAGATAAGAAACGCCATAGAGTTGTTTTTGAGCAGTGCTGAGCGGCACATAAATCATATCATCCTGATTATTAAATCCGCTTCCTCCCTTTGCTACTGTTACTCCAACCACCTTCAAAGACTGTGTCCCTGTGCGGATCATTCGTCCAATCGGATTTACTCCGTCTCCAAACAAATCTGTCGCTACTTGTGGGCCAATAACAGCTACCTTGCTCATTGTCTCTACATCGCGAGTTGTGATAAATACTCCTGATGAAAGAGTGAGTTTACGAATCTCCGCATAAGAAGGATGCACTCCATATATTTGTGTATTCGTGTTATTTCTCCCCACAATTACCTGAGCTCTTCTGGAAAGTTCAGGTGAAATTGTTTTGACTGAGGTAATGGTTGGTGATGACTGAATCGCCTTCGCATCCTCCAAAGTGAGAGTCGTTCCGCCTCCCTGCGCTCCCCGTACAGCTCCATTTGATTGTCCGCCGGGTTGCACAGTAAGTAAATTTGAACCAAGTGACTGTATTTGGTTTTCAATCATCTTTTGACTTGCTTCACCAAGTGAGATAAGAGCTATAACACTTCCAATACCGATAACTATCCCCAATATTGCCAAACCCGTCCGCATTTTGTTTACGGTGAGTGTACTAAAACATTCGATAATGAGTTCTCGTATATCCATACTATTAAACTTTTAGCTTTTAACTTTTAGCTTATGCTTATTTATTTCATCATTAATTATGATGCCATCCCTTACATGAATGATGCGGTTAGCATGAGCTGCAATATCAGGTTCATGGGTTATCATAATGATTGTATGTCCTTCTTCATTTAATTTTTGAAAAAGAGACATAACCTCTTCTGCCTGAGCAGATGCAATATTTCCTGTAGGCTCATCAGCAAGAAGAATGGCAGGATTCATCACGAGTCCTCGTGCTATTGCTACACGCTGTTGTTGTCCTCCAGATAGTTGGTTTGATGTGTGATACATTCTATCCTTAAGCCCTACCATTTCCAAATATTTCTTTGCTTTTTCCAGTCGTTCTTCTTTCGGTATTCCTGCATAGGCCATCGGTAACATTACATTTTTTATTGCTGTTGTTCGGGGAAGAAGGTTGAAAGCCTGAAAAATAAATCCAATTTTTCGATTACGAATATCTGCAAGCTCATCTTGGGTAAGTTTTGAGACGGATTCCCCGTCCAGAATATATTCTCCACTCGTTGCAAGGTCAAGCGCACCAAGAATATGCATCAACGTTGACTTCCCACTTCCTGAAGGACCCATGATTGCTGCAAACTCACCTTTTTTTACTTCAAAAGACACATGAGACAAAGCAATTGTCTCAATCATTTCAGTTTTATATATCTTCGATACATCTTTGAGTTGAATCATATATTAACGACCCATTCGTAATGCCGCTCCTCCCGTTCTCCCTGCGCCGCCGAAAGAACTAAAGGGAGAGGTGGAACTAGATGATGATGTTGTTGTTGCTGCGGCAATAGTTGCAGTCACTACTGTATCTCCTTCAGATAATCCAGATAGTATTTCTGTTTGAGTATCTGAAGACAGCCCCACTTCAACTGTAACATCTGTCACCACATTATTTTTCATCACCTGCACATAACTTGTTCCATCTGTATTTTGATGCACACTAGAGCTGGGAATCATTAATATATCGTTTTTAGTTGCTGTAATGATATTTGCTGAAGCTGCCATGTTAGGAAGGATTGTCGTTGTGTCCGTATCAAGCTTGATAACGGTTGGATAGGTGGAAACTCCAGAAGTCACTGAGCCCACTGTATCGATACTTACTACTTTACCTGTATATGTTTTATCAGGATATGCATCTAAGGTAATGGTTGCTTTGTCACCAATTTTGATTTTTGGAACATCGATTTCTGTAAGGCTAACTGATATTATCGGTGTCGCATTTGTTTTCACATTTGCTATCTTTGTATTACTTATATTATTACTTTGGGAAGAGGCATTTGAGCTGATGACTGACCCCTCTTGAAGAGCTAGGCCTGAAATGGTTCCGGAAATGGGAGCATACACGGTTGATGATGCCTTCTGATACGCAGACCATGCAGAATTGAGTGATGTTTGAGCCTGTGCAATCACATTCGATTGTATTTTATATTTTGCTTCAGAGGCGAGCCAATTATCATTAGCGATATGAAACTCAGGAAGGGATCTATTGATATTGTTTGGGCTTCCATCTTCATATTGATAAGTGCCATTTTGCGCAACTTTCATGAATGTATCCCAATTGGAAAACATTGTTGATTGAAGAGAGTACATACTCGCCTGTGCATTATCGAGGTTATTTTTTGCACTTTGATAGCTTGACCATGCTTGAGATGATGTTTGTTTCCCATCTAGATCGAGATCAATATCTAGTATTTTATCTCCGCTTTTTACCACGTCCCCATCTTTAACATATAATTTTAAGACTACCCCAGTAGCTTGATGAGTTATATTGGTATTATTTGCAGATGATACCGTGCCCGAGCCGGTTACCGTAACAACCAATGTCCCCTTCTCTACCGTTCCTGTTTGATAGGTAGTTATCGATTTTTTTGTTCCCAGTAGTAGGTAGGCGGCTCCCCCAACTCCTAAAACTAATACTACTATTGTTAGTTTTAATCCTAATGTTTTTGAAAAGAACCAATTTTTTCCTTTACTAATTTCTTTTTTAATGATATCCATAATGTTCGTCATTCTAATAAGTAATACTGAAAATAGGCTTAAGCCAAAGGGAGCCAAACTGAAACTGTCGTACCTAAGTTTACTCCGCTTTCTATATGAATTTCTCCTTTATGATTATCTATTATTTTCTTTGCAATAGAAAGCCCTAATCCATAGCCGCCTACATCAGATTTACTTCTCGCAACATCAGATCTATAAAATCTATCAAAAATATGAGGAAGGTCTTTTGTCTCTATTCCAATTCCTTTATCTACTATCCCTATTTCTATTCCTTTTTTTATCAAACTGCCTGTAATTGATATAGTGGTCTCCTCAAGAGAATATTTAACCGCATTATCAAATAATATTGAAAACAACTCTGTTAATTTTTCTTCATTTCCTTTTATTTTTTTATCAGGTAGTGAAGTTATATGAACTTTAATTTTTTTCTTATCCGCACCGTGCTTTACTCTGTTGAATGCTGTTGTGATTATGTCTTTAAGATGAAGTTGTGTAAATTGAAAAGATGCATTATATGCTCCGTTTTCAGAAAGAGTAAGAAGAGATTCGGATAGCGCCTGGAGCCTGTTTACCTCTTCTATATTGTCTCTAAGTACTTGTTTTGCTTCAGTTAACGTTAGTTTTGGATCTCGTATATATACTTCTAAAGCACTTTTCATGGCGGTGATCGGCGTTTTGAGTTCATGAGATGCGTCAGATACAAATCTATTTTGCTCCTCCAACATTTCTTGAATTGGAGAAAGAGTCTTTCCTGCTAATAAATAGGAAAGACCTCCAAAAACAATAAGAATTCCCCCATTGATGCCAAGAAGAACAAGAATGATATGTTGCTTTATTTCTTGAATGATTTCATTATCGATTGAGGGTGGATGGGGAATCCCAAACTCATCAAATCTTCTTTCAAGTCGCACTCGCTGAAGACGAGAAAACCTGTCAACCTCCATGGCCATCCCCCGATAAATAACTACGCTAAATGCAATACTGACACTCATGAGAATGAGGATGTACCAAGCTGTTAGTTTTGTTCTGGCGGTATTAAACATAGAACTTCACACTTACTCATTCTCTCCTGTTAACTTATATCCAAATCCACGAACTGTTTTTATTAATTGTTTTTTTTGAGGAAATTTATTATCTATTTTATCTCTTATTTTTTTTATATATACCTCAACGGTGTTGGGTAGTATATCTGCATCAAAATTCCAGACATGTTGAATTATCTGTTCTTTTGTAACGATTTGATTTTGTTTAGAGAGAAGGAATTCAAGGAGCGAAAACTCCTTACTCGTAAGTAATATTGCATCTTTCCCTCTTTTTACTTCAAAAAGAGAGACATCCATAGATAAATCATCAACTGAAAGTTTTACCTGTAAAACTCCCTCCTTTCTGCGAAGAAGTGCTCGAATGCGGGCTAATAATTCTTCAAAAGAAAATGGTTTCGTGAGATAATCGTCGGCCCCACTATTGAGACCCTCTACTTTTTCGCTCGTCTGGCTTTTTGCGGTAAGAAGAAGAATGGGGATGTGTATTTTATTCTTTCGAAGCTCCTTACAGATAGTAATGCCGTCCATTCCCGGAAGCATAATATCAAGAATGATGAGATCGTAGTCTTCACTTGAGGCAAGATCATATCCCTCGCCTCCCGTATATGCCACGTCCACTGCAAATCGCTCTTGCTCTAGCCCCTTCTGAATCGAGTGTGCAATACGGTGCTCATCCTCAACAACAAGTATTCTCATAGCCTTATTATATTAAACTAGCTGAAAGAGAGCTGAATATAAATAACTAGCTTAAAGCTGAAAGCTTAAAGCGAATAAATTAGATGTGCAATTCGAAACAATATGCCAAGCGCGTGACATTTATGCCAGTGAAACGATCTAATTTCACCGCTGGCATATGTGAGAATTGCGCATCTACTTTATATTTACTACTATACTTTCTCTATTATTCTTTACTATCTCCTTCACCAACTCCTCTTCTGTCGTTGTCATCACTGTCTGATATGTTTTGATTAATCTAATAATTCTCTCTTTATTTTCATGATCGAACTCAGAAAAAACATCGTCCAACAGCAATATGGGATGAATTTTAATTTCTTCTTCCATAAAATGAATCTCATTCATCTTAAGCCAAAATACCCCCAAACGCTGTTCACTTCTACTCCCATATTTTTGGATATTTTTTTGGAGGGTGTTTTTATTCTTAAGAGAGATTATCCAATCATCTTTTTGTGGACCTATTAACGTTCTTCTAATACGTAGCTCAAGTTCTCTTTTTTCGGCCAGCCGTTCTTGTGTAAATGCATTTTGAATATATTCGATAGTGAATTGTCTTCCATCAAGTTGAGAATGACTATTTAAAAATTGAGTATATTGTTTTCTTTTTTCAGTAATATACTGAGCTTCTTTTTCAAGATACACATCCCAAAACAAAAGTTCTTCTTTTAATTTTTCCATTGATAAGGAGTGCTCAAGAAGCTTATTTCTTTTGCGTAATGCCTGTTCATAATTGATAAGGCGCTTCTTGTATGCAATATCAAAGGTGCTGATGAGTTTATTAAAATATTCTCTTCTTATGTCTGGAGAACTGGTGATAATATCTATCTGCTCAGGTGCAAATAGAACGCATTTTGTCTGTTCACTTATATAGAAGGCGTGCCCTTTTTTTGCCTTTTGTACAAAATAATGTTTTATGATAGAGCCAGTAGATTCCTTTTTTAAAAAGATACGAAAATGATTATTATCTGTGTCTTTCTCAAATAATCCATCAATCTGTGTTTCAGAACTATCCATTAATAATAATTCTTCTTCCTTTGATTCTCGAAATCCTACACCATTAATGAGGCAATGAATACTTTCTAATATATTTGTCTTCCCTTTTGCATTTTCACCAAGGATTATAGTGAGGTGAGGAGATATGTCAAAAATCCTTGAGGCAATATTACGAAAATTATGAAGTTGTATTCTCTTTAAAATCATCCTCAGATTATATACTAACTTTTGACCTTAAGCTTTTAGCTTTAAGCTAGTGATTAGATAATTCCTCCCCCAATTCCAAAAATAAAGGCAACGATACGGGTAATAAGAAATGAAAGTACCAAAAGGACAAATCCAATAATTGCTGCGGTGATTTTTGCATTTGCAGTCTTGAGTTTTTCAGGAGCACCCTGAGATGACACATAGTCGATTCCACCCCACATAAGAATAAAAAAAAGAATTATTGCAGCGAGTGATATGATGAAGGGAACAACTTTATTAATAATATCTGAAATATTAGTGAAGCCAACAAGAGGACCGGTAATAGTTGAGTCTCCTACTTTAATTCCTTGAGCGTATACTTCTTTTATCATAATAATGACAAGATAATTTTAACAATTGTAATAAGTATACCGTGCACAATGATAGAAAACAAAAGTGGTATTTGTATCGTACTAAAAAATAACTCAAACGCGTGTATCATTTGTGCCATGATTTGAGGAGTTATTTGAATTTGAAAAATATAAATTACAGCTCCAATGATCAAAAAAATAGGCACTACATAGATAAGGTCCACTAAGTCTTGTTTTGAAGAAAACATATTTGCAGTAATAGCTAAAATAAGATATCCGAAGAGAATATTTTGCCACCATATACCGCTTGGAAATAGATGAAATGACTGAATTACCCAAAGCATTCCAATTGCTCCAAAAAAAGGGGCAATACCTATTATGATAGGTCGAACAAAATCACTCTGATGCTTTCTATAGATGACGTGTCCAAGTCTGATGTGATCTTTTTCTATGCGAGGAAGTATCGATACTTCCTCTGGATTCATAACTAAAAGAAGAGCAAAAAAATAGTGGGAGATTTCATGCAAAATAGTCCCAGGCAGATAGAAAAGCGCTGTGATCCAAATAATAATGGTGTCAGAATGAATAAACCTCCTCATGAGGCGAAACGCACTATTGAGAAGAAAATGAGCTAAAAAATAGATAGAAACAACCTCTGTGATAAACAAAATAGGAAGTGTAAAACTATTCATGCAATGAAGGGGATATATGCTAATTCTTGCATTTTTTTTTGGATAAGAATAAAAAAAAGAACAACTAATATTATTAAGGTGATAATAATAAGAGTCAAAAATATAGCATTAATATCAAATGATTTTTGTGGCTGTTGTTCGAGTAGATCAGCGCCAAGAGGCGTATAGTTTATATCCATACTTAAATCAGTATATCATTTTTGCGGCTACGTGCCATCTGTAGTCTTGTCTCATACAAGATGAGCATGAAATAACAAGTCATTCTCACGCAAGATGAGCATGAAAAAGGAAACGGGTTAGTAGAATCATAGGCTATGAATATAACTATGAAAGACACTAA
>Ga0194063_10000270_pt1 | contig 39271 bp, 41 predicted proteins | sample SepL3720m_MetaG_FD_155459 | JGI IMG/M metagenome (GOLD analysis project Ga0194063, IMG submission 155459) | Anoxic zone freshwater microbial communities from boreal shield lake in IISD Experimental Lakes Area, Ontario, Canada - Sep2016-L373-20m | ecosystem: Environmental > Aquatic > Freshwater...
ACATCGGGACGATCCACAAGAACACCGATTCCGGGCGAAGGTTCGCCTGCAGTGCCTCGACCAGTGAATTCAGGTACGTACCGCGGTGCGTGTACAGAACGCCCTTCGGCCGTCCCGTCGTGCCGGAGCTAGCCCTCGACTACCTACGCCCTGCGGCGGGTCGAGCCGGGCGATAGCCGCGCCGCACGCCAGCCCATCACTCTGATCTTCACGTCAGAAGGAAGGTGCCCACTTCCGCCTACCTTCGTGGACTCATAGCTGACGACAGGGCCGGTCAGGGTTTCTTTGGAGCCCGAGGCTTGCGCGCCTGGCGGCTCGGCGGCGACGCGGCCGCGTGTTGGGCGGCACGAAGTCCCTCACCACCGGCTGCCTCCTCGATCGCTTCGATGCTACCGTCCGCGATGGCCGCGACGAACGTCTCGAAATCACGCTGCACTTGGTCGGCGTATGCACCGGCGAAGTCCGTGACGGAACGGTCGAAGCTCTCCCCGCTGCCGAGATAGGCGGCGATAGCGACGGCGTCGCCGGAACGGGCGTGCGCGCGGGCCAGCGCATATCCGCAGAGTGCGGCGTACCGCGGCAATGCCGATTGGTTCAAAGTGGCCGGGTCCGGTGACCACTTCATGTCACGCAGTTGCCGTACGTAGTAACTGCGACCGGAGCGGCCTTCGACCCAACCCAAGAAGGAATCACTCGCTGCCTGCATCAGTCGTTGGCCGGACACAACCCGGTGACCATGCTGCGCAAATGGCGACGTGCCGGTGAATGCCTCCAGTACGGAGGCTTGCGCCTGCTTGACCTGCAGCACCATGACGTCATCGTCGTCCCGGCCTTGCATGAGCAGCGCGAATGCCAGCAGTCCGACGCTCCCGACTCCGACAACCTTGTGGGCGATGTCGATGATCTCGTATCGACCCAACAACTGCTGCCGATCATCTTGCAGGGTCGCGATGTACTCGCCGTAGAGGCCGTTGACCATCGCGTAGACGTCCGCGTTCGCATCGAGCCGGTCTAGCAATGGCGGCTGGTGAATGAAGCGTCGTCGCCCATCGATGACTTCCGTGATCTTCGCAATGACCGACCACGCGTCGCGGGACCGAGCCTTCGCCACGGCGCGTTCTACCTCACGTCGGGCCTTGGCTTCCTGCTTCGATAGGGCTTTGCGCTGCTTTCCGGTGAGGATTTCATCGACGGCCCTCTCCAAACCACCCTGATCCACCCGGTCGTACCACAGGCCCAGTTCGGTCTTCCGCGCGAAGCTCGCCATCGACTCCCGGTACGCAGCGGCCGCCGCTCCGGCCGCTGCCAATCCATGCTTCTCCTGCACACCGTTGTCGCGCGCGGCCAAGACGAAGGAGGTCACCAATCGCTTGATGTCCCATTCGAACGGGCCTGGGTGGGTCTCGTCGAAGTCGTTGACGTCGAAGACCACGGAGCGATCGGGCGCGCCAAAGAGGCCGAAGTTCGAAAGGTGCGCATCCCCGCACAACTGCGCCGTCAAGGACGTCCGAGGCGATGCGGCAAGGTCGCTCGCCATCACCAGAGCGCTGCCGCGGTAGAACGTGAACGCACTTACCGCCATTCGGGCATGCCGCACGGGCACCAGTTCCTGCACGCGGGAGGAATCCTGGCCAGCGAGCAAGGCGACGGGATCCGCCCGGTCAGATGCCGGTGACCACACGGCGAGCCGGCTGCGAGGCACCTCGGCCCGAGCCGATCGCCCTCGATCCTGGCGCTGGCCGACACTCAGGTGCGTGCCGGCAACGGCTGCGGGCGCCGACTTCGGGGTGCCACCCGAAGCGGTCATCGCCTGCGCCACGGCATCACTGGCCGTCGTGGGGGCACCCGAAGGCGCCACCTCGTCAGGCTCCCGGACCGCGCCGGACATCAAGCACTGACCCGCTTGTCATGGACGGCCTTGGCGGCGTGCCTCGACAAGCGAGCGATGACCGCAGCCCGAGTGGCCGGATCCAGGGCAGCCAGTTGCGCCTCAATGTCGTCGACCGTCGATACCGCGACCTCGTGCTTCTCCCGGACCGAGACTGCCGCGAAAGCCAGCGCTGCAGCAGCGGCCACCAACAACCCCACCCGTAGGAGCACCTTCGGATCGACCATCACCATCTCCTCAACGGAAGACACGATCACCCATCACGGCCCTGTCTGTCCGCCCACTATGGACCGGCCGCGCGAACATCGGGCCGAAACGTCAACATCGCCGCGCCAGCCTTGCGACCTGAGAGTACCTATCGTTGCCGTTCAATGGAATGCCGCGGACAGCGCGGCCGGCACGCCTCGAACGGATCGCTTGCACGTTTGCCCTCTCGCTGAACGAGCCGGGCCATGGTTCGATCAGTACCTTGCGCCGATTCTGTCGACTCCGAGTCGACTCGACTACTTAAGGACACGACATGTCCGTGCCAGCCGAAGACACAGAAGGTCCTCTCACTGACACGGTCACCGACGGGTCCGGGAGCCGTGAGGTGACGATCCGGTTCGACCTTCGCTCCGTGCGTCGAGCCGGAACCCTGCTGTTGTTCCTGCTCGCCGTGTTCCTGCTGGCCCTGTGGCTGTTCTCCGTCACCGGGCACTTCCTGTTCCTGGTCCTGATGGCATGGCTCATCGCGATCGCCCTTGAACCGGGCATCCGCGCTCTCATCGCCCGCGGGCGATCTCGCGGCACCGCCGCGGCGATCATGGGCGGCGGCGCACTCCTGGTGGTCGTCGTCCTCGCGGTCGTCTTCGGTCAGCTCTTCTTCACCCAGATCGCGCAGTTCGTCAGCGGTGTCCCGGCGTTGACAACCACCGTGATCGACTGGGTCAACTCCACATTCCACACCACCTTGGACCAGACGTCCATCACCTCGTCGCTGCAGCTGGACCCCTCCAACATCAGCTCATGGGCCGGGTCGCTGTCCGGCGGCGTCCTGGGCGTCGTCGGATCCTTGTCGTCGGTGCTGTTCGACCTGGTCACGATCCTCGTGTTCGCGGCCTACTTCGCCGCCGACGGTCCGCGCTTCTTCCAGACGATCGCGTCGGCGATGCCACCCCGCGCCCAGCGCGTCTTCATCAACGTCTCCGAGATCACCATCGCCAAGACCGGCGGCTACGTCGTTTCGAAGATCATCCTCGCCGCGTTGTCCGCGGTCTTCCACGGCATCTTCTTCTTCGCCATCGGCGTCCCCTACTGGCTGCCCTTTGCCCTTTTCGTCGGCATAACCGCCCAGTTCATCCCGCTGATCGGCACATACCTCGGCATCATTCTGCCCGTGCTGGCCACCGTCTTCGCATCACCGTGGAAGGCCGTCGCCATCATCGTCTTCGCCGCCATCTACCAGCAGATCGAGAGCTACATATTCACTCCACGCGTCAGCACGAAGACGATGGATGTCAACCCTGCCATCGCGCTGGCAGCGGTGTTCGTCGGAGCCGCAATCTGGGGACCGGTCGGGGCGCTCATCGGCATCCCGCTCGCCGCCGCCGGCGTCGCCATCTCAAGCAGCTACCGCAAGTACTACGACCTCGTTCCCGAAGTCGAGGCCCTCGGCGAGGGCGGCAGTGCCGAGGGACGCGACCCCGAATCATCCGCCTGACCATTGCCTCACGTGTCGATCCAACTGATCGGGGTCGTGACCTCAAACCGGACGGGCCCCGCACAGCACTTGGGATCGCGGCCAATTCGCGCGGCGGAAAGGTTCGGTCGATTCAGAGCGCTGGGGCTTCGTGGATGATTCGGCCGCCTAGGACCGTCATGGTGACGGGCACGTGGGGCAGGTCGTGCGGGTCCATGTCGAGCAGGTCATCACCCACAACACAGAGGTCGGCGATCTTGCCGACTTCGAGTGAGCCTTTCCAGTCGTCGGCGAAGTCCTGCCAGGCCGCGTTGATCGTGTAGGTCCGGATGGCTTCCTCGAAGGTGATGCGCTGCTCAGGCCCGCTGACGCGTCCGCTGGCCTTCGATTCGCGAAGAATCATGGTGGATACCCCTTGGCGCCAATCCGGGAAGGTGACGGGCGTGTCCGAGCCGGATCCCACGGTGATCCCGGCGTCGATCGCTGATCGGTAGGGGAACTCGTAGGCTGCCCGCTCCACCCCGATGAACTCCTCCTCCAGATCGGCGATCGTCCACTTGATCGTCGGGTTCATGTTCACCCCGAATCCGAACTCCGCGCAGGTCGCCAGGCTCTCGCGTGTCATCAGGTCACCGTGGATCACGTAGTGACGTGAGTCGTCGCGCGGATGCGCACGGACCGCGTCAGCAAACGCCTGGACCACCGCGTCGATGCCTCGGTCGCCGGTGACGTGAACACCGAGCTGGTAGCCGGCCGCGTGCGCATAGGCGATCATGCTGCGCAGTTGCTCGACCCGTTCCTCGTCGCTGTCCCCGGCGACGGTGAGTGCCCCGAAGCCACCCCCGACATACTCATCGTGCAGCCACGCCGTTCGGCTCGGCGGCACTCCGTCGGCAAGCACCTTCACACCCACGACTCGGCACCGTTGGGGATCGGAGTAGCCCGGCACCTCGATAGTGTCCAGAGCCTGCCGGAACGCCGTGAAGGGCTCGGACATCTTGACCACCAGCAACAGAACGGTCACCCGCACGGACAACTCCGCAGCGTCGAGAAGCTCCTTGTAGACCTGGAGCCCTCCCTCGGCCATTCCGCCGCCGGCATCGCCCGGTCCGATGCCAGCCTCGGTGTAGCTCGTGATCCCCAGCGCGTTCATCGTGTGCATCGCGGTGCGGACGGCCTGCTTGCGCTGCTCATGGGTGGGCAACGGGAGCAGCTCGCGTACCGCGTACCTTGCGCCTTCCGTGAGGAAGCCCGTCGGCTCGCCATCACCATCGCGCACGATTGTCGAGCCGTCAGGCTCAACGGTTTCGGAGGTAATGCCGGCTGCCTCCAGCGCGCGACTGTTGCACCACGCCGCGTGATAGGAGAAGTCTCCCAGGTAGACGGGGTTGTTCGGGCTGACAGCATCGAGATCCTGCCGCGTGGGAAGCCGAGGCGGATCGTCGATGCACTCCTGGAGATAGCCCGTGTCCCAGCCCGATCCGACGATCCACTCCCCCGGCCGCCGTGTAGCGACAGCATCGGCCACCATCGCGACGACATCAGCGATCGACGACACCGCGGGGAAGCCGACGTCGAGGTTGAACGGCGGCCGATTCAACCCGAAGCTCAGTGCGTGGCAATGAGAGTCGTTGATGCCAGGAAGAAGCGTTCCGCCGGCAAGGTCAACCACGCGAGTGCCGGGACCAATGAAGTGCTCGGCGATCCGCTCATCGCCCACCGCGACGATTTGTTCTCCCGACACGGCCAGCGCCGATGCGATCGTGAAGTCACGATCGACCGTCAGTACCCGCCCGTTGACGAAGACCAGGTCAGCCTTCGATTCCATACGAGCCTCCCGTCCTCAGTTGCGCATCGTACCGGCGGACTAGTTGGTCAGCGGACCGGCGAAGGCTGAGCGGACGACGCACGGTTGCTCCACTGCATAGGCGGCAACGTGATGTGTATACCTGAAGTCTGAAGCGTTCTCCGGGCACCCTAAGGAGAGCGCGGCCGTACGTGAAGGGGCCGATACGAGAACAACCCGGAGTGACAGGACCAGTCAATGAGCTTCGACGTCAGTAAAGGGCCACTCCGCAATCAACCACCCCAGCACGTGGCCGCGCAACGCCTCATCATCCAATGCCCGGGACGACACCATCCACGTATGCAGATCAGCGTCGGCCCGCCCATCGGGGTACACGTACACGCAACCGACACACTCATCGGACTCGTCAAGTACGGTCCAGGTGAAGCCTTGACCGGCGGCGAAATGGCGAGCGTGCCGACGCATGTCCTCGCGGTTGCCTGCCAGATCAAGCGAACCGTCGAGGGGTGGCCACCCGTCCCACGGAAAGCCCCGGGTGGCACGAATGTGATCAAGAGATCCCGTCCACGCTCGAAAGTCGGATTCGGCGTGCTGCTCGCCGAGCGGCTTGAGGCGCAAAAGCCCCCGCGGGGAATTCATCGGCGGCGGATCGGGAATCACGAAGTCGGCAGGAACGAAGGGGCCACCGTGCGCAGTCGTCAGCTGCTCAACCGCGAGAGCTTCTTCCTCTATGTTGTCGTTCACCAGACAAGACTAAGTCCGTGCGCGTCGATGAGGCTGACTCGCTCGATCGGCAACAGCGCGACGCATCCATGGGAGGCCTTCCGAGCCTCGTGCCAGCTCGGCTCGACGAGTGTCATCAGCCGACCTTCTCCCAACCCCGCTTGGGTGCGTGGTTGCCGGCATCGTGCGGACCCTTGTCGCGGTACACAACGTAGGGCCGGAACACGTAGCCAAAGGGTGCGCTGAAGGCGTGCACGAGTCGGGTGAAGGGCCAGACGATGAACAGCAGCATGCCGGCGACGGCATGGATCTGGAACGACGGCAAGGCCTCCGCCATCAGCTCGGGCTGCGGATTGAGCAGGAAGATCGATCGGAACCAGGGCGAGACCGTCTCGCGGTAGTTGTAGCCGTTGCCGAGGACTCCGGAGCCGATGATCGTGGTGAGCAGGCCGAGACAGATGGCCGCGATGAGGAACACGTACATCGTCTTGTCGTTCTTGGTGGTGGCTGCCATCACGGCACCGGTGGTGCGGCGTCGGTAGACGAGGAGCGTCACCCCGACAAGCGTGCACACCCCCGCGACGGCACCGATTCCAACGGCCATCAGGTGGTAGGCGTCTTCGCTGAGTCCGGCGGCATGGGTCCAGGTCTCCGGGATGAGCAGGCCCATGATGTGGCCCATCAGAACCGCGAGGATGCCGATGTGGAAGATCGGGCTGGCGATCCGGATGAGGTTCCGCTCATACAGCTGGCTTGACCTCGTGGTCCAGCCGAACTTGTCGTACCGATAGCGCCAGATGGTCCCGGTGACGAAGACGGCGATCGTGATGTACGGGAGGGCGACCCACAGCAGGATCGCAGAGGCGGTCATCGGCGGGCCCCAATCGATTCGATGGTGACGCTGACTCCGAACGGCTCGAGACCCACGGTCTCAGCGGGAGGTCCCGAGGCAGCCAGCTGGGCCATGCGGGCTTCGATGTCGGGCGTGATGGCGGGGAGCGTGACGACAATGGCATCCAAGACGTGCACGTAGTCAGAACCAAGCTTGGCCAGCGCATCGCGGAGCAGATGGATGGGAACCGAATGCTCGGCGAGCAACGCGTCGCCAGTCAGGCGATCACCTACGGCCGCGAACTCCAGCACCATCGCGAGGTGATCGGCGAGCTCGACGTCTCCGGCGTCGAACCCCGACTCAAGGTAGGCCTGCTTGAACCGAAGGATCGCCCGGCCGCGGTTACGCGTGTCGCCGTCGGTCCAGTAGGTGAGATAGGGACATGCCTTGCGCTTCATGTCGAACGTGGCGACGTAGTGGGCCTGCACCTCCCTGACAGGCGTGTTCTCGAGGTATTCGAGGAAGGTCCGCAGCGGCGCTGCCAATCGATCGGGCAAGTCGCCGGCCACTTCAGCGATGTCGTCGAGCCGGGAGAGCAGCAGGTCGTCCGGATACCAGAGCAGCCACGATGCCGCGAGTCTGGCGACAGCGATCTGCTGATCCTTCGGGTGGTCACTGGTCATCAGACTCACCCGCTCCGCCCCAACTGCGCAGGTTCATGCGCACCGTGTCAAGCGGTATCAGCACCTCGGTCGTCTGGCGCTCCTTCAAGGCGTGGAAAGTCTCGACGGCAACTGGCACCGGGCGGCCAGAGGCGTAGCCGAATGGGCCGGATGCGTCATGGGGGTCGCCGTCGTAGTCGACTGCACAGGCCAGTTCCTCGAGGTCTCGCGCCGTCTCGGCGTGCGCCTTGGGGATGATGTAACGGTCTTCGTACTTGGCGATAGCCAGGAGTCGGTACATCTCGTAGACGGACTCTTCGGTCATGCCGACGGCCTCGGGGATCTCCGGTCGTGGCTCACGGCCGAGGTTGACGTCGCGCATGTAGGACCGCATCGCGGCGAGCTTCCGCAGCGATGCCTGCACCGGAGCGGGGTCGCCCGCCGTGAACAGCTCAGCGAGGTACTCGATGGGGATACGCAGCGTGTCGAGCGCGCCGAACAGATTGTCGACGTCCTCTGCGTCGTTGCCCGTGTCGCGCAGCGCATCCACCACTGGCGACAATGGGGGGATGTACCAAACCATCGGCATGGTTCGGTACTCCGGATGCAGCGGCAGGGCGACGTTGTAGACCTTGGCCAGCTTGTAGACGGGCGAGCGCTGCGCTGCGTCGAGCCAGTCAGCGGGAATGCCGTCACGGCGCGCGGCCTCCTGCACTGCGGGATCGTTTGGATCCAGTAGCAGGTCCAGTTGTGCCTGCAGCAGGTCGTGCTCATTCTCGACCGATGCGGCGGCGGTGACCTTGTCGGCGTCGTAGAGGAACAGGCCGATGTAGCGCAGGCGACCGACGCAGGTTTCTGCGCACACCGTGGGCAGTCCCACTTCGATGCGCGGGTAGCACATCGTGCACTTCTCGGCCTTGCCCGTCTTGTGATTGAAGTAGACCTTCTTATAGGGGCAGCCGCTGACGCACATCCGCCAACCGCGGCACTGGTCCTGGTCCACAAGGACGATCCCGTCCTCGGATCTCTTGTACATCGCGCCCGAGGGGCAGGCTGCGACGCACGCCGGGTTGAGGCAGTGCTCGCAGATCCGGGGCAGGTAGAACATGAAGGCGTTCTCGAAGTCCAACTTGACGCGATCACCAACCTCGTCGCGGATCTTGACAAGGATCGGGTCCTTGGGCGCGAGCTCAGGGCCGCCCGCGAGGTCGTCGTCCCAGTTGGCGGACCACTCGATCTTCATGTTCTTGCCGGTGATCAGTGACTTCGGCCGGGCCACCGGTGTGTTCTCCCCCAGGGGGGATGAGATGAGCATGTCGTACTCATACGTCCACGGCTCGTAGTAGTCGTCCAGCGTCGGAAGGTTGGGGTTGCTGAAGATCTGCGCGAGTCGCTTGAATCGCCCGCCGGATCGAAGCTTGAGCTTGCCGCGCTTGACCTTCCAGCCGCCCTTCCACTTCTCCTGGTCCTGGTAGGTGCGCGGGTAGCCCTGGCCGGGCCGGGTCTCGACGTTGTTGAACCACACGTACTCGACCCCTGAGCGATTCGTCCACGCCTGCTTGCAGGTGACCGAGCAGGTGTGACAGCCGATGCACTTGTCGAGGTTCATCACCATTGCCATCTGTGCCATGACGCGCATCAGTACTCGACCTCCTGCGAACGGCGGCGGATGACGGTTATCTCGTCCCGCTGGTTGCCCGTGGGTCCCAGGTAGTTGAACGCGAAGGACAACTGGGCGTAGCCACCGACGATGTGGCTGGGCTTGATGAGCAGGCGGGTCAGCGAGTTGTGGATGCCTCCTCGCTTCTTAGACGTCTCGGTGATCGGGACGTCGACCGTACGGTCCTTGGCGTGGTACATGAAGACCGTGCCGGCCGGCATGCGGTGCGAGACGATCGCTCGCGCTGCCACGACGCCGTTGCGGTTGTATGACTCAACCCACTCGTTGTCCTTGACGCCGATGGCCTCGGCGTCCTGCGGACTCATCCAGATCTCGGGTCCGCCCCGCGACAACGACAGCATGAAGAGGTTGTCCTGGTACTCGGAATGGATCGACCACTTTGAGTGGGGCGTGAGGTAGCGGACGGTGACCTCCTTGCCATCACCGAGTTGCTGGTTACCGTCGAGACGGTGCAGGTTCAGGGGCGGCCGGAAGATCGGCATGTTTTCGCCGAGCTCGCTCATCCAGTCGTGGTCGAGGAAGAAGTGCATGCGGCCGGTGAGCGTCTGCCACGGCTTGAGCTGCTCGACGTTGATCGCGAATGCGGTGTAGCGGCGGCCGCCGTGCTCGCTGCCTGACCATTCCGGGCTGGTGATCACGGGGACGGGTCGAGCCTGGGTGTCCGGGAAGGTGATGTGCTTGCCTTCCTCCTCCTCGGCGAGGAAGGCAAGCCGTTGGCCGGTGCGCTTCTCCATTGCCTTGAAGCCCTGCACGGCAAGGCGTCCGTTCGTTGTTCCGGACAGCGCGAGGATCGTCTCGCAGGCATGCACGGCCGTGACGAGAGAGGGCCTGCCCGCGGCAGGTCCGTCTGGGATGACCCCGTTCTTTCCCGCGAGCAGTGCGATCTCCTCGGTCGGTGAGAAGGGCACCCCCTTGGTGACCATGCCGAGGGTCTCGGCCAGCGGGCCGAGTGCCGACATCTTGGCGCCGATCGCCGTGTAGTCGCGCTCGACGACGACGAACTTCGGGGCGGTCTTGCCTGGGATGAGGTCGACCTCGCCGGTCTTCCAGTCCCGGACCACTCCCCCGGGCATCGCCATCTCGTCAACGGTGTCGTGAAGGAGCGGGACGGCAACGAGGTCCTTGCGTACGCCCAGGTGACCATGCGCGAGGTCCGAGACGCGCCGTCCGAGGGCCTGGAAGATGTCGTAGTCGCTCTTGGTCTCCCACGGCGGGTCAATTGCCGGGGTGAAGGCGTGGATGAACGGGTGCATGTCGGTCGATGAGAGGTCGTGCTTCTCGTACCACGTGGCTGCGGGCAGGAGGATGTCGCCGAACAGACCCGTGCTCGTCATGCGGAAGTCGATGCTGACCAGTAGGTCGAGCTTTCCTTCCGGCGCCTCGTCGCGCCAGGTCACGTCGCGCGGTCGCTGGTCCTCCGGTGCCTCAGTCGCGCGTACTGAGTTGTCCGTGCCGAGCAGGTGCTTGAGGAAGTACTCGTTGCCCTTGCTTGATGAGCCGAGCAGGTTTGCCCGCCACACCGTCAGGACGCGCGGCCAGTTGGCCTCGGCGTCGGGATCCTCGATGGCGAACTTCATCTCGCCGCTTGTCAGCTGCTCTGTTACATAGTCGGCCGGCGCCTGCCCAGCGGCCTCGGCCTGGGCGGCGATGTCGAGGGGGTTGCGGTCGAACTGCGGATACGAAGGCATCCAGCCCGAGCGCGCCGACTGCGCGATGGTGTCAATCATCGACTGACCGACGAAGCGACCCTCACCCAACGGCGAGGCGAGCAGATCGGCGCCGAGGCGGTCGTAGCGCCACTGGTCCGTCTGCACGTACCAGAAGCCGGTGCCGATCATCTGGCGCGGTGGCCGCGACCAGTCGAGGCCGAAGGCCAGCTGCGCCCAGCCGGTGACGGGCCGGCACTTCTCCTGGCCCACGTAGTGCGCCCAGCCGCCGCCATTGATTCCCTGCGTGCCGCAGAGCGTCGTCAGGGCGAGGAAGGTGCGGTAGATCGTGTCGGAGTGGAACCAGTGGTTCGTGCCGGCGCCCATGAGGATCATCGATCGACCGCCGGAGTCCTCGGCGTTCTGCGCGAATTCGCGGCCGATGCGCTCGGCCATGGCGGCCGGCACGCCGGTGATCTCCTCCTGCCATGCGGGCGTGTATGGCTCGGGATCGTCGTATCCGGTGGGCCATTGCCCCGGCAGGCCATCGCGACCGACGCCGTATTGAGCGAGGAGGAGGTCGAAGACCGTCGTCGCGAGTCGTTCGCCGCTTGCGGTCGCCAGTCGCGCTGCTGGGACGCCGCGGTGGTGTACCCCGCCGCCCTCGTTGTCAGCCTGGCCGACGTCGAAGCGTGGGAGCAGAACCTCGACACTCTCGGTGCCGCTGGCTCCGTGCAGGGACAGGGCAGGATCGACCCCTTCGAGGTCGAGGTTCCACTTGCCCATGCCGGACTCGTTGAACCGGAACCCGAGGGATCCGTTGGGCACATGCGGAAGGCCAGTGGCGGCATTGACGAATACGGTCTTGAAGTCCGCGCCCTCAGCTTCATCACCCAGATCGGCGGCGGTCACGAACTTGTCCGGCACCCATGCGCCGTCCTTCTCCCGCAGCGTAACGAGGAACGGCAGGTCGCTGTACTTCTTGACGTAGTCGACGAAGCGCGGCACCTGCCGCTCGATGAAGAATTCCCTGAGGATCACGTGGCCCATTGCCATCGCGAGCGCGCCATCGGTGCCTGGATGTGGCGCCATCCACTCGTCGGCGAACTTCGTGTTGTCCGCGTAGTCCGGCGAGACGGTGACGACCTTCTGCCCGCGGTACCGCGCCTCCGCCATGAAGTGCGCATCGGGGGTGCGCGTGACGGGCACATTCGAGCCCCACATGATCAGGTAGGCGGCGTTCCACCAGTCGGCGGACTCCGGTACGTCGGTCTGGTCACCGAACACCTGCGGCGAGGCGACGGGAAGGTCCGCGTACCAGTCGTAGAACGAGAGCATCGACCCGCCCATGAGCGAGATGAACCGCGCACCAGCCGCATGGGAGGCCATCGACATCGCGGGGATGGGGGAAAAGCCGAAGACCCGATCGGGGCCGTGCGCCTTGATCGTGTGCACGTGAGCTGCCGCGATGATCTCGTTGACCTCAGCCCATGACGCCCTGACGAGCCCGCCCTTGCCGCGCGCTCGCTGGTAGCTGCGCCTGGTTGCCGGATCATTCACTACCGCAGCCCACGCATCGACCGGGTCGTCATGCGTAACGCGTGCCGCGCGATAGGCCTCGAGCAGGACGCCGCGCACATAGGGGTAGCGCACCCGCGTGGGCGAGTAGGTGTACCAGGAGAAGGCCGCACCGCGGGGGCAACCGCGGGGCTCGTACTCGGGGCTGTCCGGGCCCACGGACGGGTAGTCGGTCTGCTGCGTCTCCCACGTGATGATGCCGTCCTTGACGTACACCTTCCACGAGCAGGAGCCCGTGCAGTTCACGCCGTGCGTGCTGCGGACCACCTTGTCGTGGCTCCAGCGGTCGCGGTAGAAGACGTCGCCTTCACGGCCACCGGACTTGGTGACGGTGCGCAGGTCGGCAGACACCTTGCCAGGAGTGAAGAAGCGACCTGCCTTGACGAGGAACTCCTCGGTGGCCTTGCTGGTCGAGGTGTCGGTGCTCATCACTGATCACTCTTCGACGAGGAGACGCGTCCGCGACCGTTGGCGGTGATGGTCCGGGCCGCCACAAGATCAGGTCGGTTCAAGTGGGCGATGCAGATGCCCGGTCGCGCCCACACGTCGACGGTCCCGACGGTGACGGGCTGTCCCGTCTGCTTGAGCAGCCGCGCGATGAGCGCCGTGTGGATGTCGCAGATCACCGGGTTGTCATCGACCAACGTGGCATAGGGGCACTGCGTCACGGCGATCGCGTCACCCACGGGATTGGTGACCGCAGTGAACCCAAGCCGGTTGAGCGCGCCGGTGGTCTCGAAGACGGCCTCATCGGGGGAGTTCGCCTCCAGCAGTGCCGGCAGGGCGCGGGCCCACTGCTCGGCGGCCCGCTCCGAAAGTGCGGGATCGTCTACGTGGCTGAGTTGGGTGCTCAGGGCCTCCGCAAGGGCCTGGAAAGGTGACGCCTTCGGGGACGAGGCCCGGTATAGCCATCGCGGACGGCCTCGACCCGAGGCGTCGGCTGCGTCGCGGTTGATGGCCCCCGATGCCAGCAGGACGTCGAGGTGGCCGCGCACGGTGTTGGCATGAAGCCCCGTGCGCTCGGAGATCTCCTCGACTGTGAGGGGATTGTCCGAAACCTCCACCGCCGCCAGTACGCGGCCTCGGCTCTCCTGGGTGACTCGGGTGTCGTTCATGAGGATTTTCTACCACACTCTCGAGACTTTTTCACTTTAACACCGTGTTTAATAAATCTCTGTGGTTTAATCCTGTCTTGTGACGACTGAAACCCCCGAGAAGGGCCGCGTCCCGGTCCTCGTCTGGTCCACCCTCGGCTTCACGCTGATGTTCGCCGTCTGGCTGATGTTCGGCGTCCTGGGCATCCCGATCCGCAAGGAATTCGGCCTGTCGGACGTACAACTGGCCTGGCTCACCGCCGTCGCCGTGCTCAATGGAGCCATCTGGCGCCTGCCCGCCGGTATCGCCGCGGACCGGTTCGGCGGCAAGCGTGTCTTCGTGACCATGCTGGCCATCACGGCCGTGCCCGCCTACCTCGTCTCGACCGCGACCTCCTTCACGACCTTGCTGTTCTATGCGTTCCTGGTCGGCTTCGCCGGCAACTCGTTCAGCGTGGGCATCGCCTGGGTCAGCGCGTGGTGGCCGCAGAATCGGCAGGGCTTCGCGCTTGGCGTCTTCGGTGCCGGCAACGTGGGGGCGTCCGTCACGAAATTCATCGGCCCGGCCCTCATCGTCGCCGTCCCCGCCGCCGGCTACCTCGGTGGAGTTGTGCCCGGGGGTTGGCGGTTCGTGCCCTTCCTGTACATGGTCCTGCTCATCGCGATGGCCATCGGAATGTGGGCGTTCACCCCGCACCGTGAGATCAAGCCCGGCAGCGGCCGCTCGATGAAGTCGATGCTGGCCCCGCTCAAGCAGACCCGCGTCTGGCGATTCAGCCTCTACTACGTCGTCGTCTTCGGTGCCTACGTCGCACTGGCCGCATGGCTGCCGAAGTACTACGTCGACGTCTACGGAATGCCGCTCTCACAGGCGGCCCTACTCACCGCGATCTTCATCTTCCCCGCGTCACTTCTTCGCCCCGTCGGTGGCTGGATGTCGGACCGCATCGGCGCTCGCAAGGTCATGTACATCTGTTTCACGATCATGCTCGTGGCATCGGGAATCCTGATGATGCCCTACGGCCACATCGTCCTGTCGAATCCCAACGGCACCACCAGCGAGATCCTCCCCTGGCAGGTGGGCACCATCCTCTTCACGTTGCTGGTCTTCCTCATGGGCTGCGCGATGGGCATCGGCAAGGCCGCCGTCTATAAGCACATCCCCGAGTACTTCCCGAACGACGTGGGAGCCGTGGGGGGCCTCGTGGGATCCCTGGGTGCCCTGGGCGGGTTCTTCCTGCCACTGCTCTTCGCCTACACGACCTCGTTCACGATGCTCCCGCAGTCCACCTTCTTCGTGATCTTCATGGTGACCCTGATCGCCATGGTCTGGATGCACGTCACCGTCGTCTCGCTCCTTCACAAGGCGAGCCCGGAACTGTCCAACAAGTTCGAGCACGACCACCACACACCTCTCGCTGACGAAGCTCCCTTCCTCGACGAGTCCGAGTTCGACAAGACAGGAGCCCGCTCATGAGCACGACGACATCACAGCGCAAGGGATCGGACTGGCTGCCGGCGTGGGATCCTGAGTCTGCCGATTGGGACTCGGGCCGTGCCTGGAAGACCCTTTGGGTCACCACCTATGCACTGAGCCTTGGCTTCATCACGTGGTTCCTCGCCTCGGCCATCGCCCCGAAGCTCAACAGCATCGGCTTCGACCTGAGCCAGGGACAGCTCTACTGGCTGATCGCGATGCCCGGCCTGGCAGGTGGCACCCTGCGGCTGATCTGGACGTTCCTTCCCCCGATCGTCGGCACCCGCAAGCTGGTTACCCTCACCACGGCGCTCTTCCTCATCCCACTTATCGGGTGGGGTCTTGCCGTCCAGAACCCGGCCACCCCGTACTCCGTGCTTCTGCTGCTCGGGGCACTTGCGGGAATCGGCGGCGGCGCGTTCTCCGGCTTCATGCCGAGCACCTCCTACTTCTTCCCGCGCTCCAAGCAGGGCACCGCGCTGGGCCTGCAGGCCGGCATCGGCAACTTCGGCGTCAGCCTCGTGCAGTTCGTGACCCCATGGATCATCGGCATCGCGATCATCGGCGGATCGCAGATGATGACGAACAAGGACACCGGCGCCACCAAGGAGGTCTGGTACCAGAACGCCGGCTACCTCTGGGTCCCATTCGTGATCGTGGCTGTCATTCTCGCGTGGTTCCTTCTCCGCAGCGTCCCCGTGCAGGCTCGAGGCTTCAAGGACCAACTCGATATCTTCAAGAACAAGCACACCTGGATCATGACCTACCTCTACGTCATCACCTTCGGAACCTTCTCCGGCCTCGCCGCGGGATTCGCGCTCCTCATCAACAACCTCTACGGCACGAAGGTGTTCGGTGATGCCGGCATCGACCCCGTCAAGTACGCCTTCCTCGGAGCCCTCATCGGGTCCGTCGCGCGAGTGATCTCCGGACCCATCGCCGACAGGGTCGGCGGCGGGCGCATGACAGTCTTCGCCACGGTCGGAATCTCGCTGGCATCGCTCTACACGCTCTTCCAGCTGTCCCCCACGTCAGCAGATCAGTTCCCGCAGTTCCTCTACGGGATGCTCGCCATCTTCTTCTTCGCCGGTGTCGGAAACGCCAGCACGTTCAAGCAGATGCCCATGATCTTCGAACGCCGTCAGGCAGGCGGAGTGATCGGCTGGACCTCAGCAATCGCCGCCTACGGCCCCTTCATCTTCGGCGTGATGCTCGCGTACATCTCCCCGACACTGTTCTTCGGGCTGGGAGTCGTGTTCGCCCTCATCGCCGGAGTCATCTCCTGGTGGTTCTACGCGCGTCCCGGCGCCGAGAAGCCCTGCTGACCACACAGAGATGAACCGCGAGGGGCCGGCAGCAAGGAGGCAACCAAGCGAATGACGAAAGGTCGAGTCTCAGTACGCCCTCGTCAATCAAATTGAGACAAGATGAGAGACAAGGTCGCAACTCTCGCCTCTGAGTTCGGCCTCGACATGACGCCGGGGGTGCTCATGGCAAGTGGCGCGATACTGGATTCCACAGGCCTGCAGGCACTCCTCGATGCACTGCACACGCGCGGCTACCAGGTCCTCGGCCCGACGCTTCGAGATGGCGCCTTGGTGCTGGCCGAGATCTCGACCCTCGACGACCTGCCTCGGGGCATCGGCGACGAGCAGGCGGCCGGGCACTACCGGACACGGCCCCGCGGCGATGAGTCGCTGTTCGGGTTCGCTGCCACCGCGCAGTCCGCCAAGCCCCTCCTCTTCCCGGCCGACGAACTGCTGTGGAGGGGGACGCGTACCGACTCCGGATTCGACGTGACCCGCGAGACCGGAGAGCCTGCCCCCGTGGCCCTTCTCGGCGTTCGCGGATGTGACCTCGCCGCGATCAACATCCACGACACCGTCCTCCTGAGCCGGAACGCCATGGACGTCCACTACGCGTCACGACGCGCTCGCTCCCTCCTGATCGCCGTCACGTGCGCCACCCCGGCGGGTACATGCTTCTGCGCCTCGATGGGCACCGGCCCCAGGCCCGGCGAAGGCGCCGACCTGATCCTCACTGAACTGCTCGACGCCGACGGGCACCGCTTCCTCGTCGAGTCCCATTCGCCCGCTGGCGCTGACCTCCTCGCGTCGTTGCCCACCGTCGAGGCAACCGCGGCGGACCAGGAAGCGGCGCAAGGCGTGGTGACCTCGGCGACCACCCAGATGGGCCGGCAGATGCGCACGGACGACCTGCGCGACCTGCTCTACGCCAGCGCCGAGAGCCCCCGTTGGAGCGATGTGGCCGAACGTTGCCTGGCCTGCACCAACTGCACCATGGTCTGCCCCACCTGCTTCTGCACGTCCGTGGAGGATGTCAGCGACCTGTCCGGGGATGTCGACGAGCGCCATCGAGTGTGGGACTCCTGCTTCTCGATGGAGTACTCGCGGCTACACGGCGGCGCCGTCCGCACCTCGACGAGCGCGCGCTACCGGCAGTGGCTCACGCACAAACTCGCCGCATGGCCCGACCAGTTCGGGATGTCCGGCTGCGTCGGCTGCGGACGGTGCATCACGTGGTGTCCCGCCTCGATCGACATCACTGCCGAGGTGACCGCACTGCGCGAGGACGCGGCACACCGGGAAGCCACACCGGCCGGTCCGGGCACCCCGAGCCTGCCCAACACGGACCGATAGGAGGACTACATGCGCACCCTGGCCGAGTACCTTCCCGAGCATCCCTTCCTCGCCGGACTCGACGGGTCGGTGATGGACCTGGTGGTTGGCTGCGCCCAGAACGTGCACTTCAAGGAAGGCGAGGTCGTGTTCCGCCCCGGGGAGCCAGCGAACACCTTCTACGTCATCCGTCACGGCAGGGTGGCCCTGGACATCCACGACCCCCGTCGCGGGACGATCGTCGTCGCCAGCCTCGGCGACGGTGAGGTCGTGGGATGGTCCTGGCTGGTGCCGCCGTACCGGTGGATGTTCGGCGCGCGGGCAGTCTCCCCTGTCAGTGCGGTCGCACTGGACGGAGCGTGCCTGCGTGGCAAGGCGGATGAGGATCCGGCCATGGGCTACGCCCTTATGCAGCGCGTTGCGAGCGTGATGTACGACCGTCTGCAGGACGCCCGGCTGCGCCTGCTCGACCTGTATGGGAGCCCCATGTGAGCGTGAATGCGCTGGCTCCTGCGTCTGACCTTCTTGTCGACCCGATGATTCCTCGCGAGTTCGCCGTAGTAGCGACACGCTTGGACACCCTCGACACGGTGACACTCGCGCTGGAGCCGCTTGACGGCATTCCCTTGGCATACCGGGCCGGGCAGTTCACCATGCTGCACGCTTTCGGCGTCGGCGAGGTGCCTATCTCCATCTGCGGCGATCCCACTGGCTCGGGTCCGCTGCTGCACACCATCCGCGACGTCGGCGCCGTCACGCACGCACTCGTGACGGCCTCACCGGGTGCCACCGTGGGCGTCCGCGGCCCCTTCGGCACCGGCTGGGACGTCACCGACGGCAAGGGTGGGGACGTCGTCATGGTGACGGGCGGGATCGGGTTGGCGCCCTTGCGCCCGGCCATCCTGGAGGTCATCTCCCAGCGTTCCGAGTACGGCCGCGTGGTCCTGCTCTACGGTGCCCGTTCGCCCGCCGACATCCTGTTCGCCGACGACATGACGAGGTGGGCGGAGCAGTACGACATCGTGGTCGAGGTGACCGTCGACTACGGTCCGCCGAGCTGGAGCGGGCGAGTGGGGCTGGTCACCGCGCTGGTGGCCCGCGCGGGCTTCGACCCGCTTCGCAGTCTGGCCCTGGTCTGCGGTCCGGAAGTGATGATGCGGTACGCGGCCGATGCCCTCATCACTCGCGGCGTGCCGGCCACTCGCATCCGGTTGTCCATGGAGCGCAACATGAAGTGCGGCGTCGGCTTGTGCGGGCACTGCCAACTGCGCGAGCTCTTCCTGTGCGTGGACGGGCCGGTGCTGACCTACGACAGACTCGCCCCGCTGATGGACGTCCGGGAGCTGTGATGGCGGAGAAACCGACGTTGGCCGTGTGGAAGTTCGCCTCCTGTGATGGCTGTCAGTTGACGTTGCTCAACTGCGAGGACGAGCTGCTCGCAGTGGCCGAGCGGGTGAGCGTCGCCTACTTCCCCGAGGCCACCCGAGCCGTCGTCGCCGGCCCGTACGACATCAGTCTCGTCGAGGGCTCGATCACGACGCCGGCGGATGCCGAACGGATCCAGGAGGTCCGGGCCGCTTCCGGCATGCTGATCACGATCGGTGCCTGTGCGACTGCCGGCGGCATCCAGGCCCTGCGCAATTTCGCCGACGTGTCGGAGTTCCTGTCCGTCGTGTACGCCCACCCCGCATACGTGGCCACCCTCGACCGTTCCACGCCCATCTCGGCACACGTCACCGTGGACTTCCAGCTGCGCGGCTGCCCGATCGACAAGCGCCAGTTGCTCGAGGTACTGGCGGCCACCTTGCAGGGCCGTAAGCCGCGGATCCCGACCTACAGCGTCTGCGTCGAGTGCAAGAGAAGCGGGACCACGTGCGTTGCCCTGGCGAGCGGATCGCCCTGCCTCGGTCCGGTCACCCAGGCCGGGTGCGGGGCGCTGTGCCCGAAGTTCAATCGTGGTTGCTACGGCTGCTTCGGGCCGAACGACACCCCGAACACCGCCTCGCTCGCCACCCGACTGCGGTCTGAGGGAATGGCGGAGACCGACGTGATGCGCTTCTTCCGGACCTTCAACGCTGCGGCCGAGCCGTTCCGCGTTGAGAGCACGGCGCACGAACACTCAGTGGCGCCACGCGAGGGGGTGATCTCGTGACTCACAAGATGACATCCGGCAGCCACGTCCTCTCCGTCGAAATGCTCGCCCGGGTGGAGGGCGAGGGCGGCATGCACGTCCACGTCCAGGACGGCGAGGTCCGCGACGTTCACCTGCGCATCTTCGAGCCGCCCCGCTTCTTCGAGGCATTCCTGCGCGGACGGGCCTACACCGAGCCGCCGGACATCACGGCGCGCATCTGCGGCATCTGCCCAGTGGCCTACCAGATGAGCGCTTGCCTCGCCATCGAGGACGCGTGCGGGGTAGCCGTACCCGACGAGATCCGGCTGCTGCGCCGACTGCTGTACTGCGGAGAGTGGATCGAGAGCCACGCGCTGCACATCTTCATGCTCCACGCCCCGGACCTCCTCGGCTACGACGGTGCCATCGAGATGGCCCGCGACCATCGCGAACTGGTGGAATCGGCCCTGCGTATCAAACGTGCGGGTAACGACCTGATGACAGCGGTGGGCGGGCGCGCGGTGCACCCAGTGAACGTGCGCGTAGGCGGCTTCTACCGACTGCCCACCCACGTCGAACTCGCCCGCCTGCGCCCGCAGCTGGTTGCCGCCCGGGAGGAGGCCATCGCGGCCGTGCCGATCGTCTCCGGCTTCGAGTTCCCCGACTTCGACCAGCCCTACTTGTATCTGTCGCTCTCCTCGGAGCACGGCTACCCGATGGAGTCCGGAACGCTTGTCACCACGGCAGGTCTGACGGCACCGGTCAGTGCCTTCGGCGAGCACGTGGTCGAGGAGCACGTCGCGCACTCGAACGCGCTTCACTCTGCTTTCGACGGCCAGCCGTATGTCGTCGGGCCGCTGGCCCGGTACACCCTCAACTACGCGTCGCTGGCACCTTTGGCCCGCGAGGCCGCAGAGGCCAGCGGCCTCGGGCCCACCTGCCGCAACCCGTTCCGCTCGATCATCGTCCGCACCGTCGAGCTGATTCACGCCCTCGACGAGGCGATCCGGCTGATCGACGGCTGGCGCGGGGCGCCCATGGCAGCGGTGCCGGTTCCGGCCCGGGCCGGCGAGGGCCATGGCGCCACCGAGGCCCCACGTGGCCTGCTTTACCACCGCTACCGGATCGACGGCGCGGGGACGATCCTCGACGTGCAGATAACCCCACCAACGTCGCAGAACCAGTCAGCCATCGAAGGCGACCTGCGAGCATTCGTGCAGGCCAACCTGCACCTGTCGCACGATGAACTGACCCGCCAATGCGAGGTCGCGATCCGCACCTACGACCCATGCATCTCGTGCGCCACCCACTTCCTTGACCTGGACGTGGAACACCTGTGACGCACGATCCCTCGCGCGTTCCGGGCCCGCCACGGACGCTCGTCGTCGGGCTCGGATCAATGGACCGCGGAGACGACGCGGCCGGACCGCGTGTTGCGAGCCTGGTCCACGATGCCGTGGCGGCACTCGGCACGACAAACGTGCAGGTGGTCGAGCATGAGGACCCGACGTCGCTCGTGGATCTGATGGCGGGCTTCGACCTCGTCATCATTGCTGACGCTGTTCGCTCCGGGGCGGCGGCGGGGACGGTGAGCCTGCGCGAGGTGGGCAGGGGCGAGGCTGCCCTGCCTGCGCGCACGGATCCCGGACCGTCCGGTACGCACGGACTCGGCCTAGCATCGGCGCTCGAACTGGCCCGAGCCCTCGACCGCCTCCCGGACCGGGTCGTGGTCGTCGGCATCGAGGCAGTTGACTTCGAACACGGGCGAACGCTGTCCGACCCAGTGGCGGCAGGGGTGGCAGCCGCCGTTGAAGCGATCCTCGACACGCTTCGAGGCTGACGGAGGTTCAGGCAGGCATGTTCCGCGCAGACCAAGTCGCGAAATCCGTGGACGACGTGGTGGCTACTCGCCGCGCCAACTCAATGGCCTCGTCGCCCCCGGGGCCGAGGTAGGTGTAGCGCTGCCAGTAACCCATCATTTGTGCCATCTCCTCGGCGCCGGGGAAGAACGTGGCGAAGACCTCGGCGGGCACTTGGATCGCGGTCACGGAATGGCCTTGGGCGTTCAGCGTGTCGACCATGTCCGCGAAGCTCATCAACGCCGCGGCCGAAGACAGGTAGGCGCCGTCTCCAACGAGCTCCGCGTGGTCGAATGCACCCGCAACCACCCCGCCCAGATCCTGGATCGATCCCGCGTGCACGACTCGGGCATCAACCGGCAGTGGCAGCGCCCAGCCCAGACTTCCATCGGGCAGTGGCGACGGGGGCATGTTCGTTATCAGGTTCTCGAAGTAGAAGGGTGCTTCGACGAAGGTGTAGGACGCGAACACCGCATCACGTACTAAGTCGTCCACCTTGGCCTTGCTCGTGAAGTGCGCCACCTCGAACTCGCCACCGCTGATGCGCTCCACGTCGGGCAGTGTCGACCACACGAAGTGGGAGACTCCAGCCTTCTTGGCCGCCTCGACGGCGTTGCGGCCCTGCGCGATCTCGTCGCTGCCCGGCTCCCAGAAGTTCGACACGGCGAAGACGCCGTGAGCGCCAGCAAAGGCGACTTCCAGAGTTTCGGGACGCTTGAGGTCCGCCTCGACTACCTCATCGGCAGGTCCACGGTAGGTATCGGGGTGGCGGGTCAGCGCCCGGACACGGAAGGCGCCACGGTCGACCAGTGCGTGCACGACGCTGCCGCCCTGCGATCCGCTGGCACCGATGACGGCAATGATCGGTCGGTCGTCAGGCATTGCTCACCGCCGGCGTGGGTGACTCGACCTGAGCAGCGCGGTACAGGGGCGTCAGGCCGACGAGAGCCGCCAGACCGGCAACGAGGTGCATCACGACCAGCGTCACCTTGTTGGACGCGGTCAGATCCGCGGTCAGTGGGGCCAGCAGCGACAGCAGCGCCACGACCACGACGACGCCGGCGAAGACGCGTGGGTTCGAGACCCCCACCCGGCGCAGCACCAGCAGGAGCACCGCTGCCAGCACGAGCGGGACGACCGTGAACGCGACCACCATCACGACGCTCAGCGGGGTCGGCGTTGCGCCCTGGGGCACAAGGATCTCCACCCCGATGGCGGTCGCGACGAGATACACGGCAACGTTGATGACGGCGGCAACCGCGATCACCAGACCCGTCCGCTTCCAGAACTGCTTTCCAGACATGCTTCCTCCTCGACTTGGATGTTGTACGTGCAACATAGTCGAAGCCTCTTGTATATGCAATACTGCTGAGGTGAAGAGTTCCGGGGTCGCCCAGAGAACATGGGACGCGCTGCCCGATACGGACCGCTTCGCTTGGTTGACCTTCCGCCGTGCCGCCGTCGAGTTGATTGCCGTTCTCGATGCCGATCTGCAGACGCACGTGCAGATCGGCTTCACCGACTTCGACGCGCTCATCCGCCTGCTCAACGCCCCCGATCGCACCATGCGGATGGCCGACCTGGCCCGCTCCGTCTCCCGCAGCCCGAGCGCCCTCACGCGCATGGTGAGCCGGCTCGAGACGCGCCACCTGGTCACGCGGAACCGACATTCGGCGACCGAAGTGACCGTGACCATCACTCCACAGGGGCTGGCACTTCTCGACGAAGCGGCGCCTCGGCACCTCGATCTCGTCGGCCAGCTCTTCTGGTCACCCTTGACCCCCGCGCAGCGCACTCAACTTGGCGCCTTGTGCCAGCAACTCATCGAGGCGGAATGCGAACTCCCCTAGATTCCCCGCGGCCGCCTCGGGGGCTTGTCCCCTGACCTCTGCACTACGAGCACGCCGCGACGGCACATCGGCTACGAGCAGCCGGACTGCTGGTCGAGCATGCGCCGCAGCAGCGCAGTGAACTGCTCGCGCTCGACCGGATCGAGGGCTGCGAGGAATGCGTCCTGCGCCTCCGCGAGCGCCTGAGCGGCCGCCTTGCGTACCCGCGTCCCCTTCGGTGTGATCGCCACGTTGTGGCGGCGACGGTCCTCGGCGCAGCGGGTACGACTCACGTATCCGTGCGACTCCAGCTCGTCCAGCACGGCGACGACATCGCTCGGGTCCAGGCCCAGCCGCAGGGACAGGTCGCGCTGGGAGGACAGGCCGTACTCGTGCAGGCAGGCGAGGACGGCGTAGGTGTTCAGCCGCAGGCCGGCCTTCGTGACGGCGGCGACAGCGCGGCGCCGCCCGTCGACCGACAGTCGACCGACCAGGTACGTCGCCGTTGAGAGCATCACCTGCGGGGGCTGGAGGAGCTCGACGTCAGGTCTTGCAGGGTCCACGAAAGCAGGGTAGCGTCCCGGCAAACAGTTGGCTGTACCAATCATTGATTCATCCACCTGAAGGGTCAACCCATGATTCTCGTCATCGGCGCCAACGGCAACATCGGATCGGCCGTCGTGCCCGCCCTCCTCGACCGCGGTGAGTCCGTAAGGGTGCTCGTGCGTGACAGTTCAAAGGCGCAGACAGCGTTCGGCGACCGTGTCGAGATCATCGAGGGAGATCTCGGGGATGGCGCCGCGGTAGAGGCGGCACTGAACGGTGTGGACAAGGTCTTCCTCAACACCCCGTCGCTCGATGGCTTCGTCGATCTGCAACGACCGTTCATCGACGCCGCGGCGGCGGCCGGGGTCTCGCACCTGGTGCGCATCTCCGTGATGGGTGCCGACGCCGCCAGCCCCATCAGCTATGCCCGTGGTCACGCGGCGCTGGACGCCCACCTCGCCTCGAGTGCTCTGCCGTGGACCATCTTGGCGCCCAGTGGATTCTTCCAGAACCTGCTCTCCAGTGCCGAGACGATCAAGCAGGGTGCCATCTACGGATCTGCCGGCGACGGAGCGGTCGGCTTCATCGACACCCGCGACATCGCCGAGGTGGCCGCGGCCATCCTCACGAGTGACGGACATGAGGGCCAGACCCACGTGCTCACCGGAGGGCGAGCGATCACCTACTCCGAGATCGCCGCCGCGTTCCAGGCAGAACTGGGTCACGACGTGGCCTACGTCGACGTTCCGCCGGAGGCGTTCGCGCAGAACCTGCGCGGCTTCGGCCTTCCCGACAGCCAGATCAAGGACATCCTGGCGCTGTTTGAGGTCTTCAAGGCTGGGTACGCCGCCATCGTGACCCCCGAAGTCGCTGAACTCCTGGGTCGTGAGCCGCGCACGATCGCCGACTTCGCCCACGACTACCGAGCCGTGGTGTCCTAACGTCGGCAATCGCCTCACAAGTCAGGCGGCGGGCTCGCAATATCCATTCGCTGGATGTTGGTGATCCGCGCGCCGTGGCATTCCTTCCACTTCCGACCGCTGGCGCAGGAGCAGAGGTCGTTGCGTGCGCGCTTGGCACCGCCCGCCGCGTACCAATCGCGGAGTCCGGTGGCATCGCGTCCGCTGAGCAGTAGGTCTCGCATCACCCTCATGGGTTCGTCGACGTGTCGGAAGAAGAGCTGGTATCCGTCACAGAGGTAGTGCAGGCCGTGTTCGCCGTCTTCCGTGGTGAGGAAGCGGTCCTTCGGGCACCCGCCGTTGCAGGCGAACCGAACGTCACACCGGCGGCAGTAGGCAGGGAGCGTGTCGGCTTTGGCCTGGCCAAATGCCCGCTGCCGGGGCGAATCGACGAGTTGCAGGAGCGTGCGGCCCTGAGTGATGTTGCCGAGCAGGTAGTCGGGGTCCACGTAGTGGTCGCAGGAGTAGAGATCGCCGGTGTGCTCAAGGGCGACAGCATCGCCACACGTCCGCGCGTGGACGCACATGCCCGCCTGATCCATACCCATCCAGTGGGCCAGGGAGGTGTCGAACATCTGCACGAAGACGTCGCCAACATCATGCCGGGCCCGCGACCGTGAGTGACGACGATGTCGCTGTCGAGGGAACCGTCCGCGAGCAATGCGGGCACGGACCCTGGACTGCGGAATAGTCCACGAAGGCCGGACGCGGATCAGGACTACCTCACGGCCGCTGCCAGCGCCCTTCCAGCGGCGCCGGGCAGCGCCTTGCCGGTCGCGTAGTACTTCTTGATGATGCTCGCGTCCTGGGCGTTGAAGCCGAACCAGTCCTTCAACTGCGTCCTCTTCGGCGAGTATTTCGCCGGCTCCGGCAGCTTCGCCGCCGCCTTCACGGCCTTGACGTAGTAGTTCCACGAGCGCCGCAGATCTGCGGTCGACGCGCCGGCCTTGGCCTTGCGCTCCATGACGTCAAGTGCGCTCAGCGCCGGCAAGACCGCCTCCATGTACGTGATGTTGCGTTCCGCCCACGCCTGCCTGTCGAAGGAGCCGGTATCCCCGTTCGCCCCCTCGAGCCAGTGGGTGCACTCGTGCCAGATCCGCAGGCCCATCGAGGTGTCGCTCAGCGGGGTGGTGCGTGGATCCTTCCTGAGCTTGAGCGTGTTGCTGTCGAAGCTGTAACTGCCGTCCACCTCCGCACCATCGGCCCCCTTCAACGTCGGATCGACGACGATCACGACAGCTTTCGGGCCATTCAGGCACTCCTTGAACGTTGCCTCCTTACCGATCTGGACGTACTTGGTGTACGCCTGGCCGGCGTTGTACCTCGTCAGGAACGACAGCAGGTGGGCTTCGCTGGCCTCGTTCAGCGATCCCCCCGGCGCGGCGGACGTCGGCTTGGGCGCCGGGGCGGCGGACGGGGGAGGTCCGGAGAGGATCGCGAACTTCAAGATGACCTCAGGTCCGCCGCACCCTCCATCCGCGCAGTTGCGCGAACTCATGGACGCAATCACATATCCGACGTACCCGACCGGGACCGCGGAAGGACCAGTTGCGGTCGCAGAACCCGAGCGGGACTTGGTCTTGGCGGCCGCGGGCACCTTCAAGTCCAACGAGAACGGCATCGTGTAGGTCGCATTCCCGGTGGCGTCTTGCCGCTTCTCGACCGCAGGCACCACGATCCTTGTCCCGTCGGCATAGCCACCATCCAGACTCGCCAGTTGCGACAGTCCGGTGTGGAAGCCTGCTCCACCACCCATCACGTATACGGCCGAGCCGGACAGGTTCACCGTGCTGCCCCGATAGACCACACCGTCCCAGTCATCGGCGAGATCGGTCCGGCCAGCGGGAATCGGCGACACCCCGGAGGTCGTCCATGTCAGTGTGTGTCCGTCCAAACTCACCGGCGATGTGGGGTGCTCCCGCGCCCGCACGACTCCCGCGCGCGACACGGAGCTCGCCTCCATCACCAGATCCCGGGCTGGCGCCGCAACCACAGACAACGGAAGCGGACCGGCCGACGCGCCACCACTGGCGATCAGCATGCTGGAAAGCAGTGTGACGACCCCGACACCAACGGAAACTGCCGAACAACGATTTCGCACGGCACACCCCACCCGGCGCTACCGGGGTGGCCGCCCGATTGCGGGCTGCGATCCGCTCACCCCGACTCTGGCCCACCTCCACTCTCCACCGATTGTTAGTGCTTGCCAAGTTCTATCCACCCGCCATCTTCAGAACAGGCGTACCGTCGCAACAACGCTTGAACGCGAAGCGCTCCTGACGACGGAGGTGCCAGCATGGCTGGATACGGATGGCGGGGAGCCGTGGTGGTCGCGGTCGGCCTTGTCGTAGTGACGGCGGTGGCGATGCCGGCACCGGCCGTCGTGGGATCGCCGACGTCGTACCGGTATGACGTGCAGTTGGCCTTCACGCAGTTGGGCGCGTGGACATACGACGGGCTGCTCGCCGCGACGCCTTGCACCCGTACGGACTCCGGTTTCGGGTCGGACACCATCCGTCTGGGGGCCAGTGCCCCGTTCACCCCCGGGCGGAGTGGGCGTCCCGGCGTCGCGGTCCTGTCGGCGGCAGGGCAGCACGAACGAGTGGGCACGATGACCCACACCGTGTCGGGTGCTGAGTGCGAGACCGCTGGTACGACGGAGACCGAATCGATCGCCGGGTGCGGCTCCAAGGACACGCTGCGATACGCGAAAGTGACCCTGTCGGGCAGGAAACTGACGCTGCACTGGGACCCGTCCATGTCGGCGCCGCAGTTCGCATGCCCGTACTTCGGTGGCAACGACGACGCCGCCCCGGGCCAAGAGCTTCCAGGCGATGCCTACCTCGATGCCACGATGACGTTCGACCCGACGCCGCTCCTGCGAGGAGCAAGGAAGGTGGTCGCAGTAAAACGCGTCGTGCGCAACGGCATTCAGGACTGCGCCAGCCTGCTGCAGGGGTGCTCCGAGGGTGTCAGTTTCCGGGCCACCGGGAACTCCGAGGCCAGGGTGCTGCTGTATTTCATTCGCCGGCGCTGAACTCGGCACTGCGCGCGGGGGAGAGCGTTCTTGGTCGGCCTGCTGCGTTGTCCAATCGCAGGGCGTGCACGTTCGTTCGAGGAGGCCGATTCAATCGGATCGCAAGCTGGAGTCCGTCGAAGGCGATCGCCAGCCAGAACACGGCGCGGTCTCGACTCCCGGCTCGAGGTTGCCTCATGGCTCACCGACCCTCGGCGATCCGTCAACGCAACGGAACCGACCAGGCTGATCTCAGCCCCAAAACCCCTTCGGGCCCACGCTCCTAGCAGATCTTGGACAGACCGCGGTACACCTGCTGGAAGTCCGTCTCGGCGTTTATGGCCCTCTGCGGCAGGTCCGCCGTTGCCGCGTACCACCCGTCGAGGTTGGCTGCGATCAGGGCGCTATAGCCGCTGGAGTAGGAGGACGCGAACGCGTCGTACCAGTACTCGCGGTAGAGGCTCCTGATCTTCGTGATGCGTCCCTTGACGAAGCTGCGGTGGTTGGCCGGGAGGGTTCCCCGTAACCGCGATCCGAGCAGGATGATCTCCTCGAGATCGTCCTTCATCTGCCCCGTGCGGTACTCGGCCACCCCAGCGAGGAATTCCTTCGCGCCGTCCTTCTGCATCTGGAGGACCTCGAGATCGCTCGGGTCCGAGGACCCCACCGTCTGCTTCATCGCATCAGCGAGGGCGTCCCCGGTGTCCTTCTCCCTGGCCGCCCATGCCTGCATCCCGTCCCAGAGCACGCCCAGCGTCTTGACGTTGACGGAACAGCCGATGTGCGCCGCGGGCCGGCCCGGGCCCGTCGAGGCGGCACTGTCGGCACTCGCTTGCCCGACCGGGGCGGCCAGCAGCATCGCGGACACGATCGCGACGATCCAGAATCTGACTGGCGCATTCATGTGCGGCCCTTCGTCGAGGTCTCCTCGCGCACGGGGGACCCTTCCCAAGGTAGAAGAGGCCGGAGCGGGAGTCCACACGATCCGTCACGGATCGGGCTCGGCCTGCTAGCCGTGCCCACTTCTGAAGCGGATCGAGACGAGCCCTGCGAGTCAGACGGCCGCAAGGGCTCGAGTGAGGCGTTCGACGTCTGATCCGTCGTTGTAGGGGGCGAGGGAGATTCGAATTCGGCCACCCCGCATCCCGCAGACGATGCCTTCATCGCGCAAGTGCCGCACAGCCATGGGAGCATCCCGTGCGGATGCTGCTAGGGAGACGATGTGACCGGATGCGGCTGAGTCTCCCACCGGGAGGTACGGCTCCCAGCCGGTGCCGGCCAGTCCCTCCACCAACTGCACCGATAGCGCACGCGCGTGGTCGGCGATGCCGTCGATCCCGATGCCGAGCAACTGCTGGATGCTCACGGTGAGGGCCGCCATCGAGGCGTAGGACATGGTCGATTGCGTGTATCGACGCGCATCCGGAGCCAGATCGAGTCTGGTGGCATCGAAGTCGAACGGATCGCTGGCTCCCATCCAGCCAGGCAGGGCAGGCACAGCCCCAACCAGGTCGCCAGCCACCGTGGCCAGGGCCACTCCTCCGTGGCCGCCCAGCCACTTGTAGCCACTCGTCACCACGACGTCGGCCTGCCACCCGTCGGCATCGATCGGTATCGCGCCGGCCGCCTGCGTCACGTCGAGTATCAGCCTCGCGCCTACCTCAGTGCATGCATCGCGCAGGCGACCGGGGTCGACCTTGCGGCCGGTCGCGTACTGCACGTAGCTCACCGCGACGACCGCCGTCCGGGAGTCGATCGCCGCGCAGAGCGCCTCGGTCAGGTCGATCTGGGGGTCGTCCTCGATGAACCTGAGTCGGCAGCCGCGCTGTTGCTCCAGGCGAAGCCACGGCCGCGTGACGGCGGGGAAGTCCGACGCAAGCAAAACGACGCTCTGATCCGCAGCCACCGGCACCAGATACGGCAGCTGACCGAGCAGCTCGCTGGCACTCCCGAGGATCGCGATCTGCCGCTCAGTGGTTCCGAGGATTGATGCCGCCTGTTGGCGAAGGAGCTCGAAGTAGGAGACCTCATCAACGTCGCTCATGTACAGGTTGCCGTGTCGTCCAACATCTTCGACGAAGCTACGGAAGGCCGTGACCGCTGGCTGACCCATCATGCCCAGAGAGGCCTGATTCAGGTAGGCAAAGTCCGCGAGGGCCGGATAGTGGGAGCGAGGGACCAGACAGTCATGCACCGTGACCTCCCCTGCCCTCGTCGGCCAGATACTCCGTCGCCAGTGTCACCCAGACGGGGGCTCCCACCCGGTGTGCGCCCACTCGGGTCCTACGCGGGCGTTTGTTCTGATGGTACGAAACCTGGGCCGTGCTCGCGCACCTCGATGGATGGTCCACTCACGCTCTGGACATACGCCGTCCGCAGCCGTAGGCAACTGTCGCCGGGGATGGGCTGACGTCGACGGCCCATCACTGCCAGATTCGCCGCGCCAGCAGCTCCTCAAGCGCCCTGGTCCCTGTCCCGGTGTTCGAGATTGCGGTGCACGTGGTGGCGGATGCGGGGTGGTGCAGGCTGTAGAACGAGACGCCGGCGTCGTAGCCGTGAATCTCAAGAACTCCGTCACGATGGATCCACACACCAAGTCCGTATTCCAGAGCGCTGTCCCCCGATCTTCGACGCGGGACCAGCATCTGACCGACCCTTGCGGGCGGAACAATCCGGCCCTCGACGAATGCCCGCCACACAGCGCTGACATCTGCCACGGTCGAGTAGATCCCGCCGTCGCCGCTACCAAGAACGGGAAGGTGGAACACGTTGGTGCGCAGGCCATCGGCGTCTAGGTAGCCCAGCGCTGCGGACTGCGGGAGCTCGTCGGAGCGCAAGAAGCGTGTTGCATCAAGCCCAACGCGGTCGCAGACTCGCTCGCGGACGAGCACGTCGAACGGCTGGCCTGCTGTTCGCTCCGCGACTAGCGCAAGGACAACATAGCCGCCGTTGTTGTACTCGAACTGCGCACCCGGAGCCGACACGGGTGGATGGCCATCCAGGATCGGAACGTACTGCTCGGTCGACCAGAGCCGTTGAGCCGGCACCGGAAGCTCGAAGTCCGTGATGTCGTCGAAGAGCGACTCGTCGAGGTAGTCCCCAATGCCGGAGCGGTGCGAAAGCAACTGCTCGATCGTGACGTCATCACCGATGAGAGGCAGGTCCGTGCCGAGCGGACCGCGCACGGGGAGGTCGAGCCGCAGCTGCCCCGACTCGATCAGGCTCATCACTGTTAGTGCCGTGAACAGCTTCGTACCGCTCGCCAGGCCGAACTGCGTGGACAGCTCGACGGCGATGGCCGATCGGCGATCGGCGAGGCCATACGCCGCCGCGGTGATCGCCGAACCGGCGCGGTCGACCAACACTGCGCCGGAGAAGCCTGACTCGCGAGCAGCGGTGTCAACCTCGGCATCGAAGTCGGTCACGAACTCACCTCGGTCCAGCATTGGCACGATGAAACGCGAGGCTAGCAGCCGCCACACCCCGCGAACTGAGGGTCACGACCCGGTCCACCACCGGGAGTGCCTGCGGCCGCATCGCTTCCCCCAGCGGCGCGAATCAACGCAGCCACAATTGATGGGTCGTACTGCCATCCAATGTCGGAAGCGAGCGTGGTCGAGCCGGAGTTGTCTACGCCCCGATGGCCACGCCTGCTCCGAGGGCGACCAGAACCACTCCGGTAACGCCGTGGAGCCAGGTGGTCACCGACGGGCGCGAGACGAGGGACCTTCCGTGCTCTACCCCGGCGATGAACACGAAGTACCAGGTCGCGGTGGTCAGGGACCAGATCAGGCCGAGCATCGCTGCGCTGGCGAACACGTGTCCCTGCGGTGAGATGAACTGCGGGATGAGCGAGATAGCAAAGACCCCCGCTTTCGGGTTGCCCAAACTCGTGGCTAGGCCTGCGAAATACGCTCCGCGCGCGGGGGGCACTGCTCTTGTCTCGACCTGACGTCGACTGCGTCTCATCGCGCGCAGGCTGCTGACGCCGAGGAAGACGAGCACGGCGCCTCCCAGGATTCGCAGGATCGCGTACGCCGTCGGGTTAGCGAGCAGGATGGCAGACAGCCCGGCCGCGGCGGCTGTGGACCAGATGACAAGGCCTGTGCAGGTGCCAGCGACGCTGATCAGCGCAGCACGTCGACCCCGGGTGAGGGTCTGGCGCAGCATGAGTGCCTGGCCGGCGCCCGGGAGCATTGCGAGCAGCCAGCACGTCACGACGAACGCGGGCAGATGGACCGGCACGGAACTCCCCTCAGGTCGTCACAAGGGTGCCCGAACGGTGGAGTAAAGAGAAGTTAGTCAAGGAGCGCCCTATCCTTACGATTGTGAATACCAACGTTCCGGATCAGCTGCGGCTTCTCGCGCTGATCGACCGGACCGGCACGCTCGCGGGAGCGGCCGACCTCCTCGGCATCACACCCGCGGCTGCGACCCAGCGTCTTGCTAAGGCCGAGCAGGATTGGGGCACCACGCTGGTAATCCGCGGCCCACGTGGCGCGGCCCTGAGTCCCGCCGGAAGGATCCTCGCGCCCCACGGGGAACTGGTCGACGCCGAAGCCCTCCATGCCAAGGAGACCTTCGACGCGTTTCGCGGCCACGCCTCCCGACGGCTGCGCATCGGCGCCTTCCAAGCCGCTGCCCTGCACCTGCTTCCGCCGGCGCTCACTGCACTGCGCCACCGACACTCTGACGCGGACCTGTCCGTCGTCGACATTCCCTCCGATCGAGCCGTACAGGCCGTCGCGGCAGGCGACCTCGATCTTGCGGTGCTCGCTTCCTACGGTGTCTCGCCAGCCTCGGATCCCGGTGTGGCCGTGCACCACCTGCTTCGCGACCCTCTGGTCGTTGTCCTGCCCGACGATCATCCGCTGGCGCAGGGGCCCACCCGTCCGCTAAGGCTCCGACAACTGAGCGACGAAACATGGGTGCTCATCCGTGCGGGTCACGTGGCAAGACAGCAGTTCGACCGCGCGGTCGAAGCTGCAGGGTTCACGCCGCATGTGAGATTCGAGACCGAGTCGTACGACGTGGCCCAGGCGCTCGTGGGAACAGGTATCGGTATCGCCCTCGTGTCTCTCCTTGCTTTGAGCGACGCCCCGGGCACCAACCACCGGCCCTTGCGCGCGCCCGCCCTCCATCGCGACATCCACGTGGCGATTCCCGCGGACACCTCGCTTGCCCCGCTCACGGAGGCCTTCTTGGAGTTGTTGCGCGACGTCAGTCGCCAGGTCAACGACACCTCACCGAGGAATCACTGAGACGCGAGGATCTGGTGCCCACTGGCAGCACCCCTACTTGCACTGAGTGCACCTGCTCGCACTGGACGGGTGACGGTTGGGGCTAGCCGTGGGGCTAGCTTCCGGCCCTTCGGGCGCCGAGATCGGCTCTTGGACCCTCGCACCACCGATGCGTTGGTGCGAGGAGTCCTTCCTGGCCGAGGCGTCTCAAGGCGACGGCTCGTGCATCCGTTAGCTGCTCGCCGAGGGGATCAAGTCAGTGTTGGCTGGTGAGACTTGGGTGACCGCTCGAGGCCGTCTGAGAGGACGTAGTAGAAGACCGGCAGGGCGAGGAAGAGTGCCACGGCCACGAGTGGGTTCCAGTAGTAGCCGATGAGGGCTCCGACAAGGGTGGTGCTGATCCCTACTACGGAGCCAAGGCGGTCGCCCTTGAATCCGTCGGCGTGGGTGGGGTCCTTCAGGAGGTCAGGGTTGGTGGCAAGGACGTGGAAGAGCAGCCCCCAGGTGACGGCTCCCAAGCCGGTCACGATTGCGTAGAGAACGATCTCCTGCCGGCCACCATCGCCGCCCTCGGTCCCGCTGAGTGAGGAAGCGAGGGTCGCGGTGACCCACGGGACCATCGTGATGCTGGCGAGTACGAGCAGGTTGGCGCCGTTGAGGGCGCGTGTCTGTAGGGCGACGCGTCGGAAGACGTTGTGATGGTTGGTCCAGGCGACCCCGATGAACACGAAGGACGCCGCGAACGCCAGCAAGGTGGGCCATTCGACACTGAGCGCCTGGGCGAGGGTGGTGTCGGGCGGGTCGGCGTGGATGCGTGCGAGGTCCAGAGCGAGCAGCGTGATGGCGACGGCGAAGACTCCGTCGCTGAAGGCCTCGGTGCGGCCGACGCCTGTCGGTTCACCTCGTCGTGGTCTGAGCATCAACTGCCTCCGTCATTCGTTGGGTCGCGGTGCTGCGCCGCATAGAGGTGGTCGAAGGCGTCACCGACGGCAGGGAGATCCTTGCGGGGTACATAGTCGAGAAAGTGCGAGCGCACGGACGCCACGTGCACCGGACCCATCCGGTCGCACAGCTTCTCCCCCGCCCTGGTGATGACGGCGTGGACGAGGCGGCGGTCGTCGTCGCAGCGCCGTCGCTCGGCCAGTCCCTTCTTCTCCAGTCGCTTCACCCGGTAGGTGATGACGCTGGCCTCAGTGCCGAACTGGCCGGCGAGGTGCCCCATGGTCAGGCCGTCGGGGCTGTTACGGAGCATGAGCAGGATGCCGTGGTCCAGCAATGTCACGTCGAAGGCGTCGCGCAGGTCTCGGTCCAGGGCGGCGAACATGTGCATCCCCGCCACGACGAGGGAATGCCAGGCGGCCATCTCGGTCTTGTCGAGCCAGCGGGGTTCGGTTGCCATGACGGCACCCTACATGATCCTTGCAATCTGAAGGATCGTGTGATTGGGTACTTCAAATCTGAAGGATCGACCTCAAGGAGTTCCCATGGCAGCACTGCAAATCGTCCGCTTCCGCACCAATCCCGACGTCGCCGAGGCCGACATCGTGGCGATCAACGAGCGCTTCCAGCGCGAGATCGCGCCTGAGCTCCCTGGCCTTGAGCGACGAGAGGCCACCCGCACCGCCGACGGAGGCTGGGTGCTCGTCCTGCGCTACGTCGACATGGAGACCGCCACGGCTCCGCCCGCCGACCACGGCATGGAGATCGCCGGCGCGCTCATGTCCATGATCGACATGTCCACCATGTCCGCCGAGTTCCTCGACGTCGTCAGCGAATAGCTGGCTAGCGGCTCGAGGGGCCCGTGGTCCTCCACCGCAGGCCCCTCGCATCCTCTGAACTGCCCGTGGCCTCGCCCCTAGTCGCGAGCGGAGCGAAACATCGCATCCCCGCCTCCGACCTTTGGCTCAACCGGCAGCGCGGCAGGGTGCGCGGGATAGCGTGAGGGCATGCGCGTTGGACTGCTTGCCTACGGGGCCATAGGCCATGAGCACAACCTTGCCGTTCAGGCGACCGACGGACTCGAGCTGACGGCTGTCTGCGACACCAACCCGGAGCGCGTTGCGGCCGCCCTCGCGCTCGCTCCCGACGCCGTCGCGTTCGCGGATGCGACACGGATGCTCGACTCGGGGATCGTCGACCTGGTCGTGGTCTCCACGCCGCCGAACACGCACTACGAGTGGGCCAAGGCGGCCCTGGCTCGCGGCATCCACGTGGTGCTCGAGAAGCCGATGGCGCTGACGGTGGGGCAGTGCGACGAGCTCATCGACCTGGCCGCCACGGCTGGCCTCACACTCGTTGTCTATCAGAACCGGCGTTTCGACCGGGACTTCGTCACGTTGCGAAGGCTCATCCGAGAGGACGCCATCGGCGACGTCTTCCACTACGACAGCTTCGTCGGCGGCTACTCCCGACCATGCGACTACTGGCACACGGATGCCACGGTTTCGGGTGGCGCGATCTTTGACTGGGGCTCGCACTTCATCGACCAGATCCTGAACGTCTTCGACCAGCCGATCGCGCACGTGTCCGGGATCAACCACAAGCGGCACTGGCTGCATGTCACGAACGCCGACCACGCCACCGTCACCATCACCTTCGTGGATGGGACCCAGGCCACCTTCACCTATTCGGACCTCAGCGCCGCGCGCAAGCCGAAGTACCACGTGCTGGGCACCCGGGGAGCCATCGTGGGCGACTGGGATCCGGCGGGCGAGCCTGCGGTGGCCGACCTCCCTGCGCTCATCCACCTCGCCGGGATCGACGGGGCTCGCAGTGACGTCGCGCTCGACTCCGTCCATGCGTACGAGTTCCACCGGGAGCTCTCGGCGCATCTGGCCACGGGTGCGCCGATGCAGGTCAGCACGCGACAGTCGCGCGACGTGGTCGCCGTGATGGAGGCGGCTGAGGAGTCGGCACTCGACCAGGGTCGCCCCGTGGATCCTGCCATCAAGCGCTGAGGGACAGGCGATGCGCGACGTCGGTTGGGGGGTGCTCGGAGCGGGCTGGCTGGTGACGCGTGCAACCGGCGAGGCCCTGCGCAGCGCGGTCGGGGCTCGCGTCGTGGCCGCGGGAGCGCGCGATCTGGATCGAGCCCGCAGCGTCGGCGCCGTCCGTTCGTACGACTCGTACCGTGCCGTCATCGAGGACCCCGACGTCGAGGCGGTCTACGTCTGCCTGGCCAACGACGCTCACCTGCCGATGATCCGCATGTGCATCGAGGCGGGGAAGCACGTCCTGTGCGAGAAGCCCCTTGTGCTCTCAGCCGCCGATGCCGAGTCGGTGTTCGGGCAGGCCACGGAGGCAGGTGTGATTCTCGTGGAGGCCACCTGGTCGCGCTGGCACCCGCGCATGCGGCGCATCGTTGAGCTCGTGTCGGACGGCGCGATCGGCGACATCCAGTCATTCCTCGGCACCTTCACCGGGATGGGCCCGGCACCGGACAACTACCGGACCAATCCCAACATGGGCGGCGGGGCTCTGTACGACGTGGGCGTCTACCCCTTGCATGCGATGCTCGCCTGCCTGCCCGACGTCGAGGAGTTCCGCACCCTCGAACTGGAGCAGTTGCGCAGCGACCGTGGCATCGACCTGACGACGAAGGCGGCGCTGTCGTGGGGCGCTGGCACCCGCGCCACCATCGTCGCGTCGTTCGTGATGCCGGAGTCGCAGCGTCTGGTGATCCGCGGCACGGGCGGGGAGATTCGCGTGGAGGACGACCAGGCCTTCACGTCGTGGCGCACGCCGAGCGGACTGTGGATCGACGGGCGCATCGAGTCGTTCCCCGCCACGGACGCCTACCGGGTGATGTTCGAGGAAGTCAGTGCCAGCATCCGAGGGGAAGGCGGCTGGGTGCTACCGGCGCGGGATTCCGTCCGGGTGGCACGCGCCGTCGACGCCTTGCGATAGCGATCGCATCCGCCACCGGGACACCCGCACCACCGAGAAGTACTACACGCGCGCCATGAGCGAGAGGGCCCACAACCCCGACCGCGCCAAGCTCCGCCTCAAGCCCGAACTCTCGCTGTCGGAGAGGGTCGAGGAGCTGTGGCGCATCTGGGCTGCCAAGCACCCGCGGGCGGCTGCCTGCGTCACCTCGGCCAACAAGGGGCCAGGCTCAGAATCGGTGCTGTAGTCATGAACCGGAGGCCATACGAGTCCACGGGTGTGATGACGTCGGCGAGGACTGCTGCGTCGTGGCTACCCTGCCTTGCGTACGTATTCCTCGAGGGCCTCGCGCGCTAGGGCCGAGACGGTCATCCCCTTGCGCTTTGCGACGGATTCGGCCCCGGGGCAGATCCGGGGCATGTCGAGATGCTCACCGGTAGATCTCGCGTCGATGACCGATCCGGACGACGTGGACCAGGAGCACAGCGTCGAGGACCTCGTAGACGATCCGGTAGTCGCCGACGCGAACCCGGTAGACCGAGTCCTCGCCCTGCATCGCGACGCAGTTCGGCGGCCGAGGGTTGTCGGCCAGCAGATCCAGCGCCGCCCGGATCCGCTGCTGCTCGCGGCGCTGCAATGCCGAGAGTGCCCGAGCGGCTCGCCGCGCGAGCCTGACCTCGTACATCGCGGTCACGACAGGCCGAGATCGGCCTTGACCTGCTCCCACGGGATGTAGTCATCCTCATCTCGTGCCAGCGCAAGCTCAGCACGATCGAGGGCGTCCTCCGCGTCATCAAGGAGCTTCTCGAACACCACAGGATCGACGACCACGGCGACCGCGCGACCGCGCCTGGTCAGGTAGACCGGCTCACCCGTCCGCTGGGCGCTGTCGATCACCTCCGCCAAGTGCTCCCGGGCCTCGCTCACCGCCATCTCGGTCATGTACGAATCGTACAACATGAGTCGCCGAACCCCGGACCGGCTGAGTCTGGCCGGCCGCAACCTCACTGCCAGCGGGTCAGTCACCAGTCGGCGCTGACGGATGTCTCCGAGCGGCGGCCACCGCCACCGGCATCTCCTCGCACAGTCCCAGCGGCCACCAGAAGCGGTACGTGCCCAGGCCCATCACCACCTATACGCCGCTGGGTTCACAGCGCCCTTCAAAGCCGTGTCCGACTTCAACTATGTGCAAATGACCCCGCGAGTCCCCGAAACCGCTGAAACGCCTAGAGAACTCGGCTCAACGAAACCCGTTCCTCTCATCACATGATGTTCAAGAAAACATCTCTCCCAGTGTGTGCGTGGACCGGAGGAAACCGGTCTCGCGACCGGGGCATTACCGGGGCATTCGGGGCTAGAAGACCGACGAAACGGACTCCTTGACGGGACCGGTGAATCGCCATAACCTGTTGCAGCGCAACAGTTTTCGGGCCGCGGGCCGCCTCGGGTGTGGTGTTTCACGACATATTTATCGCATGTCCCGCGTCATGCTTATCACGTGAGGGGTTGATCCCGGGCAGCGTTGCTCGGCATGTCCAAGCAGCGGGTCATCGTCGAAGCGGTCCTGGCCGGCAAGTCACAGCGGGAGGTCGCCCGGGCCTACGGGATCTCCCAGCCGCGCCTGAACTACACCCTCAAGAAGTGGCTACGAGCGCGACCACCGGCGCAAGCACCGATCCCTGGGCAGGCGAACCCCGAACACCGCCTACACCGCCCGCGCCAAGGCCACCCCCGACCACGACCGATCCGGCCACTTCCGCATCCGTGACGACACCAGCGACGCCGGCGGCAAGGTCACCCTGAGACGCGGCGGACGCCTGCACCACATCAGCCTCGGCGTCGAGCACGCCCGCACCCACGTCCGGATGCTCGTCCACAACCTCGACGTCACCATCATCAACCGCGACACCGGCGAGATCATCCGCGAACTGGTCCTCGACCCCGACAAGGACAACCAGCCCCTCGGCGTCAAACCCGGACCCCGCCCCGGCCACCGCTCAGGAGGCATGCCCAAGGGCTACAAATTCCCACCCAAGAAATAAGAATGTCCCGGGACATCCCATAAGGATGTCCCGGGACTTCACACCGAGCCGCCTCGGGTGTCCTGTTCCAGGAC